>ERZ1292632.2176-Hain-H43-01um-R2-2176-length-16988-cov-16_pt1 | contig 16988 bp, 13 predicted proteins | sample MGYA00564407_ERZ1292632 | MGnify/ENA primary metagenome ERZ1292632 (study PRJEB36523, sample SAMEA6512637) | groundwater metagenome | collected 2019-01-08 | study: AquaDiva: Metagenomics assemblies of 32 groundwater samples | reverse complement strand
CAAATGTTTTGTTTTCTTTGGGGATTACGGTGAAAGATGGAGCGGTTAGTATTGCAACACTGGCAACGCAAAAATTCAGCGCCACAAATGCCACAATTACAACTGCAAATATTCAAAAACTTCAAATGATAGATTCAGTTACCGGAGATGTTTATTGCACATGGATTGCAAACGGCGAATGGGCAAAGGTAAAAGGTGATTGCGGGAGTTCAGCTGTGGCTGCTGCGCAGCCACAAGAGGTCCGACCTCTTGAAAACTTGAGCCCAGCTTCCGCGGAGGTCGGACCTCAAATTACTCCGGCAGCAACAGAACAGGCGCAGGAGATAATACAGCAAGCGCAGAAGGCGGCAAACAACGCATTAGAAACAACTCAAAATGCCCAGCAGGCAGTGCAGGAGCAAGTTCAAAATGTGATACGGCAAGCAGCTAATAGCGCAGACAAGGCAGCTAAAGAAGCAATCAAAGAAGTAAAAGAAGAAATTAAGCAGGAAGTGAAAGAAGAGGTAAAACAGGAATTACAGGCGGAAAAGCCCGAGACGTCCGACGTCTCACCAGCTGGTGCGACGTCGGACGTCAACGCAACTTCTGCGCCGGAGGAGGTCGAACTTCTAACCGCTCCGGTCGAAACTCAGGTATCAGTACCAGAAACCCCGTCTGCACCCGAGACTCCCGCCAGCGAGGCAAGTCCTGTTTCGTTTATCGGCAAGGCGCTTAAAAATTCTGTGGCAGGATTGTTAAACGCAATTTGGGATTTTATAAACGGAATATTTAATTTGGGAGCTAAAAAATTATCATCTGTGCCGTTTATTAAAAACGCAACGGCAAGCATTTTAAAAAATTCAGAAGAATTAAAAACTTCCGGCTTGTTGTCGCCAAAAGCTCAAAATTTTACAGCTTCCTTGTTTGTGCCAATGGATAAACTGTTTTCAAAAATATTTAAAAAATAATGTTTTTGGGTCAATGCCGGGCATTGACCGTAAATATGCCAGCTAGAATAACACAATTTACGCCAGGAGAATTTTATCATGTTTATAACCGTGGCAATGGAAGACAAAATATATTTAGGAGCGACGGGGATAGGTACAGATTTCTCCAAGCGATGTATCTTTCTAATAATAGTAAGCCCGGATTAAGTATAGGTTTTTTGGAAAGACACAAAAATAGTTATACATTAGTCGATATCCATAAATTGGTAAAGGAAAGGGGAGTCCTACAAAACCCGATAGTCAAAATTTGCACCGACTGTTTGATGCCCAATCATTTCCATTTTTTACTGCAAGAAATTGAAGAAGGAGGGATTGTTAATTTTATGCAGAGATTAGGCACTAGTTTTGGAAAATATTTTACAACCAAATATGATCGTCCCGGTAGTTTATTCCAAGGCAGGTTTAAAACAGTTCACATAAAGAGCAACAATCAATTAAGATATATTTTGGCTTATATTAATATTATAAATCCGGCACAGCTTATAGCGCCAGATATAAAAGAGAATGGTATAAAAAATTTTAATGAAATTTGGGAATCGGTGGATAATTATAATTGGAGCGCCCACCAAGAATTTATGGGCAGAAGAAATTCAATTCTTGTGGACAAGGGACTATTGGGTGAGCTATATCCGACTCGAGAAAAATATTCTGAATTTGTAAAGAGCATTTTGCAAAGCAAAGAAAGAGGCTTTTGGCAGACGATAGATGGCCTTACTAACGAATAACCAACCGGGTCAATGCCCGGCATTTACCCGAAAAAACTATGAGCAAAAATTCTGTTAAAATTATTTTAATAGTAACTGATACAAAAAGAAAGAGTCTTGTTTTTGTAGACGAAAATTTACGGGTATATTCGTTGCAAGAAGCTATAAAATCGACCCAAAATGGTTTGTTAAAAAATGTTTACACTGTCAACCGTTCTGGTAATTTTTATCTGCGTTCTACACCAAGTTCGCCGAAAGAAGGAAAATTAGATCGTATTTCTATTTCCTCTCATCAATTATTTTATTCATTAGATGACATCGGAAAAATTTTATCTATTCCTGCTTTTAAAAATTATTGGCAGAAATACCAGCAAAATTTATTACAAGAACAGCAGGAGAAAATAGATGCTTATATAATTATCGACGGCAGTCCTCGTGTAGTTAAGACAACTGCAAAATTTAGACTAACAGCCAATAAAGATATTATATTTGCAGCAGCTGAAAAATTTGATGTCGATTCATATCTTTTAGCGGCTATTATCATCGATGAAATTGCCCGCCTTTCTCCATTTGAAGAAATTGCAGATTTATTGGCGGGTAGTTTTGTAGGAAAAAATACTTCTGGCGGAATTGCCCAAGTTAAAACCGATACTGCGCGCGGTTTAATGTTGATTGGCTGTTATAACCCTGATCCAAATAAATTTTCATCAAAAGAAAAAATTAAAAAAGCATCTCGTCAACAAATATATAGTTATGTAAAAGAATCAAAACACAGCATATTTTTTGGGGCGGCAAGGATACGTTATTTTATTGATAGATGGAAAAAGTTTATTGATCTAAGCAAAAGGCCAGAAATTATTGCGACATTATATTCACCGTCAAGAGATGATCCCAAAAACAATCCTCAGCCAAATTTGCGTGGTTTACAAATTGCTAATGAATTTTATAAGTTAGCTCAAGATTGGTTAAAATGAAATATGAAATTATTCTATAAAATAATAGTTATTTTGGGATCAGTTGTATTTGTTATTATTATGGCGTTTATTTTACTCCTTACTTATAAGATGCCGCTTAATAACTATTACTTAATGATTTTTCAAAATGATTTTCGCCAACGGATAAGGCCACTTCACCCAACCAAATCGATTTCGATAACAGAAGTAGCAGAAGTTGGAAATTGGACAGACGGCACTAAATGTCAATTTATTGTCGGAGAGTTTCGTACTAGCTCGCTGTCAAAAGAAGAATTAGAAAAAATTTATCCGTATAATTTTTTTACAGCAGGAGTTTATTTCCCCGATGGCAATGAAAAATTTGGTAGTCTTTGGTATGAATGGAAGGAAAGATATTTGAAAAATTATCAACCAAAAGAAAATGAAATTGTATATTTGGTCTGGGCCACTGATGAGGACGGGTCACCAGACGGCGATGTTCGTTGTGACTAAATTCGGGTCAATGCTCTTCGGGTCAATCTTCGGGTCAATGCCCGGCATTGACCCGAAGAAACTTGAAAATGAAAATTTGTAAATTAGCTATAATATTATATTTATTGTTCCTGCTGATACCGGGTAATTTTGTTTTTGCGTCAACATCGGACGGAACGGTTTCTGGCTATGCTTGGTCCGACAAAATTGGCTGGATAAATTTTGGCGCAACAAATGGAAACGCGCATATTACAGACACCGTGGTAACGGGTTATGCTTGGAATGAAAATACCGGCAGAATACTTTTAAATCCGACAAACAGCGGAGTTTTGAATACCAAAGGAGGCCAACTTTCTGGTTATGCATGGAGTGAAGGTACAGGTTGGATAAATTTTGGCGGGGTGATAATTAATTGCGACGGAAGATTTGTAGGTCACGCAACCGGCGACAATATATCCGATATAAATTTTAATTGCGACAACTGCAATATTATAACCGACTGGAGGCCGTCTTCTGGCTGCGGAGGAAGCGGCGGAGGCGGAGGCGGCGGAGGAGGGGAATTAATTCACCCTCCTCCTCGCCCGCCGTATGGCGTTTTAATAAATAATTCAGATAAATATATAAATAATAGAGATGTAATTCTTTCGCTTGACGGCGGTATTGATGCGGCCAAAATGGCTGTTTCTAACCAGCCAGATTTTTACGGAGCTGTAATAGAAAATTACAAGAAGACAAAAACATGGACAATTGAAAATGGGGACGGCGCAAAAACAGTTTATGTTAAATTTTATACAGAATATAATATTGCGTCAAACGCGGTGTCAGATACAATTATTTTAGATACAATACCTCCGGAAATAAAAATAACCTCTATAAAAGATAAATATGCAGCCAATGAAGAAGTTGTTATTGGCGGAACAACAGAGCCTTATGCAGAGGTTATAGTTTTAATTGGCGACAGTTACGGAATGTTTTCAGCCGACGAAAAAGGGGAGTGGTATATAACTTTAGGAAAACAGCCCGAGGGCTCTTATAATTTAGAATTTACCCCAAGAGATTTGGCCGGAAATATTGGTAAAGCCATAACAGCCAGTTTTTTTGTTGAGAAATCATCTAAGCCCCCAGAGCCAGAAAAAAAGACTTTAATTCCTCCGTTCGGTCCCATTTTAAGAAAATTAGAACAGGCGATAAATCCTTTAATCCCTGATTTTTTAAAAATTGTTGAAAAACCTTTGCCAAAACCGGTTGTAATGATACCAAAAATAGCGCAATTGGCATTTAAAATAAGATGGCGCCTTTTGCCAGAAAAACCGATTGCAAAATTTGTTTTAGCTCCTCTGCCGCAAGATATTAAGCTTTTGGCGCAGAAATTTCCACGGGTTCAAAAAACTTTTACAGAAGTCGGTGTCAATAAAGTTACGGATGTGCAAAAAATACAGAATGCTAGTTTAAGTTTGCCGGGTTTGACGGAAACTATTGGATTGGCTCCAGTGAACATTACTGCCGGAAAACTTGCATTAGTTAAAGGAATTCCAGTTGCCCAGCTTTCAGCTGTGGCAAAGAGTAAAATTCCTTCCAATGTCGTTTTTTCAAAAGCCGGCGGAGGGTTTATAGATTTTAATGTGGCGCTTTCTATTAACAACAAAGGACTGACCGAGCAAAGAATTAAAACAGTCGCCAACAGCCTCCTGCAATTAGTGGTAAAACCAGAGGGCGCTGTAAAAAGAGTGCGCGGGTATATAATTTTTAAATCAAAAAAACCGACTAGCCAGCCGTCTTTTGAGGTTTTAATGAATGATCTAGCGTTTTCTTCAATTTTTTCAAACCCCGATGTTTTAATGCCGGCCGCCTTGAGCGCTGTAGTTCCCGTGGAGGGCGCAAAATTTGAAAAGTACGAGATGTCCGACATAGCACCAGCTGGCGCGACATCGGACATCAACGCAGCTTCTGTTGAGCAGAGGCTTGTGCTTGATGAATTTGATTATGTTGACAGCGGAAGCGGAGTTTATACGGCTACTGTCCAGGCTCCGGTGGTTGATGGAGAATATGAAATCATTACGATAGTGGAATATGAGGACACTAATCTGCAGTCAAAAGAAATAAAATTGATTACCGTTGTTGACCCCGAAGGATATATTTATGAAAAAAACGGAGTCAAAGAAACCCGCATTTTAGGAGCCATTGTTTCTATTTACTGGTTGAACCCAGATACAAAACAGTATGAATTATGGCCGGCTAAAAATTACCAGCAGGAAAATCCGCAGACAACAGATATAAGGGGAACATATTCATTTTTAGTGCCCGACGGTTATTATTATTTAAAGGTCGACGCGCCGGGCTATTTAGGGTACGACGGAAAGCCTTTCCAGGTTACGGAGGGCAGCGGCATACACATCAATATTGAGCTAAAAACCAAGTTTTGGTTTTTGAGCATAGTTGACTGGAAGACATCTTTATTGATTATTGTTATTCTTTTACTGCTGTATAATTTTTACCGCGACAAAAGAAGGGAAAGGCAAGCCGCCGGAGTAAAAATTTAAAATTTAAAATTATCAAGTATGTATTTAGGCAACATAATACCGTTAAATGGGATAGATAAGAAAAAAATAATTATAATAATAGTTGTTTTACTTCTTTTAATTGGCAATATTGGTTTTGGCATAGGATATTTTTCAGAAATGTTTGAAATACAAAAAATACGGAAAGAATTGAAGGTTCAACGGCTTAACGTAAGGGTGATAAATTTTTCCAACCTTTTTATTGAAAAAGTTTTGAAGGCCAAAACAGAGGTTTCTTTTGAAGACAGATTAAAATTGGAGAATTCTGTAAGGGATTTGGAAGACCCTATTATCTTAAGTTTGTGGGAGAAATTTATCGAAAGCAATACTCAAGACCAAGCTCAAGAAGCAGTTAAAAATCTGCTGGATGCATTAGTCAAGAAAATTTCTTATTAAAAAGCGCTGGTTTTTAAAGGCGCTTTTTGATTTAACATCCAATACATCTTAATTCTGCCATGACATAATTAGCAAGTATTTGATGTTTTGCAAACAATGAAAAAATATAAATATTATTTTAGAAAACCAAAGTCTGAAATTACTAAAGATATTATAGGCGCTCTTTTGCTGGCTGGTATCTTGATTATTGCCGCTACTTCTCCTTATTTTATTATCAACATAATAAAAGGTTTAAAAAGAATGAATAAATACCCCAATAAAAAAGTTTATGATACTTTTTATAATTTGAAAAAATATGGATTAATAGATTTTTGTAAAAAGGATAAGCAAATTTATATTTCTTTAACAGAAAAAGGGAAGAAAAAGGCTGGCTGGATGCAAATAGATAGTTTAAAAATAAAAAAACCAAAAAAATGGGATAAAAAATGGAGGGTCGTAATGTTTGACATAGCTCAGTTGAAAAAAATGCATAGAGAAGCGCTTAGAGGAAAATTAAAGGAGTTAGGTTTTTATCTTTTTCAAAAAAGTGTTTGGATATTACCCTATGATTGCAAAGAAGAGATGAAAATGATCCAAGAATTTTTTGGTTTAAAAGACAATGAATTACGACTTATCATTGCTGACTATGTGGGCAATGATAAAGAATTTAGAAAGATTTTTAAATTAGATTAAACTAAGGGACATGCACTTAATACATTCACTCAATACATTGTATTTATGCCATGGCAGAATTAAGATGTATTTGATTAGATGCTAAAATTAGAATAAAATAAATTATATGGTCAAATTTATAGCTGGTATAGTTTTATTATCAGCCCCATTTTTACTGGTTAATTTGTTTAAAGATAAAAAGAGTGGGTTTGCTTATATCCTGTTGTTTTCAATTATATTCCAGACCCTTCTGGCAATTTTTACGCAATTTTTTGGCATATTTTATTATGGGGTAATTTTGGGGGCAAATATAGTTTTTGTTTTGGTAATGTTTATTCCGCTCGGCAACAAACTTTTTATCCGGCTATCAGGCACTGCGTGTCCTGAGGCCTGCAAAAAATTTATTGCCTCGCTGAATAAAATAGACTGGATTTTTTTTGCTGTTGCAATTATTTCTGTTTTGACGCTTTACCAGGTCCACTATAACTACACAGGAAAGTTTAATAGGGTAAACGATGATTTATTCCAATACCACGAGGCAAAAAATATGCAGTATGTTTATCCTTATTTTTCAGACGAGTGGTACGCAATTTCTCTTGTAAAAGAATCAATAAACAATCATTCTTTACCTATAAAAAATCCTTTTGACAGCAGTTTTTTCCCAAATTTGGAAATGTTTTTCCATTCTTTTATCGCAGAAATAATGCTGCTGTTGGGGCTTGACCCGTTAACGCAATACACCGTTCTTTCCATTTTTATAAACACTTTAATAATACTTTTGGCGTATTTGCTTTTACGGATTAACAATGTTTCAAAATTCGCTTCTGCAATTTCTTCTTTGTCTGTTCTTTACATAACCTCTGCCTCAAATCTTCCGGGAATTTGGAATTTAATACCAGTTACAATGGGGATTGCCTTGTTCCTTATGGGGTTATGTTTTTTATCTTTGCATCGGTCAAGTATGCAGGTGTCAGACACCTATAATAATTATAGGTGTCAGACACCTATAACTTTAACGTTTTTGTTTGCCGCGCTGTTGTATCCTCCACTTATTATTTTTTGCGCAATTGCTTTGTTGATTTATCTAAAATTTGCTAGAGTTTCGATTGTTTTATTTTTTTCCGGCGCAATTATACTAGCCGCTCTGCTGGTTTTTCCCTTTGCGGAGGCGTCAAAATATATTTTTTCAAACCTATTTTACAGATCCTTTACGGGCGACTTTATGCCGCAATTTAGTTTTTATTATATAATTCCGTGGTGTATAATTATTTTGGCAATTATTGGTTTGCCTTTTGTTATTAAAAATAAAAAATGGCTGTTTTATCAGTTAATAATGGGAATAATTTTTTGGATTTTTTACACATTTTCCGCTTATAGAATTATAATAGGTTATGAAAGGGTCGTATTTTTTACATCAATTTTAGTTGCCTTAATTTCTGGGTTTGGAATAGAGGAGAGCAAAAAATATTTAAGCTTAAAATTTGAAAAAATTAGGCCGGTTTTTAAATATATAGAAGTTGGGGCTATTGTTTTATTTTTTCTTTTTATTCCTTTTTATACGCAAGGAGAAAATTGGAGAAAATTAATTTTAACTAATAACTTAATTCAGGCAGATTCTATTCCTAAATCGCCGGCAAATAATTATTTGACAGATGAAGATTTGAGAATATTTAAAAATATTAAGCAAAAAAGGTTTTTTTCCATTCCGTGGAAGGGCACGGTTATTGGAATTGCCACAAATAATTATCCTATTGCAACAAAGGGCGGAACAATTACAATGAATTCTAAAAACCCCATAGCTTATCAGCAGTTTATGGAATACGACTGCGACAAAAAATTTCAGTTTGCAAAAGAACGAAATGTGGATTATATTTACTCATCAGCCTTTTCTTGTCTAAATTTTCAAGAAATAGATAAGAGTTCTGAAGGGTTTGTGTTATATAAGTTTATATGGAACAAATAAAAATTTTATTAAAGAATATTCAAAAAACATTGTCTCTAAGTTTTTCTTTGGCAGTGGCGCAGTTTAAATTGAGAAACGAGGGGAGTTATCTTGGCATTTTTTGGTACTTGTTAGAACCCCTTTCTTTTTTCATAATACTTTTATTTTTAGGGGGAGTTATTTCAAACAATTCAATTGATAAATATCCTTTGTATCTTTTTTTGGGGCTTATAATGTACAATTTTTTTTTGGCGGTAACCAATTCTGCAACATCTGTCATGAGTTCAAATTCCGGATTCATAAAGTCAATTAAAATCAAACCGGAGGCTTTTGTTTTAGCAAATGCTTTTCAGTTTGTTTTTTCTCACATCTTTGAAATAATAATTTTCGCTGTTTTTATGGTTTTCTATGGGGTAAATCTTGCCTTTTTACTTTTTTATCCCGTGATTTTCTTTTTCTTTTTTCTTTTTATTCTAGGTGTTTCTTTCACGCTAGCCACATTAGGAGTTTATTTAATTGATTTAAATAATATATGGCAGGTTATCGGAAGATTTTTATTTTTTGCCACGCCTATTTTTTATCTAATTCCAAAAAATACATGGTTTTTTTCGCTTAGCGTCTTTAACCCCCTGTACCACTATACATCAATATCAAGAGATATAATAATTTATGATACCTTGCCGGTTTTTCGCGGGATGTTTTTAGTTTCTATAATAAGCATTATTATATTCTTTGCCGGATTGTATATATTTGAAAAAAATAAGAGCAAATTTGCGGAAAAACTATAATATTATGATTAGAGTTGAACTAAAAAATGCTTCAAAAATATTTAGCATAGATTTCAGGAGGGACAAAGGATCTTTGGCTCGTTTACTGAAGGTTTTAAGCGGAAAAACAGAAAAACAGGAACGGGTTGCCGTTAAAGACATTTCTTTTACGGCAAGATCAGGAGAAATAATCGGGCTTGTTGGAAGAAATGGGGCGGGAAAAAGCACGCTTCTAAAGCTAATAGCCGGAATATATGAAACCAGCAATGGAACAATTAAAACAGATGGAGAACTGGTTTATTTAACTTCTTTGGGGTTGGGGCTGATGCCAAAGCTAACCATGAGAGAAAACATATTTTTATCAGGCTCTATTTTGGGTTTAGAGCAAAAAGAGGTAAGGCAAAGGTTCAGCCAAATTGTAGATTTTTCAGGACTCCATGATTTTGTAGATTTAAAGGTTTACCAATTTTCCAGCGGAATGGTTACGCGGTTAAGTTTTTCTACAACTTTTTTTTGTATAAAGCATAAAAACCCTGATATACTTTTAATTGACGAAGTTTTTGGCACTGTAGGGGATTTTGATTTTGAGAGAAAAGCTTCAGAAAAAATGGAAGAGCTTATTAAGGGCGGAGCAACAGTTGTTCTGGCCAGCCACGATTTGGATACTATTAAAAAATATTGCAACAGGGTTATTTGGCTTAATGAAGGAGAAATTTTTGGCGCGGGAAATCCTCAGGAAATTATTTCTAAATATTTATCTATGTAAAATGCTTAATTTAACAGGCGAAAGATATATTCCGGAAATGGAGCCGGGTATAATACATTATGAACATCTGCATAGATATAAATTTGCCGAGGAATTTGTTAAAGACAAGACGGTTCTTGATTTGGCTTGCGGAGAAGGGTACGGAAGTTTTTTACTGGCCGGTTCGGCAAGAAAAGTTGTTGGTGTAGACATTAGCGAGGAAACAATAGAACGCGCTTCTTTCAAATACAAAAAAAACAACCTTGAGTTTATTCAGGGTTCAATGACAAGCATTCCCGTTGCCGGGGAGAAAATTTTTGACATTATAGTTTGTTTTGAAGCCGTTGAACACATAAAAGAGCACGAGCAATTATTAAAGGAAGTAAAAAGGTTGCTGAAAGATGAAGGAATTTTTATAATTTCAACTCCAAACACATATATTTATTCGCAAAAACCGGGTTACAATGTTTTTTTAAATCCATTTCATTTAAAAGAAGTAAGCTACGGGGAATTTAAAGAACTTCTTGAAAATAATTTTAAAGAGGTTTTTATTTACGGTCAAAAGGTTAATCCGACTTCAAATATCTTTCCTATTTCAAACAGCCATAATTTATCAGAGGTTACGGAATATTCCGTAGAAAAAACAGAAAAGGAATTTTTATTTATTGATTCTGACAAAAAAGAGGCTATGTATTTTGTAGGGTTAGCGTCAAATAGTCCGATTTTTGAAATTAAATCAGGCTCATATCTTACAGATGTTTCTGAGTTCGCTTTCAAGCAAAAAGATTATGATATAAAATTTCTGAAAAACAGTCTGGAAGAAAAAGACGATAAAATAATAAACCTTCAGAACAGCTTGGAAGAAAAAGGTGAAAATCTTAGGCAAATCCAAGAAACTTATGTCTGGAGGGTTTATGCTAAATTTTGGAATTTGATAAATAAAATTGTGCCTGTCGGCACGAAAAGGAGAATTGTTGCAAGAAGTTTGATTTCAGTGTTTAAAAAAAACAGAATTTCTAAGGCCGAATTTGAATCGTTCCTTTCAAACCCAAATAGCATCCTTGAATTTCCTGCTGTCTCCCAGCCGAAGGCTTCCATAATAATAGTTGTTTTAAACAACGCGCAACTCACGTTTAAATGTCTGAAATCAATAAAAAAGCAAACAAATTTACCCTATGAAATTATTATTGTTGACAACAATTCAGACAAAGAAACTAAAATTTTTTTGAGCCGCGTAAAAGGCGCTAAAATAATAACTAATTCTGAAAACCAAGGATTTGCTAAAGCCTGTAACCAAGGCGCAAAAATAGCGTTGGGAGAGTATATTGTTTTATTGAACAACGACACGGAAGTTTTGGAAAATTGGCTTTTAGAACTTGTTCAAACAGCAGAAAAAGATAAAAAATGCGGAGCTGTTGGGGCTAAACTTTTGTTCAACAATGAAAAACTTCAGGAATCGGGATGCATCATATGGAAAGACGGCTCAACGCTGGGCTATGGCAGAAACGATGACCCCTTAAAGCAGGAATATTCTTATTTAAGAGAGGTTGATTACTGTTCGGGGGCGTGTTTGTTAATAAGGGCAGATATATTTAAAATGCTGGACGGTTTTGATGAAAAGTTCAGCCCGGTCTATTATGAAGAGGTTGATTTTTGCATGAGCCTTAAAAAAGCGGGTTTTAAAATTATTTATCAGCCAGCGGCAAAAGTTTTGCACCGCGAAGGCAGAAGTTCGCTGCCCGAGCAAGTTTCTGAATGGACAGTTAAAAACCGCAAAAAATTTATTGAAAAATGGTCTGAAGAGCTAAAGAATTATTATTCCTTTTCCCAAAAAAATATCTTGCTTGGCAGAGACAAGAAGTCGGGGCTGAAAATTTTATTTATTGACGACCGAATTCCCGCGCCATTTTTGGGATCCGGATATCCGAGAACTTTTTCGTTACTTAAAATTTTATCTGAAACCGAACACAAAATTACCTTTTTTCCTTTGCAAAATCAGGAATATGTTAAATTTTACACCTCGTGCCTGCAAAATATGGGAATTGAAGTTTTGTACAACGGCGGCGGAAAAAAAATTGATTTAGAGGGTTTTTTAAAAAACCGGCAAAACTATTATGATGCAATATGGATAAGCCGGCCGCATAATTTTAAAGAAGCGTTGCCTGAGATAAAAGCGGTTTGCCCGGATGTTAAAATTATATACGACGTAGAATCTCTGTTTTTTGAAAGAGAAATTATTAAAAATTACGTTAACGGAATTTGCCTTCCAGAAAAAGAAAAAGAAAAAATGATTTATGAAGAGATTTTTTTAATGGAAAAGGCCGACATGGCAATTGCGGTTTCTGAGCAGGTAAGAGAAAAAATTATAAAAAGAGGAATTAAAAACGCGGCAGTTATCGGGCACCCATTAACTTTAAGTTTAGCAAAGAAAAGTTTTTTTCAGAGGCGCGACATTCTGTTTGCAGGTAGTATGGCAGATCCGGAAAGCCCCAACAAAGATGCTATAATTTATTTTGCTAAAGAAATTTTTCCAGAAATCAGAAAAAAAATAAACACACGTCTTATTATAGCGGGAACCAATACGGATAAATTTAAAGACATCAAAAAATTATCTTCGCCTTCAATAGTTGTTAAAGGTTTTGTAAAAAACCTTGAAGAATTATATGAAAATTGCAGAGTTTTTATTGTTCCAACGCGCTATTCAGCAGGCATACCTTCAAAGCTTTTGGAGGCAATGAGCCATGGAATTCCATCGGCTGTTTCTTTTTTGACGGCAGAACAGCTGGGCTTGGCGCACGGCAGAGAAGCACTTGTGGCAAAAACGCCGGAAGAATTTGCGGAAAATGTTATTAGTTTATATACAAATGAACCCTTGTGGACTCGCGTACAAAAAGAAGGTTTTTATTATATTGAAAAAACGTGCAGCCAAGAAAAGTTGAAAAATGAGCTGGCTAATTTATTGCGGCTTTTATTTTCTCAACAAAAATTTTAACATCAAATTTTTTCGCTTGATTTTGACAGGCTGTTTTAAATTTTCCGGGGTTTTTACCAAGTGTTTCTGATAATTTTTTTATTGCCCTAGCAAGTTTCTCTTCGTTTATTTTGTCTATTAAAAACCCTGTTTTATTATTTATAATGGTTTCTTTATATCCGCCTTCATTGGGGGCTATAACTGGCTTCCCCGAAGCCATTGCCTCAACTGGAGTCATTCCAAAATCTTCGTCTATTGCGGTAGTTAAAAATCCTTTGCAGTTTGCATATAAATCAGTCAGTTCTTTTTCTGAAATCCAAGAGAGCATTTGGACATTTTTTGGTTTTATTTTACGGCAAAAATTTGCATAAGCCTCAAAATGGCTTGAATTTTCATAACTACCCACAATTATTAGTTTTTCATCTGGAATTTTTGCAAAAGCCTTTAGTTGCATATCAATTCTTTTGTTTCCAATTAACCTGTTTACAGATAGCCAATAATCTCCTTTTTTTCTGTAATAATATTTTTTTGTTTCTGTTGGCGGATAAATAATTTCAGAGTCTCTGCCTAAATATTTTTTTACTCGGCCTTTTACATTTTCTGAAATGCAGACAATTTTTTGCACATGCTTTAAATCAAGTTTGTTTAAAAATTTTCTATAAAAAACCCAGACATCAAAAATATATTTATTTAGGTTTTTTAAATAAACGCTGGGGACGATATTTTCTCTTATGTATTTGTTTAAGTCATAAAGTTCTCTTATGGGCGAATATACATACCAGAGATTCGGTTTGTTATGCACCGCCCCAGACATTGCCCAGTCGCCGGCAATAATGTAAAAGTCGTATTTTTTTCCTAAATTTAAATTTTTGAATTTCCAATATGCGGCTTCTTGTTTTGCTGGAGCGTTAACCGGAATTTTGCCTATTGAAAAAATATTGTCGGTCTTAAAGCCCATTTTTTCTATTTTTTTTCTGCTTATGTTCGTAGTGTAAATGTCGGCGTTGAGCTCTTTTGCCAAAATTAAATCAACCAGTTCGGCTCCGCCGATGTTGTCCATATAATTGTGAAAAATAGCAATTCTCATAACAAATGTTTAATCTACGGGATTAAACATAGTAGATTTATTCTAAGAAAAACGGGTTTAAATCGTTTAATTTCTGGTTAAGAAAATTCTTCACAAAATTAGCGTAGTCGTCTTTATCTTTAGCCCACATAAAATATTTGTTTAAAATTTTTTTAGGCGCTAAGATTTTGGAATTTCTCTTTCCTATTTTATCTGGGAAGCTTGAAAATTTATAATTGCTTAAGAAATTAAGAGATTTTTCTAAACTTTTAAGCCCTTTTTCTCTCCAACCGGGTTGATAAACGTCTAATGGGTTGATAATACTAATATAACGGCTCACGGCATTAGACTGGAAGTCTGTTTCTATGCGAACGCTTTTATATCGTCCCTCAAAAATTGGGCCTCGTTTTTTATATTTTGTATTAAAATATTTTCCGAATCCTCCGTTCAGTTTTTGCATATAAAGGGGGATTGTATTGTCATCAGCTGATATTAAATGGAAATGGTAATGATTCGCCACCAAAGAAAAATCCAAAAAATAAACCAACGGCGGATGTTCTTTTGTAATCAATCTGGCCGAAATTTTTTCACCGTTCAGCAAGGATTGACTAGCTTTTGTTATATCTTGCCTGTTCAAATTTGTAGAGGGACTACCAACATTCGCTGCGTAAATTTGAAAAATAAATCTATGGCAGTCAGCCTCATTCTTGAATATGATTTTACTTTCAGTGGCGCGTGAAATAATGTGAAAAGGTTGGCCTTTTTCGAAAAATTCTCTTTTTTGTGTCATATTTTTGATGTTTAATCTACGGGATTAAACAGTTAGTTTGTGGTCATTTTCCTTTAATACCCAGAATACTTAACATAAAAGAAGAAAAAATTGTCTGGATCCCCAGTGTTATCAATGTTAAGGCGATTATTGAGTTTTTAATCTCGTTCAATTCGCTAAAACCGGATTTCAACCATTTTACCAATATTAAAAAATAAATAATAATTCCCGATAAAATAACAATAATTCCAAAAATGCTCGCTCTTTCTATTGTCAGATATTTATAAATTTTATTCATAAAACCCGGCTTTTCTTTCAAATGCGTAATTAAATAAGTTTTTGCAAAAAGAGAAAATATAATTAACTGGTAGCCGGAAATTATTAATAGAGCAGAAAAAAACATAGGATGGTAAAAAAGTTTTATCCCAAAAATTTCAGGATTTCCAAAATAAAGCCAAAGCATTGATAAGACCCCTAACAAAAGCATAAAAATTCCCGGAACAAAAAATAAGAACAGGGGAGAATACAACAGCATAAAACGTATATGTTTCCATGCGTCTGAAAAAGTTTTTAATTTTGATTTGCCTTTTCTTTTATAATAATTTATAGGCAGTTCTTTTATTTTTAAATTGTTTTTCAGAACTTTTATCACCATTTCAGAGGCAAATTCCATTCCGGTTGTCTGTAAATTCAATTTTTCCAAAGATTTTTTTGAAATTGCCCTCATTCCGCAATGGCTGTCTTTTATTGAGGTTCCAAAAAATAATCTTAATATGCCAGAGAGCAGGGGATTGCCGAGTTTATGGAAATAGGGCATTGCGCCCTTTTCCATTTTTCCTGCAAACCTGTTGCCGATTACAAAATCATAGCCTTTTTCCAAATATTTTAAAAAATTTGGCGCTTCATTAAAATCATAGGTTCCGTCTGCGTCTGCCATAAAAATATATTTTCCATTTGCAATTTTAAATGCTTCCAGATATGCAATTCCATAGCCGTCTTTGTTATGTTTTAGCAAAATTACATTTTCTTTTTTTGCAATTTCGGGGCTTTGATCGGTTGAAGAATCAGAAACAATAATTTCGGCGTTCAAATTATTTTCTCTTATAGTTTTTTTAATTTGTTTCAGGCAAAAGGGCAAAGCCTCCGCTTCGTTCTGGCAGGGTAAAATTATGCTTATTTCTGGTTTAGTATTTGGCATTTTATAATTTAACCATAAAATTCAGATAAAATAAACCCACGCCGTATTTCTAAGTTATTCACAGCCTGCCTGCTGCAGGCAGGTGTTGACATTGATTTTTTGTGATAAAATAAATGAATGATACCTGATCCGCCAGTAAAATTAAAACCTCCAAGAAAGAAAGAAAAGAAAAAACTTTATCCAATGTTCAGGGGAATGTTTTTTGGTTTAGTTTTTGCCGGACTTTTTTCTGCGGCGTTGTATGTTTTTGCCGTACCCCCAAACAGCAAATATGATTTTTCTGAAACACTAAGCCCGTCATGCACCCCGGGTTCAACAAACTGTTCTGTTGTTTCACCGATTCCGTACACCGGATCTACTGCCGCGGTCAGCCTCGGCGCTTATGATTTCACCGTTGACACCAGCACTTTATATGTTGATGCAACAAATAACCGCGTCGGCATCGGTACAACAACCCCAGCAACTAGATTAGACGTCACCGGCCTCACCATCAACACCGACGCAACAGGCACAGTGATGTCCGCCAATCTCACTGGCTCTATCACCAAGAACGATGTCAACGCCTACACTTTCTCAGGTCTGCAAATCAAACCTACTCTAAACACAGGCGTCTCAAATACAGGCACTACCCTCAATATCCTAAACATAGACACCACCAATACAGCTGTCACCGGATTAACCACGAATTTAATCAAGGCGTCTTACGGAGGGACGCAGAAGTTTTTAGTTGACTCCTCGGGCAATATTACTGCGGCGGGCACAACCACTATCTCAGGCCTGACCACCGCAGGACCTGTAATCACCTCATCCG
>ERZ1292632.356-Hain-H43-01um-R2-356-length-47251-cov-8_pt5 | contig 16997 bp, 31 predicted proteins | sample MGYA00564407_ERZ1292632 | MGnify/ENA primary metagenome ERZ1292632 (study PRJEB36523, sample SAMEA6512637) | groundwater metagenome | collected 2019-01-08 | study: AquaDiva: Metagenomics assemblies of 32 groundwater samples | reverse complement strand
TTCTTCGGCTTCTAATTGCTCGATGTGTTCGCTTGCCGCGAGGGTGACGAGTCTTTGAAGAACTAACGCCAGCCAAAGAGTTGCCTGGATAGTCACGGCCACTCCCGCCATAGGCAGATCCAAGGTGAAGAAGCAGACCGCATAGGCCGCTAACACGAGGGTAGTCGGCACACTCGTTGATAACGGCGGCGCCTGGCCTGTCTGGATTAAGGGAATCAGCGCTGCTGCTAGAAAGAAACCGCCGATGAGGAAGATGAAGTCTTGCAAGTTGTTACTCCTTAGCTACGCGCGGAGATGCCGCGCTCTTCGTAGAACCGGACGCCCGACACGTAGGCCTGGCCTTTGGCGGCGCGGGCATAGGCGTTGAGCGCCACTTGGTTTGCCTCGATGTAGGCGATAGGAGCCGTACCGTTGATGATGGCAGCACAGAGGGCCATGAGGTTCGTAACCTCAGCCTTCCAGATACCCCGCTCGGAGATGCCCTCCAGCTTAGGGGCATCCGCGACAACGATTGGCACAGGCGGGATGGCGGCCAGGACGGCCTCCGCCCGCTCCACTTTACCCTGTTTCAGCAACTTATCGGCGCGGGCCTGTGCGGCCTCTTCTGCTTCCCGTTGCGCCTCCCGGAGGCGGGCCTCCTCCGCGGCGCGGGCTGCCTCGACCTGGCGGTTGTAAGCGAGGATAGCCTGCTTCAAGCTGGCCTCTGCTGCCTTGAGTTGAGTCTCCAGGGGGGTGAAGAGAGCTAGGGCGTTGCGCTTGGCCTCGTCGAGAGGCCTGGTGACGGCTCGCTTACGCTCGTCCAACTCCTTCTGCTTAGCCTTGATGGCGACCAGCATCGCCCCGGCGCCGATGGCGTCCTCTACCGTCTCGATGGCGTAACTGGCCGGGAGGTTGAGACCCTGCCGGAATTCAGTGACGGCGCGCTGCGCCTCTTCTTGTGGCGCTTCTTTAGCCACGTCCGATCCTCGCTTTCCAATTGTTCAGAGTCATCGCTGCCAGGAAGACCGAGAAGTCTGCCTTGTCCGTGTACGGAGTCAGGACGTAAGTTCCTTTGTCCGTTAATTGGACGGCCCAGCGACCCTGGATTTTCTCGCCTTGCCGCCCGTCGTTGGCCGCCTCCTTGTAGGCTGCCGTCTGCAAGGCGTACTCAGGGTAGAGGGCCCCTGTCTTCAAATCTACAACGCTGAGACCCCCGTTAATATAACCGATCCGGTCGAGAGTTCCCGCAAATCGATGTTTCCGGTGGAACACACGCTCCTCAATAGCGAGAGGCGTGAAGCGGCAATCCGAGCGGAACAGGAGCCAGGCCTCCAAGTACGGCAGGAATGTTTTGTCCTTCCGGCTAAGGCGAGGGTCTTCGCCGCTATCAATGGCGGCCGTGATTTCATGGACGCGAGTGCCGCGGAAGCGGGCCTCCTCCATTAGGCTAGCGGGGGCGCCGCGGAAGGGCAGGAGTGAGTCCACGATTGAAGTCACGTTCGGGACGCGGGCGCCGTTGTAGGAGTAGCGGTGGCCCTTCTCCTGGAAGGTCAGCTTGGCGAGAGCGCCTAGCTTGGTGGCGTTATACATGGAAGCTCCGGAGCCATTCCTGGATGCGGCGTTCCAGCGCGGCGGAGCCTACGCCGACCTGGAAGTTGGTGGAGAAGTATTTGTTGACGCCGTTATGCCACACTTGGACGGCTAGGGCGTCTGGCTTTGGGACTCGTCGGACTCGGCATCCGATTTCGTCGCACGGTGTTGCCACAGGTCATCCTCCAGCCACTCGATTTTGTCTGGGCGTGAGTAGAAAAGCAGTTTCTCGCCATCCGAAGCTACAATCCCCCCACCAAGGAACGCGGCCATCCTCGCTTCCGTATCGGCCGTGATGTAGCGCAGAAGATGGAGAGAGGAGTTGATCTGTATCTCCTTGCCGCATGCCCGACAGCGCTCGATGTACACAGTCTCCGAGAGGCCTAGCATTCCGATTACCGTACGGCGCCCGTCTGTGGGCTGGAAGTCGTGCTGGCGGTAGAAGCTGGGCCAGCGCAGGAACAGGGCGCCGGGGCATTCGTAGCACTCGTGGCGCCCAACAGGCCAGCGGACGCGCAGTTCTCTAAGCAGGGCTTTCATTGGTGCCCCCAACTCTACCGCCACTATTGAAAGGGCCGTCACTGAAGAGTGCTTCTTCTTGATCGCCAGGAGCATAGAGATGGTGAATCAAGGGACGGTTCGCTCTCAACCAAGCCATCGCCTCTTCCTCATTCTCGAAGTGGAAGACAGGTGTTTTCGCCCTGCCGTCACTTTCTTGCTCTAGCAATGCGCGCAGAGCGGCCTGGGCGCCCTCCATACGGGCGCGGGCCATTTGTGCCTCAGAGACAGCCATCCCCGCCGTTGACCAGTGGTCAACCAGTTCCCGCAAACAATTTGCCTTGTAGGCGTTCAACTGCGCCGCCAGCATGTCTCGAAAGAGACTTCTCGCAAGCCAACGTCGAATCGTGTTCATCTTACTCGTCCTCCTCTTCGGCCGGGCCGAAAGGGTCGGCGTGGCCGGTATGCCAGAGTAGCGGGGCCTGATCTATCAGAGTCTCGATGGCTGGATACTCCATCAGGAGGGCCCCAAAGTCCTTCCTCAAGAAGCTCTTGTCGATGCCTTCAACCTGATACCAAGCACCCTTACGGGCTATGAGGCCGACGCGCTCCAGGACGGAGAACTTGGCGTCCACCCGGTCGATGCCGTCGAGGTAGCTTATCTTGAGTTCGGCCCGGAACCCCTCTCTGGGCGCCAGGGAGTTCTTCTTACAGTCTACACGCACCTCGATGCCTTCTGGGTCGCCCTCATCCGGCCAGGTGCCGTGCGAGTTCACGAAGAGCATAAGGGAAGAGTAGAAGACTAGCGCGCCTTCTGCGATCATTGCGTAGCGCTGGCCCATGACCTTACGGGTTTCACTGGCCCGCGGATCGGCCTTGATGTACGAACGGATCTGGTTCACGATGACAAGGGCTACTTTAGCCCGCGCCATCAGAGGAATGATGCGAGGGAACGTAGTGCTGACGACTCGCGCAGCCGGGCCATAGTTGGCGCTGCCGATCTCCTTGTCCATAAGCGCCTCAGTAGGCGACCCGGCCAGCGAGTCGTAAACAATAGTCATTAGCAGATCTGGGTAGTTCTTCCTCGCCTTGATGACCAGCTTCTCAACAGCCTGAAGAGTTGCTTCCAGCGTCTTGCCGGTGATAACGATCAAGTCGTCGAGCTTCACCCCAATATCGGCTGCGCGGTCACGCGAGAAGCGACACTCGCTATCGATAAGGATGGCGAGGCCGCCCATCGCCTGAGTCTCAGCTAGGAGGTGCAGAGCAATTGTTGACTTGCCAGAGCCTTCCTTGCCGTAGATTGTGGTCAGGCGCCCGATAGGAATGCCAGGCTGCCCGATGATGTAATCGAGCGCCGCGCACTGTGTAGAGATATACCCAGTGATGTCGGAGGGCAGAGCCTCCGAACCGAGGTGGACGATGTCCTCGCCCAAATCTTTTGTGAGAGACTTTACGAGACTAGCCGAGAGAGCTAGAGTTGAGTCGATTTCTTCAGATGCGCTTTGAGTCTTCTTCCGGGGTGCCATTAGTACCTTTCAGGGAAGTAGTGGCGGGCTCCAGCGGAGAGGAACTGGAGCCCGCCAGGAGGGAGACGGCTATTCAGGGCGGGCTATCAAGACCCGTCTCCGGGCGTGGTAGTCCAACACGTAAACGCGTTGGTAGCGGTCGGAAAAGTAGACCGCTGGCTCACCCCAAGGCGCCGGGCCGACCCCTAACAGAGTCGCCCGGCCTTTAGTAGAGATCAGAACCTCATCAGTTCCTTCTTCCACCAAACCACCAACCCGAGCGATGATTACGAGACCCTCAAACTCGATGTCGTCATCGTCATCGTCATCGTCGGGGCGCTCTTTATTCGTCGTCATCGTCGTCCTCCTCTCCTCCCTCGTGGTCTGCAGGGGAATGCGAGCCCCAAGGCGCGTCAGAATGGCGAGAACAAATATACTCGCGGCAGCCGTGGCAGAAATCTTCGTCTGAGACTCCCCCGCCACAAAACCAACACTCGTTATTCGTCGTCATCGTCGTCATCGTCGTCTTCCTCATCATCGTCGTCGTCCGCCATCGCCCTTGCGAGAGAGGCCCGAGCGCGGGCGATTTCGTCCTCGTCGGAAGCCCTCTTCTTAGGCTTAGGAGCGTCCTCCTCGTCCTCGTCGTTCTTTGAGGACTTTTTCGAGGACGATTTCCCGGTCGATTGCGTCGATTTCCTCCCAGAGGAGGTTGAATTCCGCGACGATTCTTTTGGGGCTTCGTCCTCCCCCTCGTCGTCGTCATCATCGTCCCGACCGGCGGGAAGCTGGCGACGGGTGTCGCGGATGGGGCGAACCTCACCCTCGATCACTTCGTCGTCCTCCGAGAAGGGGTCTTTAGCTGGAGCGAGAAGCCCGGCGATCTTGTGGTCTTCCAGGACGGGGTAGACCATCGTCAAGTCGTGCATGTCCTCTAAGAGATCGAAGTTGCCGCCGTTGAAGACCGAGGATGTGTCTACAACCCCGACCTCGTAGGCCGTGTCCTCTCTGCCCTTCCCCTTGCGGCGCACCCAGACATCCGATCCGGTTTCCGGATTGTGGATGTTCTTGCGAGACTTCTTGAGGTCAGCCACGTCGTTCAAGAGATTGGTGAGGGTTTCCTTCGGGGCGGCCCAGACGACGACCTTGCCGTCTTCCGGGACGTTGCCTTCAGCGTCTACCTCCACGACATTCACGAGGCCGCGCCAGCGGCCGTACAACTCGTCGGCCTGACTCTTCATCCCATTGCGGGTTAGCTCGTTTGCATGAGTGCAGATGCGGCAGGCGCCGGTATCCGGCTCGGTGCAGAGGACGCTGCGCCGGACGCCGTTAGCGGAGATGAAGTGTACTTTCTGCCAGAGGTAGAACGTATCCTTCGGGAAGTCCGCCCGAGGCGGCATGATGCGGAGGTAAGTCTTCTTGAACTTACCGTTCTTGCCTGGCTCCAGCGTTAGGAACGGGACACCGGAACGAACATCGTCCTTGTGGGCGATGCTGTCCTCAATGTCTACATCCTTCCAGGCCTTGGTTTCGGTCTTTGCCATTACTCCTCCTATGGAAGCAAACCCGCTCCGCGCATGTCTTTAACGCGATGCTTAACCGCAGTCGCGAGCTTAGAGAAGGCAACCTTGCCCTGCTCAAGCTGCTCATCCATCTCCTCTTCTGTAGTCTCTGCCGTGATGCCGGAGATAGAGAGGAAGACTTCTGCCGTGCCGTAGTTGCCATCGCTGACTTTCCGGCTGAGGCTGACCGCCGTGGTTAGAGGCGTCTGCTTAGACATGCTAGCGTACCGGGAAGACGGGGTCGATTACCGGGATTTCCACCGTGACGCCGAAAGCGGCGGCGATGGCGAGGCCCGCGGCGATCAGGATACCAATTATCTTGGCGTACTGAGAAACCGGGATTCGCATACCTAACTCCTTTCCTTTTTCCGGGCTCAGGCCCCGGCCACCTAAGACGCCGAACGCCTGAGCCTAACTCTTAGAACGCCGATCCGGACGAATCGTTACAACCGGAATGGTTTGGCCGCCGCAATTACTTCTTCCAGGACTTCCAGAGGTAGGCTGCCGGGGTCAGTATCGTCCGGTAGATGCGCGATGCGACACGGGATAAGCGACGAGGCCAGCTGCTCCGCAATTTCTTTGGTGCCGTGTCGTCCGGCATCGTCGCCGTCGAGGGCCAGCACAAGGTCACGTCCTCGGGATATTCCGGCCAGAAGAGTGAGTTGTGTGGTGGAGATGGCGCTTCGCATGAGTGCCACTGATTCATCAGGTAATCGCAAGGCGTCGAACGGCCCTTCGACAAGTATAATTCGTAGAGGCTGCGATCTCCGGACATGATCCAGATTATAGAGGGTTGCCGCCGGGCTACCACCGGGTGGGTTGAGGACTCGCCGGATTGGGCTACGACAGGAGCAGTCCCCGAGATTAAGTCCGCAGGCGGGGCAGCGTCGGAAGATGGTTCGGGCGACGAATGAGTAGAGGACATTGTCATTCTCCACAGGCAAAATGATTCTGTAGGCGTACTGGCCTGCTGCGCAGTAGCCGATGTTACGGGCCGCCGCTAACTCTAGGGAGACGTGGCGGGACTCTAGGTAGCGGCGATAGATCGCCGGGGCATTCTCGTCGAACTGGCGAAAGCCCGGCGGCAGCGTGAGGCCGAGCGATGCGGGGGTTGCCTCTGCTTCTCGGACTTCGCGGAAGACTTCCCGCCACGGGTCAACATCTTCCGTAACGATCTTGCGCCGCGCTTCGTAGGCGTCGTGGCCGTCCAGTTCGCAGATGCGCGTGAGCAGGGTGAAGATCGTCCCGCGCTCGTCACAACGAAAACAAATCCATATCCCGGTGTCCGCGCCAACGTAGCACCGCGGCCGGTCATCGCCACACAAAGGACAGGGGAAGACCAGCTCGGTTTCTTCCTCGGCGTACTCCGGGTCAAGGCCGTTCTCCGCCAACAGATCGAAGAGGGCTTCGGTGTTAACGGTCATAGTAAGCCGCGCAAGAAGGCGACTTCCTCCTCCAGCACTCGAATCCTACTTTGGGCCCACCGGGGCAATCCGGCTAGGCGATCAGGCTGTGGCGAAGCCATAGGAACCTCCTGGCTCTGGGTCTAGGCGCGGGTAGCCGTTCTCGCCGAGACCGAATTGAGCGCGGCACTGCATCCAGGCGCCGCGGCTACCGTGTAGCGAGTCCTTCAAGACATAGACGTTCATAAGCGGCCCATCCATGTCTTCGCGTTCCGCTTCCCCTTGTGCCAGGCCGAGGACATAGTGCGCCTTCTGCGCCTTGGCGAAGGCGTCGCCGATGTGCCGGAGACTCACCCGCGACTTCTCAACGGCTTCCCTGTTAGTCTGGCTAGTTGTCCAGAGGGGGATGTTCATTTCCTGAGCGAACTGCAACCGCAGAGCTGTATAAAGCGACCGTAGGCCCTCGTAGGTCTTCTCGAACTTGCCGGGCGGTACCACGTCATCAGCGCTATCTAGCAGCAGGATGCCGGGGTAGCGGCCATGCTCTCCCTTGAACGCTTCCAGGTCGTGCTTGAGCCCTTCCAGCGTGGTGTCACCTGAGCGTACTTCAATCTCCGCCCTCGTGGGCAGTTTGCGATGCTCGGCCTTGGCTCGCTGGGCGATCTGGGTAGCGAGGTCGATGTTCTTGGGGATGTCCTCCCGGCCACATCCGAGGATACCGCAGATGATCCGCTCTAGGATTTGATCCTCCGTTAACTCAAAACTGTAGTAGAGCACATGCTTGTTCTTCCAGAAGGCCTCGACCGCGAGCTGGCACAGAACCATACTCTTGCCCGTACCCGTCGGCCCCATGATGATTCCCAATTCGCTGCGACGTATGCCGCCGCGCCAGGCGCGGTCTAGGGGATACAGTCCCGTAGGTATCGCCCGCTTGAGGTCTCGCTCCTCGGAGAGGAGGGCTTGCCCTCGCTTGGAGAGGAGGGTGGGCTGTTCGCGCCGCTCGATTCGGAACCGGGATTTAGTGAGAACAACGTCGGCCTGCTCCAGTTCCCCCCTATCGAGGTGTCCGGCGGCCGTAGCGAGACCAACTTGCATAGCGCGCTGCTGCAACCATCGGCTGCACAGTTCCCGCACGACGGCCAGAGATTCAATGTCTGGCTCGAAGGCGTTGAGGTCTCGGTAGACTTCTCGGGTGAGCTTGGCGTCGGCGCCGTGGCGGCGTAAGGCGGAAGCATCTCCCGGCAGACTGATCTCCAGTAGCGCTGGAGAGACGCTAACCGCCCGCCGGAGAGCCAGGTCAACCAAGTAGCGGCTTGGGCCTTTCGGTATGACGCGAACATCGACATTACGGTGGGCTACCCGGAACTGGTTGTCGTGGAGGAGGAGGTAGACCGTGTGGTAAGCCAGGTCGCCGTCTTTCATCGAGTTCCTTTCGGCAGTAGGGGCAGCAGAGGCTCTCCTCGTGTTCGGCGTCCACCCGCTCTAGGCTAGGGTGAATCTCTACCCAGCCCAGCCCATCCGGCGTCAGTCCACAGAGGGTCTCGTTGTCCACGCAAGTAAGGAAATCAGAGCGCGTCCCCTCAGCGAGGTGGTACAAGATGTCGGTCGGCCGGAGCAGGACGTAAGCAAGCATTCCAAGATCAGAAACGCCGGACGCGGCGGAATGTTTCACGCTGGTCACGGGACTGGACGATGACCAACCAGAGACGCTGGCGCGGGATTTGCCAGTAGACCGGCTTCATTCGATCTCCCTCTGGATGGCAGGAATGGCGCGGATGAAGTAGAGCATCGGTCGGCCCTCCCCGGCGAACAACGCCTCGGCGTGTCTCCACCAGAAGTGTCGCGCAAGGATTGTGAGTTTGTCAACCCCATGCTTCTTCACGAGGTTGCGGGCTATCGCCCAGTCCTCCGCCTGCCAGAACGTGGACTGCCGGTGGCCCCGCTCAATCTTCTGCCAGTTGCGGTGGAACACGGTCACGTCCCCCTCCGGCGCCTCCAGCTCCACCTCGGGGTGCAGCAGGACAAGGCGGTAGCGGTTGTGGCCGTCCTGAAGAGTGATCATTCTGCCTGTCCCTTCTTTCGCTCCCGCAGCCGCCTCATGTAGGCCGCCCGGTCGAAGCGTTGCTGAAGTTCCCAGCGCAGATTGGCTGCCTTGACGTTTGTCGTGTCCCCGTCCTTGAACCGGGTGATGTGATCGGGCGAGGGGGGCGGCCCATGAAAGGCAGCGCAGACCAGCCGGGCCACAGGCACTCGCCGATTCTCAGGCTTGCCTCCCCGACCGTGTGGGTGGAGGAGGCCGAGAACCTGACCGACATGGACGTAGGCGTACCTCCCTACCCAGACCGGGGTAAGGACTTTCCCCTCCCTCGTGCCTTTCCCCCCAACCTGGCGACGGATGCGGCCGAGTGAGGAAGCGGCGTACGCTTCGACTCCAGGGATGGGACGCCACGTTTCAGTCAAAACCAGAGCCTCGATTCGCGAAGCGGAGAAAAGTGATCGTATCCCTAAGTTGAAGTAACACTACAACTAGGAATACTAATACTGATCTCTATACTCTTTACTACTCTTATAGGGTATACCAAGCTCGTTATGTAAATCATGGGGCATTTCTTTACACGGAACAGTGTATTGTGTGAACCGGGTTAACACAACGTTGCTTGGTATACGGAGTGTAACATTTGCTTGGTATACGGGGTGTAACAACCGCCCAGCTTGGTATAGGGGCTGTAACAAAACACCCTGATCTCGACTGATCTCGCGATCACTCTCGCGATCACCGGCAACCTTGGGGACAATGACCAAATAACGGCCGGAAGGAGCCGCAGCGCATACACTTCGCCGGGCACCAGATCGCCTCTAACACATAAGGCGGCGGTAGCTTTAATCGGAGGGTGTACTTTCGTATTCTCATCGTCGCCCACGCTCCGCGCCCTCTGCGGGTAGCCCGAGATATTCATAGGCCTCTTCTGTGGGTTCGAGCCAGAACGCCTCCCCGTCTGTGCAGAGGCGGATTAGGCGCTTGCTTATCAAGTCCAGCGCGCTGTCAATGGCCTCGTCTTCACTGGCGCCATTTTCGGTCATCCAGGATTTCATACACCCCCCGACTAGGAAGCGCAGGTAGACTAGGGCTTCTCTGCTGAGGTCTGGGAACTGACTTGTCATCGGTGATCCTCCTTGGCGTGATTGCTGACGCCATCCCTGTCTCGGTCAACTTGCAGGCACCATCGGCATAGTGGCAGCCCGCAGGCGGGGCAGCGCGCGACCGCCCGGCAGGCATGGTGCCATCCCTTGCGGATGCAGCGGCGGCACAGGGCTACGGTAGCAGGCGGTCGCGGGCGTATTTGGCGCCATTCTGCCTCAGTGCAAGTTACCTCAACCATGCCAGCGTCTTCCTGAGCCAGCGCTCGTCGCTTAGTCGCAGCCTGCGCCCGTACCGCCGCCGGATGCGGAGCCGCCGCCAGGGCGGGCTACCCGCTAACAGGCGCGCCGTTTCAGCTTCCGCTTGTGAGATAACGTGAAAGATCATCCGCTTGCTCTTCCTTTCCGCCACTAAGCTCCTGGCCGAAGCCAGGCCGGTGTTTCTCGCGAGAATCCTGAGAAACCTATTGACAAGGCCACTCAGCGCGCCGATACTACCTGTGAGCTAATTAATATTTTATTGTTGTTGGTCGCCTTCGGGCGGCCTTTTTTATTTTAGTAACCCAACCACCGCTTGTTCGAACTCTTGGAGTCCGCCCGCTGCCGGTTGGGGAAGGACGAGTTCCGCGACGGAGGAGGAGAGTGACTCGATGGGCCTGGCTAGCGACGCTGTGGCCTTTCGGATGAAGGCGCGAATCTCTTCATACTCTGATGTCATCATCGGCTCCATCGACCAACTTACATAGTGGTCTTTCAGCCGTTCCGGGTTGACGTAAAAACTAGCTACGTCTAGGAGCCGCATGGCCTCTATAAGTAGGGCTTCAACTACTAACTCCGGGTGCTGGGCATTAGATACTCGGTCTCCACAGTTGAAACAAGTCACGTAAGCCAAAGTTCACTCTCCTTGATGTCTATGACGGTATAGGCCGCCTCTCGCTCATAAGTGCGCCGCCGCCGTCGGGAATGGCGCGCAAGGTACTTGCCCTGGTCATCGAAGTCAAACACGAGAACCTCGTCCTTTCCCTCAACGGCGCGCATTCCTCGACCTATCCTTTGGATTTGCCGATGTGGCGCCCGACCCCCGCTTGCTAGGATAAGGTAGGCGATACTCGGTAGGTCGATGCCTTCATCGGCTATCTTCGACACCACGAGCAGGGTCGTCTCCCCGTCCTTGAATCGCTGGAACATGGTGGCCCGCTCTTTCTTAGGCAGCCCCCCGTGGGCGAAGTCACAGCCATTGGCGTAAGCCAGGTTCGCGCCATGCTCGATGCGGTCAACGATGATGAGGGTCGGCCCTTTGCGCCGGAGCTTCCCGGCCAGGCGGTTGATGAGGTTGTTCCGCCGTTTGTTCTCGACGATAAAGGCTTGGACTTCTTGCTTGTAGTTGATGGGTTCTTCGTCTGGGTACGCCCAGAGAACGGTATCCGGATGGATCATAAAGACCTTGGCGGGCACGAGGCGGCCGGAGTCCACCCCCTCGCTGATGGACATGCGGGCGATGATGGGCCCCGTCCAGGCCATTACCCGGATCAGGTCGCCTGGCTCGCCGGACTTATCGGGGGTGGCGCTCGTGGCGAAGCGGTAGAAGGCCGGGCAATTCCGTAGAACAAGTTCGTAGGTTGCCGCTGGGCAGTGCTGGGCTTCGTCACAGATGACTAGGTCTACCGTCTTCAGGTACTCTACCGTCTCCTGCTTACGCTGGCGCGTGTGGGCCCACCACTCCCGCCTAGTCATGCTGCTGTTCTTGGGAGGTTCATCCGGCGGATCCAAATGGGAAGCCATCGTCTGGTAGGTGGAGACCAGCACCGGCATATGACCAGCGCCGTCCACGACGGCTTCGCTGAGAATCTTCTGGCCCTCTTCCGTGAGCTGGCGCCAGAGGTCTCGCTTGTCACAAAGGACAAGGGCCGTGACGCCTAGGCTCCGGACTATCTCGAAGATGATCCGACTCTTTCCCGTCCCGGTCGGGTAGTGAATGATGCCGCGGGTGGCCGCGACTGCTGCCTCGACCGCCTCGACCTGATGCGGCAACAAAGGGTGCAGATCGACCGAACTACCCCAAGCAAAGAGTGGGGCCGGTCGCTTGGGCAACCACTCGACCTTGATGTCGCCGGGTAACTGCTGCACCACGTAAGGCACGAGGCCGGTAGGTAGGCGCGAGGGTTTGCCTGTCCAGCGCTTCATCGCGTGAATGACGCCGTCCCAGTGGCCCTTTCTGTAGGAATTCGCAAATACATAGCCGCGCGGTCTAAATGAGGTTAAACGATCAATCTCGTTATCCCGCCCCTCGACTCTGGCCCAAAGGTTGTCTTCTACAACAATTCGTGCTACCATTGTTTAGTGCAAATCTCCTGCGCCAATTGCGGAACAGTTGTAGAAATTCAGCCGCGCGGCCGCAATCGGAAATGGTGCTCGCGCGTTTGTCAAAAGCGCGCACTGTATCGCGCCGCTCATCCGCTGCTCGCGCCGCGCTATTGTACAACCTGCTCGGCTGAGTTTCAGCCCGTGCATCCTGTGCAACGCTATTGTTCGCCCGTTTGCCGTAATAAGGCGCACTATGCGGCGCATCAACCTTCGCGTGATCCAGCGTATGCGCGGGCCAGAAATCGCCGTGTGCGTTTGAGGGTTATTGAATTGTTGGGCGGGCGTTGTGTGGTTTGTGGAATAGAAGATTGGCGCGTGCTCTGCGTCAATCACCTCGATGGGGGCGGACGGCAAGAGCGCCTTCGTGTGCCTGTGCTTGAGAAGATTTATTCTGGGCAGCGCACGATAAGCGATCTGGATTTGCGCTGCTACAATTGCAACGTGCTGTATGAGTACGAAGCAGGGCGTCTGCACTAAAACGTAACCTTTGGGGCGGAAGGAAGTCAGGCGGTCAATCTCATTCTCCCGCTCGGTGACCTCTGCCCACAGCGAATCGAGGACTCGGATACTCATTTAAGAGCCCACTAGGAATCCGAGCGCCGCCACGATTGTCAGGGAGACCCCTGGGACAATCCAAAGGCTGTTCATCACGAGTAGGCAAAATAGGAACTGGCGAAAGTTCATGTGTGGTCTACCTCCCCCTTGGGCGGCTCAGAACGTATCGTTCGTGGGGCCGGATTCGCTCCGGCCGTTCATATAGGTTGTGCCCGAGTTCCCGGACGTAATCGATGATTGCGGAGAAGTATTCTCGATTTGGCTCTGGAGATCGGCGGCGGCTTTGGCGCCGCAAACGCCTGAGTTCCCTCGCTAGGTCATGCCGGATGTCTCCGATTGTCCACTCCATTTTTCTTTACCTCCCCCTCCACCAGTCGTAGAGGGCCCAGACTGCGCACCAGAGAAACGCCAGGCCCATCGTTGCGGGAGCGAAGGCGGCGATGGCATAGATGATGATAGCGTCACTCGACATTCATGTCCGCTCCGAGAACTACTAGGCGTGTGTCTGGGCGAAGTGGAACAGCTATGCTGCTCCGCAACAGGACGCCGCCGCCGGGGCCGTTTGGTGAGTACCCCACGATTTGGATTAGGCCGGGCGCGTTGCGAAATCCCAGAATTGTCCCAATGGGGAAACGATGCGGAGCGTCAAGGATGTCTTTGTATGTGACGTAGGGCGAGGGCCACCACCATTCTAGGGGATCGGCGTTCTCCCAGGCTTTCCAGTCTATCATTCGTAGTCCTCCTTCACCCGGAGGAGTCCCTTCTCCTCCAGCCAGTCGAACGCCCGCCAGACCGCGGCCTTGCTAACTCCAGCCTCCCGCGTGAGGGCTGCCATGCGCCACGCCCGGTCAGGCCATGCACAAAGCAGGCCCCACACCCGAGCGGTCGCGGAGCAATCGGCTTCCACCTAAAGCCCTTTGTAGTTGATGAACTGGTGCAGGATAGTGACCGGCTCGATTAAGTTGAAGCTGTCTTCTATGACCTGCCCGATGGGCTTGTAGGCGTTAGGGGCCTCGTCGAGAAGCTGCTGCGCCTCGCGATCCATCCAGGTACGCCCGGCCATCTGTTCCTTGAACGCCGCCAAATCCAGGGTCTTGCGGGCAACGTTCCTCCCCATGAGGCGACCGGCGCCGTGCGGGCTTGTGTTATAGGACATGGGGTTCCCCTTGCCCCGGACGATGTAGGTCGCTGCTCCCATCGAGCCGGGGATGATCCCCATGCGGCCCTCGCTGGCGTCGATGGCCCCTTTACGGGTGAGCCAGAGGCCGGGCTCCAACTCCTCGGCGTAGTTGTGGTGGCAGTTGATTTCCTGAACTATCTCGAAGCTGCCGACCTCTTCCCAGACCGCTTGCATCAAGGCAGCCATCATGGCCTGCCGCTGATGATAGGCGTAGTTCTGGCACCAGAGCATATCGGCAATGTAGGCGTCGAAGGCGGGCGTTCCTCGCTCTACAAAAGCGAACTCCCGCGATTCGAGCGGTGTCTTGCAAAGCTCCTGGGCGATGCGGACGTGCGCCGTCGCTAGCTGATTGCCTATTCCCCGAGAGCCGGAGTGCAGGAGCAACCACACGCGCCCGTCCTCGGGCGCATCCTCGCAGACCTCCACGAAATGGTTGCCGCTGCCGAGCGTCCCGAACTGATTGCGCGCGGTCGCTTCCGCTCCAGGCTTGAGCATCTCGATGCCGTAAGGTAAGCCAAACTCTTCGATGAAGGCTTCCGCGGCGCTCGATTCGATCAATTGGGCCTTGCCTACCCCCGCCGGGATAAGCTGGCGAATTCGGCCAAGCAAGCGGCCTGGGCTGGTGAACTGACGGCGATCCAGGTCTGTCTGAAGGGCCATCATCCCGCAGCCGATGTCCACGCCGACAGCGTAGGGCATCACGGCATCCCGCGTGAGGAGGGCCGAACCGACCGGCGGGCCGAAACCAAAGTGAGCGTCCGGCATAAGGGCGAGGTGGCCCTCAAGGATAGGCACTCGGCTGATAGCTTCCGCCTGCTCGCGACAATTGGCATCGAGGAGAGAGGCCCAGGAAATAACGGTGCCCTTCCCAAACTCGTTTTCGGTCTCGAATGTCTCTGTCATTCTGTGAGCTTGCCTTTCCTAGTTGTACCTGTGCTTGCCCTTGTGCTGGGCGAGCAGGTAGCAGCGGACTTCGTCGTCCTCGGGATGGGCCGCATCGCAGCGGGCCTCCGCTTGGTGCTTGGCCTTACACCCGTTGCAAATGCAAGCGGCGAAGGCCACTCTGCCGTTGTCCTCCATTCGCTCGGAGAATGTCCCGTGGGCATCCCGCAGCGGGCCCTCGCAGTCGTAGCACTGGTTAGCTACTACCGCGAGGTGCCCGGCGAGGGCCGGGTTTGGCGGGGATAAGTCCCAATCGCTGGAAGATGCCGAGGGGTGGTTCTGGTGTGGGCTCATCCGGTTTCTCCTCTGGAATCGATACTGCCGCTGCGCGGCGCGACAGGAAGTCGAGCAGCATCCGCGTAAGCGGATTCATGCGCTGGCGTGGCTTGGCGACTGGCCGCGCGTCCGCTCGCCGGGCCTTCTGCCCCGCCGCCTTGATCTGGGCTGGCGTCCGCAGCAGGGCGTCCAGGTCGGCGTTACGGTTTGTCGGCACCGCGCGCGTCCTCCTTCATCAGGTGGAGAATTGCCCGGACTAGGACAAGGATGTCCGCCATGCAAGGGCGGAGGGAGTCTTCGCCTAAGCGGCGATTAAGGCGCGAGGCCTCATCTTCTAGTGCCTCTAACTCGCGTAGCCGTTGGTCTGAGTCCATTGTTTCCTCCTGTCTCTAAAACGTAGTTGGTATAGGGAGTGTTACAGGGCGTCCTCCTCCTCCTCGCCCTCGTCTGCCATCGCTTCCAATTCCTTCCAGATGGCGTACAGGACTTCCCGGCGCTCGGCCAGTTGGCCTAGCTGAAGAGCGGAGGCGAGGCTGTCGAACTCCCCGCCGATCTCTTCCATTGCCTCGTCAACGTAGCCCATGCGGACGAGGTTGGAGGACACCCAACGCAAGAGGTCGGCGTTGTAGATGTCCGCTTCGAGGCTGTCCTCGGCCTCATCCAGATTGGCCCCGTTCGCGATGATGTGCAAGGCGTCGAGGATGAACTCGTAGCGGGTATCGTCGGGCATAAAGTCGCCGTGCGCCTTCATTGCCGCGTCCCGCATCCATTCAGGGCTGCCGTCGCGCAGCACAAAGTATGGGCTCCCGTCCTGGCGATGCAATAGGACAAAGGCCCGACTGAATTCATCTGCTAGCTCGTTAATTGTCGGCATCGCTCTCCTCCTCTGGGAGCCTTAGCGCGTCCACTTCGTCGCAGAGCGCTGCATTCTCTAAGGCGGCTCCATCCTGGATGAAGACTTCTTCCTCGCAAAAGAGGCCGACGGAGGGGCCCGCCTCGTCTACGTCGTAGTCGAGGATGGTGTAATTGACCGGCCCGTCAGCCGTGACTTGCTCGACTATCCCGCCGCGAATCTCGATCACTATGCGCGTTAGTTTCACTTCAAAACCTCCCCGATTAGAACTTGCAACTTGCGCTCGGTGTACTCCGTTTCGTCCTCGATAAGCTCTTCCTCCTCGAATGCGCCGGGCAGGAGGGCCAGTCCGTCGTCGAGCTTGGCCCACTCTTCCCCGCTTCGGGCGGTGACTACCACCGCCCATTGAAACTTGCCGTTGTGCTGGATCAAGGCGCGCCGTTTCATGCGTGACCCAACTTTGCTCCGCATTCGCAAAGGCCATCGCCGCCGTCCCGTAGCTGTCGCTTGAGTTTAGAGATTACACCAGTTGACCGCCCATCCACGAGGGAATTTTCCCCGGCGTAACCTACGGTCTGCCACTCATTGGTCAGTCTCGCGAGGACATTCTGATCTGGAATGTCCAAAAACGCGTCGTTTAGGGCGTCCTCGAATGCCTCGCCTTCCAGAGTCCCCGCCACCGAATCAGGCACTTCCAAAACGACTGTCCCGCCGATGTGAACTCGAATCTTAGCCATCTTCGTCCTCCTCACAGTTAGGACATGGCCCCGCTGGGAAATCATCGGTTGTGTCCCTCCCGCATTGCGCGCAGGACTCCCGCGCGCCGATGAAGGCGTCCAGGTGCAGGGACTTGACGATGCGCCACGCCTCGACCGCCGTGCGCCCGTCCCGCCAACTAATCCCGTCTGGCAGGTCGATCAGACGCTCGGCTTCCTCTTCCTCCATCGCCTCGATTGCGGCCTTGCACGTTGGCAGGAAGGCCAGCGGGAGCGGCGGGTAGTGGTTGCTGTGCAGGTGCCAGCGTAGAGCCGTGTCCAGGTCGGCCAGACGCGCCATCTCTTGAGCTTGCAGTGAACCCATATTATTCCTCCTGTTTGCGCGGCGTTTCCGCCACCGTGTAACTGTCCCGCGTAGTCCCCGAGTCAACCCATG
>ERZ1292632.2168-Hain-H43-01um-R2-2168-length-17025-cov-5_pt1 | contig 17025 bp, 21 predicted proteins | sample MGYA00564407_ERZ1292632 | MGnify/ENA primary metagenome ERZ1292632 (study PRJEB36523, sample SAMEA6512637) | groundwater metagenome | collected 2019-01-08 | study: AquaDiva: Metagenomics assemblies of 32 groundwater samples | reverse complement strand
CATGGCAGGCATGGCAGGCATGGCAGGCATGGCATGGTATGGCCCGGTGCGGTCAGGCAAGGTGTGGCGGGGCATGGCAGGCATGAAGGCGAATAGGCTGCTTCTACTTCCCTCAGTGTTGCTCTTCGCTCTCACACTGTGGGCGGTGGTAGCAGTCCTGCGTCTTTCGCTCTACGACAGCAATGTTGTGTCCGAGCGGTTCGTCGGGCTTGCCAATTACGGCGAGCTGGTACGCGACCCGGCCTTCGCACAGAATCTCGGGAACAGTCTCGCATATGCGCTTTTGCTGATCCCCGGGCAGGCGCTTGCCCCGCTTGCCTTGGGGCTGTTGATCTACGATGTCCCGCGCAGTCTGAGAAATCTCACGGTGTTCGGATTGTACTTGCCGTCCTTCACGGCTGGAATTGTGATCAGTACCGTTTGGCGCTGGATATGGCACCCCACGGGCGGGCTGGCCAACTGGCTTCTCGGGCTCGTGGGTCTCGGCCCGGTCATGTGGATGGCGTATCGGGTGACTGCTATACCGGCGATCTCTATGATGATCTCGGCGTCGACGATGGGGTTCTGTGCGCTTATCTACGCGGCCGCGATCCTCGCGGTGGGCCAGGACGTGATCGACGCGGCGCGGATAGACGGCGCTGGCGGTTGGCGGATACGGGTCGGGATCATCCTGCCGATGATCTCCTCGACGGTACGGCTGTTGACGTTGCTCGCGCTCGTCGCGGCGTTCCAGATGTGGGAGAGCATCTACATGATGGCCCCGGTGACGGGCGCGTACAACCTGATGTACGACATGTTCCAGACGGCGTTCCGGTTCTCGCGGCACGGGCTGGGGGCGGCGAAGGCAGTGGTGCTCATGGCGATCTGCGCGGTGCTGGCGGCGGGCAAGCGGAGGTTGGAGAGATGACTCCTTTCCGGATAGTGATGCTGTGCGTGATAGCGTTGCAGATTGTGGCGTTAGCGATGCAGATACGCATGTTCATAAGGATGAAGCGGTTTCTTCGGAAGTTGGAGAAGTGAGACACGCCGTGGCTGTCGTCGCTATCGTGCTGCTACTCTTCCCGGTGTACTACATGGTAGCGGGCAGCTTCATGGACCTGCGCGGCATCCTGCGGCAACCGCCTACGCTGTGGCCACGGCCGGCTACGCTGCGCAACTACACGCGCCTTCTTGCGGGACAACCAGTACTGACGTGGGCTGCAAACACGGGGCTGGTAGCGGCGGGTATCGTCGTAGGATCGACGGCCGTAAGCGCGATGGCCGGGTATGCCTTCGCGACGCAGAGTGGGCTCGCGTGGCTGTACTGGCTGTTTCTCGTGAGCATCATGATACCGCGCTCGGTGCTGATTATTCCCATGTTCGTACAGATGCGGCAGCTCCACATCTCGGGCACGCTGTGGGCGGTGATCGTGCCGGCGCTGTTCTACCCGGTCGGCATCTTCCTCTACAAGAACTACGTCGAGACCATCCCGCGGGCCATGATAGACTGCGCGCGCATCGATGGAGCGAGTGAGGTACGGCTGCTGCGCTCAGTGATCGCGCCGCTGTCCAAGTCGGCGCTGGCGGCGATAGGCGTCATGAAGTTCGTCGAGGCGCTGACGGACTACATCTGGCAGTTTCTCGTGCTACTCGAGGATGAGCGCCAGACATGGGTAGTGGGACTGGTAGGGCGCATCCTGATGCAGCGGGGTGGGGGGAGCGAGATGAACCAGAACGCGATCGGCCTGCAACTGGCGGCGGGCACGCTGATGTTCTTGCCGCTGCTGGCGGCATTCGTGACGTTGCAGAAGCATTTTCGCGAGGGCGTGATGAACGGGGGGGTGCGTGAGTAATTCATGGGTCCCGGTGCCAGGGGTAAAGATGAAAAGAAAGCGAGATTGGCATTTGTCTTGGCGGGTTGGAATTGTTTCGGGTGAAGGGCCGACATTTCTGACATTACGGCTCTGCGATGTAACCGATAATGGCGGATACATTGATATCTTCAGCGTTCAGATCGGGAAATTATTGATATCAATACATGCTATAGATGAGAATTCCATAGAGGTTAAAGATTGAAGACAGCCTGTATCGTGATCGCCCGCAAGGGCAGCATCCGCACGCCCGACAAGAACGAGAAGGTGTTCTGCGGGCATCCGCTCGTGGCATGGAGCATCATCCAGGGCCGTATGTCGCACAGAGTGGACGCGACGTACCTGTCCACGGACGGCGACGAGCTGGCAGAGATAGGCGAGGTATACGGGGCGCACGTGATCCGGCGGCCCGCGTGGCCCGATGCCGACGTGATCCCCGCGAACATCCCCTACGCGCACGCGATGGACATCATCAAGGAACTGCACCCAGAAGTCGAGCGCGTGGTACAGTTGCTGCCAACCTCGCCGCTGCGCCTGCCGAACGACATTGACCGCGGGTTACGTCTTATGGATCAGGTGGCGCCGTGGCCAGGCCGGTCGAGCCAGGTGTGCCCCGTGGTGCCCGAGCCCGAGACGATAGTGCATGGGATGGTAGACAAGCACCACATCTACTGGCGCTTGTGGGACAAGCAATCGCGGTACGGCACGCAAGGCGGCGGGATGTCTTTCTGGGACTTCGACGACTACCGCGAGCGCACGCGGCACACGGTAGACCAGCGCATGACCGACGCGGATCTTGATGGCGTGATGAGCCAGCCCGAGGTCAACCTGATGCACTTGCAGCGCATGGGCGCGGACATCATGCGATCTTTCCCACTGGAGATATGGCAGCAGTTCGAGATCGACGTGCCCGTACAGTTCCGGCTGTGCGAGGTGCTGATGGAGACCTTCGTCCTTTGCGGGCGGGGAATGGATGTCTACTACGAATACGGGAAGGCTCGCGAGGTAAGCTGATGGCTTTGATGGATGACCCGAAGAACAAAGAACAGATGGATCGCATCAACAAGGATGGCGGCGACCTGCTGGAGCCGAAGGTACACAACGTCAAGAGTGAGGCAGACGTGGGGCAGATGCACGAGCACTTCGGCGCCTCGTGGAGATACCGCAACCTTCTTATGGAAGCCGAGAACGCCTTCGAGCACTATCACTACTTCAAGTTGCACGAACGCGAGAAGAGCGTGATCGCGGACACATCGCGGGCGCCTCAGCCGGCCATCATCCTGGGATCGGGCTGTTCGATGGACGAGGTGATGCCGTACCTCGCGAAGTGGAAAGGCGGGATCTTCTGTTCGACGAGCCACCTGTCTACGCTGGCGCACGCGGGGATCAACCCGACGTGCTTCGCGTGCCCTGATCCGCGCGGCGACATGAGCGAGTTCGCGATGCCTGGCGACAAGCTACAGGACATGTTCAAGCATACCATGATGGCCTGTACGCCCATCCAGCCGCACCAGTACACAACGTTCTGGGAAGGCCGCCGGCGGTGGTTCCTGATCTTTGACCCGACAAAGGAGTGGTATGCGCAGATCCTGCGGCCCGTGTTCTCGTGGATCAGCGACGTGTTGCTGCCCTTCTCGGCGAGCGTACCGGCGCTGGTAGCGATAGCACAGTATCTCAACTATGCGCCGCTGTACCTGTTGGGGTGCGACTTCGCGGGGAACAGGTTCAACGCTTGGAACTGGCAGCAAGTGGTGAAGGACACAGGCGAGAAGACGGAAGTTGGCCCACAACCCGAGACGTACGAGTGGAAGGAGAACAAGGGCGGCCTGTACCCGCCGAGTCATCAGGCGACGACGTACCACGGCAAGATCAGCGCGCCCAACCTGATGTGGGCTTGGAGGGGATTGCTGTGCGTGGCGCGGATCAATACGGAGATGCGCCATGGGAAAAAGTGGCATATGTACAACTGCGGCGGCGACAAGAGTGCGCTTGATGGCATCTTCCCGCCGGCTAATCCGTGGTGGCTTGTGAACACGCAGGGGCGCGGCATGATCATGACGTGGAGCCGCACGCGATTCATCAACGAGCTGGACATAGCTCTTGCGCGGTTCAATACCGTCGTGTTCGGCATCCATAATGGCATAGACTACGGCACGCGGGTCCAAATAGCCAATAGTTACGAGGATCTGGAAGCGCAGTTGAAGGCGCTGAACGAGCAGCTACATGCCAGCGCGCAAGTGTGGACGAAGCTTTCGCCCGAGCAGCAGGCCGAGATACACAAGCAGAGCAAGTTCGATCCTGACAAGGTGCGGGGCGTGGATGTTCCGGCGTTCATGGAGAAGTTCCGTGGGCTGAAAGCAGAGGCGAAGAAGAGGGATGGCAAGTAACGGGCGTGGCCCCTTAGGATCTCTAAGCCCTCAAGAACGTCAATTCTTCAAATTGGTCCATGTCAATCATTTGGACCAGGGAGAAGCATGGAAGGCGGTCAATCCTGGCAAGAAGTGGGCGAACAAGAGGTCGCTGCAATCGCAGGCATCGCAGGCGATGGCGCGGTTGAAGGAGAAGGTTGACTTTGATGGGTTCCTTCGGGCGCGCGGGATAGACGACGACTCGCTGGCAAAGGTGATAGCCGACGCCCTTCGCGCGAAGCGGGTCGTCGTGGGCATGGATGGCTCTGTGCATGCCACGAAGGACCATACCATACGTCTGAAGGCCGCGGACAGGGTGATAGCGCTACGGTATGGCAAGGAAGGCGACGGGCAGGTGCGCGAGGAGCACTTGCACATACATCTACCGGGCAAGGCAGAAGGGGACGAAGAGTGGGAAAAAGACAGCCGGCCGAAGCTGTTGAAGCTCGACAGGACTGGCACCCAACCGAACGCCAAGAGATAGCGCTGCGTTGCCCCGTCACCGAGCTGTTCTACGGTGGCGCGAAGGGCGGCGGGAAGAGCGATTTTCTTCTGGCGGATTATCTCAGCGGTATCCACTGGGGCGACAGATACAACGGCGTCATTTTCCGCCGCACGTATCCAGAGCTCGAGGAGTTGATGGCGCGTGCGGACATCCTGTACCGGGCGGTGGGCGGTGAGTATCACAAGACGGAACGTATCTGGCGCTTCGAGGGCGGGAGCACGCTCAAGTTCCGCTATCTCGAGGCGGACAGCGACGTGAACCAGTACCAGGGGCATCAGTACCAGTGGATCGGGTTCGACGAGCTGACGAGCTGGCCGACTGACTTCTGCTACCTGTTCATGTTCTCGTGTGCGCGGTCGCCCGATGGCATCCCCGTACGGATTCGTGCGACGGGCAACCCCGGAATGGTAGGGCACCTGTGGGTCAAGAATCGTTTCGTGGATGTGGCTTCACAAGGTGTCGTATTCAAGGATGGCGTGACGGGGATCTCGCGTGTGTTCATTCCTGCGCGCCTCGAGGACAACCCGTACCTGTACCATACCGATTACGAGCAGAACCTTGCCGCACTTGCGCCGCACTTGTTCAAGGCGTTCAGATGGGGCGACTGGGAAGTGCTTGTAGGGCAGGTGTTTCAAGAGTTCCGCCGCACGTCGCATGTGGTACGGCCGTTCCCGTTGGAGCCCGAGTGGTTCCGCTTCGCTTCGATGGACTGGGGATACGCTAAGCCGTTCTCCATCGGATGGTGGGTGGTGACGGGCGACGGGCGGGTGATCCGGTACAAGGAGTGGTACGGCTGCGAGACGAACCAGCCGAACGTAGGCGTGCGCATGGAGGCAAGCGAGGTAGCACGGCGCAGCTTCGAGATGAGCATCAACGAGGGTTGCAAGGATATGGTAGCCGACCGCTCGTGCTGGAACAAACAGGGGCTGGGGCGTAGCGTGATGCAATGGTTTGATGACGCCGGGTGGAACATGTTGCCTTCCATCAGCGACCGACTCAACGGCATCCATGCGGTACACGACAGGCTACAGACAATAGGCTTTGATGGTCAGCCCATGCTGTTAGTGTTCGACACATGCCAGCATTGGGTGCGCACGGTGCCGGTACTCGTGGCTGACCCGCGCAACCCCGAGGACGTGGACACGCGCATGGAGGACCACGCCTTCGACGATACGAAGTACGCGCTACTGAGCGACCTGAGCACGCGGCGGGTGCGCAGGCCCGAGCGGCAGCGGTATCGCGGTGGGTTCCACGAGGATGAACGATTGGTAGCCGAGTACAACCCGCTGGCGGGTATCTGGGCCGGGAGCATGGCGGGATGATGGTACTGGCGACCTTGGCGGGCGCGGTGGCGGGTCTGCTTGCGTGGCTACTCGGAGGCGAGGCGTGCGTGTTCATCGGCGCAGTAGCCGGGATGGCGGTGTTTATGGCGCGCGTTGCGCGTCACAAGACTTAGCGAGTGGAGGTAGCATGAAAAGGCTATCGGTTCTGCTGGCGCTGCTGGTCATGGCAGCGGTCGCATTCGGCCAGGCGGCGGCTCCGGCTGCGCTTCCGCCTTTCGAGTTCCACGGGCAGCTCACCTACGGCTTCACGATGAACGAGGACGTGACGAACAGGAGCTTTGCCGACGCATGGTTCACCATGAAGAGCAACCTGTCGCCCACTGCGAACCTCAACGTGAAGATCAGCGGCGCAGGCCAGACAGGCAAGGATGTGCTCGCCCCGACCTTGGAGAACATTTGGGCGGCGCAGAAACTCGGGCCTATCTGGTTCGAGATGGGCGTCATGGGGATGGCGTCGAAGTACTACGACCCGTCGGACTTCGGGTTCGGCAACCTCGCCTACGACCCCGGCGACTTCGAGACCGTGGCGGCACGATACGAAGGCAAGCCCGTCAACATTCAGGCGTGGTTCAACCCGACCGGGCTGGGCACTGACGGCGAGGCGCGAGGGGCGGTGAATTTGTGGAAGTCCATCGGCCCGCTCAACGTGTCCGTGTTCTACGCCAGCGAGAAGGATGGCATCTATGGCGGATCGGTGGGCTGGTCGGTGCCGCTGGGGCCGATTACGTGGGTAGGCGATGCTGAGATCAAGAACGACATGGCAGCAGAATGGCTGCGCTGGACGACCGTCAACCGCGCGGTGCACAAACTAGCAGAGATCGGCGTTGACACGCTGGCGAGCGAGAAGGAACTGATCGAGGTCGCCGGAGAGCTGACGGTGCCCATCAATAAGTACCTGTCGTCCGTCAACGGAGTGGCGTACAACGTGCTTACGTCGAAGTGGGACGTGATCGAGATCGGTGGCTCGGTGAAGTGGGAGAAGGTCAAGTTCCGCTTCGGGTACTTCGTTACCGATAACGCGGGCAACGGCTACTCGATGTACGTGCCGAACCCGCCGGCGGATGGCGGTGCCTACCTCAAGGTTGTGGCAGGCTGGTAGCAGGGAAGGGACATGGCAAAGAAGAAAGCCTCCAAGAAGCGCAAGGGTGCCCAACACATGATGCCTGACGGCAGCATGATGAAGGGCAAGAAGCACCCGATGAAGGGCAAGAAGTACTGACGGTTCGCGGCTGGCGCGGGGCTTCCAGTTTCACCCCCGCGCTAGCCTTTGGAGAGACAGACCATGAAACTAAAACTGCATCCGATCGTTCTCAGCGGGTGGTGGGAGGCGGGTTGGCAGGCGTTCTCGACAGCGATAGGCGCTGGACTCTTGGTGGATCTCTTCGGCGCACCGAGGTGGCTGCTGATTGCGGCTATGATCAGCGGTGGAGTGATAGGGTTCTTCGTCGGGGCCGCGAATAGAGTCGACACTGAGACCTGATCGATGCCCTACACTGACACAGCGACGCCCTGCGCGGCTTGTGGCGGGCTGGTAGACCACAGGAGCCGCATCGTAAGGAAGACGGGCGACAGAGCCCTGCGCGAGTGCATCCACTGCGGCCACATCCAGCCATGCGATGAGACGAAGGTCGGCAAGGAGAACTGGAAGTACCTTGTCTTTCTCGACAAGCTGACGGCGAGCCGGCTTGTGGACTTAGACGACGGCGTGCGGGCCAAGTGGCTGCGCGAACGGATAGCCAGTCAGGGATATGTGCAAGAGAGCCAGCGCGGGGAGTTCCGCCGGCTGGAACGGAAGTACAGCACACAGATTTGATCCCCTTGCATTCTGCCGGGGGATGTGTATACTTGTAGCGACAGGGCGACGGCTGCCGTAACTGGAGCGCGTGGCTCACTCAACGGTCATGTGACACGTTGGGCGAGCTGCGCGCTTTTTGTTTTGGGGGTAGGTGTGCCGATCCGCAAGGTGAAGGGCGGGTACAAGTGGGGCAGCAAGGGGCCGTTCAAGACCCGCGCGAAGGCTGTCGCGGTCGCTCGGGCCGCTTACGCCCACGGGTACAAGAAGAAGAAAGGTAAGTGATGGCCGACCCTAACGTTGAACAGATACTGACGGAACAGAAAGAACTCGAGGAAGAGCGTCAGAACTTTGAAGATGTTGTGGACGACATCATACAGTACGTGTTCCCCAGGCGTACCGAGACGGACATCAACGCCGAGAAAGGTACGCGGCACGACGAGAGTATCTACGACACGACGGCGCTGGACTCGCACAAGCGGCTGGCTGACGGCCTCCAGGGGCAACTGATAGCGTCGAGCTACAAGTGGTTCGGGCTCCGCATGGAGAACCCGATGCTCTCGGATGTCCCGGCTATCCGCCAGTGGCTGCAGACGGTGGAAACGATCCTGTACGCGGCGCTCAACCGCAGCAATTTCTACCGGCAGATGCATGAGTACTTCATGGATGCCGCGGGGTTCGGCACGGCGACGATCTACAGCCAACTGGACCGCAAGCGTAACCGGCTGGCGTTCAGTACGCGTCACTGGAAAGAGATCTACCTCGCGCAAGACGAGTACGGGTTCGTCGACAAGGTCTACCGGAAGTACAAGTGGACTGCGCGCCAGTGGGTTCTGGCGTTCCCCGACACGGTGGACGCGGAGATTCAGCGCATCAGCGAGAAGACGCCCGAGCAGGAGTTCGAGTGCTTGCACGTCGTGTACCCGCGGGATGAACGCGACCCCAACAAGCGCGATCCCTCGGCGATGCGGTGGGGCTCACAGTACATCGATCCGGCGCACAAGAAGAGCATGGGGGTGAGCGGCTATCGGCACAATCCTTACCACGTCTGGAGGTTCTACAGAAACAGCGACGAGGTGTACGGCCGCTCGCCCGCGTGGAACTGTCTGGCTGACGTGAAGCGCATCAACGACATGGCCAAGACGGCGATGTGGGCTGCGCAGATGAGCGTCAAGCCGCCGCTGCTCGTGCGCGACGATCTGAAGGGCCGGCTGCGCTTCGTACCTGGCGGGCAGACACACGAAGAGGCGCAGTACATGCAGGGGCCGTACAACAGCGTGCGCCCGATAGTGACGGGCATCAACTACCCGATAGAACGCGAGCGCGAAGAACAGGTCCGTCAGGCGATTCGGCGCGCGTTCATGGTGGATTTCTTCTCAGTGCCGGAAGAGGAACGAGCGCGCATCAAAACGGCCTACGAGGTAAGGCAGATGCGCGAAGAGAAGTCCGTGGCGCTGGGGCCGACCATCAACGGTCTCGAGAACGAAACGCTCGATCCACTAATAGACCGCATCTTCGACATCGGCATGGAAGAAGGCTGGTTCCCACCGCCCCCGTCCATCCTGTTCGAGATGCAAGGTGGCACTACCATCAAAGTGGACTACATCGGGCCGCTTGCCCTGCTCCAGCGCCAGTTTTTCCGCAACCAGCCGTACCGCAACACTCTCCAGGAGATGTACGAGATCTTCAAGATCCAGCCGGCATCGATGGACGTGTACGACTGGGACGACTGGGCGCGGAACATCGGCGAGTCCAACGACATGCCGCAGTCGAGCGTGCGCGATGAGAAGATGCTCGCAGCCATCAGGAATCAGCGAGCGAAGCAGCAGCAGGCAGCGCAGCAGGCCGCCATGATGGAGAGCATGGGCAAGACGGCGAGCAACCTGAATGAGACGAAGCAGCCGAACAGCATGCTTGACGAGGTCGAGAAGTTGTCTGGGGGCGGCGCATGAAGTTCTTCACGCTGCCCAACATGAAGACGCGCGAAGCGATGGAGTTGCAGCAGAAATATCGCAACGTGTTTGGTTCGTCGGAAGGGATAGAGGTGCTGACTGACCTGATGATCCGCCTTCACGCGCTCGACGAGAAGGTGGACGGCGACGAGGTCACATTGAGCAACTTCGGGCACCACATACTTGCGCTCATGGGCGTGTACCAGGGATGGAACGCACAGAGAATAATCCAGGCGTTCCTACGGTTCCCTGTCAGGGACCCGCAGGAGAAGGAGTAGGAGATGTCAACTGCCGCCCCGGCGGCCACGACCGCGGCCCAGACTATTCTGGAGACCCATGCGGACGAGGCTGCTGGACACACGTCAGGCGACGGGGCGACTGGCGCGGAGGGAAGGAAACCCGTAAAGCTGGCCGGGAAATACGATTCCGTTGAGGCGCTTGAGAAGGCGTACAAGGAATTGGAATCCCGTGTCGGTGGATCGGTCCGCATCCCCGGCGACGGTGCGTCCGCCGAAGATTGGGCCAAGTTCTACACGCGAGTAGGAAGGCCCGAGGCAGCGGAAGGATACGAGCTTCCGGTATCGCAGGACCCAGGGCAAGACGAGGTGACGGCCGGCTGGTTCAAGCAGACGGTGCATGCGCTCGGCCTGAGCAAGAAACAGGCTGAGGCGTTCTGGAAGGCGTCCCACGAGATGGCCACGGAACGCAGGAAGGCGTACACGGATGCGGTGCAGAAGGATCAGCAGGAGAAGATCGCGGCGTTGACGGCGAAGTGGGGCGACGACTACTCCACGAAGGTTGCCGACGCCAACCGTGTGGCCCATAAGTTCGGCGGTCCCGAGTTCGTCAAGATGCTGCGCGACACGCGCCTGGGAGACAACCCCGTGATGCTGACGATGCTCGCGGCGGTGCGGGATGCGATCTCCGAAGACACGCTGCGAGGCGGGACCGTGGGGTCCGTCAAGACGCGCGAAGTCGGAGAGGGCTGGTATCCCAAATCGCCTGAGTTGAAATAGCGCACGGCGAAGGACGGGATTGAATGGCTACAGTGTCTGTGAACGCCCAACTCACACTGGTGGAGTTGGCAAAGCGAACGCTCAACAACCAGATTGTTGACATCGCCGAAGTTCTCAGCAAGGTCATTCAGGTTCTCGAAGACGCGGTGTGGGTCGAATGCAACAAGCAGGAAAACCACACGTTCACTCAGAGACTTCTTCTGCCGACCGGCTCATGGCGGCAACTGAATGCTGGTGTGGCGAGTGAGGCTTCGGTCACGAAGCAAGTCACCGAGGGCACCGGCATGTTGGAGACGTACAGCACCATCGACGCCGAGTTGGTGAGGCTGGCGGGCAACAGCAAGAAGTTCAGGATGTCTGAGGACATCGCGTTCATCGAGGGCCTGATGCAGACCTTCGGGACTGCGCTCGGCTATGGCAACATCGGGGTGAACCCCGAACAGATCGACGGCTGGGCGGTGCGGTACGGCACGCTGGGCACCATGATCAAGGGCGCGTCGGGCACGGGCTCCGATACGGCCTCGGTGTGGGTGGTCCAGTGGGGCGAGAACAAGTGCCACATGCTCTATCCGCAGGGAAGCAAGATCGGCATGGACTTGCGGGACCTCGGGGAGCAGACGGTACTCGACGGGGACAGTCTCCCGTACCAGGCGTACCGGTCGTACTTCCAGTTTCACCCCGGCTTCGCGGTCCACGACAACCGCTGCATCGGCAGAGTCGCGAACGTGGAGTCCACGGGTGCGGCAAACTTGTTCGATCCGGACAAGCTCATCGCGATCATGAACGAGATGGTCGAGCGCGCCGCGGGCGCGGTCATCTACTGCAACTCAACGCTCATGACGCAGATGGACATCCAGGCGATGGACAAGGCAAACGTCTACTACTCGGTGGCGGATCTCTTCGGGGTGCCGACGACGCACTTCCGCAGGCTGCCCATCAAGCAGTTCGACTCACTCACGATCACTGAAACGGCGATCACGTAAGGAGGAAGAAAGATGAAGACTCTATTCGATTCCTTCGACCTCCTGACCAAGCTGTTGACCGCTGGGATCATCATGGATTCCAAGCTGGTGCTGTCGAGCGCGCAGGCGCAGACTTCGGTGGCGACGCACGATTCGACCAACGTGCTGGACTTTGGCGCCGCAGACCCGAACACGGGCACCGGTTCGCCGCTGTGGATCACCGTGGCATGCCAGACGGCGCTGTCGGGCGCATCGGGCACGACACTACAGGTGAAGGTCATGCACGCGACGAGCGCTGCGGGCACCTACGCCTGTCTGTTCGAGACGCCGGTTTTCACGAACTCGAACTTCACCGGAACGTCATCGATCTTCCAGGCGGCAGCGGGAACGAACCTGATCAATCAGCCGTTGCCCGCCGAGCACAGACGGGCGATAAAGGTGTCGTACGTCATCGGCACGACGGTCATGGCATCAGGAGCATGGGACGCATACGTCCACCAGGGCGGAGCGTAGAACATCGGCCGGCGGGGGGCGCGAGCCTCCCGCCTTCTTAGGAGGAAGCAGGCATGGTTAGCACCGATGCTCTGTGGCAGGCAATTTGGGGCAACGCGAGTTGCGTTGCGTTGACAATGGGAGCGGACACGCGCCTGAAGGCACAGCAACAGGCGAGGATGATCGCGTTGCAGTCACTGGCGACGACGAACAGCCTCACGAGTCCCGATGCGGACAACGAGTTGGTCCAGTGCCTCAAGAGCGCGATGTTCAAGGCAAACAAGGGGAGAGGGTAGATGGCAGAGAAGCGGTACTTTGCGGTTCGGGAATGTGTGTTCAACAAGCGCTGGTTCCCGCGGTTCGGGTTCTTCTCAGAAGGCGATTTGACGCGCGGGTTGGGGCCGCTAGACAAGCCGCAGATCGCACACGAGAAGGATGGGCGCACGTATCAGGGGAGCCGATACATGGTGCAGATCCACCCAACGCCCAAGGATCGCGAGCCGGATATTCAGGCGCTGCTCGATGAGGCTATCAACGACCTCGAGGGCGAGATCGCTGAGTTGCGGACGGCGGGGAGTGGGCCGAACCCGGCGCGGGGCACCGAAGCACGCATCAAGAAACTGACGCAGATCGTCGAGCAGGTCAGGGCGGCGTAACGCATGGCGGTCACGTCGCCTACACAAATCTGCAACCTCGCGCTCATGCGACTCGGGGCTGACACGATAGCGGACATCGACGAATCGTCCACCAACGCGGGGTACTGCAAGTTCGTGTATGACAGGTGCGTCAACTGGCTCCTGCGGAAACATGATTGGAGTTTCGCGTTGAAGCGTGAAACGATGGCAGAGTCGTCGGGCACCAACCTGACGGCATACACGTACAGTTACCAGATGCCGACAGGCGTGGCGCGGTTCATGGCTTTGCTCGATGAGGACGGCAACGTGTCTCTCGAGCCGTACATGATCGAGAACGATCAGATCTACACCGAGCAGGAAGACGCGATGGCGAAGTTCATCGACGAGAACGTGGACGTAAAGAGGTACGACGAGGCATTCGTCCATGTTTTGTCGTTGATGATTGCGTGGCAGATAGCCATGAGAATCACGCAGAGCAACGATATCCGCAAGGAGATTTACCAGGAGTTCAGGGGAGAGCTTCGCGAGGCTATGGGCATGGATGCGAAAGAAGCATCCAGCCCTGAAGCCGAGCCTACGCAGTGGACCACCATTCACTGAGGTGACAAGTGGCGACGACACATTCCCGCGGAGGACTGACGGCCTTTACCGCCGGCCTGTTGTCGCCGAAGCTGGCAGGACGGACTGACGTCGCCGCATACCTGCGTGGCTGTTCCAAGCTCGTCAACTTCCTACTCATGCGGCAAGGCGGACTGCGCCGCCGACCCGGTACTATCTTCGTAGCCAACGGGCATACCGGGGCTGATCCGGCCAGCGACAACTACGACTATATGCGGCGGCACCGACTCATACCGTTCGTCGTGAACGAGACGATGGGATACGTGCTGGAGGCTACGCCACACTGGAACGCGAGTGCGACGAACACGATCTGGCGTGTGTTCTACGATCACTCGCTTGCGGCGACGATCAACATGGGATTGTCGTTGTCCGATGTCTACGACATGCAGTACACGCAAGTTCAGCAGACGATGTTTCTTGCCAGCCGCAACATGCCGGTTCACAAGTTGACATACGTTTCAGCGGCATCGTGGACGGTGAGTATCTTCGCCTACCGCGCAGGTTCTGTGGTGCTGAACACGGCAGGGAACTATCCCGGTTGCGTTGCGTTCAAGGATGGCCGGTTGATCCTCGCCAGCACTACGAACAATCCGCATTCAGTGTGGGGGTCGGCAGTCGGAAGTATCACTGATTTCGTTCTGGGCTCCACGGCCGACACGTGCTGGGGATTCAGCATCGGCGGAAGAAAGGCACCGAAAATAGAGTGGGTCGAGGCTCAGGACGAATTGGTGATCGGTACGGGGATGGGGGAGTGCATAGCAGTAGGGTCGGTGGAAGAAGGCGTCACACCGGCTAAAGGTTTCTTCAAGTGGCGTTCTGCATGGGGGGTGGCCCCAACGCAACCGAAGATCTTCCAGAACGGACTTGTGTTCATCCAGAAAGGCGGGATGCAGGCGCGAGAATACTTCTGGGAAGACGGGGCGAAGTCACCTGAGCTGACGATGGTTGCCGATCAGGTGGCGGGGGATTTCCTGTACGCGACATCCAGCGTGGCAACGGCAGACATCGGGTGGGTGAACACCGATCGTGGTTTTGTAGAGCTCGAGGTGCAGGAATCACCTGAGCCTATCCTGTGGTTCGTACGTCGCGATGGCAAGCTGGCGGCGATGGTCTACGACAAGGCCGCCCAGGTGGCCGGCTGGTCGGAGATGGAGTTCACTGGCTATCCCGGTGCGCCTACCGTGGATAACCAGTGGTTCGGTGAGGCGAAAGTCGGTAGCACTTGCGTTATACCCAATACGGCAGGCGAAGAAGAGTTGTGGCTATACATGATGCGCTGGACGGCATCAACTGCTGACATCGCCTATCGCACACAGATTGAATACATGGCGCCCTCCGAATACGCCAATGACGAAGATGGGCATTTCGTGGATTGCGGGGTTGACACCACGGTGAGCGCGAAGGCGAACGTTGTCGCGTTGACACCCGACACATCCACATTCACATTCACGCATCAAGGGTCGGCGTTTCTCGTCAGTGCCGATACGATCCGTTTCGAGGATATCAGCCAAGACAGCACCTGGAAGAACATCAACCGCACCGTGTACACGATCTCCAGCGTGGCGTCGAGTATCTACACCATCGGCAGCATGCCGCCCTCTGCAGCCATTGCCGAGATGACTTCTTATGACGTTCCGCTTGGCAAGGTCATGAAGGTCACCAACAGCGTGAGTGGCCTGAGCCATCTTGAAGGGTTCACGGTCGCGGTGAACGTGGATGGGATGGCGATAGCGGACAAGGTAGTGAGTGGCGGTGCTGTGTCGTTGGCAACTGTCTACGGGAACCGCATACATGCTGGGCTGCCATACACATCTAAGATGAAGACGATGGATCTCGGGACCGGGCCGAATCAGGGCGCGATGGGGAAAATCTCCGAAGTCGTGGTACGGTTGTGGAAATCACTGGGTGGAAAGATCGGCAAGGATGAGGATGAGGAGCTTGAGGACATCAAGATCAAGAGGGTAGGCACGGGTGCGGTGTACGGCACGGAGCCCCATTACTCAGGGGATGTCGCGATAGGATTCCCGGCAGGGTATTCGCGGTCACGGTTCGTCTATATCGAGCAAAGTCAGCCGTTGCCGATGTACATCCTTGCGATCATCCCTGAAGTGTACACGTACAATAAGGGGTAGCAGATGGGATGGCTATTGGCAGCAGCCGGGATCGCGAGCGGGATAGGACAGATCTACAACTTTTTTAGTGGGCAGAGCGAAGCGGCAGAGGCGAGAAAGCGATCGCGTGAAGCTGAGGAGCGAGACCTTCAGAAGCTGGCGCTGGGATACCGTGAAACGGCTGGGGGCCAAATTGCTCGCGCTGGCAGGGGCGACGTGGAAGTCACGGGGCTTGGTGCCGCGCCTGACATTCTTGGCGGTAGTCGACAGACGGTAACGGCGGGGCCTGGCGGCCCGTCGCAGGGACGAGAGGTTACTCTATACCGCAAGGAAAACGTGAGTAAGCCAACGGGGGATGCGACGACGAGCCCGCTGATCATCCAGCAGGCGATCGCGGACGCCTATTCCCGTGAGATTGTCTACAGACATCAGCAGGGCACCGCAGAGCGGGAAAACTTGGAGGGTCCATCGGAACTGGATCTGGGACTGAATTTGCTGGCGACGATTCTGGACACCTCGGTGACGTACTACAATTGGCAGAATCAGATGGACAAGTTCAACGTCCCGGGCAAGCCCTACAATCCGTTTGATGAACGCGCGGGGCTGGATTGGGGCATGGGATACTAAGACGATGCCAGAGATCAGCGGCTTTACAAGATTAGGGCAATCTCTTGAACGTGCCGCGGGTGTCGGCATGAGCGTTGTGCTCGAACAGAAGAAGCGCCTGTATGGGCTGGAGATGGACAAGCAGTACAGCGGCGCGGTTTTCGGGATGGAACAGAAGTTCAATCAGTTCATGGCTGAAGTGGAGACGCGCCCGGCGGATTACATGAGTCTTGAGGATGATTGGAACGCCTATTCCAAGCAGGTTTACAGCGATGCCACAAAGAACATCACCATCCCCGAAGCAAAAACAGAGTTCGACAAGTTCTATCAGCGCACGGAAAGGCAGCGGCGATTTGAGATAGGAAAGCGCGCGCGGTTGCTGGCGATAGGGGAAGCCGAGAAGCAATTTGTCGCCGAAGCCGATGCATGGGAATCGACGGGCGATGCCGAGATGGTGACGGATGTCTACCGTCGATTGCAAGAGCATGGACTACGTACGCCCGAAGGCGCCAAGGCAGAGTTGGGCGCACGGCTCCACAACATCGTGGGGAACAAGTACTACGCTCAGGCGGATGCCGTCACGCGCGCGAACCCCACGGAGGCGGGCGTAGACGCGGGGGCAGCATGGATGGCATCGCCGCAGAATACGCCGGCGTGGACTGATGAGGAGAGAAACAATCGCATCGGCGAGTTCAAGCGTATTTGGGCCGCGCGACTGGCGGGGGCGCGGGAAGC
>ERZ1292632.2166-Hain-H43-01um-R2-2166-length-17035-cov-4_pt1 | contig 17035 bp, 22 predicted proteins | sample MGYA00564407_ERZ1292632 | MGnify/ENA primary metagenome ERZ1292632 (study PRJEB36523, sample SAMEA6512637) | groundwater metagenome | collected 2019-01-08 | study: AquaDiva: Metagenomics assemblies of 32 groundwater samples | reverse complement strand
TTTGAGTCAAGAGTGGGATTATGATTTTGGTGGCACTGAAGCCATTAAAATTGCGATGTTACGAGTGTAAGCGAAGAGAGAGTATAACAGTCTTTTAACAACAGGGGGGACTAACATGATGAAGGTAGTTTTGAGTAATTTAACGGCAGAAGAGCTGGTACGTCCAGAGCTTCTAGATGATGATTGCGCTAGGTATCATTTTGACAATCATCCTCTAGCTGTAGACGATATGATTGATGATGCCGTATTTGCGACAGAAGTGGCAGATGTATTGGACGAGAATGAGCACATTTACGCGCGCATTCAGTATCTATATCCTCGTCGTCCACCCATGACGGACGCTAAGGGAGTTCTGCATGACGACGTTTTGACGCTGGAGGATTTCCTAGCGGTAAACGGTGGTTGGGGTTACATGCCAAAGTCTTCTTTCAAGGAGATCAAGTATCTAAATAAGGAGACTGGAAAGCACGAGGGCGTAATTAGAACGTTGCACACTGATGGCGACAAGGTTCCTCAGTTTGTTACTACAGCTAAGCTCTTTACGTCAGAGGACAAACTGATTCGCGACGGTGAGGCAGATGATACGATGTTGGCGGCAAGCCTGAGCGTATTGCAGAATGGCAATCCGTGGCGCGACTTTGGAAGGAAGTTGTCTATTGCTCGTGCTGTACAGAAGTACCTTCACCAGACAATGGCGCGCTCGATTAGGCTAGAGCATGTTTTCGGTTCTGTAGTCGGGTCAGAGCGAGTTTATGTCGTTCCTGTTGGCGCATCGGTAGGAGTATAAACATGGGACTTCATACATTTAGAATCGGTGGCGTGAAGTACAAGCAGGAAGTAAAAGATTTCAAGTATGGCAAAGATGAGGTTTGTAGTGTTGCAAGAGAATTTTTGACAAACCTCTTGGCAACAGAACTTGCAATGAGTTTCGATCATAACAATAAAGAATGTCAAAATCCATATGTTGTTGTAGAAAAAGATGATTCTGTGCAAAGTGATATCTACTATAAGATCATTTTTTTTGTTACTCCATTTAGCGAGAGCGGCAAACGTTTAGATTGGATCGAGAAGAGCGGATTCGATTACAAGGCAAATGGCTGGGAGAAACTTGATGGTCGTCCAGGACAGAGACCATGTTTATACAAGCAGTTTGAACGGTAAACTTAAAACAAAAGGTAAATGTTCGTGTTTGTAGTATAAAGGGGAATTTAAACTATGAAAACAGGAATGACAGTTTTAATGTGTGTTATGCTAGTTGTCGGCCTGGTTGGCTGTAAGACTAGCGAGCAACTAGGAACGTTTGGTGAGGGACCGGGGGCTTTAGAATTGCATAGTGCCTATTCTAGAGTGGCTGGAGCACCGGCAGTTACGACTATGGTAACTGTACGGCAAGGAAGGGGCGAGGTTATTGCTCATTTCTCTCAGGGTGACCTAGCTACAGTGGGTCTAGAGTGTGTCACTGGTATGGGTGCTGCGGCGCTAAATGGCTTAACTTTTGGGGCGTTTCGTCGTCCAGACAAGTACACCAGCAATATTTCGGCCGGCAATGGCGATACAGCCATTAGCGCGGACAGTGATGCTACGGCGGACGGTGGTGACGCTGCTGCTACTGGCGGGGCTGGCGGGACTGGTACTGGCACGGGCGGAGCTGGAGGGGCTGGTGGTGCCGGTGGTGCAGGAGGAGGCGGTGGTTCTGGTGTAGGTCATGGAGGCGGAAAGCCCGAGTGTAAGATTCCAGATCCGAGAGATTGCAAGGATGAGGGACATAAGCACCAGCGCGGGAAGGGTCACGAGAAGGGTAAAGGTAAGGGTCACGACAACGATTAATTTGTTGTCTTGATGGTGGGACCGAGTGTAGGAGAGATATACGTCTCTCCTACACTCTAAAGTTTTAGCGAGAATAGAAGGAGGATAAGTATGGTAGATAAAGTCGCTTTAGGAACCGGGGCGCGCGGTATGGACTTCGCTCACCTTTCCCGTCTGCTTTTGGATAAAGGTTATGTTGTTTACGGGATGAGTCGTAGAACTAGTGCTCCTAACTTCTGGCGGCTAGAGACTTTAGGGATAATGGATAAGGTCAGACACGTAGATGGAGATTTGACGGATCAAGAATCTCTCTACAGGATAATGACGAAAATCAAGCAAGACCATCCAGGTAGTATTGTTGAAATTTACAATTTAGGTGCTAATTCATTTGTTGGTAATTCGTGGAGTCAACCTTGTGTTCATTTGAATATTAATACTGTTGGTGCGTGCAATGTGATGACTGCTGCATTAAGGGTATTCGGTGTAGATAGGTGCAAGATTTACATGGCAGGTAGTTCAGAGCAATTTGGACAGGTGTTAGAGACTCCGCAGACGGAATCAACGCCATTCAATCCTAGAAGTCCGTATGGTGTCAGTAAAGCAGCTATGCATTATTTAGCTAAGAATTTTCGTGATAGTTATGGTATGTTTGTTTGTGTTGGAATTCTATTTAATCATACTGGACCATTACGCGGCGATGAGTTTGTGGAACAGAAGATTATCAGGAGTTTGGTAGAACGCTTTATGCTTTTCGCGCCATTTGAATTAGGTAATCTTGAAGCAAAGCGCGATTACGGCCATAGCGAGGACTACATGAATGCTGCATATCTCATGTTACAGCACTCGATTCCGAATGACTATGTTGTTGCTACTGGCGAAACTCATACTATTGAGAGTGTGATATTGAAAGCCGTAGATGCTATGCCGCACATGAATAGTGCATTTTTATTCTTTACTGACCGGGGCACAGATAGCTGGAAGTTATGGGACAAGTCAGTTGGATACTATTCCAATTTAGTTGCCAAATGCAATAAAGAGTTCTATCGTCCGGCAGAGGTTGATTTGCTAATTGGTGATCCGCAGAATATCAAAAACATTCTTGGATGGGAGCCGAAATACACATTTGATGATATAATTAAAGAAATGGTAACTAGTGCAATAAAAAGGCACGAAAACGGAGAGCATTTGCAGTATAAAAAAATAGAAATGGAGATCTTAAAGTAAGCATGGTCAAGAAGCACGAGAGTGAAGCGAAGATTCTATTAGAGGAGATGGCTAAGTTTGAGTCATCTCTCGTCGATGCAGTGATTAGGTTTCCTAGGGCGTTTGACGTATCTTGGAGACTAATTGAACTTGGTTTGCCTGCTAGATTCTTGGCCTTAGAGGAGGCACTCAAGAGAGCTAGAAGAATTAAGGGCACCAAGTTGAGCTATGACATTTCGGATGGACTAAAGGAAACAATGATGGATTCTGCTGTCTTCTTGTTGTATGCTCTAGCTCTAATTAAAGAACAAGAGGCATCTGAAGAGGCGGCTGCGGTAGATGTTGAGTTTGTAGACGAGGAAGAGGAAGAAGATGGAGTCGCCTAGTTTTATAAATATAGATGAAGATGAGCGTCCTATTCCTCATACTCTAAACATTCAAAGTCTAAGAAAGAAGTTGCAGTATTTTACATTAGACACAGAAGAGAGACTTTTGACACAACATCAAATCTTACAAGCATTTAAGAAGCGCAGCATTACAGCTCAAAATCACGACAATGCATGTAATACGCAAGAGTCAACATTAGAAGACAATGAAGATACAGAATTCAACAATCATTCTGAGTATAATACGCAAGTGAATACAGATCCAGACGCATTATGGGGTGATGGTTGGATTAGGAGACCGAAAGAGATTAATAAGATACATGATCCGCGGAGTACGAGTTAGCATATGAGTGAAGAAATACAGGTTTATTATAGGGACAAGAAACAGTGGGTGAAGATGTTACTGATAAATGATACTTGGTACATCTATTGGCCATGTGGGACGAATGAGGCTCACAGTGTTGGCACTAGGCATGTCCAGCACAACGAGGGTTCTGGGACGTACAGTATGCCGAAGAGTATTAGATGTACTAAGTGTGGTTGGAAGGTGCACTTGAGTTACAATACACTAGAGAATTGCTGATAAGGAGAAAAGTATGGGAGCCGTGTTGCAACCAAAAGATAAAGTTAAGGTGTTTGAAGAGTTTAAGAATTGGTTTAAGAGGGCCAGGAGTGTTATGCCAAAGGTGTCGATTGATGCTACTGAGACGAGAAAAGCATTAATGGATGCTAAGAAGGCATTGAAATACAGATGTGGCTGATAAATTAGAGGAGAGCAATATGCTGAGCGTGTCTTGGCAAACAACTATATATGTTTAGAGACTGTGAGATGATAGCTGAAGAGAGGGGAGTTAGTAGAAGTAAGAGTGTGCTTTCTACAATAATGGAAATAATACTAGAGAATGAAGTCAACAATATACACATTGGATGTATTAAGACTACTGAAGCTGATTTCAAGCATTTATTTCCATCGGCAGAGATAGAAAAGCAAGTAGACGCATTTAGTAATTTGTACTATAAGTTTAACCCATATTATTTTGAGACACATAATGTAGTAGGAATGCTATGGGGATTGTTGATAGTAATTACTGATGAAGTTGATGATGGTAGAATTAGACTATGTGGCGTGAAAGCAAAAGATGATACAAAAGAGTATGTGATTATTTTGAAGCTAAAGAAAGAAGGCAATAATAATGGGTACAAGGAATAAGACATTTCTGAACAATCGACAAGAGATGGATGCTGTATGGGAAAAGGTAGATGTAACGAGTCAAGAGATTGCAAAGGTCATTGGCGAGATGAAAGGAATGCTGACGCCGAAGGTAGAGGCTCCAAAATTCACACCATATGACGACACGACAATCCTTGGAAAACTAAAGTCTCTTGGAGCGGAGGTTTTTGCTAGAATTCCTGCTCTTGAAATATTCAGCAATGATACAAAAGTCAGACTGTCAGAGATTGAGAGAACGCAGGCATCGCTGTCCCACCAACTAAGCGTTCTACAGGATAAAGTAGATGGGTTGGTGATCGACTTGCCCAAATGGGTTGATGCAACGACCGAGAAGACTGTAGAGGTTGAGAAGGTAGAGGCTCCAAAGAATAAGGGTGGAAGACCTAAGAAGGAAGAAGTTAAGGAGTAGTAATGAGCCTCAATGAGCTAAATGAATTATGTCCTTCCGAATGGGTGTCTTTTACAAGATCTGTATTTGAATATTCCTATCCGCTTGACTTAACGTGGAATGAAAGGCGAATCTGCAAATACACAAAATCACCATACCTAATGGCCCAAATCATAAAGTTCTTTACCTCGTCTGCTGATGTAGTCTTAGATCCTGCTGCAAACGTTGGATCGACTATGATTGGAGCTAGCCTCTGCGGTCGTCAAGGCGTTGCTATTGAGGAAGAGAAAGAATATGTATATGCATTTGCTAAGATACAGGCAAATTACTCTACGTCTTGTGGCAGTATCGTCACTATAGAACAGAAGGGGTATTATGACAAATTGCTTCAGAATGCTAAAATGCACAATGAATCAATAAGAATGCTTCCTGAGTTTAAAGTTGGTACTGTTGATTTTGCATTAACTGCCCCTTCATCTCCCGTCGATTGTGCTAATACAGAGGATATGAAAAATTACAAGAAGTGGTGGAAGACACTAAGTGATGAATTATTTAGAATATTAGAGTCTGGTAGATATTTTGTATTCATTATTGGAGATAGATTCTTCAATGGCGAATATTATGATCTTACTTCAGAAATTACTACATTGGTAAGAGGAGCAGGATTTAAATTTAAAGGAAAGAGAATTCTAATTGATAAGTCAAAGCCACTGAATAGTAAAGCGTATGGGATTGGAACAAATTACGTACCGAACATAGAGCACGAAAATCTTATTGTAATGAGAAAGGAATAATGTAAATATGTCTACTATTGAAAGAATTGCAATCGAGAAAGAATTAGAGATAGATGGATTGAGAGAAGAAATAACTAGATTAAAAGCACAATTAGCCTGTTGTGATACAAAAAATGTTTTCTCAGAAGTAAAGAAAACACAATTGGCATACGAAGAAGTGATGCAGGGGACGTTAGAATTAATAGAAGAGGAATTCTAAATATGGACTTTGCATACTCAGATATACACGATCTAAAATTAGAGATTCGTGACTTACAAAGGAATTTAGAAGAGATAACATTAGAAAGCTTAATTGATAAATTCATTAAACAGAGAATTGAAAGAGAAGACGATATATTTCAATTAAAAATGCAAGTAGTGGAATTAAAAGATAAATTAAAAAAGAAAGAGAAGAGAGGTAAAAAGAAAGATGCCGACGATGTATAGCGAAGAAGAAGTTAAAGCCGCTACATTAGAATATTTTAAAGGGGATCAATTGGCTAGCGACGTGTGGACGAATAAGTATGCTTTAAAGGACTTAGATGGGAGATATGTAGAAAAAACTCCTGTTGATATGCATAGGAGGCTAGCTAAGGAATTTGCGAGGATAGAGGCTAAATATCCTAATCCGATGACTGAAGAAGAGATTTTTGATCTCTTCTCTGGTTTCCAGTGGATCATACCACAAGGTTCTCCTATGGCTGCTGTTGGAAATGATTATGCGATTATGAGTTGTGGTAATTGTTTTGTCGTAGATTCGCCTTTGGATGCCTACACGTCAATTATGCAGACGGATCAGGAATTAGTTCATTTGCTGCGTCGTAGAGCCGGTGTTGGTATTGATATCTCTAACATTAGGCCAAAGGGAATGCCGGTTAAGAACGCCGCAAAGACCACAGGAGGCATTGGAGTTTTCATGGAGCGCTTCTCCAATACAACGCGCGAAGTTGCTACTGAGGGCAGGAGAGGGGCTCTAATTATAACAATTGATGTAAGGCATCCAGAGATTGAGACATTCATAAAGATCAAGAGAGACTTAAAGAAAGTAACTGGAGCGAACATCTCGATCAAGGTTTCTGATGCTTTTATTGATGCAGTAAAGGGTGATTTAGATTTTGAACTCTTTTGGCCGACGACAGCAAAGAAAGACGAGGAAAAAAAGTATAAGAAAACTGTAAAAGCTAAATTCCTATTCGATATGATGGTAGAGTCGAATTGGTTAAGTGGAGAACCCGGTATTCTTCATTGGGATAATATCGTCAGAGAGTCTCCTGCCGACTGTTATACCGACGTAGGATTCGCTACTCATTGTGTCAATCCTTGCGGTGAGTTGCCACTTTCCACAGATTCGTGCAGATTGTTATTATTAAATTCCATTTCATACGTGCATTATCCATATAGAGACGGAAAGGAATCTAGAGAATTTGATTTCAATGGATTTGCAGACAATGCGGTAAAGGCTCAGAGATTGATGGATGATCTGTGTGACCTAGAGATTGAAAAAATGGATAAGATTATTGCAAAAGTAAAATCAGATCCAGAACCATATGAGTACAAAAGGATTGAGATTGAACTATGGGAGAAGATGAAGAAGTCTTGCATCAATGGTAGAAGGACTGGATTGGGCCTAACTGCGGTAGGAGACACTGTAGCTGCACTAGGCTATAAATATGGCACTGATAGAGCCAATGAGTTCGTAGAGAAGCTCTATGCCGCCCTAGCCTGCGCCTCTTATGCCTCGTCGATTCAAATGGCGGAAGAGAGAGGAGCATTCCCTGTATTTGACCACGATAAAGAAAAAGATAATCCATTCATTAATAGAGTATTAGATAGATTAGTAAAAAATCATAAAGAATACGCTGCAAAATTTGACTTAATTAATAAATACAAAAAATTCGGCAGGAGAAATATTGCCAATTTGACTACTGCTCCTTGTGGCTCAATTTCACTATTGGCTAAAATTCTAAAAGGCTTTGGGACAACTTCTGGAATTGAGTCTTCTCACTTATTGGAATTAAAGAGAAGGAGAAAGATAAATCCTAGCGACAAGAATGCAAAGATTGATTTTACTGACGAGATGGGAGATCATTGGCAAGAGTATATTGTTTACCATCAAGGATACAAAGAGTGGCTAGATGCGAATTCAGATAAAGACTCAAAATCTTCGCCTTATCATGGAGCTACTGCTAATGAGATTGATTGGATTAAAGGCGTTGAGATGCAAGGCATGGCTCAGAAGTGGATTGACCACAGTATTTCGAGGACGCAGAATGTGCCAAAAGAAACAACTAAAGAGCAAATTGCAGAAATGTACTTGAAGGCATTTGATAGTGGACTGAAGGGATTTACGGTTTACAGAGATGGTTCTAGATCAGGAGTTCTTGTTTCTGTTGACGATAAAGGAATTACAAATTATCCAAAAGAGATAGTCGTTATGAATGCTCCAAAGAGGCCGGATTCTCTACCTTGCGATATGCATACTGTAAAGGTAAAGGGGGAGGATTGGGTAGTGTTTGTTGGCATTTTAAATGATAAGCCATTTGAAATTTTTGCTGGCCTAAGCGCCTCTTTGGACTTGACAAAAGCTCCAAAGTATGGTAAGATTGTCAAACAAGCGAGGAAGACGGTGGCGTCGAGGTATGATGTTGAGGTAGGGGATATCGTCATAAAGGACATTATCAAGACGTTCTCAAATCCAGATCATGCCTCACTATGCCGCTTGCTTTCTTGCTCATTGCGTCATGGCACTCCTGTTAAATATGTGATTGAACAACTAGGAAAAGATGAAAATGCAGCTATTGATTCCTTTTATAAGGTAGTTGCAAGAGTTCTTAAGAAGTATGTTGTAGAAGGTGAGAAATCTGGAAACAAGTGTCCTCAATGTAAGGAGAAGACCTTAATTTATAAGGAGGGTTGTAACTGTTGCACGTCATGCGGGTATAGTGGGTGCTCATAATGCTTAGAAAGGAAGATGCTCATACGCACATTTACCGCCTGCGCCAAGCCATAGAGTTACGTTTGATAGAGGGCTAATTTACTAATAACGAGAAATACGACAATAAAGGGGAATGAAATGTCAGAAAACAAGTATGTAAAGATTAGTGACGGCTTATACCTGCTAGTACAGGGGGTAGAGAGGCCGGTTAGCAAAGTTACTCTTACTGAGGTAGAGGTAGAAAATGATGGTCCAATTAACCATGAGTGGATTTTTGATCGCTCTGGTTCTATGTATGATGCTCTTCCAAGCCTATGCGATGACCTAATTGAAAAAGTAAAGCAGCTACCAGAGGGCGATGCAATTTCGATTGGTTGGTTCTCCGGCAGAGGTCAGTATCGCTTCGTCCGCAAGGGTGCTATTCTAGGCCCGGTAGACAAGCGTAAGGACATCATTGATACGATTAACGGTCTACGTCACACAGTTGGTAGTACGATGTTCTCAGAGATCCTAGAGGACTTGATTGACGTAGTGGCAGAGGTCAATCCAATCTCCTCTACTCACTCCATCATGTTCTTGACTGATGGTTGGCCCACGGAGGGAAATTACCAGACAGAGGTAAATCGAGTCTTAGCAGCGATTACGAAGATTGCTGGCAAGGTTAGTTCTGCTATGATTGTCGGTTATGGAAATGGCTACAATAAGGAGCTACTAACGCAGATTGCCAGTAAGTTCGGTGGTACGCTAATTCACTCCAGTAGTATCCATGAGTTCAAGACAAATTTCCAGACTTTCGTTGTAGAGTCAAAGGAGTTTGCCGGAAAGACGAAGGTTGTGCCAGAGAAGGGCTTTGATATGGACCTTGGTGGCGTATTTACATATGCTGGTCGCAATATTCAAATGCTATCTGTTGACGAGAAGAGTGATGAGGTTGAGGTTCCGATGCCGAGACGTGGTGTTGCAGCAATCTATGGTCTTTCTACTAAGAAGCCAGGAAAGACGTTTAAGGAATACAAGCTAGATCCCGACACTGAGACGGACATTATGACGAGGGCCGCTTATGCTGCTGCTTATGTCCTAACTCAGCAGATGAAGGCAGACATGGCACTAGAGATTATGGGTGCCCTAGGTGACAAGAAGATCGTTGATGCAATCTCTAATGCCTTCGTTCCCGACGACTATGGCAAGGTAGAAAGTGCATTACGTCGTGCTTGTGAGCGTAAGGATGCTCGTTTTGTTGACGGGAGGAAGATTGGATGCGTGCCTGATAAGAACGCATTCTGTGTGATGGACGTAATTGAAATGCTACAGGATGATGGAGAGGCTATGTTTTATCCATACCATCCAGATTTCATTTACAAGCGCATTGGTGTTCCTCAGAAGACTGTTGACGGTTATCCTAAGTTTGAGGCTGAGAAGGATGCTGGTTGTGCTATCAATCAGCTAACGTGGAATGGCACTATGCTTAACCTGTCAATCCTAGCTCGCATTCCTGGTACGGTTAAGTTGACTGGTGATTACAAGAAGCACGGGTTTGCAGAGGTATTCCCGACATTCGCTTGGCGCAATTACACGGTCATTCGAGACGGAAGCATCAACGCATCAATTCTGCCAGTTTCAATGGGAGAAGAGTCGTTCAAGGTGCTAAAGGCGAATGGGTTAGTGAGCGGTCAGTGGGGAGAGGGTCATGTTTACGCGATGGACCTTTCTGGCTTACCGGTCATCAATAGGGCTATGGTTGATTCTGTCTCTAGTGCTAAGCCGATTTGTGATCTTCTAGTCGAGGAGCTAAAACTAGAGGCAAAGCAGAAGTTACTGAATTACAATCTGGCAGAACTAAATCCAGATCAGAAGACTTCAGACACTCTCACAGAGGCTCAGCAGGCATACTTGGAGACTCAGGGTGTTACTAAGAGTGGTTTTAGTCCACCGAAGATTAAGGAAGCCTCTACGGACCACTACATGGCAAAGGAGTTCGACATTAAGATTGCCAAATTCAGTTCTCTTCCAAAGATTGATGTAGTCCTAAAGAAGCTGGCGGAGTTAGCTACTGGCAAGGGCAAGCTAACCGACAGTGAGAAGTTTATGGCAGGGGTCATCACAGAGAATCTGAAGACAGTCGGGAAAAAGACTGGCAAGAAGCTGATTGATACGTTAGAATTAACTCTGACTGAGGTAAAGTCGCGTCTGAGGGAAGTGCGTTCAGAGGTTCAGCGGACGAAGATGGCTGTAATTCTGGCTAAGAAGTGGTTTACAGAATTCACTAGCCGAGACAGTGCAGAGATTCAACATGGTGGTTATAGCTTCACCTTCTCTCTAAAGGAAAAGAAGATTGATCTATAAACTCTAAATAATTAAAGGCTGATCTTCTAATTGGCAAAGATCCGAGACTCTGACTCTCGGGATAGAGGTTCAAGTCCTCTTCGGCCTATATGACGGGGTTGCTAACGGGGATGTAGTTAAACGCGATAACATTGCTCTTGCACAGCGAAGTTCGGAGTTGGATTCTCCGCGTCTCCACCATACTTGCAACATAAGGATTTACTATAATGACTACTAAATTACCAGTATCAATCAAGTCGATTTCAGACATCCAAGCTCTTCTTTTGAACAACTTTGCAGTATGGGAAAAGTTTGGTAAAGTAAAGGTATCTGTAGATGGTGATCTATCTCTATTCAACTACACGCACGAAGCGATGTTTGATGGACAGTGGAGTTATTTTGAGCAGGTATCTCGTGGTCTTATCCTCAACAACAAGACTGGAGAGATTGTAGCACGTCCTTTTGATAAGTTCTTCAATTGGGGACAGCACAACCAGACATCTGCTGCCCCTATGGTGACTATTGCTGAGAAGCTTGACGGAAGTATGGGGACGTTGTATAGGAGCAATGGGAAGTATAAGATTGCAACAAGAGGGTCATTCAATTCAGATCAATCAATTGTTGCTACTGCATTGCTACATGATAGGTATGGATTAGAGAAAGTAAGCAGCAAGATTCCAGATGAATTGACTTTGATTTTTGAAATTGTCTATCCGTTCAACAGAATCGTTATCGACTATGGGCACAGAGAGGAGCTTGTATTACTTGCTGTGAGGAATAGGCATACTGGTGACTATCTCCCTTTCTTCCCGTCAACTTCTCTTTCTGTAACGCATATTGCTGATGAGCTTAATTTTGGACTTCCTAAAACATACAAATTTGATTCTATTGACGCCATTAATGAAACAATCAAAACTCTCCCATCACAAGAGGAGGGTTATGTTGTTGAGTTTGCTGATGGACAGAGGTTCAAATTCAAAGGAGATCCATACAAGGACAAGCACGCTCTTATTTCTGGCCTATCTTACAAGAACACTATTGCGGTAGTAAAGAGTGGTGGAGATCAGGAGATTAGGTCGCAGATTCCAGACGAGTTTTGGCCAGAGTATGACAGGTGGATAAATGATATAAATAAAAAAGTTCTAAACTCATTTGGAGAACTGTTTAGAATTTGGGACAGCAGAGGTAAATTCTCAACTAGGAAGGATTTCGCTCTATGGGCAATTGGAAAGCATAAGGACATTTCTGCCGCATTGTTCATATTGTATGATGATAGAGAGGAATTGTTCATTGATGGTAAAAACGAGAAACTCAATGAATGGGTGTGGAAGCATACGTTTCAGGAAGTAGAGCATAAGCCGATAAGCCGATGTAGTGGAGAAACAGAATAATTGTGTAAGCAAGAGATGGAAGACGCTAGAGCAGAAATTAGAAATCTAAATAAGCAGAACAGAGCAGCGGAGCGAGAGATGGCTTTGGAGCGCCTGATAGAGAAAGAAATAATTACGGTAGATAGGCGTAAAAATAAGAACGCGAGATTGACTTGTAAAGACATGGCAGATTTAGTACTGGCTGGAATAATATAAAGGAGGATTCGGATATGGAAACTGTAAATCTAATCATGGAAAATTGGGCATATGTAGTTGCGGCAATTACTGCACTTCCGTTTGCTTTAATTGTAAACTGCAAGGTTTTAGATTTAGTAGGACGCTCGGCAGAACCAATTTTGTTTGATGCACTAGATAAGTTGGATCACAGTATACCGCTTGGAACAAAAATGACGCTACAGTGCATTATGTTTACAATCCTTGTTCCGGTCATGCTTCCGTTTCACTTTATAAATTCAATGACAGTAAAGAAGACGAACTTTAGATTTTAGAGATAAATAAACTCTAAACGTTTGAAAGTCAATAGTATAAAGAGGAATTTAGCCTTAAAGAGAGGCTAGGTTCCTCTTTTTTTTATTTGTACGTATAGTATGCAGTAGAGGACATTTTATGCAAATTTACATAGTTTTGCTTGTGGAAAGAGAAGGAAATACATAGTGGAAACAGTTGAAGTTGAGAGATTAAAGGCAAGGATGATATTGGGGCAAATGGGTGGTGCTCCAGGAGGCCAGCAGAACGTTGCGGCTTCTCCGATGGCTACTCCTCCGTTTGGCGTGCAGATGAAGCAGGCGCCTATGCAGGGTAAACCTCAAGGCGTCGGTGGTCCGCCTATGCCCCCTCCGGTTCCTACGCCAAAGCCAGGTGGTCCAGGTGCTCCTCCTCCAAATGGCATGGTTGACCCAAATGCGAATAAGCCACAGCCTCAAGGAGCTATGCAACCGCAACCTCCTGCTACAGCAAAGCCGCAAGAGAGACCAGAATCTAAAAGAGAGCGAGAGGTAAGGAAATCTCTAGAGAATCTTAGAGGGGTTATTATGGAGATTGCGGCAACTGTATATCAAATGCCGCTGACAGAGGAACAGGTGCGAGATTTAGCTTATAAGTTACTAGAAGAGATTGCTGAACGTATTTCTGAAATTACGGTCGAGCGTGTTTCTGAGCTAGGTAGAGACTTAATTGGCGAGATCTTAACCCGTAAGAAATACGAATAATGTAGATTTATATACTATTTGTTTAGTATATGTTAGTGTTTAGTGATAGTTTATAGAATTAGGAGTGAGTGAAAATGACAGTACGTAATACAACGACGTTAAAAGGACAATTGACTGATGCCACAATAGTGAATCAATCAGACTCAATTCTTCTGGATACGGCGGGAGACGAAACAGTAGCTCGCCACAAAACCGTAAGAAGTTTGAGGCACGCATTAAGACGATTGGTTAAGGATGCTGGTGATGAGAAGCTCTATGTAAACACATTAGCTGGTGCTCAGGTACGCGCAATGATGACGGAGGCAGCTACTACACCTGTTGCTGGCTCCGAATATGTCGCTGCAATTTTGGCGGTAGTGACGGGTGATACATCTGATTATGGTGATTTTGCTCCAGACAGCGATGTGCCGAGCCATGACTGGAAGAATCTGTTGTCAGCATGTACGGTACTGTATTCAGATGGCAAGTATTACATTGACGACGTAGGAATGACAACATGGTATCGTCCTCCGGTAGCTACATCTGAGAAGCACGCATTGAGAAGGGTTATCTCGGAAGTAGGAACATCTAATGTATACTACTTGAATACCGTTTCTGGATTGATTATAAATGCATTAGCGGCTTTAGACTCAGCAACAGCATCTCTAACAGACATTAAAACTTCTCTAGAATCGTGGGACGCGGTTACAACAACTTCTGCGACAACAAAGGCAGCCGTAACAGGCCCCAACGCCTCTATCCGTCAACTTTTTGGTTCAACATTGCGTCAAAGAGTATCTGGCGTAAATAGAGCTGTGTATGTAGATGATGTTGGGCACGCAAGTTCAACAAAGGTTACAAAACCAAGAATTAGCATGAGAAAGACTATCTATGACCTTATGTCAACAGATGGCGCAACAATCTATACTTATTCTGGTTTGGCGTTAGCGGCTCTTGCGGCACTAAGCACACCAACGGCAGAAGATTTGATTAACGCTATTGAGGCTGTAGTAGAAGTCTAAACGTATAGAGTATATGTTAAGATATAAAGGACAAGACGAAAAGGGATATAAGAGAATTAGTCACAAGACAGACAACGCATTTACATCTGTAGTAAAGAGTACAGGTGACATAATGGATGCGTTGTCTGAATGGTTAAAATCTGATGAGAGAGTTGACATATTGTACTTAGGGAATTTTACAAAGGGGAAGGTTGTAGAAATTCATAATTCAATTCAATATTTGAAACAATATGAAAGAATTGATATAAATCAAATTGCCAAAATAGAGAATATGCTAAAACAAGTGCATACAGAAGTAGAAGCGATGATAGAGGATGCATGTAAAGAGGAAGATAAAATCAAGTAATGGGAAAGTTAGTATATAAGGGTAATGCATCACAGCCAGATCCCGTCAAGCAAGTAACAACGTATTACAGTCACAAAGCGGTGATACAGGATAATTTAGACAGTGAGTTTAAGTTAGCTAAATTACATGGATCTGATGGGTACAAGCCGCAGATGAGAACTGGTATTCATACGGTGAACTTGCCTGATAATCTAGAGGCACAAATGAAGAGGCGAGCTTCGGTAGGTAGCACTTCTGTATTCCAGCCGTTCCACAGTCCATTTAGAACTAGAAACACGGTAGAGCAACCGACGAAGAGAAAAGATAGGAATGAGTGGTATAGGTATTATTACAAATACAATCCGGTTGTTCATACTGCGATCAATACACATTCCACTTTCCCTCTGTCGAGATTTAGAGTTGAACATGATGATATTGACTTTAGTAATTTCTGCAATGAATTAGTAGATGATATTAATCTACATGACTTTATGATTTCGATGGCAAGAGAATTCTATATAATTGGAGAGTGCATTCCATTTGGCTTATTGGATGACGTAAAGGATCCTAGTAGATGGAAGAAGTTTATTCTATTAGATCCAGATAAGGTCAATCTAAACACACATACATTTGCGTGGGCTGGAGGACATCCTTACGTCATTGAGTTGGAGCCAGACAAGGATCTAATTAAGATTGTCGAGAAGGGGCCAAGCGATGAGAAGACTGGTGAATTATATCAATCAATTCCACCAGATATCATTGATGCAGTCAAGAAGAAGCAAAACATCCCAATTCCACAATTGCAAGTATCTCACTTTAAGAGAGAGATAAATCCATTCGTGGCAAGAGGAGAATCTATACTATCGTGTTGTCTAAATGACTTGATGTATTATGATAAACTAATTGATGGACAGGTTGCCATTATAGACCGTCACATTATGCCAAAAGAGATTTGGAAGATTGGTGAGCCGGACAACCCTGCTGACAGTGCTGAAATTCAAAACTTTCAAGAGTTATTAGCTGCTCAATATCATGCTCCCAATCAAGCATATGTAACTCATCATGCTATTCAGTTTCAGATGGAGGGTGCTGGTGGTAGAGTATTGCCGCTGCAACCAGAATTCGAGAATATCAATAAGCGTCTATTTGCTGGCCTAGGTATAAACGAGTCTATGATAACCAGCTCTGGACCTTCCTTTGCTTCCTCGTCGGTTGCAATGGATATTATGGTGGGTAGATACGAGCAATTTAGAACACAGATGGAACAGTGGCTCATTCACTCGGTATTTAAGCCACTCTGTAAAATTCACAAGATATACAAGAAGCAGAATTCAAAGACATCTAAGTACAAGAGATTCACAGATGTCAAAGTTCCAGATCTTCCGCGTATAGTATGGGATAAGGCGCAGTTAAGAGACGAGATGATGAAAATTCAACTCTTTCAAAAATTGGTCGCAGACGGCATTATTCCGAGAAAAGAATTGTACAAGTTACTCAATCTATCTTCAGCTCAGATGCGTCAGGAGTTCTTGGAGCAATTCAAAGAAGACCTTGAAGACAAAGCAAAGATTGGGAAACTCAGCCAGGCTATGGGGGCACAGTCTCCGGGAGGCTTGCCGAATATGGGCGGTCCTGGCGGTGGGATTGGTGGTGCTGGTGCTGGAGCTGGTATGCCGGGTGGTATGGGCGGCATGGGTGGGCCTCCTGGTGGTATGCCGGGCAGCTTACCTGGAATGGGCTTAGGACCGGAGGGTGGACCGCTAAGGCAGCCTGGACCGGGAGGCGGCGGCGGAATGGGTGGAGGCGGTGGATCGACATCTTCTGCTTTTGGAGGCGGAACAATGCAGAGACCGCCAGATAGTAATAGGGCTACGCAGTTAGGATAAAAAATGTCTATAGCTTTGAAATTGTTTAAAAAGCGTATGGTTATTTGCAATTGGGACACTGGTACTCACACATATTCGGATGGCGATGGTTACTATGATGTAAAAAAGATAGTAACCACTCCTGCCGAAATTGAAGTCCAAGAAGTAAAAGTTGAATTGTTTAGAGAAAAGTTACAAGCG
>ERZ1292632.2165-Hain-H43-01um-R2-2165-length-17037-cov-7_pt1 | contig 17037 bp, 13 predicted proteins | sample MGYA00564407_ERZ1292632 | MGnify/ENA primary metagenome ERZ1292632 (study PRJEB36523, sample SAMEA6512637) | groundwater metagenome | collected 2019-01-08 | study: AquaDiva: Metagenomics assemblies of 32 groundwater samples | reverse complement strand
CCCACAGACAGGGCGGGATCAGTTCCGGATACTTGCCGAGCACTGATGCCATTTCGAGCGTCAACGGCTGGAGGTGCGGCAGGCTCTGAATTTGCCCAGCCATGTGCGCAATATTCAGCGGCGCGTCGGTGACCATCCCTGTCCCAAAGAAGCTGTGTGCGAACACAATCTTTCTGTTGATGAAAAGGGTGCCCGCGCTGTGCTCGAATAAAACGCGTCCATACGTAGCGTGATGTTCACGCTCGACCGATTCGTGGAAGTGGCGTAGCGGGAAGTCGAAGGTCGACAGATCGATCTCTTTGATGACCGACCCGTCGTCGAGCAGGATGACGTCCTGATTGTCGTTACTGGCATGTGCGTGACGCATAGTCTCTCCAAACCTACCTAGAATGAGCGGTGTTTCCTAAAAACAATTAAAGCATGTAAATAATAAAAAGCAATACTCGTATGAGTATTGCTTTTTATTATTTACTGAACGACTTCCCTACCAGTTGAGCTGACCACCGGTCTTGTACTCGGTGACACGGGTTTCAAAGAAGTTCTTCTCTTTGTTTAGGTCCACGGCCTCACTCATCCAGGGGAATGGGTTTTCGACGTTGTACTGCGCAGGCAGGCCCACGGTTGCGAGACGACGGTCGGCGATGTGCTCGATGTACTGCTTGAATCCTGCAGCGTTCATGCCAAAGATGCCATTTGGGAACACTTCCTTCGCGAAGGTGTACTCAAGCACCACCGCACGCTTCACGAGGTCGACGATGCGGGTTTGGAATTCTGGCGTCCACAATTCCGGCTGCTCCTCCTTGATGGAGTTAATCATATTGATACCAAAATTCAGGTGCTGTGACTCATCGCGCATGATGTATTGAATCTGCTCAGCAGAACCCGTGAGCTTGTTCTGACGCTGGAAGCCGAACATGACCGCAAACGACGAGTAGAAGAATATGCCCTCCATGATGAGCGAGAAGACGATGAGGTTCTCAAGGAATTTCTGATCGTTCTCAAAGGTACCCGTCTTGAATGCGGGATCGAAGATGCCTTCGTTTAGAGAGAGCACCATGTTGTCCTTGTTGTATATGGACTCCACTTCCCTATACATGTTGAAGATCTTCGACTCGTCCATACCAAGCGACTCCACGATGTATTGGTAGGCATGCGTGTGAATTGCCTCTTCGTAGCCCTGGCGAAGCAGGTACATGCGGCACTCCGGACTCGTGATGTGCTTGTAGAGCGCGAGCACCACGTTGTTTGCCGCGATAGAGTCAGCGGTCGTGAAGAATCCGAGCACGGTCTCAAATGCCTGGCGCTCGTCAGCAGTGAGTGCCGTCGGACTCTTCCACTGTTCGATGTCGCGCTGCATGCTGATTTCGGTTGGCAGCCAGTGATTCGAATTTCCCACCATGTACGCATCCCACGCAAAGGTGTGGCGCATCGGATAGAGCTGCATCACGTCAGCGTCGGCACCGTTTATGATGCGGCGCTTGTTGATGTCGACTGACGAGGCTCCTTTGTTAATTGGCATACATGAATGAGTTAGCAATAATCGTGACTATCTTTCCTCTGGATTGATCTATTTTCCTCTTCCAAACAGATTGTGGCAAGTGAGTGGCTAGGACTCGCAGCTCTCGCACACGCCTGACTCTTCTCCAGCGGCAACGCGTGCCATTTTTGCCTTCCATTCGTCTGCAGAGAATCCGCTCGGGATGCCAAGACTTGGTGCTTCGGCGACTGCTTGAACGGGCGCGGGGACAAACTCCTGAGTCTCGATGGCAGCCACGACGACTTCGGTTGCGACCGCTGCGGTCATAGGCCCTCCTGCCGCGCGATTATGGGTTGAACCGTACTCTGCGGTCGAAACCGTCGACTTCTCTACCTGGGACGCACCGAGCGAACGGAGGTAGTAGGTCGTCTTCAAACCCATCTGCCACGCATTGAAGTAGATGTCGGAGAGTTCGCGTCCAGAGGTACCGCTGTAGAAGATGTTGAGCGACTGCGACTGGTCCATCCACTTGGCGCGACGTGCGGCCGCTTCAATCAACCAGCGTGCATCGATCTCAAAAACCTCCTTGTACTTCTCGCGCAGGTGCGCAGGAATTTCGGTGATGCCCTGGATGGAGCCATCGGCATACTTGATGCGGTTCAGCATTGCCGTGTCCCACATGCCAATCTTCTTCAGGTCTTCGACAAGGTACTTATTTACCACGACGAACTCACCCTCCTTGTTCGACTTCACATAGATGTTCTTGTAGATCGGTTCGACGCATGGAATGCAGCCGACCAGGTTTGCGGTCGAGGCCGTCGGTGCGATAGCCATGGTGTTTGAGTTACGCATGCCGTACTGCTTCACATGCTCGCGGACGGGCGTCCAGTCGAGCTTGCCGCCACGCTTCACCTTTATTTCTTCGCCGCGCTCTGCTTCGAGCATATCGACGGTGTCTTGCGGAAGCAGTCCGCGATCCCATTTCGAACCCTTGTAGGTCTCATAGGTGCCGCGCTCCTTGGCGAGTTCTGATGAGGCGAGGACAGTGTAGTAGGCCATGACCTCCATACTCTCGTCGGCAAACGCAACTGCTTCAGGAGTATCGAAGTTAATCCCGAGTCCGTAGAGCGCATCGTGGTAGCCGCGTACGCCGAGACCGATTGGACGATGACGCATGTTGCCGCGACGTGCATCCTCGGTTGGATAGAAGTTAAGATCGATGACGTTGTCGAGCATGCGCACAGCGGTACGGGTAACCGACGCAATGAGCTCATGATCAAACGTAGGGACGCCACCCTTGTCCACCACAAACTTTGCGAAGTTGAGTGAGCCGATCGTACAGACGGCCGTTTCCTCTTCATTGGTGTTGAGTGTAATTTCGGTGCAGAGGTTTGAGTTGTGCACCACGCCAGCGTGATCCTGCGGACTGCGCACGTTGATAGGGTCCTTCCAAGTAATCCACGGGTGACCCGTCTCAAAGAGCATACCGATCATCTTCTTCCAGAGGTCGGGTGCTGAAATCGTTTTGGAGAACTCCATCTCGCCGCGCGCAACCATTGCTTCGTATTCCGCGTAGCGCTTCTCGAATGCTGCACCGTAGAGGTCGTGGAGGTCGGGCACATCTGATGGCGAGAACAGGGTCCAGTCTGCCCCATCACGCACACGCTTCATAAAGAGGTCAGGAATCCAGTTTGCAGTATTGATGTCGTGGGTGCGGCGGCGCTCGTCACCGGTGTTCTTACGGAGCTCGAGGAAGTCCTCGATATCCATGTGCCAAGTCTCGAGGTACACACAGCCCGCGCCACGGCGCTTACCTGAGCGGTTGATGGCAAGGTTCACATCGTTCGCAATTTTCAGGAACGGCACAATGCCCTGACTAGGGACGCCCGTACCCTTGATGAATGAGCCGGTGGCGCGAACCGGGGTCCAGTCGGTGCCGGTGCCTCCCGACCACTTCAGGTACTGCGCGTTGTCAGAAATAGACTTGAAGATGCCTTCGAGCGAATCGGGCACCGTGTTCAAGAAACAGTTCGAGAGCTGCGCTTTCTTCGCGCCTGCCTGGAAGAGTGTGCGACCGCCTGGGGTGTAGTAGAAGTTTGAGAGCACGTCATAGAACTCAAGCGCGACACGCTCGCGATCTGCCGGCTTCTCCGCAATGGCGAGACCCATCGCAATGCGCATCCAGAGCATCTGCGGCGTCTCGAGCGGCATCTTGGTCTTCGGATCCTCCATGCAGTAGCGGCTCGACATGATTTCGAGACCCATGTACTCAAACAGAAGATCGTTCTCTATCTTGAGCGCGCGTCCAAGTTTTGCGAGGTCGAACTCACCCATGCGCTCGTCCAAGTTTCCTTCGGCAACAAGCTTTTCCATGTTGCGCGCAAAGACGCGCTCATGCTCGGCGGCGAGGTTTTCGGTCTTGAAGTCAGAACCGAACACATCACCATACAGACGATTCAAAAGAAGCTTTGCCGCGACTTTGGAGTACGCAGGGTCGCGCTCGATCATCGAACGCACCACCGCGGTGAGCGCACGCTGCACTTCGTCGGTCGACATACCCTCGAAGATTTCGTACTTGAGCTGGTTCAGGATGTAGTCGACGTCAACAATATCCTCATGACCCTTCACGAATCGCATGAGGTTCTGACGTACTTTTTCTTCGGAGAATGGAATGTCGCGACCAGAACGCGTCTTAATCTTGAGGACGTTTTCCTCGATCTTTTCGAGCACTTCCTGCTGCTTTTCCTCGCGAATCTTCGTGTGCTCGTAGCGATACACGATGTAGTGCTTGGCTACCTTCAAATACCCCTCTTTCATGAGGATCATTTCCACGTAGTCTTGTACGTGCTCGACCGATGGGGTGGCGTTCGAGAAATTTGCTTCTATCTGCGCAATGACCGTTCCGGTCATCTCTTCTAATTTTTCATCTCCTACCGGGACGTACATCGCCTCGAAGGCCTTTCGCATCGCTTCGGTAATCTTGCCCTCCTCGAAGTCGACGATGCTCCCATTGCGCTTTTTGACCTGCTTCATATGCAACGTATTGCGTTATGGTTTCCCTTTTATAAGTCGCCCGCACCGTAGTGCATCGCCCCACACATTCGCCTCTGTCGTTAGAGCAATTTTACCACTGGCACACCTATTTCTTGTCCTGGGGATAGCAGCATGAGGACAGAAAAAGAATACTTCGTATAGGGTTTAGAACACGTGAAGAGAACCTTGAAAAGAGGCTCTCATCGATCGGGGTAAGACATCCGGCAAGCGCCCTATATATGAAGCATTCATATATGCTTCATGAATAGATGGCTAGTATGGAAAGAAGTCTTCATGAAGACCGTCATCTACTCTGTAGGCCACGATTGACCACTAATTACCACTCCTGTATGCGTATACTTATCGTAGAAGATGAAGTGAAATTGGCCGAAGGCTTGAAGCGCGGCCTAGAAGCTAAAGGATTTGCCGTCGACTGGATCGAGGAAAGTGAAAAAGCACGCACGCGCATTCTCCTCTACCGCAATGAGTACGACCTCATTCTTCTTGACCTCATGCTCCCCGGCATAGGCGGCGCCGAAATAACCAAGGAAGTACGCGCAGAGGGCGTCACCACGCCTATTATCATCCTCACCGCGCGCGACGAGACCGATTATAAGATCGAGCTCTTGAACATGGGTGCAGATGACTACCTTTCCAAGCCCTTCTCGTTCGACGAGCTCGTCGCCCGCATGAACGCCGTACTGCGCCGCCCTGAACAGTCCGTCGCTACACAACTCTCCGTACGCGATATCGAGCTCGATCCTACCAGGCGCACGGTACAAAAAGCCGGTAAGGATGTCGCCCTCACCTTAAAGGAGTATTCCCTTCTCGAATTCTTCCTCCGCCATCCGAACGAGGCGCTGACCCGCGAAACCATCATGGACCATGTCTGGAGCTTTGATTTCCCTGGCTTTTCGAACGTGCTCGATGTACACATGAAGAATCTTCGCAAGAAGCTTGATACCTATGAAAACGAACCCCTCTTTGAAACAGTTCGCGGCGTGGGTTATCGGCTTAACGGATAGATACCGCTTCAATCCGTTCGTTCGGACGGCGGTACACATCACCCTTCTGCAGGTGGTGCTTGCGGCCATCATGATCTTTGTCTTTAGCTGGGCCATTCGCTCGGCCCAGGAATCGACCGTGAGTTCTATCACGCAGCATATTGCCGTAGCGCTCCAGTCAGGCACGACCACCGGCGACAGCCTACCCGCCACTATCGAGGATGTGCGCGAGCGCACCTATGAGTCGGTGTTCTTCTTTATCATCGCCCTGAATGCCCTGTTCGGGTACTTCATGGCGCGCTTCGCACTCAAGCCAACGCGCCAGTCGCTGCGCGCTCAGAAGCAATTCATTGGGAACATTGCGCACGAAATACGCACCCCGCTTGCGATCATTAAAACCAATACGGAAGTGGCGCTGTTCGACCCCACGCTTCCACCGGCAGTGAAGCAAACATTCGAGGATACGCTCGGTGAGCTCGATCGTATGTCTGAAATCATCAATAATCTCCTCACCTTCGATACCCTCGCCCGCCCGCGCCATATGAAATTTGAGCCGGTGGACGTGCGCGCGATCGCTGAAACAATCGTCAAACGCCATCAGGCGCTCGCGCGCGAGCGCGGCGTCACCCTTGCTATAGATACGGGACACCCCGCACCTATAGAGGGAAATGCGACCGCTCTTGAACAGATACTCACCAACCTGGTTAAAAACGCCATTAACTACACACCGAAAGATCAAAATGGATCGGTGCGCGTACTCATTGAGCAGGACACTGACGGACGCATACTCGTCACGGTGGCTGATACCGGCATAGGTATCGCACAGAAGGATCTATTCCATGTATTTGAGCCGTTTTATCGCGGCGACACCTCGAGGACGCGTGGTATAGGTTCAGGTACCTCAGGACTCGGACTCGCGATCGTGAACGAAATCGTACGCATGCATCACGGCACTATTACCGTCAGAAGTGCACTTGGCCGCGGAACCGCGGTAAAAATAGCCTTTCCGCCCCTCCCCAAAACCGCTGCTGCGCACCCCTCGAGCGATGACGAACCGGGTATGCACGAGGTCTCTCTGGATTTCGATTAGCATTCATATTTCGTTCATGCATTGGTGCGTATAGTACGCGCACGAGGTTAGCGTTGTATGTATCAACGTAATCTCACACTAGAAAACGTTCTTTCTCATCGACCCGGTTCAACATCAGTCATACATCCTCTCGATCGTCGATCGAACGGGCGCTATGAACGCTTAGACAGATACGGGATTGTTTTTGAACCAGGTCCTGGTGTCGCACAGAGAGCCCTGCGCAGGCAATCTCGGCATCGCTTATCCATCCGTTATTCGTCATTAATTTGCGAACGGGCTATGGAACAACTACACGCTTAGTGGCCGGGCCGGCATCGTACAAGTACGATGCCGGCCCGGCCTTTTCACTTTTATTACTTAGATTCTACTGCTTCAAGCCCGCGCCCTTGTGGAAGAGGTAGATAGTGAGCAGGAATGCAGCGAGGGTGAGTCCACCCATGACCCCAAAGCTGATCGACAGCGGTACGTCTGATACCCCAAGGAAGCCGTAGCGGAACGCGTTCACCATGTACAGGATGGGATTTGCGAGCGAGAGCGTACGGAAAATTCCCGGAAGCTGATCGATCGAATAGAAGACTCCGCCGAGGTATGTAAGCGGCGTGAGAACGAACGTCGGCACAATATTTATGGCGTCGAATGACTTCGCATAGATGCCGTTAATAAGACCTAGAAGCGAGAAAAAGAGTGCAGTGAGCACGAGTGCCGCAAAGATAACACCCACATTGAAGATGGTGAGGTGGGTGAAGAAGAGCGAGACGATGGTCACGAGAACACCCACCAAAAAGGCGCGCGTCAGTCCCCCCGACACGAATCCACCAATAATCACCCAGCTGGGCATTGGTGACACCAGAAGTTCATCAATGGTACGGGTCCACTTCGCGAAGTAGAACGTCGACACGGTGTTCATATAAGAGCTTGTGATAACCGACATCATGAGGAGCCCTGGCACGATGAATTGAATGTAGGGATACCCATGAATGGCAGCTACCTGACTACCGATAAAGGTACCGAAAATGGCAAAATACAACGCCATGGTGACCACCGGAGGGAGCAGGGTCTGTGACCAGATGCGCACGATGCGTATGAAATCCTTACGGACCATCGTGTAGTAACCGACAAGGATTGGTGAGCGAGTAGCCATGTTAGTTCTTGATGAGATTGACGAATACTTCTTCGAGGCGGCTGCCGCTATTGCGAATGTTCGCAATCTGCACACCCTGCGCACTTAGTTTACGTATTGCGTCGTTGACGGTTTCGCCCGGCTTCAGCGTGAGTTCAAGCGTGGTGTCGTCGGTGCGTTTCAGATTAAGGTCGCGCAGCAGCACCATCGTGGCATCTTTGACCGACTCGGTCGTGTCGAGAATCAAGGTTACGAAGTTCAGTTTTGTGAGCAATTCCTTAACCGTACCGGTCTCGATGATGGCTCCCTTGTTGATGATACCGACACGACTTGCGAGGAGTTCTGCCTCTTCGAGGTAATGGGTTGTCAGCACGATGGTCGTGCCGTTTGCGTTCAATTCGCGTAGGAAATCCCACATGCCGCGCCGCAATTCCACATCAACACCCGCGGTCGGTTCATCAAGAAGAAGTACCTGCGGCTCATGCACAAGGGCGCGCGCAATAAGAAGACGCCGCTTCATGCCACCGGAGAGCGCCTGGGCCGTCGAATCCTTCTTTTCCCAGAGACCAAGATCCTTCAACACTTTCTCTGCGCGCGGGAGCGCTTCGGCGCGCGTCATGCCGTAGTACCCCGCCTGATCGAGCACGATGTCGATAACTTTCTCAAAGATATTGAAATTGAATTCCTGCGGTACGAGCCCGATGTACGACTTTGCCTGGTCCGGATCCTTATCGATAGAGACGCCCATGACTTCAGCGATTCCTTCCGTTTTCACCACGAGCCCTGCAAGAATGCCGATGAGTGTGGTTTTTCCCGCTCCGTTTGGCCCCAAAAGCGCGAAAAACTCTCCCTTGTTAATGGTGAGCGATACGCCCTTTAGCGCCTCTGTTCCCTCTTTTTTCCCGTCTTTTGCGTATACCTTTTTGAGCCCTTCAACCTTAAGTGCAGCCTTCTTTTCTGACATAGATAGGGCGAGTATACCACTCGGTGCTTTAGACGCTATTATGAAGATCATGAAGCCTGCACTCACCCCGGCACTCCAACGTTTTCTCAAATATGCGGGTGTTGGGTTTGGCACGTTTTGCTTCGATCTGCTCCTTTTGGCGCTCTTTGTAGAGGTACTTCATTTCACCGTCTACATTGCCACGCCACTTTGTTTTGCTATTGCCGCCTCCATCAATTATGTCCTCAGTCGCCTACATGTCTTTCGAGGCACGGAGCGTAGTTGGCACGCGGGGTACGGGTATTTTTTGCTTGCCGCAGGCTCGGGTGCACTTCTCTCCACTTCAGGCGTAGCGCTTCTCGTACTCATATTTCATCTCCACTACCTCGTGGCGCGCATACTCGTCGCAGGATTTGTGGGTATGCTCACCTACCTCATAAATCTTCGCTTTAATTTCAGGGTTATGGGCACCCACTCGTAACGCATTTCGAAAGGGACATAAGGGTGCATATCCTCAGTGAGAATGTGGGTACGCGGGCTATACTAAAAAAGAATATGACGATGCTTCCGCACCGTGACCATGAAGAGCGGCCATGGGGTTCGTTCGATCGCTTCACGCACAATGAAGCCTCGACCGTAAAAATCCTTCGGTTGACTCCCGGTCTTCGCTTTTCAAAGCAGCGCCACCACGAGCGCGCGGAATTCTGGCACGTAATTAAAGGCTCCGGCACGGTCGAGATAAACGATGTGGCGCGCGAAGTGTACGTAGGTGACGAAGCGGAAATTCCGGTCGGTGCGACCCATCGCCTCACCGCGGGCCCTGAAGGCATTGAGGTGCTCGAAATAGCACTCGGCACCTTCGACGAGAACGACAACGAACGTCTCGAGGACGATTTCGGTAGAAACTAGCCATGGATACCGGCCTACTTATTGTCCTTGCTGCACTCGTAGGGGCGCTCGTGGTCACTATCCTTTTTCTCTACAGCATTCTTGATCTGTTGTTTGGCGACCTAGTACGCCGCATAGTCGCTAAACTCTTCAAGAAACAAAAGCCGCGCAAAGAAAGTAATCTTCCCCACCCACTCACACTTTCGCGCACCCGACAGAATCCCATCATGCGTCAGGGTGCCTATGAGTGGGAGCGCGAAGCGGTGATGAATCCGGCAGCCGCGCAGGCAGGCGGCAAGACCCACCTCTTTTACCGCGCGATTGGCGCAGACGGCGTGTCGCGCCTCGGCTATGCTTCGTCTTCTGACGGCGTCACAGTCGACGAGCGCCTCCCCTATCCCGTCTATGCAGCGCACGACCCAAGAGGGCGCGGCAGAGTCTATCGCTATGACCCGGTACTCTACCCTTCGGGCGGTAGTTGGGGCGGCGCCGAGGATCCCCGCGCAGTCGTCATTGACGACAAACTCTACGTAACATTCAACATGTTCGATGGGTGGGACTTCATGCGCGTTGCCGTTATGTCGCTTGGACTCGATGACCTCATGAATAAGCGCTGGAATTGGTCGCGCCCACGTTTCCTCTCGCGCGAGGGTGAGCGCCACAAGAATTGGGTGCTCTTCCCCGAAAAAATAAATGGCATGTTTGCTTTTCTCCATAACCTACACGGGACCAGTGATCAGAGTGTGCGCGTAGGCTATGCGTCAGACTTCGCGAATTTCGATCCGGAGAGCGTGGTAAGCCCTGACCCGAATGCGCTTCCGGACAGTCCTCGTGCGTGGCACAAACGCATGCGCAGTGCCGGCCCTCCACCCGTGAAGACTCCCTATGGGTGGCTGCAGCTGTATCACGCGACCGATCAGGAATCCCACCGCTACAAAATGGGTGCCGTTCTTTTGGATTCAAATAACCCAGAAAAAGTGCTGGCGCGTGCTCCCGCACCTATTCTTGTGCCTGACGCTTCCTACGAAAACGAAGGGAAGCCCGGCATCGTGTATGCCTGCGGTGCGACGGTGACTGACGGACAGCTGCGCATATATTACGGCGGCGGCGATCGAGTCGTCTGCACCGCGACCGCGCACCTGACCTCGTTTGTGAATGCCCTCTTGAATCATAAAACTCCGCACCTCGCTGCGTCCTAGCCTATGCTCATCGTCAAACGCTCACCCCAGAACCCACTCATTGTGCCAACACGTGCACACTCCTTTGAGGCCATAGGCGCTTTTAATCCTTCGGTGGTACGCGAGAGCGAGACCACGCATTTGTTCTACCGCGCACTCGCGGAACCCGACCGTATGCGCACGCCGGACCGTGGCTTCTCTACGGTCGGCTACGCACCCTCTTCGGACGGCGTATCTTTTGAAAACCGTCAGGTCGTCATATCTCCTACCGAATCCTGGGAACACTACGGATGCGAAGATCCCCGCGCGACGTATTTCGAAGGCAAATGGTACGTGTTTTATACCGCGCTCGGTGGCTACCCGTTTGGCCCTGACAACATCAAAGTCGCGGTCGCGGTGGGCGACTCACCCACCACCCTCACCGAGAAGCATCTGGTGACACCCTTTAACGCAAAGGCAGCGACGCTCTTCCCTGAGCGTGTAGACGGCGACGTCGTACTACTGCCGACCGCGCACACGGACTTCACCGAAGAGCATCCGCGTCCGACTATTGCGATTGCGCGCGCGAAGAATATTGAAGAGTTTTGGAGCGAGGAATTCTGGAATACCTGGCACAACGTTATGCACGAGCACGCACTTCCCGACGTGCGCCGTGCGGACTCGGAGCATATGGAAATTGCAGCGCGCCCCGTACGCATTAAAGAGGGGTGGCTTCTCGTGTACTCGCACATCCAGGACTACTACGATGAACCCAATCGCATCTTTGGCGTCGAGGCACTTCTCCTGAAAGACACCGATCCGAAGACCATTCTCGCGCGGACCAACTATCCATTTATGGTTCCTGAGGAATCCTATGAACGCTACGGCATCGTCACGAACGTTGTATTCCCTACGGGCGCCGTCGTCGACGGCGACCGCCTTGATATCTACTATGGCGCTGCGGACATGAGCTGCGCGCGCGCATCGCTCTCGCTCTTAGATCTTCTTGAGACCATGAAGCCCGAAGCGCGCATGCATTTCCTTGAACGCGCAAAAGAAAATCCCATTCTCGAACCGATTGCGGACCACCCGTGGGAATCACGTGCGGTGTTTAATGCTGCCGCCGTAGACCTGGGTGGTTCCGTCCACCTTCTCTACCGCGCAATGGGCGAAGACAACACGTCGGTTATGGGGTACGCACGCCTTGAAGATGGTATTCATGTGTCTGAGCGCTTAGCCGAACCCGTGTATGTGCCGCGTGTGGACTTCGAGCAGAAGCGCGGCACGCCGACCGGCAACTCCGGCTGCGAAGATCCGCGCCTCATGGATATCGAAGATCGTCTTCACCTCTGCTACACCGCCTACGACGGCGTGCATGATCCGTTTGGGGCCTACGCATCCATTCTTAAAGGAGACTTCCTTGCCAAAAAATTCGATTGGTCGGATCCGGTGCCCCTCACGCCGCTTCGCGTCAGCGACAAAGACCTTTGTATATTCCCCGCAAAGATACGCGGACGGTATCTCATCATGCATCGTCTCGACCCAAACATATGTCTCGACGAAGTGGATGAACTCCCCTCTCCAGAACCGGTCAATCGTTGCATCGAACTCATGGGACCACGCGCCGGTATGTGGGACGACCGCAAAATTGGCGCCGCAGCTCCGCCCATTAAAATAGAGGGTGGCTGGCTCTTCATCTATCACGGAGTCGGTTCCGACGGCATGTATCGTCTAGGTGCGGCCTTACTGAGTGAATCAGGCACGTCCGTTGTGGCGCGCACCGTTGCGCCGATTCTGGAGCCCGTACTGGACTGGGAAAAGATCGGCCAAATCGGGAACGTGGTGTTCTCCTGCGGCGCGGTTGTCCGCGACGACACCCTCTTTGTGTATTATGGAGGCGCTGACACCGCTATTGGGGTCGCAACCGTATCTCTTTCTAAGCTCCTAAAGAAACTCTCCCCTGACCTATGACCCCGCACGCCGTACTCTTCGACATTGATGGAACGCTCGCGCGCAGTAAATCGATGATTGCGCCTTCAATGGCAAAACTCTTATCTGACCTTATTGCACGCACGAACGTTGCCATCATCTCGGGTGGAAAATTAGAACAGTTCATGACGCAGGTCGTCACGCCGCTTCCCAAGGGCACGCACTGTAAGACGCTGTATCTGCTCCCAACCTCAGGCGCAATGCTCTTCGAATACCGAAATGATGCGTGGATGCCGGTCTATCAGGAACTACTAACCCCTGAAGAGGTCACGAAAATCCAAGAGGCGGTTGAAGAAAGCATCAAGGAAACCGGCGTTATCGATCTCTCCGTACCCGCTCATGGCGAGCGGATTGAAGTGCGCGGCGCGCAGGTGACCCTCTCAGCACTCGGCCAGACGGCACCCGTTGAAGAAAAAGAGTTGTGGGATCAAAGCGGTGAGAAACGTAATGCACTACGTGCTGCTATTGCCGGCAGGCTGCCTGAGTACGATGTGAAGCGCGGCGGCTCAACCTCAATCGACGTTACCAAGCATGGTGTCAACAAAGCGTATGGGGTACGTAAACTCGCGCAACATATCGGGATACCCGTTCGCGACATGCTCTATGTGGGCGACGCACTTTTCCCCGGCGGTAACGACGAAGTCGTAAAGGAAACCGGCATTCCAACTACTCAGGTGTCAGGACCCGAAGAAACGGAAACGCTTATCCGCCACATGTTGTGGGACTAGTTTGGTAAACTGAACATAATGAAGCATTTTCTTGTCCCTACGGTTGTCTCGATCGTACTTTTGACCGGAGTCTTTATATGGCTCGGTCCGTTCGCGTTTTTGACTGCCGTGCTGCTGACCATTCTTGAAGTCACACTCTCGTTTGATAACGCAGTGGTGAATGCACGCGTACTCGAAAACATGAGCGAGGTGTGGCGCCGCCGGTTCCTTACCTGGGGCATGATTATCGCCGTGTTTGGTACGCGTCTCGTACTGCCGATTATCATTGTTTCGGCGAGTGTATGGGTGGACCCCTGGACCGTCGCGAAGCTCGCCGCGTTTGACCCGAATGCCTACAGCCATCTGCTTGAAAGCGCTAAGCACGCCATCTATTCGTTTGGCGCAGCGTTTCTTATCATGGTCGCGCTCAAGTATTTCTTTGATGAGTCAAAAGAAATGCACTGGATTGGCGCTATTGAGAAGCATCTTTCTCGCTGGGGCCGTATTGAAGCAATTGAAATTGGTCTCGCGCTCATAACTCTGGTTGGGTTCTCCTACCTGGTCCCAGACGAGCAGGGTGTGGTGCTGGCTTCGGGCGTCATCGGCATTGTGTTGTTCATCGCCATGCAGGGACTCGCCTCGAGTTTTTCTGAAGGCGTGAGCAAGGCAGGTGCTGCAGGACTTTCACTCTTCCTCTATTTGAACGTGCTCGACTCTGCGTTTTCCCTTGATAGCGTCGTGGGTGCGTTTGCACTGACGACCGCTATTCCGGTCATCGTAGTTGGTCTTGGTATTGGTGCCTACTTCGTGCGATCGCTCACCATTTACTTTGTCGAGAAGAAAACGCTCGACACACTCGTCTACCTCGAGCACGGCGCGCACTGGGCAATATTTGGTCTTGCAGTCTCGATGTTTGCCGGACTCCTGCTTGAGGTGCCTGAAATAATCACTGGCGGCGTCGGTCTCGCGTTTGTCGCAGCCGCGTACTACTCCTCACTACGCCTTCGCGCACGCGCCACATAATTTTTCTCTATGCCTGACGTACCCACCCTTAAAGAAGCCATCGCCGCACGCATCAGGGGCGACGTCGTAGACGACGCGGCAACGCTCACGCAGATGAGTCGCGACACGAGTGTATTCCAGATAATGCCGGAGCTCGTCGTGTATCCCAAAGACACGAAGGATGTATCGGAACTCGTCGCAACAGTTGCCGAAGCAAGGACGGCGGGCTCACTCGCGACCGTGACGGCGCGCTCCGCAGGTACCGACATGTCAGGCGGACCGCTCACTGATTCGGTGGTCGCGGTGTTTACCAAATACATGAATCACGTGATTGAGGTGGCCGACGGGTACGCCATCGCAGAACCAGGTGTCTACTACCGCGATTTTGAACGTGAGACGCGCAAGGCGTACAACCAGCTGCTTCCTTCCTATCCCGCGTCCCGCGAACTGGCGGCGCTCGGCGGCATCGTAAACAACGACTCAGGCGGCGAACGAACGCTCGAATACGGAAAAACCCACGACTACGTCGAGGAACTTGAAGTCGTACTCGCTGACGGCACCGTCACGACGTTTGGTCCGCTCGGCCCCGCAGAACTTGAGGAGAAGAAACAACTACCCGGTCTTGAGGGCACTATCTACCGCGAGATGAGCGCGCTCATTATGGATAATCGCGAGATGATTGCGAACGCGAAGCCGAAAGTTTCAAAGAACTCAGCGGGCTATGCGCTCTGGGATGTGTTTGATGCAGAGCGTGGCATTTTTAACCTCGCCAAACTCATTACGGGTGCGCAGGGCACACTCGCACTCACAACCCGCATGAAGCTCCGCCTCGTAAAAGATCAGGGTCATCGCGCCATGCTTGTGGTGTTCCTGCGCGACATCGATCATTTACCTGAAATCGTACACAAGGTACTTCCCTTCAACCCTGAATCATTCGAGAGCTACGATGATCAGACCTTTAAGCTTGCGATTAAGTTCTTGCCGCAGATGCTTTCGCAAATGGGTCTCGGACGAGCTATGCGTCTTGGATTCTCGTTTCTGCCTGAAGTAGGTATGGCAGCGCGCGGTGGCATTCCGAAGCTCATCCTTATGGCGGAGTTTTCTGAAGACACTCACGAGGAAGCACTCAAAAAAGCAGAGGAAGCGCAGGCAGCCATAAGTCATTTGAAACTCGAAACCAGTATCAAGAAAAACGAGAAGTCAGCCGAGAAATATTGGATTGTGCGTCGCGAATCGTTCGCACTCCTGCGCAAGAATTCGCACGGACTCTACGCGTCGCCATTTATCGATGACTTTGTCGTGCCGGTTGATACCTACCCTGAGTTCCTCCCGAAGTTGAACAAACTTTTAGACGAATATAGCGATCGCTTTATTTACACGATTGCGGGACACATTGGAAACGGCAACTTCCATATCATCCCCCTCATGGACCTTAGTAAACCTGAAGTGCGCAAGGTAATCGTGGAGCTTGCGCCAAAGATATATGAGCTGGTGATTTCGTTTGGGGGCACGACCACCGGTGAGCACAACGACGGCATCATCCGCACGCCGTACCTACCCATGCTCTTTGGCGAACCGATGGTCGCACTCTTCCGTAAGACAAAGGAAATTTTTGATCCGCAGAAGCTATTCAATCCGGGCAAGAAAGTAGGCGGCACCTTTGCGATGATTGAGCGCTCGATGCTCAAGAAGATATAAAAAGAAACGGCATCCTTGCGGATGCCGTTTTTTAAGTCGTGCGTTCAACTGCCTTCGAAGTACCCGTCTTTGGTCGCAATGGACTTCAGATGAGGGCAATGCGTCGTGCAGTGCACATAGAGCTTGTGATCTTTCCGAAGCGCATCGGTGCCGTGTGCACCCTCCGGAATGTCGTGATCGGTGATCAGGAGCGTAACCGGGTACCCGTTCGAGCCACCCGCAATGTTCATAGCGTCCATCAGGTCTGCCGCAGCCTCGATATTTTCGTCGAGCGCATTTGGATTGTAGTTCCGGATGCGTAAACCTTTGCCCATCTTCTTGAATGTGACCTCGCGATCCGTATCAAGGAGCCAGATTGCCGTCGACTTCAGGTCTTCGTCAAAAGCCCAGATGTAGGTGGCAGCCACGCGTGCCGCTTGTTCGGAGCGCATATCCACCACCACGTTCAGAGGGTACGGTCCAATATTTGCTCTCCGATCATTGATGAAAAGGAGCCGGCGAGGAATGAGGACGATGCTATCCTTTTTCATCGAGTTCAGCCAATACAGTTCGTACTTGTTGTTACAGAAGATACCGTAGTAAGTCTTACTCCCGCCACAAGTACTCCCAAGCTGTTGAAGGCGTGGGTAGTAGTTTGCGACAGCCATCGCGCGCAAACTGACGCCATAGTTACGACCAATCGAGGTGAATGTTTCACCTTCTTTGGCGATCACTTGACCGGTCCACACCACAGAAGTAGCCGGTTCAGCTGCACGCGCTGCAGCATAGGTCCCGAAGTCGGTCGCCGCAGGAGCAGATGCTGCCAACGGCTTCCCAGACTTGAAAAGGTCGCTGAGCCATGACCCATGCTTCGCGGTCACCCGCGCCTGTTGCTCCTTCTTGGGCTTCGGCTTTTCGACCTTCGCCACTCGGATGGGCTTAGGTGCTTC
>ERZ1292632.1940-Hain-H43-01um-R2-1940-length-18463-cov-4_pt2 | contig 17043 bp, 16 predicted proteins | sample MGYA00564407_ERZ1292632 | MGnify/ENA primary metagenome ERZ1292632 (study PRJEB36523, sample SAMEA6512637) | groundwater metagenome | collected 2019-01-08 | study: AquaDiva: Metagenomics assemblies of 32 groundwater samples | reverse complement strand
CCCGGCGTGCACGAGCTATCCCGGGACGCGCGCGATCTTCCGGCTCTGGCACGGACGGAGCGTCCCGGACCTCGTCGTGATGCCGGACGCCGCGCAGTGGGCGGCGATCGGCCTCGCGCCCCCGCTCGAGGAGCAGCGGGTGCCGGCGGCGTTCGGCGACGGGCTCCTGAACAAGGCGCGGAGCGACAAGTCCCGCCGCTCCCCGCTGCCGGTCGGGCCGGACGGCTCGCCCTTCCATCACTTCCCGCTGTTCCCGTCCATGGGCGCGAGCGGCGATCGCTGGGAGATCGGCCACCTGCCGAGCTGGGTGCTCGCCTGCGTCAACGGCGACGGCCAATCCGCCCGGACGATGGCGCGCGCGGCCGACCTCAACGGCTCGGCGGCGTTCGGCGTGCATTGGCGGGCGGCGGGCTCGAAGGACCTCGGGATCCACTACGGGCACGCGTTTTGGAAGAAGGTCCCCTACCTCGGGGACCCGGCGGCGAAGAACCCGGCCGACGCCAACGTGGCGCACCTGCCGGCGCTCGGCGTCTGGACGTGGCTTACGACCGGCCGGCGGGCCGCGGCTGACGAGCTCGCGTGCTGGGCGCTCCAGGCGGTCCGGGACAACTACCCGAACAACGGGAAGCTGCAGAACCTCGGGCAGCGCCGGGAGGCGTGGGCCATGCGTCAGATCGCGATCGCCGCGGTCTCCCTGCCCGACGACTCGCCGCACCGCGCCGGGCTGCGGGACTGCCTCGACCGCACCGCGGCGGCGTGGGAGACGGTCCCCCTCACCCACCCGCTCGGGATCTTCGGGCACGGGGTCCAGTTCTCCAGCGGCCGCGACTCGTCGCTCTTCACGAAGTTCGAGTCCGCCGGATGGATGGGGGCATGGTTCTGGGGGGAGCTCTGCTTCCTGGAGCGCCTGTACGGGCCCAGCGTGGGCGCGAGCCGGCTCATCGACTTCGGGTGGACCTTCTGGCGGTCGTACGTCGTCGAGAAGGGCTCGACGTGGGTCGCAACGTCGGGCGAGACGATCACGTTCGACGCGGATTTCCTGACGTGCTACTCCCTGCCGGTGGCGATTTGCTCGCCCAGGTTCGTGAAGGGGGCGCTCGGGGAGGTGCCGGGCTCGGCGGCGGACGTCGAGTTCTTCGCCGAGCTGGGATGGTGGCTCCGCATCCAGGAGGACTATTCCGGGCAGAACCTCACGGCCGCGGACCTCCCCGCCGACGTCGACCCGCTGAACGCTCGGCCGAAGGCGGGTGCGTGGACGCGGCCGGCGACCTCGGCGTGGCACGAGTACGGGCCGGGCCGCATCGCTCTCCACCGGCACGCGAAGGCACGCGGCTTGCCCGACGCCGCAGCGATGGCGGACGAGCTCGAGCTCCTGATCGCGAAGGGACCGGCGATCACGGCGGGACTCCGCACGGCCGACTTCCCGTAGCCGCCACCACGGCAGCCGTTGCATCCGCGAGAATGCGGGCGGGCGTGCAACGGCTGCCTGGGGTGGACGCGCTAACCCCCGAACCGACGGCGCAGACGGGCGAGGGGGGGGGCGAACGTGCCAGGAGACGGGGACGAGGACCGGGCGGTGACGCCCGGAAAGCTGTACGTGACGGTCGGCGGAGGGATCGCAGTCTCCGTCGGCGTGACGGCATTCCTGATCCTCATGCATGCGGCGACCGAGGAGAAGGCCCGCGAGTCCGACCGGCAGCAGGTGCAGGAGGTGAAGGCGGTCGTCCGCGAGGGGCTGTCCGAGCTCCGCGGCGACGTGAAGGAGCTCCTCCGGAAGACCCGCTAGAGTCCTACGGGGAGGCCCCTATGCCAAGCCCCGGAAGTGACTCCAGCGCAGCGCACGAGCGTCCCGCCCTCCCGGTGAAGCCCGGGCAGGGGTGGCACGACCTCCCGGACCGTCGGAGCATCTTCCTGATCTCGGGCATCTGCACGTTCCTGATCGTCGCCTCGAACATGGCGCTTGTCCTCGTCCGCTGGCAGGTCGCCGACGACTTCCGCGAATACCGGAAGGAGGCAGCGGCTTGGCGCATCGAGACGACCGCCAAGCTCGACCAGCTCGTCCGCGTGCACGACCTGCGCGCGATGTTCGACGAGATCCGCGGCGACCTGCAGGAGGTCATGCGCCGCGTGAAGTGACCGGCGCCGCGCGTGGGCCTGCTACTCTCACGCGGCGGGCGGCAGGGGGACGGGAGTCCGGTCCAACGCGGAATGCGACGTGACCGATCGGATCGCAGCACGGCGGATCCTCGACCAGTGGGGGCACCCGATCGCAGCGGCCGAGCCGTCGAAGAACGGCCGCGCGAAGTCGTTCCTCGGAACGCCGGTCTCCAGCTTCTGGGGTGCGTTGCAGGCGTCCAGGCTTCCGGCATCGATCCGCGCGGCGGACCCGCTGAACCAACACGCGTGGGTCTACTCCGCCGCGATGGTGACGGCGGTCGTCGCGGCGCAGGCGCCCTTCCGGATCTTCCGGGAGACGGACGGCCAGCTCGAAAACCGCAAGCGCCTCGCGATGAAGTCCGGGGGGTGGACCGGCGCGGCGGCCGGTCCTCGCCGAAAGGCCCTGCTGCGGCACGCGTCGATCGCGAAGCGGATGAATCGGCAGGGCATTGAGCCCGACGAGGAACACCCGCTGAACGACCTGCTTCAGCGTCCCAACCCGTTGCAGGTCGGCAATCAGCTCTTCCAATGCCTCGTGATGTCGCTGCGCATTCGCGGCGAAGCCTTCTGGGTCTTCACGAAGGAGGACGGCACTCCGATTGCCCCCGGGGAAACTCCGGGCGAAATCTGGCCGGTTCCACCGGACTGCATGGAGCCGCTCTTCGAGACCGCTGCGGGCGGCCGGCTGGTCGGCTGGAGGATGCGGGCGCCGCGGTGGATGCCGCGATCCGGCTTCGTCGGCGGACAGGTCGTCCTGCAGCTTCACGAGGTCGCCCAGTTCAAGCGGCCGAACGTCGACGACCTGACGCGGGGGCTCGGTCCGTTCGGCGCGATCGCCGGCGACGTCGAGGCGGACCTCCTGACGAAGGCTCACGCGCGCTCGATCCTGCGAAACCGGGCGATGCCAGGGGGCTTCATCACGGCGCCCGAGCTCGACGACGACGCGGAGAAGGACCTCGTCGCCAAGCTCACCGACCTCTACTCCGGGGAGAACAAGAGCGGGAAGCCCGCCGTGCTCGCCGAAAATGTGAAGTGGGTCGAAACGACGTGGTCGATGAAGGACCTGCAGGCGCTCGACATGCTGCGGGCGAATCGCGAGGAGGAGCTCGCGGCCCTCCAGACGCCCCCGAGCGTGCTCGGCCTGGAGAACGTGTCGAACTACGCGACCGCCCTCGTGAACGACGTCTCGTTCTGGACGAAGGGGATCGTCCCGATCCTCGTCGACATCGAAGGGACGATCGACGCGACGCTGCTCTGGCCGGAGACCGACGACGTCTTCGGCATGTTCGACCTCTCCCAGGTCGACGCGTTCCGGGCGGGGATGGCGGAGAAGATCGAGTCCGCCTCGGCGCTCTGTAGCGACCGGCTCCATTGCCCCCCGCGGATCGCTTACGCGGTCGTGGGCCTCGACGTCCCGAACTACGAGGGCGACGAGGATGTGCTCGTAAGCGCGGTACTGGCGCCGCTCTCCGACGTGCTGAGCGGCGAGGGCATGGCCGGGCCTGCGGCGCCGCTGCCAGTGCCCGAAGAGCAGGAGGAGCCGGCGGAGGATCTCCCCGACGACGAGGACATGCCGGAGGAGGAGCCGGAAGCGGCCGCGGCGGCGCTGCGGAGGAAGGCATCGGCCGGGAAGCGGTGGCGCGACTTCGTCCGCCTGGAGACGCGGCTCGAGGGCCGGATGCGGAAGCAGTACCGGGCGTGGATCGATGGCACCCGCCGGGCGACGATGCGCCGCTTCGACGAGGTGGCCGGCCGGTCCCGCAGCCTGAAGCAGGGCGAGAGCATCGACCTCGGGGCGATCCTCCCGGACATGGACGGTCTGCGTTCGAGCCTGCGGTCCCGGTCGCGGCCGGTGTACGCGACGATCCTCGACGAGACCTTCCGGTTCACGGCGGAGGAGCTCGGCGGGATCCCCCTCTTCGAAGTCGACGACAAGGCCCTCTCTGCCATCCTCGAAACCCGCGAGGGGATCTTCCTGCAGAAGGTCCCGCAGACGGTCTTCGACAACCTGTCGCAGGCGCTGCGCGCCGGTCTGGCCGAGGGCGAGTCGATCCAGGAGCTACGCCTACGGGTGGGGCAGGTGTTCGACGTGGCGAGCTCGAGCAGCAAGGCGCTCACGGTCGCGCGCACCGAGACGGCGGCGATCATGAACGGAGTCCGGTACGAAATGTTCGGCCTGCAGGGCTTCACGAAGATCGAGTGGACGACGGCCGGAGACGAGCACGTCCGGCCGGACCACGTCGTCTTCGGCGCGGCGGGACCGGTCGCGCGAGGTTTCAACTTCCTGTCCCTCGTCGGTAAGACCGGCAAACTGTCGTCCCCGGGCGACTCGGACGGGCCTCCCGAGCAGGTCATCAACTGCAGGTGCACCCCGATCCCGGTCGAATGAGCGGCGCGCCGCGGCGCGCGGGAGGAATGGATGGATCTCGCGACCCTCAAGTCCGCGGTCGAAGTGACCGAGCCGGGGAAGATCCTGCGCCGGCTGTCGGAGGCGTTCGAAGCCTCGAAGGCTGCCGACCCGTCGCACGCCCTGCACTCGACGGTCCGCGCCGGCGGCGATGGCGCGCTCGTCCGGAAGGCGAGTGCGCTCGGGGACTTCAGCCGGATCGACACGAAGGCGGAAGCCCCCGCGGAGTGGGAAGTGCGGCGGCTCGCGGAGGGCCGCGGGATCCGCTGGGACGACCGGCTGAAGGACCGCGCCGTTCCCTACTGGATGTCGGACGAGAGGGTCGACCAGCACGGCGACATCGTCCGGCAGAAGTGGGACCTCGCCCAGTTCGCCGCGAACCCGGTGATGCCGTGGGCGCACGACTGGTCCGGGCTCCCCGTCGGGAACATCCTCCGGGAGGAGGTCCGCAACCGCGTCGACAGCGGCTACACCGGCCCGGCCCTGTGGGGCCTCGCGCTGTTCGCCATGGGGGAGCAGTACGACTTCGCGGACACGATCTTCCGCCTCGCGTCCGGGGGGTTCCTGCGCAACGGCTCCGTGGGCTTCATGCCGCGGAAGATCATCGAAGTCACCGACGACAAGGAGCGCGAGGCGCTCGGCCTCGGCCGGCACGGGCTCATCCTCGAGGACAACGTCCTCATTGAGTTCAGCCCGTGCACGATCGGGGCGAACCCGGGCGCCGGCACGGTGGGAGCGAGCCTCGCCAAGATGGCGCAGGCGAAGCAGAAGGGCCTCCTGCGGGTGGGGGACTTCCAGGTCTTCCGCGAGCTCGCCCGGCGCGAGGCGCTCGCCAGCGGGCGGCGTGACGACTGGCGCGAGGTCGATTCCGGATTGCTCGCCCGCGCTTCGATGCTGTTCGGCGGGAAGGGACGGCTGCCGGATCACGCGGACGTCGAGCAGCCGATCGAGGTCCTGACTCCGGAGGACCGCCTGCGCTTCTCTCCGCGCCCGAAGGCCGGCAAGGCGCGGTCGATCGAAGAGCGCCTGGAGGCGATCGAGTCGGCGCAGGAGGAGATCCGGGCCCTGCTCGCCGAGGGCATGGCCGGGCTCTCGACGCGGGTCGATTCCCTCATCGAATCGACCGACGGGATCGCCGAAGCGATGAAGCTCTCGACGCTCGAACAGGGCGACGGCGGCGACTGCGACGACGAGGACGAAGACGAAGACACCGGCAGCGCGGCGGCGGCGGCCCCTGCGCTGACGGCATCCATGACCCGAGTGGCCGCTATGCTCCAGCCGAAGCAGTGACGGGCATTCGCCCATCCGACGCGGCGGCGGGGTCAGGGAGGGGAGCGGTCAAATGGCGAAGGAAACGGCCGTCAAGCCGAGCGACGCGGAGCTCGCAAAGCTCTTCGTGGACATCGAAACCGAGCTGAAGGGTTTCGGGTCGACGAAGGAGAAGGTCGAGGCGCTCGCGAAGACCGTCAAGGGCTTCGAGGGCGTCGACATCGCGGCGACGCTCGCGAAGATCGAGCAGCTCAAGGCGTCGGTCGAAGCGTGCCAGAAGGCGATCCGCAGCAACCCGAAGGGGTTCGGCCGCATCGCCGGCGTCGAGGACGAGGAGTTCTCGCTCGTCCGCTACCTGTCGGGTGTCGCCATGGGCGGCAACTGGAAGGAAGCCAAGGCCGAGAAGGAGCGCGAGATTCAGCAGGCGTGCCGCAACAAGGCGGCGCAGCAGATCGGCGACGACTCGCTCGGCGGCTTCTGGGTCCCGGATCAAGTCGTCGCTGACGTCATCGGGTCGATCTACGCGCGCTCCGCGTTCATCAACCTCGGCGGCGCCGGCGAGGGACAGACGGTCGTCACCGTCCTCGACGGACTCTTCGGCGGGAACGTCCGGATCCCGAAGGTCGAAGGCGGGCTGGTGACGTACTGGCTCGGCGAGAACAGCGCCGCGATCGAGTCGATCAACACGGCCGGCGACCTGACCCTGAATCCTCACAAGGCAATCTGCCTCGTGAAGATCACGGACTCGATGCGCCGATTCGGCGGGTTCGGCTTCGAGGCGATGCTTCGGCGCGACATGCAGCGCAGCTTCGCGGAGAAGCTCGACTGGACGATCCCCTACGGCAGCGGCTCGAACGACCAGCCGAAGGGCATCGCGTCGCAGCACGGGATCAAGATCTTCTCCGCGCAGTCGAACCAGTACGGCGTGTACGGGACCGACCTGCTCGACGGCGCGAAGTTCCAGGCGGATTGGGTCGGCGCGTCGGCGTCCTTCGACCAGCTCACCGAAATGGAGCTGGCGCTCGAAGAGGACAAGATCACCCCGTCCCCGAGCCGGACGTTCATCACCTCTCCGCGGTTCCTGAAGGTCCTGAAGCAGCTCAAGGCGAGCAACTTCTCGGGCCAGACGACCGAGAAGCCCTACCTGCTCGGACTGCCGATCCTCACCGACACGAAGCTGCGCGAGCTGATCGGCAACTTCGGGAAGACGCCGCAGATCGGGAGTGCGAAGATCCCGGGCGCGTCGATCGGGGCTCCGTCCGCGACGGGTGCCGCGAAGGCGACCGATGTCATCTACGGCAACCTGGACGAGGTCATCCTGGGCCGCTGGGGTGGCTTCGAGGTCGAGGACGACCGCGGGCAGGGCGTCGGCTTCACGCGCGACTACGCGCTCGTCAAGCTGCGCGCGCACTTCGACGTCGCGATCCGCCAGCCGCGGGCCGTGGTGCTCATGCCGGACGCGCTCGTCCGCACGTGATCCGCTGATCGAACGCCCCCCGGCCGCTCTGGCCGGGCGACCGGGGGGCTTCCTTTCTTGTCCGACGGCCACCCAACGAATCGAAGGACGGCCTGCGGGCCGAGGAGGGTTCCACGATGGCCGGGCTCAAGGGCAACAATCTCCACCATCAGGTCCTCGTCCTGCCGGCGATCCCCGCGCAGTCGATCGCGGCCGCGACCGTCAACGGAACGGCGCTCGCCGAGCCGCAGAAGAAGTGCGGGCAGCTCGGGATCATTTCGCTCTGCGGCGCCTTTGCGTCGACGGCGAGCGGACGCCTGAAGGTGCAGGGGCTCCTCCGGTCGGACGGAACGACCTGGGAGGACGTCCAGGACCTGAACGCGGTGGACCTCGAGTTCCCCGCGGCGAAGTTCGACGACGCCGGCGCCGCGGAGAACGGCGCGCTCCTCGGCACGATCCCGATGGCGGATTGGGACGGCGAGACCTACAAGTCGATCCGCGTCCAGTTCATCGCCGAGACGGCCGTCGTCGCGCAACTCGTGGCGGTCGGCTTCGTCCTCTTCGACCTGCAGCTCCGCCCGTCCGGGCAGACGGACGAGCTGTTCCTGCTGGTGCACGAGGACTGATCGGAGCGGGATTCCCCAATGCGGCCCCCTGGACGGGAAGAGCAGCAGGCTCCGCGGCCTCCCGTCCAGGGCGCGCCGGAGACCCGTCCGCGGGTCGAGGCGACGATCTCCCGGCCGCGCGTGCGCGCCGTGCTCTCGAAGCGGAGGCGGCCTGAGTGAGCGCGCTCGACGAGGACGAGCTCCGGATCGTCGCCGAGAGCGACCTCGACTTCGAGGTCCACCTCGTCGCCGGCGATGGGATCGACGAGGACCTCTCGCTGGCGACCCGGGCGACCGTCGTCATCCGGGAGACGCTCGCCGGCGCGGACCTCGTCCTGCGCACGACCGCCGCTGCCGACCTGACGATCGTCGCAGGGGAGGCGCTGCTGCGCGCCGCGCCGCTCACGGCGCCCGAGCTCCTGCTCCTGCCCGACGGGATCTACGTGGGGCAGGCGGCGATCGAGATCGGCGGCGTCGACCGGTGGGTCTTCACGGATCCATTCCGGGTCCGCATCCGCCACGCCTTCGCCCCGGTGCTCCCTTGATCTCGGTCGGACGCCTGTCGGAGTTCCTGAAGTTCCCAGCCTCCCAGGCGGCGGAGGTCGAGAGGATCCGCCTCGAGGTGATCGAGCTCTTCGAGAAGCTGACGAATGGGCTCTGGAACACCCGGGCCGGCTACGTGCAGGTCGAGGAGCCCGGCGAAGAGCAGCGGTACCTGTGGCTCCGACTGCTGCCGGTCGTGACGCTGACGAGCGTCGAGGGGAAGGGGCTGTCGGACGCGGCCTGGACCGCGATCTCGACGAGCGGATACGCGGTGCTCCGCGGGAAGCAGGTCCGGTCGCTGCTCGGCTCGTGGCCGGACCTCGTGCAGATCACGTACGACGGGGGATACGACGACACGACGTGCCCCCCCGAAGTGCAGCGAGCTCTCATGCTGCAGGCGGAGTTCACCTACTCCCGCAACCGGGAGGGGCGCGGCGCCCTCGTCTCGGAGGGCTTCCCGGGGGGCGGGCAGACGACGTTCGGCAAGGCCGACCTGCACCCCTTCTTCGCGAAGGTGGTCGCGATGCGGCGCCGGCACGCGTAATGGCGTCCTTCGTCCGGATCGAGGTCCCACCCGGCACCCGAGACCTGCTCGCGAGGGTGCAGCTGGATCTCGGAGCCAAGGCGCTCCGCGAGCTCCTGTTCCGGTTCTTCGACCGGCAGGGCGCACGCATCGCGGGGGCGATCACGAAGGGCCAGCTCTCCGGGCAGGTGCTGAAGCGCCGCACCGGCTCCCTCGCCCGCTCGATCGTCGGCCGGGGCGAACTGGTCGACGGGCTGCCAGCGCTACGCGTGGGGGTCCTGAAGGGCCCAGCGGAGCGCTATGCGGCCGTCCAGGAGTTCGGCACCGTCTCGAAGGGCGGCGAGCTGCCGGACATCGTCCCGCGCGAAGCGAAGGCGCTCGCGATCCCTGTCGGGCCGGCCCTGACCCCGGCCGGCGTGAACCGGTTCGGCAACCCTCGCGACCAGCCGCGCGGCACCTACCAGCTCATCCCGTTCGGCCGGGGATCCCGCGGCCTCAACGCGACGGCAGGGCTCTTCCGGACACGCGACCTCACCCGCGAGTACGAGGCTTCGAAGCGGCAGCATCGTGAGTTCGATCTCGGGAACGTGGCGGCCTACTACCTGCTACTGAGGCGGGTGGGGATCCGGCCGAAGCGCTTCCTCCGGAATGGCTTCGCCGCGGAGCTCCCGAACCTCGTGGCGGACCTCGCGATCCAGCTCGCGAAGGTGGTCGCGCTACAGTCCAGGAAGGGGGCGAAGAAGTGAGCGATCTTCCGGCGCTGCTCACGAAGCTGCGCGAGCTCTGGGCCGAGCGGGCGCCGACGGCGTATCGGGTGCGCCGTGGCGCGGTCAACTGGAGCGCGTTCGACTTCAAGCAGCACCCGCGCGGGGTGGCGATCATCCTCGAGGAGTCGCCCCTCCTCCCGCAGCCGGGGAACAACCGGGCGACGATCGGCTTCGAGGTCTTCGCCGCGATGCACACCGGCGAGGCCGAGAACCTCGACGACGGCGTCCTGGAAGAGCTCCGGGACGATGCGCGCGCCGTGATCGGCGGCATCGCGGAATGGGTCGTGGACGGACGACCGCAGTGCGATGTCGATCTCAATTCGGCAGTCGTGGACGAGGCGTACGACCTGCGGCGGGGCGTACAAGGCATCTTGGTATCGTTCGACGTGCTCTTCTGAGTCGTCGGCGGGGAGGGGAGTCGAATGGCAATCAGCGGGCATCAAGATTGGTGGGTTCCCGGGCATCGGATGTATTTCGAGCGTGAGGCTCAGGACTCGGTCCTCCAGCCGTTCGTCGACCTCGGCGTCTGCCAGGGCACGACACCGACGATCACCCCGACGAATATCGACCTGATCGACGGCGACGGCGGCGTCCGTCGAATCGTCGACTCCGCGCTCTCCGAGATCACCGAGACGTACGACGTCGTGATCTCGAATTGCAACCTGCGAAACCTCGCGATCGCGATGCTCGCGAACGACCCGAGCACCTTCACGCAGGCGGCGACCGAGCAGGACGTTTCGCAGTGGGCGATCCCGGAGGAGCTGCTGAAGGTCCTCGACTCTTCCGGCGTCGCGATCTTCAACCTCTCGGCGGTCGCCGGCGTCTACACCGGCGTCGTCGAAGTCAAGGTGATCGAGTCGATCACCGTCTCGACGAAGATCATCAAGCTCACCGGCGACCAGACGGCGGAAGCCGGGCTCGCGGCCGGGAAGTCGATCATCGTGAACGGGGCAGGGCTGGCGAACATCGCCAATTCCCGAAGCTACACCGTCGTTTCGGCGGTGCTCAATGCGACGAAGACGGACGTTACGGTCGTCGAAGAGCCGGCGGCGAACGAGACGGCGATCACCGGCGTCCTCACGATCGAGAACGGCGGCACGATCTACGAGCAGGACGTCGACTGGGAGGTCTACAACCTCGGCCGCGGGATCATCCGGTTCCTGCCGTCTCCAGGATCCTTCGCGGTGGCGGCCAACGTGAATGTGGTCTTCACGCCTGCGGCGCTGACCGGACGACGGCTCGTGAATCCACAGCAGCTCCGCGGCATCGCTCGTGGGACCGCGTGGCTCGTCTGGGGCCGCGGGAACAACGCGCAGCAGACCGCCCGCGAAATGCTCTGCACCATCAGTCCGAGCGGGATCTCGCTCCCGAACGCGGACGACTACGCGAACCTGACGCTCCAGGTGAAGGTCCTGAACGACCTCACCAGCGCGACCCCGGCCGGCCGGCTGCTGCAGTTCATGGGCTCGCTGCCGACCAACTCCTGATCGAGGGCCGATGAAGTACGTGGATGAAACGGCGGCGACCGCGGGCGAAGGCCCCGGTCGCCGCCCGGGTTCTGGCGCGGCGCCGGAAGTCCGGGCGATGCGGATCCTGTTCCCAGGGCGCAAGGTCGAGCTCCGGCCCGGCGTCTTCCTGACGGTCTTCGCGGCCGGCATCCGGCACGTGGAGGAGTTCCGGCACGAGCTGATCGTGCTCGCCGCGCTGAACAAGGAGAAGGCTCCGGGCGAGGCGAAGGCCGACGCGATGGCGTGGCTCGAAGCCACCGGGCGCGACTCGAAACAAGCCGCGATGCGGCTGATCGATTGCTGCGTCGCATGGCCGGAGGAGGTCGCGAATCTGGCAGGGATCTCCGTCGCGGACCTTCCGGCAGCGAAGTTCGAAGAGGTCTTCGCGGCATGGTCCGCGGAGAACGCGGAGGCTCCGGGCAGCCTCCCTTTGCTGGTCGCGGTCCGGACGATCTTGAACCCGTTCCGGGCCGCGTCCGACTCGACGTCGGCGACTCCATCGCCGAGCTCGTCGACGCCGGATTCACCCTCGCCGAGCTCTGCCACACCCGCCAGCATGGGATCCCCTACGGCGGGCTGACGCTCCCGCAATTGGAGTTCTGGCTCGAGCGCGCGCTGCGCCGGCGATCGCGCGACGAAGCGGGCGAGCTCGCACGCCTCGTGATGGCGGTACAGTCCGTCATGGGGGGCGAGGCGATGACGCCCGTCCGGGATGAGATCCGGAGGCTCAAGGAACGTGGCGGCGCCGGTATCTGAGCGGGTCTCCATCCTCGCGACGCTGGAGGGCAACCTTCAGTCGGGGCTGGAACGACTCCCGGCCCTCTTCCGCAAGATCGTCCCGTCCGTCACCGGCCTGTCCGGGGTCCTCGGGCCGCTGGCGGCGAGCGCGTCCGCGGTGGTGGCGGCGCTCGGCGCGGCGACGGGTCTGCGGGCCTCGATCGCGGCGGCGAAGGAAGAGGTCGACGCGGAAGCCCGGCTGCTTCAAGCGCTGAACGGGCGCGAGGAGGCGTTCAAGCGGGTCCGCAAGGCGACGGTCGACCTGCAGGCGGTCACGACGACGTCGGACAACGTCTACGTGGACTACGCGGCGACGCTCGCGAATGTCGGCGTCAAGGCGGACGACCTCGACGAGGCGCTCTCGGCGGTCGCGAACACGGTCACGGCGCTGGGCGTCGCCCCCTCCGCGGTGATCCGAGCGATCGGCGCGGCGCGATCCGGCGGCCTCGGGCGCAGCGGTCTCGGGACCATCATCCCCGAGCTCCAGGACGTGATCGATTCCGGCGGGACGGCGCTCGAGGTGATCCGCGCCCTGGAGAACCGATTCCGAGGGGCGGCCGCGGCGGTTGCGGCGACCGCGTTCGGGCAGTTTGACCAGCAGATCAACCTCCTGTCGAACGATGCGGCGCGGCTTGGCAAGGTCCTGATCGACGTGAAGGTCCTCGCGATCACGGCCCTGCGCACCGAGTTCGCGGCGCTCGTCGACACGATCCAGTCGGCGGAGATCCAGGGGCTCGTCGACGTCCTGAAGTCGATCACGCCTGAAGCGACCAAGATCGCGGTCACGCTCGCACAGATCGGCACGATCGCCGCGGGTCTGAAGCTGGCGTCGTTCCTGTTGCCGGCGCTGGCGGCCTCGATCCCGCTCGCCGGCGCGCTTGGCGCGATTGCGGCGGCGATCGGTCTCGTGCAGCTCGGGTCCGTTGAAGCCGGCGCAACCTTTGACGGAATGAACGAACGGATCGAGGAGGGCGGCCTGCGGCTGGGTCTGTTGCGAGACGAGTTCGCCTCGCTGCTGCGTGAGATCGGGCAGGGCAAGCTCCCGGTCTCGGCGTTCTTCGACCGCATCAAACTCCAGTTCGAGAACGTGGTCGACTTCGTGAAGTCGCTCTTCGTGGAAGAGTTCAAGGCGCTCGTCCGCGCCGCGCCCGAGATCTTCGGCGGGCTATTCGACGTCCTGCTGGCGCTCTTCGGGAAGCTCGGCAACGCGATCGAAGGGCTGCTCTTCAGTGGCATTAACTCGGCGATCGCGAAGGTCCGAGCGGAGTTCCCGAAGCTCGCGAAGTTCGTGGGAATCAATGAGGGGAGCGCCCTCACCCCAGACGCTGGAAGGGCCGCGGCATCGCAGAAGCTGCTCGACGACTCGTTCGCCAACCTGTCCAACAGCCTTGAGGGGGTGTCGCGGCAGGCGAAGGCGGGACTCGGTCCGGTGCTCGACCGAATCGCCGCACGCAATGCGGAGTTCGAGGCTTCGCTGGACCGGCAGCGCAACGCCATCGCCAGCAACACGACCGAGCAGCGCAAGGCCCTGACGACCGAGGAACAGAAGGTTGAGCAGCTCCGGCTGCAAACCGAGTTCATCCTCGCGCAGGCGGAGGACATCGCGGCCGGGCGGGTGGGGCAGGAAGGCACGCTCCAGGCACTCGAAGCGCAGCTCGAGGTCCAGAACGCGCTGGTCGAAGGCGAGCGCGCTGCGGTGCTCGCGGCACTGGGCCGGCGCGCCGACCTGCTGGAGCGAGAGGAGATCGAGGGGTCGTCCCTGGCGCTGCTGAAGGAGCAGAAGGAGGTCGAGGGCGACCTCGTGGAGGCGAGCAAGGCCCTCCTCGACGCCGAGAAGCAGCGGGCCCAGACACTCGCCGACGCCAACAAGCTCGCGCGGGAGCAGTTCGAGCGCGACCAGAAGGCGGCGGAATCGATCCTGCAGCAGGCGAAGGACGCGCAGGAGGCGTTCCGCAACGCGGTCGAGACGGCGGGGAACCGGCGCGACAGTGGGCAGATCGGCCGGGGCGACGAGCTCGGGATCCAGGAAGCCGCGCTGGGACGCTTCCAGACGCAGCTCCAGGGCTCCCGCGACGCGCTGGAGGGGATGAAGGCGGAGCTCGACCCGCTGGAGTTCCTGCGCCTGCGGGACGCGCTGGACCTCATCGCGGAGAGCGCACGTACGGCGACCGGGTCGGAGGGCCTCGGCGGCTTCTTCGAGGGCATCGGGCAGGGGGTGTCCGCGGCGGCGGCGGAGTTCGACTCGCTCTCGAAGGTGGGGCAGGTCGTCGGCGGGCAGCTCGCGTCCGGCCTCTCCGAAGGGCTGGTCGACGTGTTCATCCGCGGGCGGGAGTCCTTCCGGGCGTTCCTCGCCGAGCTCCTCGCCGGGCTCGGGGCGACGATCGCGAAGGTGGCGCTCCTGAAGCTGATCGAGGCGGGGACCGGCGGCATCGGGTCGGCGGCGAGCTCGATCGCGGCGGCGTTCGCCAGCGGCGGCGGGCAGGTCCTCCCAGGCTTCGCCGGCGGGGGACCGGTCCCAGGCGTCGACACCGGGCGCGACTCCGTGCTGGCGGCCCTGCGGCCGCGGGAGTTCGTCGAGCCGGTCGCGTCGGTGGACTACTACGGGCGCGGCGTGCTCGAGGCGATGCGGCAGCGGCTGATCCCCCGGGAGCTCTTCGCTGGGATGAATCTCCCGGCGGGGGTCCGGACGGTGCGCCCGCGCTCCGGCTATGCGGCCGGCGGGGACGTCTCCCCGTCGATCGGCTCGCTCGCCGGCGGGCCGCAGCGGTCCTTCATCGTGGCGGACGAGCAGGCGTTCGACCGGCTGGTCCGCGGCGGAAACTCGGCCCTCTTGCGGGCGCAGGACCGCAACCGCGAGACGAACCGGGCGATCAACGCGAGGGGGTGAGCTCCCGTGGCAGTCGAGTGGATCGAGGACTTCGGCTACGGCGGCACGTCGGATTCGATGGAGGACCGCTACCCCTCGAATCTGTTCCACGCCACCACGGCGGCGGTCACGCCCGGGAAGTTCGTCGGCTACGCGTTCGGCCGGGGCGGCGGCGAGCAGATCGCGGACTCGTGGTGGCGGACCCCGTCGCTCGGCATGCGGCGGCGCCGATGGGTGGGCCAGTGGGTCCGGATCGATGACCCGGCGCCGGCGGGGGCCTACCTGCTCGCCTTCGTCGCCGGCGGGGTGGAGCAGCTCCGGCTCGACGTTGCGCTCGAGGCCGGCGGGGACTGGAGCCTGCGGGTCATGCGGGGGACCTTCGAGCTCGCCGCGTCCAGGGTGATCCCTCGGAACGAGTGGGTCTTCGTCGAGTTCTTCGCGGCGATCCACCCTACCGTCGGCGAATACGAGCTTCAGCTCGACGGGATCCAGGAGCTCGTCGCCGAGGACGTGAACACGGCCGACGCCGGCGTGCCGGACTTCGACGCGGTGGAATGGGCGGTCGACAACAACACGCCCCCTTCCGTCTGGCAATTCGCCCACATCTACGTCGTGAACGACGTCACGCCGGGGATCACCGGGTTCCTGGGGCCGGTCGTCACGACCCACCTACCGCCCGAGCTGATCGGTGCTCGCGACGAGCTGGCCCGCTCGGCGGGGACGGACTCCGTGGCGCTGGTCGACGAGCCGGTCGTGGCTGACGGCGACGCGACCTACCTCCGCGCGCAGGTGAACGGCGCCGCGGTGCTGCTGCGGCCGCGCCGGCTGCGGCACATCACGCGGCCGATCGTCGCGGTCGCCGCGGTGCTGGACGCCCGCCTGGAGACGACCGACACCTTCCGCCGGCTCACGACGCTCTGGCGGCAGGGCGGCGTCGAGGTGCAGGGGCCGTCCTTCGAGCTCTCGTCGACCGCCTACGGGACGTCGGTGCGGGTGCTCGAGGAGAACCCGCTAACCTCCCGCCCCTGGACGCTGGGGGATCTCGCCGGGGCGGACCGGGTCGAGGCGGGCGTCGAGGCGACCGACTGACCGGGCAGGGGGGCGGGCAGATGCCGGAGGCAGCCGCGAAGGCGCGCGGGCGGGTCACGCTCGACATCGACGTCAGGCGCGCGGACGGGACCGAAGAGCACCACGAGAACGCGGCGACGAAGTTCGAGATCGCGCCCGAGATCCGGCAGGTCCTCGAACAGGTCACGGCGAATCCGAATGCCCAGCTCCTGATCGCGCTCGCGGCCGCGCAAGATCCGGGGATCCTCGTGGCGCTGCGGCGCGCGGTTGGGGGGGGCTGAAATGGCGGTCACGTCGATCGTCCTCACGGATCTCGGCGAGGCGTGGAGCGTCGACCGCTGGCAGGGCCTGTCGACCGCGCCTGCGTACATCGGCGTCGGCACTGTATCGACCGCGGCGGCGAAGGGCGACACGACCCTTGGGACCGAGGTCGAAAGCCGGGTCGCGACGAGCAACTCGGAAGCGGCCGCGGACAAGCTGCTCATGGCCGCGACGGTCGTCTTCACGGCGACGCGCGCGATGCGGGAAGCTGGCGTCTTCCTGCTGGTGTCCGGCGGGACGATGCTGATCCGTGCCGTGTACGACGTAATCAACGTCGGATCCGGCGACGCGATCACCTACAACTTCCGGCTGGAGCAGACGTGAGCCAAGGTGCGGGGCGGTATCTTCACGAGCGCGGGGCTTTGGCGGGCTCCACGCGGGAACGAAGTGGGAGGGGCTGATCGATGTCGTCCATCACCAACGCGCAAGCGATCATCAACGCGGATTCGGCGGTCGACTCGCTCGACGTTGGGACGACCGACGCGACCGCGGACATCGTCTTCTATGACGGAACCCCTCCCGCGAACGTGGACACGGCCCTTTCCGGGAACAACGTCCTCGGCACGATCACCTTCGCCAACCCCGCTTTCGGCGCTGCGGCCGACATCGCTCCAGGCGCTCGAGCCACCGCCGGCACGATCACCGGCGCCAACGCGTCCGCGGGTGGCACCTGCACCTTCTCCCGGTTCCGCGATCGCGACAACGCCTCGAAGGTCCAGTGCACCGTGTCGGCGACCGGCGGCGGTGGCGAGATCCAGTTCAACACGAACGTCTTC
>ERZ1292632.2162-Hain-H43-01um-R2-2162-length-17052-cov-10_pt1 | contig 17052 bp, 19 predicted proteins | sample MGYA00564407_ERZ1292632 | MGnify/ENA primary metagenome ERZ1292632 (study PRJEB36523, sample SAMEA6512637) | groundwater metagenome | collected 2019-01-08 | study: AquaDiva: Metagenomics assemblies of 32 groundwater samples | reverse complement strand
GTCTTATTTGATCAAGTATTTCATTAAAAACGTTCTCAAATTCTTGTTGCCCAGTCAATCTTTCAAGTACCGCCGTAGCCGCTTCTACACTATTTCCAAACGCATCAATAATTTGTGTAGTTCCAGCAACAATATTTTCCCATTGATCCAGAGTATATCCTCCCATTGTTGCGCGCGGATTCTGCATAGGTTCGAGCAAGGCTACAGCCATTCGTGCTTCTTCGCGTTGTCGTTCTAACTCAGCAATAACGGTTGCTCGTGTGTCTTCTGACATCGCGGCAAATAAACCTTTAAGGTATTGCGGACTATTTTGCAAAGGATACCCGCGACCCGTTATCGTAGGATTTACAAGCCCCTCTACTATGTCGTTTACTCTACTTGCTATGAAATCGGATACCCGAAAGGCTGTTATAGCTATTTTCTCAATTGCATCAACAGATTCTTTAATAGCATCAGGTAGCAGCCCTAAAATTTCGGTTAGTTCTTCTGCTTGAAGTTCTAGTGCTTCTCGTGCCTCTGGAGACAAAGTTAGACTTGTTGCTAGTACAAAACCGATATTGCGAAGTTGTTCTTCAAAATTCTTACGTACAGATTCTAGTTCATCGGGGTTAAGGGCTGCAATTACAGCTTTGATTTCTTCTACAAGGGTCTCATTATATGCGTCAAACATTAGCATTGAGTCTAATTGTACGCCACTAAAATCCCAGGTACGTGCTTGCGGAACACCAGACATTAAATCATCAATAGCCTCTGTAAGAACCTCTGTCGGAGAAGTTGTTTTAGCTTGCCCTATGATATAAACAACATTTTTCTTTAACGCTGCGTTTATTTCATCGATTGCTGCAGTATAGGCAGCAACTTGGCCCCGCAACGCATCTTGAACCTTTTCGGTGCCCCCGGTAACCCCCGTTTCAATCAAGGCAAGTTTAACTTGTGCCTCTCGAAGATTTGTAACAAACTGATCACGTATTGAAACTAATTCTGGAGTATCTAGTACATCTATTAAGCCTTGAACTGCGGCCTTAAACTGATTCATTAGATCGGCGCTTAGCGCAGGCATAAGCCAAGAATTGCTCGGATCCGTTATAGAGACAGCCTCTCCAGCCCTTAGCCTGCTCATTAGATCGTCACTTGCTACAGCCGCAACATCTCTTAGTGAAGGGACCTTCCCCCGTAAAAGTCCACCTATAATTTCCGTATATCCAGAGTCTAGTCCCAAATAGCTTTCAATAATTGAATCAGTAAGAGCGGTTAAGCTCTTGCTGAACTTGTCAAATGAAGCTATATTGTCTTTTTGTATTTTAGTTAGTTCCTCAGTCTCGTTGCCTAAACCTATAAATCCAGCAACAAGACCAACTCCGGCACCAATGAGAGCCCCCCAAGTACCACCATACTTTATAGCTCCTTCCATAAGGTTACTACCTATTGCAGCGCCCCCAAGACCACCTGCAATAGCTGTCTGTGCTGGCTTAGGCACTGCAGCAATAATACCAAAAATTGCGTCAACAAAGAAAGCTAATACTGAGATAACATGCGCTGCGGCTTTCCCCAACTCTTGAAAGACTTTTGATTCATTCGCTACAGCCGCTGTAAGCTCATTAAGTGACATAGGCACGCCTGATGCACTCAATGCGCCCTGAATACCCTTCATTGCCTCTGTGATTCCATCATCAAGTTTTCGTGCCCACTTTTCATAATCATCAGCAATAGCCTTATATAGTTTAGTGATTGGACCACCATCTTCTGTATATCGCTTCATCCATTCTTCAGCGCGTTGGGCCTTTGCGATTTGGGCGCGCCGTGCCATTTCCACAGGGTCATCAACACCAGGCTCGCCGATAGTTTCGGGCCTACGCCTAGCAATTCCCACAGCTTTAGCATGCGCCCTTTCAAACTCTTTTACTAGATCATCAAAAGTAGCAGCCATTTCTGGCGCCACTGTTTTCATTATCCCCCCAACAAATTTTACAATTTTCTCAAATGTTTCGCTCCAACCAATATCAATCTTCTTTTGGGCTTCTTCTTGCGCTTTAACAGCATCATCTAATGCTTTCTTGTTTGCGACTAACGCGGCTTCAGCTTCCGCCGTTGTTTCGTATTGCGGAGCCCTGGCCGCGATTTCGGCTGCTTCAGCACCAGACAATCTTCTAAATTTTGGCTCGTCAGCACCGGATGTGATGTTTCTATCCGGAGTATATGATTTCAAACTCGCAACCAATGAGTCCCAACCCTTAGCAGCTTTTTCAGAATTGAGCGCAATAAGCGCGATAATCGCCCCAATAGCAGTAAGTGAAATAGTTACCGCAGCGAAAACCGGATTGGCAAGGGCGAGGGCAAGGGCCGAAATCCCGAGGCCCGCAATACCGCCCATAAATTTGAATACGGCTGCTAAAAATACAACAGATTTAGCCAACGCCCAGATTTTAACTGCGCCGATAACAAAACCCGCTATAAGTTCAAAATGGTTGTCAATAAGATCTTGGAAAGTTAAAACAAGTTCCTTGGCAGTCTCAAGAGCTTTCACAAGAGCCGGATTATGGCTTTTAGAAATAGCAATGCCAGCAGCATCGATTGAAGATACTAATTGATCCCATTTACCCTTAGCTGATCCAATGTATGCTTCAGTAAGTTTTGCTGCTTCATCTTCCTTTACGCCAACTTCTGCTACCAGAGTCTTGTATTTCTCTAAGTTCTCGGCCATAACAAGGGCGCCAGTAACAGCAATGCGCGGGAACATTTTACCAAATTCAACCTCAGTAAGTTTATGTTTTAATTCCGAAACAACTTCTACAAAATCTCGTATCTCGTGAGTTACTTTATCTCTTAAAGTAATACCATACTTATCTAATATTTTTTGTGCTTGTTCAGTCGGAATCTGGAGCGCTACCATTGCTGACTTTAATTGTCTACCAGCCAAACCGCCTCGCACTAGATTATCAGACATCAAGCCAAGCATAATGGCAATTTTTTCGTATCCTAAACCCATTTGTCGAGCTTGCGGCCCCAAGAATTTGAATCCTTCCTTCAAGTCTTCAATATCTGCCTTTGTGCGATTAGCAACCAAAGCAAAGGTACTACCAATAGTTTCAAGCTTTGTATTAGCAATACCAAACCCGCCCAAAACAGCAGTTACTAAATCGGCAGCTTGTTCGAGGGGAATTTGTCCAGCAATTGATGCATTAATTGAAGCCCGCGTGGCCGCCGTAATTGTGTTAGACGCACTAAACCCTGCCTGGGCAATTCTCAAATATGCTTCTACAACTTGGTTAGCCATAAACCCCGATGCGATAGCGAATTTTAGGGCATTAGATTCAAGAATTTTAATATCTTTGGCTGGTGCTTGAGATACGACAGCCAGCCGCCGCATGGCCGCCTCAAATACCATAGTACTTGCTATGGCCTTCTTAGCTATTAAAAGAAATCCAGTGAAAGCTACAGCGCCCGCAACCTCCAATTTTTTGAAGGCAGAATATATTCGGGCGCTACTTGCTTGTAGCTTAGTCATATTAGACTGTATGTCTATAAAAGTTTTAGTTAGCTGGGCAGAATCGCCCATAAACTTGAAGAATATTGTACCAGCGTTAGTTGCCATCGTCGTCTATGTCACTTGTATCGCGTCCCCAAAAAGTATAAGCAGCCATACCGCCCAGCAATCCAGCTTTTCGTTTAACGCCTTCAATCAACCCTTCTAATGGATCTCCCTTTGAGAAGGATCGCGCTATCGCCATAATACGTCCGATAGTTGATATTTTCTCGCGTTCAGTATGCCCCTCGATTGCAATTTGTATCTCATACAAAGTTAAGTCCCAAAACTTATCGGGTGCCACGCCCGCCGAAGCTGCCTGCACATGTAACCGATGCCAATCTAGCTTAAAAGCCTTAGACTTAGCAACAACTATACGCTTGGCGCGCTCTTGATCGGCTCGGGAAGCTTTGGTTGGCTTTCGAGTTTTGGGTTTGGGGCTGCCTCCTTGGCGGCTTCAATAATCTTAGGACCATGAATCGACATCGCGAATGTTTCAAGTACCTTGGAAACAATTGGCATCAATGCCTCGAGATAATTTCCGCCATGCTTATCAGCTTCCTTGTCAACAAGGTCTGCAATCTTTGCTACCAACGTGTCGGCCTCATCCATGCGGTAACGAGGATCAGAAACCAACCCGATCGCAATCAAAGGAACTGCCAAATCCAAGCTAACCCCATAAACAGGTTGCTTGTAGATTTGCATCATCAATTCCATGGCCGTTGCCCCGCAAAACTTCTTACATTGCGAAAGCCCATAGGCTTTGTAAACTAGATGCAACGGAACGCCAGCCAATTCAATGTCAATCTCTCCACGATGCTGCATAAGACACCCTCCTCTTACACTCCTTGTGGTTTGTTAACTAACTATTATGTCTGATTTGCATCCCAAGTAATAGCACCAGCCGAAACAAAGCTCACGGTACATCGAATATTACCGTTGTTTTCAGCAGTAGGATTCGCCGAGGTCAGCAAAGCATTAAATGCATACTCTTCGTACACACCGGCGCCTTGCGGTCGAAGACGCATTGCAGTAATAGTTGGTGTTCGCGCATTCAACATTACGGTAGCTTGGGCCGCATCACCTGGATCATAAAGAAACTCAACTGAACCTGACATACGTTTACGACCGTACCTTTTAATATCATATCCATAATCGTTCGAGTTAAAATCAATTTCATCATTTGTAATCGTGAAGTTAAAATTTATTACACCACCAATATCTACAAATGTACCGTTAGGTACGACCTGCCCAGCAACACCAACACCGATTTTTGCATCAGTACCAATGATATAATTAATAACTGCCATTTCAATACTCCTTTAATTATGGTGAACGGGGAGGACCCCAAGTAACTACAGCCAAATAAACCCCACTAAGATCTGTACTATCAACGTGAGCAATACTACTACCTTGATCTAAAATTGCAAAATCATCTAGGGGTATAAATTGTACCCCGTGCACACCAGCAGCAGACGCAGGAACAGTGACTGACTTACTTATTGCCGTATTATACGTGCGAACGCTTGCGGGAAGCATAATTGTAAATGATTCAGGAGCACCACCCACACAAACTGCAAGCAAGGCCATTCGTGGCATGTTTGCTGAAATATCAATTTGATGATCGTTTGCCGCATCTCCGTTAACTAACGTAACTCCATCAGTAACCCCACCAAAATAAGGTTGAACAGTAGAAACTGTTATAGCTGTTCTAGGCATTTTATTACTCCAACTACGGCGTAACTGGAGAACTCCAGCGAACAACCGCAAACCAAGTAGTTGCTAAACTTGTACTATCAATATGGACTAAACTCCCAGTCTGGCTAAGCGCCCCAAAATCATCAAGCATTACAAACTGCACGCCAGGCTTACCGGCTACGGCTGCCGGAATTGTAATAGATTTGCTTACTGCCGTATTGAATGTTTGCGCGCTTGCGGGAAGTTCAACAGTGAATGATATAGTCCCGGCCCCAGTGTTAACAGCAATCAATGCAAGGTGCGTTGTCCCTGCCGAAATATCAATCTGATGATCATTCGCCGCGTCCCCAGCAACTAACGTAACTCCGCCTGTAACCCCTTGGAAGTAAGTCAAAGCCGAGGATATAGTTATAGCTGTTCTAGGCATCGACTACCTCAACATTTTCTTGCGTGTTACTTGTTGCTTCTTCTTGCTTTTGGGCTTCAAATTGTTCTGCAGCTCTCACAGCTTCTGCGGCTTGTCGCGCGAGTGCTTCTTGGGCCGCCTCCTCAGCAATTGTCTGCGCCAGGCGAATTTTTTCCTCATCAGCTAATCTTTTAGCAAGCCTTGCAGCGGCAATACTGATAGCTTGTTCAGCAGCAATTTGGGCTTCCTTGGCTTCTTCCTCGGCCTGAAACTCAGTAATAGCAATCCCTTCATCTATCGCTGATTGCATATTAACATCATAGAAATAAAGCCAATCTTTACGATAGCGATTCCCATTTTTCGCCTTGAAATTTGTTTTGAAGTGATATCGTTCCATTTATCGACCTCCTGATTTAATCACATTAGCTTTGCTATAAGCCTCATCTTCAGAGTGAGACATATCAGTTGGCAATTCTATACTCAAGCTTCGCCAATCATTCTGCTTTACCACAGGCACCAACTTGTTAGCTCGTTCAGCAATACGCTCCAGACGATGTGATGCCGTATAATCAATAGCAGAATCAAACCATTTCATCCTGCCACCACCTGGATAGTTAAGCGCGCCGCCTGTGAACCTGTTAATGCCCTCATTATTATATGTGGCATAGTCAGTAGAATAGCCAGCTTCAATATTCAACTTTGACACATCAACTTCCACATAACCGCTATGATGCAAAGCACCAGTATCTATGGAAATTTCCCCTGATTCGCGAGCAGTCCTAACAATAAATGCAGCCTCGTCAGCCAACGCTTGAAAAATTATACGTGGCAAAGTCGCAGGGTTCTGTTGAAGAAATGTTTCGGCCGCCTTATCGTAGTAAATGCCTATAGTTCCTAACTTTTTACCACCACCACCATGATTAAGCATTCAAATCCTCAAAATCCTATCTCTAAATATATCACGTTTATTCTAGAATGCCAAGCCTTACATTGATAATAAACACGTGTTCCCCACTTGGTTCTAATTTGAACCAAATAGGCGCAGGTTGAATACAACGCATGTAAGACCAGCCTGATGCTGGCGAATCGTGCAATAAGCCCCAAACAGTTTGCGCTTGTGTACGTCCGGTTCCGTATTTCCCAGCCGCCGTACGTAAAGCTACCTGAACCTTGTACTCCTTGATTTGATGGGGTGTAGCCCCGTCCGACAGGTTGATAGGCTCAGAGCCGCCTGTTAGCATAACACTAACGCATGGCGTCGGAAACGGGCTCTCGTGCAAAGAAGGCGCAACCCCAGGACCACGAAAAAGGTTAGTATTCGTCGTCCAAACGCCACCCGCGTTGATCTTTCCTATTACTGCGCTTTCTGCATCGGCCATTTAACTTCTCGTTATGGGCATTTTAACAACACTTTGTTAGCTGTTTTTACCTAAGGTTAGAATATATAACGTATAACTGCCATCTAACATTGCTGCGGTTGTAGTCGCATATACCGTATATGATTGACCTACCTGGGCTGTATTGCCACCAGGAAGCCATACACGAGCACCACGAGGTATATTTGTAGTAGTAGCAATCTCATGGCTTGTATCTCGTTGTATTCCCACTGAGTCAACAATTGTTCTTACTCTTTGAATTATCCGCGCCTTTGCTGTAGTTACTGTTCCATAAACTATATCCCCGTCCGAAAAGCTGCTCTCAGACGCATAAGAGATTGTTGACGTTAAACGACCTGTCCAGTCCATTTTAGTATATACTCAGCCGTTTGTATCTATCCAAAACTGAGGCAGCCGCTGGAACAGATTTTTTCAACCAATCGGCGCCGCCCGCAACAGAAGAGGCAGGATTGAAATAGCTCACCGAGCTTCCCAACAAGCTTTCTGATGCTATGCTAGAATCGTGCCCCATACTTCGGCGCAGGTAAGATACGATCGCAATCGCCGCGTATTCAATATCATATGGTAAGTTCCGGATTATGGTTGTACCATTGTCCTGGGTCGGCGTGTACCACCCACCGTCATATACAATTGTGTAGGTTTTACGATCAACACCCGTAAAGATCGTACCGCTTACGTCCGAAAATCCGATTGTAGATGTAACCCAAGATCCCCCAACAGCATACACAATGCCCGCGTTAGCATCGTGAATTTCATAGCCTGTTGAGGATAGTGCCGTACCCAAGTATGTAATGCTTGTGATAGCATTGATTGGTGGGCGGTCGAGGATTAGCAATGGTCCAACGCCGCCCGTACTTTTTTCCGAAATACTTGTGGACCGAAAAAATGTTCGGCAGGCATATGTAGCTGCAACAGAGCTCGCAATGTGAATTAGTCGCTCTAGCCGCGCCGTCTCAGTACCAGCCGCAATTGTCAGCTCGTCTTCTACAGTTGCAACCAATGTTAACGCATTTGATGCTAGAGCCATTTATCACCTATAACTAAACTACAACGGGCGTTGATACTTCCCAAACCGCGTCGGCTTGTTCCTCGCGCGGAGGCGGCAAGTGTGGATGTGCTGGAAGTTTCGCAAGCTCGCGATCGGTCACCAGCTTCTTATTTTTGTTCTTATCCAACCACGCAGCAATGCCACCCATCTTGGCAACATCTTCATCAGTCAGCGGCCCCGCAATAACCTCAACAACACCTTCACGCGCCAGACGCCGCGCAGGCTCCAACTCCATTACGGCACGCTCGCCAACATTATTCTTATACTGAGACATTGCTCTTTTGTAAACCACAAGCATCTTCGCCGTTTTCGATCGATTGATTCTGATTGACATTGAGATACCCTCCTTTTGAGAACCACCCTTAAAAAACGCCCCCGGAATATTTTGTGCGGCCGGGAGCGGTCTCACAGCCCCGCACTAGCTAACTTACTCTATTCTATTACGCTTCAATCTGATGCGCAGGAAGCTTACTAGCATCCCAACCACTAAACAACACTCCTGAAGCCGTAACGCTGCACGTATCCGTAGCGGCTGCCGACAAGTTTGGCGTCACGTTAATACGGAAATACTGCTTTCGTCCAGACAACTTCACCGTATATGAATTCGTCTGGCCGTCTGCCGTAGCACCTGAAGCCGTCTTGACTACGGTCGCCGCCTGAATTGCCACGGCTGTATCCCAAGTACTATTGTCGGCAGATTCTTGAATCTCAACTGCCAAAGAGAGAGTTTCCAAGTTAGCCAACGAGTAGTAACTGTTCACTACAACCAAACAACTCTCAGGCATACCATACGTTGCACGGTTGACCGTGTTACCAATAATCTTCACGTTATCATCACCACTAGCCGCAATCACAACCTTGGGCGCGCCCGCGGCCGGTGTCGCTTGCGTGGCATTACTCGCGCAAAGAAACACCGCCCCCGTTTGTGCACCACCATCTTTTACCAAAGCCGCCATGATTTAACTCCATTCGTTATTCGTTAATAACTCTTTTAATGCAATCCCTTGATTACGTCCAATCAACGTCAATCAAAACCGCCGTTGCCAATCCACGATAAACTTCGCCGATATCAAACGAGAGAGTTACCTTGAAGGCAACCTCATCACGACTAAAGCCCATCGTCGCCGTACCCGAGCTATCAAGATACGCAACACCGTCGCCCATCTCAACCCGGAAATCCTCGCCGAGGCCCAAGCGCAGAGCACTTGCAACGTACAGATAAATTTCCGATTCGCTAGAATCCGTCACCGCGAGATTCGTCGGGACGTTTGAAAGCCCACGCTTCCGGGCGCCCGCAAGCGCAATACCCTGAACCGTACTCATAGCCCACATTTCATTGCGGAAAATGAATGAACCACTATCTTGCAGCTCGGCAAGATAACGATAGGTTCGGGGTGCAAGCGCAATTCGCGCTTCATTACGCGACCAGGTTACGTTTGCATCATCAAGGGCCTGCTCAAGGCGGCCCAGGTCCTCAAGTATGTTTCCAATCGTAATAACCGCATTCACGTTCAGAAGATTCGCAGCCGCTGCCTTATATCGCAAGCCCACTACCTGGCCCGAGGCGCCTGTCGAACGAAGACAAGCCGAGTCGGCCGCATCAGCTACCTTACGGCGTGCAGATCGCAGAATAAACTCTTCCGCATTCGGCACGGTACGAAGAAATCTCTTGTTTACAGGCACGATAACCGTGACCTGCTTCTCGGTCAGGATCATTTGATCGAAGGCACTCTCACTCGCATTCGCGCCCGCACCCTCGACGTGCCAGCGCGCCGTTGGTCCAGAGCTCTCATATGGAATTACAGCTTGCCCACGCAGCGTGAACCGGGGAAGGTCAGGATCAGAGATAATCGCCGTATCACTCAACAGCTCAGGGATCACTTCCTCAACCATCTCGGGATCCAGAAGCGCGCCGCCTCCACTGTAGTCGCCAACGCCAAGCGCCTTGCTGATAATCCCAAGTTCCTTATCCTTCACACCATCGCGCTTCGCAAGATCAATCGCCTCTCGCGCACGACCATTCGCCTGCCCAAGATAAATCATAGACTTGGCAAGGGCATGCCCAGCCTTCGTTTCGACTTTTGGAACACTCTTATCCGTCAACATCGCCTTGAACATCGCAGCAAAATCCTGCGAATAAATGTTCGTTGGATCAGGCTTTGATGCTTCATCAGCCTTGTTTTCCAAAGCCAATTTAGCAGCCTCTTCACGTTGTCGACGAGCCTCGTCCTTCATCTCAGCCTTGACAGCGCTGAACACGGTCGCAACTTCCTTCACAAGCTGCGCAGCCTGATCAGACATGGGCTCCGCTGCAAGCTCCACCTTCTCTTTATTCGTCAAGATCTTCTCGTCAGCCATTTTTTACTCCTATTAATTGATATCCAGTAAGGTTCTAACGCACATATGTGCAATTTCTTTGTAGGCCACTTTTGGCAGGGAATAAACACGGTTACTGTTAAGCTCCTTCAAAGCAAGAGTCGCAGCTACTTGAACATCCTCTACGCGACCGGCGGGCGTTTCCTCGATTGTTTGCTCAATGATCTCAATAAGCTCCTTCCTTTCTTCAGCTCCGCCCTGACGTTCAATAACAGCTTGTACATTCATGGGAACAGGCGTAATGGAGGTCTCTACTGCCTCTGAGCGCCAGATATCCAAAGGCATAATCCCTTCGCGGTCAGAAACTTCGCTAAACTCATGCAACAGAAATCCAATGCTCATACCATTGACAATACCACCCTCAACCATCTTTCTTACACGAGCGGCCATTGGATTGGCTTCCTCTTTCGCAAATTCAACATTGACCAATGTTCGATGCTCCTCGCGAACTATGTCACAAATCTTGCCAAGCACATAGTCAGGATGCTCTGCACGATGGCCCCACAAAACTGATCCATACTTCTCTAGGAAATTTGTATCCAATCCTGTTTGAATAATACGGTCACCCTCGCGGTCAGGCGCATCAGAGGTCATCACAAACCAAAAATCCTTATCCCGTTTAGGAGCCTCGTCTTCGTGCTCATCTTCATGATCTTCAGGCTTCTTGTGATCATCCTCATGATCATCCTCGGGCATGTCATGCATGTCACGTAGGGAAAAGCGATCTTTGTACAAAACAGTTTTAGACAAAAATCGACTTAGGTTATTTTTGGAACAATGCTTCAGACGCAATTTGTATTCAATGGATGTAAGCATCATTTACCTATATTAATAAATAATAGTTAATTTGTCAATATTGTAATTATACCAACTATTTGAGAGAAATGCAAGTTAAATGTTTATTCCTTTGTGGGTTTCACCTCCACTGACTCGGGTGGTACGGGCGCGAGCCCACCAGCACCACCGGCTGATTTGATCTCATCCCTAGATGCATCGACTTCAATAGTACTAAAGGGAACGCTGCGTGTGTTGCCCCAAGCAGTTGAGCACATACCGGCCTCGGCTCGCCATTCATTGAATGTAAATGCTTGAGGTTGAATCTTCATAATCTCAAGCTTATGCTCATCATCTTCTGGTAGTGGGGTCAAATATTCCAGCAAATATTCGCCAGTCGGATCCCACAAGGGAAGCAATTGCGTTTGCATATCAAGACGTTGCACTTCCAGTCGCGGAATCAGTGTAAACTTGGCAAATGTGCGCTCCGCCCCCAAAATAGTCGCGCGTGTACGATTTTCGACCTCGCCGAGTAGCTCGGCTGGAATCCCGTAAACACTCGTAATCAGGTTTTTCTCAAAGGTTCGCAATTCGAGCAATTTCAATTCAGACAATGGGTGTGTAATTGGCTTCACATCAATACGCTCTGCATCAAAAACTAGAGCTCTTCCTGCCGAAAGTGGGCCGCGATGCTCTTTATTGTACCGTGCCTCAATTTCACGGACTGTACCGTCACCGGCCTTACTAACTGCGATCAGCATATCCATGAAACCTCTGTTAGCAAGGGTCTGACGCATTATTAGAGCCGCACTCTCATCAGTATCGAGCTCGTCAGCCAAAGTCTCGCCAGTGCCTGCCCCACGACCGTACGGGTCTTCTAAATCTGGGTCCCGGGACCAAAAAACATCCTTTGGATCGAAATACTGCAACGTGCCGTTCAATCTAACCTTGTATTTGAAATCATTCCTAGGCGCGGGGATCTCTTCAACCCAATGAGTCGGCAATACTGTCCACCCTGTCGGAGTTTTATCTTTTCCTGGACGCGTGAGCAGCCAAAAGTACTCACCCTTCAACTCGCGATAAGCGTAAGAAGCCTTTAATCCAGCCATTCCTGGTAAGGCAGGGCTTCCAAGGGACAAAAATGTCAAAAATGGGTGGTCATAAATGTACTCATAATCAACGTTATGGGAATGTATAACCTTCTGCCGGTATGATTGACTTAAGGCAGTACGCACATTGAAGGAAATTGGAGACGATTTACTGCGGTTTGTGGCCTTCTTTCGTCGCAAAATCCATGGTGTTGCAGCCAAACAATGTGCAATTATGTGCACTGCACGTCTCAAATTGGGGGATGTTTTATACGCTTTCGCCAATTCGACAGCATTCCTATTGACAGCAATGTTGGTATATTGCCCACCTGACAGGGAAGTCAGTATGGAACGCGTACTAGACGATACCACATCACCTTTTATAGCCTTAACCACCACTGGATCTGACAGTTCCGCACTAAATCCAGTAGAAAAACTCTGCCCTATCTGTTTCCATATAGAATTCATCGTTATATTTCCTAATTCCAGCCACCATAAACTCTTGCTGGATGTTTCGTAGAGTTTCTAGTCCAACTAGGTAAATGATATAGGCATCCTAACAGAGTTTGGGTAGTACTGTCTACCTGATCGTCCTCGTCGGTCTTTGGGAAGTACGTAATTTCCTTTATGTAGGTAGGAACCCAAGGTGCCGTGCGTGGTAAACGTACACGACCGGCCTCGAAGATGGAAGCTACCGCCCGCAACCGCTGTTCTTTTTCACCATAGGGTGTAGGATCGAAAGAAACAAGATTTTGAATCTCGGTCTTCAAGTCATCGATGATAGCTGGGCCATTAGCCTTGCTTTCAACTATAATTATGTCCAATTCGGGCCAATTTAACGCCATGCGTCGGACGGCCGCCCGCGTTTGCGTGTACGTAAGGTGCTCGCGGTGTACTTCGAGCAGATCAAACACACGGGTCTCGATGCTTGTGGGATTCTTGACGCCCCAAACCGTACCCACAACCCAAGATGAAGTTTTCTTGCCCACAAAAGCGCAATCCCACGAGCCGACAATGAAGTCATATTGGGTTAGATCGCGCTCGCGCGGGATGCCATCGTAGTATACGAACCATTGCGGAGAAATGATAGATCCCGAAGCAGTAATGGGCATTTGCTGATTTTGGGCGCTATATGCCTCTTCCCCTTGGGCAATTCGCCGTCGTTTCACCTCGGGCGGCCCAAGCCGCTCTGGGAACAGGAGCTCCCCCGGGGTTTTCCTTGGATCGTCTCGGTGACGAAACTCCATTTTGGAATCGTATTCCATATCAAAACAGACGACATTCCAATCTTTGGGTTCATCCTCTAAAATGCGACCAATTGGATCACGAGGATCAACTCGTTGCATAATAAGCAACGATTGGGCGGTCTTGGGATGATTGATTCTTGTGTTACGAATTGTTTGTACCCAATCGTAGGCCGCATCTAGATCCTCGCGACGGGGCGGCTTTCTTGGGTTAACGTCAACAGGATCATCAAAAATTAGTTTGTCCCCACGCCACCCAAGTAAGTTGGTTTTACCGCCTAGTGCTTGACGTGCCCCGCCGGTCGAGTTACGATATTGTGTCTTTTGATCTTGATCGCGCGAAAATTCCCATTGTTCTCGCACGAAGTTTTTTTGATACCAGTTGCTACGCAGTACGTTTCGTGCTTTTACATTATCGCGCGTTGACAATGTTTGACTATGTGAGCAACACAAGAATTGTGTAGTTGAATTGCGCGCCCACATCCAAGTGGGCAATAGAACGCTTGCAATCAAGCTCTTGCCAAAACCCGGGGGAACCGCAATGGCAAGATTTGTATATTCACCTCTTGCCCAACGTTCGCATTCGCCGCATAATACTTCTAGGAACCATCCCCATTCTAGGGGCGAAGGATCAATAAGTGGCCATGCAGCCTTCACATACAACGCAAACGAGTTTAGAAAATTCCGCGACTCAAGCTCTTGTGCCGACATTGAAAGCAAAGTTTCAATGGCATCAGGCTCGTTACCGACATCTTCTAGGACAATGTGAGAACTAGCGATGAGGTCCATTTTTGGGCTTGTTTTTGGCCGCCAGTTGTAGTAACATATTAAATGTTGTCAGTTGTTCGTCTGTCAATGCTGATAGGTCCAAGTCTTGGAGGGTTAATGCGGTTTCCCGACGTTCGACAACTGGAACCTTACCATAAAGACGGTCGAGAATCTCTTTGGCCGCGCTTACACCAGCCGCATCTCCGCCCTTCATTGGATCTGTTACAGTTTTCAACAATCGCCAGGCCGTACGTTGGGCCGGACCCATTTTTTTCGGGGGCTCAAAGTCATTCAGCGAATGGATATCGACTGATTTCAGCGCTTCCCAAAAAGACGGGACACCTTCGATTTCACCAGGTTTATTATCTTTAGGGTTATTCATCATATGAGTATAATAACTGCAAAGTTTAGAACAGTCAAGAATGTATTAGTTGTCTCAGATTTACACGAACCATATGCTCATAAGGATGCATACTCATTCCTAAAAGCTGTGGCTGATAAAATTGCTCCGGATATTGTAATAAATGTAGGGGATGAGGTTGACTATCACGCGCTAAGCCGCTATGAGAAGGATCCTGACCTGTACTCCTCTGGGTACGAGTACGCGGCAGCAAAGCGAAAATTAGACGAATTGGAAAAGATCTTTCCCAAGATGAAAATTGCACGTAGTAATCATGGCGAAAGATACGTTAAGGCCGCCACCATGAAGGCCGGCATCCCTCGGGACATGCTAAAAACCGAGCAGGAGCTCTATAACAAAAAACATTGGGAATGGGCTGGATCCCATTCGTTGACCACAAATTGCGGAATTGTACGTTTTGTACACGGAACGTCACCCGATGCCACAAAATATGCCATTCAATGCGGCCATTCGATTGTGCAAGGGCATTTTCATAATAGCTTGAATGTTGGGTGGGTTAATACAAGATATCAACATCTTTTTGGGATGACGGTGGGATGCCTTACTGATCCCACTTCCTATGCTGTAGCCTATGCTAAAGAGGCGAAGTTTGCACAAATGCTGGGGTGTGGTGTGTTAATCAATGGCGAGCCGCAAATTATTCGCATGGAATTAAATAAAAATGGGCGCTGGAGTAGCAAGATTAATTTGATAAGCTAAATTACTATAAAACTTGACAACTACTTAGGTTCTTATGCGATTAAAATCAGAGCATCAAACGCGTGCAGAGCGGTATGTTCATAGCCTTCTTTCGGAGTATAGTGTTGTCTATGATTATCGCTCTAGCGGATTCTTTATGCAAGCAGGTAAAGATAAGCCCCGCATTGCAGTACCTGTAGATCGGCTGATAGCGCGATTGTATGTGGATGCAGACCGCTTCGGGGGCTTAGGCAAGGACAAGATCTCGGCCATTCTAACCTGCGTGATTGGTGATGCGGAAGCGCGAAGCCTCGATGAACTCAAACAGCACATCAAGGTTATGGAATACAATGCTGAAAAAGACGGGGATCAAACCTTACGAACTTGGGTTGGCGCGGTTTGCACTGAAGGGCATGACCTTTCCTTTGAGATTATGAAGCATTGGATCTTGGGGGTTAAGCACAAGATCTTCGATCTGCCCGTATCATCGCCGATATGTCCTGTTTTACGAGGATTAACGCAGGGCGGGAAGACGACGGCCACACGGCTTTTACTTAGCCCAATAAAAAGCTATGCGCGGGTGGCAGACCTAAAGCAGATTGGTGACGATCGTGAATGGCGTACCCTTCTTGGGCGCTTCTATGTGGTCGTGCTTGACGAAATGGCGCGTGCAACCAAGGCTAATGTGGAAACACTCAAAGCAGTGATTAGTGCAGAGTCTTTGGATCCGAGGATTCTTGGACTAAACATGCATTCCCATATAGATGTGAAATCCTCTTTCATTGGTTCTACAAATAAACCGATTAATCAGATTATTGTGGACTATACTAGCGCGGCGCGTTATTGGGAAATTCGATGCAAGGACCGACTAGACTGGGATATCCTCAATTCCTTGAATTACGAACGGATCTGGGGAGCAACCCCACACGAACAAGCATCCAATTTTGATACGACAACCGGATTACGCGATAAAATCCAACGAATCCAGCACAATGACCTTCGAGCCAAAGATCCTGTTGAGGTTTGGATTGACGAGCTTGGGATTATGCCCAAAGAAGATACGATTGATCGTGAGGGGAAAGAGATAAAGGCTCTTGAATGGGAGCTAAAATTTGTTACAACTAAGAAGTTGTACGATCATTATCGAAACTATTGTCACACCTTTACCTACCAACCTATAAACTTGGGCGCTTTCAGTAACGCCTTAAAGAGTAGCAATTTTGAGACGGCGCGTAAACGGACGGCCCAAGAAAATAAACAACAGCGCGGCTTCCTACTGTTTATGTTGAAGTCTACGTATCAGGAAAATTTCATTATAAAAAATGATTAATCTTTAGAACTGAGGAACTAGCTTTGAAATCTATTATACAAATTTTAAGAGATATCTTTTCGCAGATCGCATTATGGAGAAAACAAACTACAATACCCGCACCTACACCCGCCCTTACATGCCCAATTAGCAACACAGAGGATATCAAAACTGAGGAGGTTGATGACGTGGAAATTATTTACCCCGATAGCACTTTCGCAGTTACTGAGGATTATGATGTCACTGTTGTTACTCCCTACGATCTACCATCCGATAGCACCTTCACCTTTTATGAAGATTTTGTGAACAAGGGCGATACCAC
>ERZ1292632.2161-Hain-H43-01um-R2-2161-length-17056-cov-6_pt1 | contig 17056 bp, 33 predicted proteins | sample MGYA00564407_ERZ1292632 | MGnify/ENA primary metagenome ERZ1292632 (study PRJEB36523, sample SAMEA6512637) | groundwater metagenome | collected 2019-01-08 | study: AquaDiva: Metagenomics assemblies of 32 groundwater samples | reverse complement strand
CCCCGAAAGCTATTTTGTCTTGGCGGAGAAACTAGCCAAGACTGTGGAAAGAATCCAGCCGGGCCTACGCTGCTCCGGCATTGCTCTGGACTACGCTTTCACCAATCCGCTTGGCGACTATGGAACCGAAACTATCATCTACTCGATTGCCTAGAAAGGAACACTACTGTGCCACAGAAAAAATACTTCGCCGTCATTACCTGGAGTGAGACCTATAATCTCCAGGTCTCACCCTTCTTTGCTACCCCCACTGAAACACAGGATTGGTGCAATGAGCGAAAGATCAATCATGATGCAGTTTTAGGCTGTACCAATTGGGAAGAGTTGTGTCGCTATGATTTCGACCATAACCGGCTAGTTTGGCCTATCAATTCTTAGAAAGGAACCTATCATGCACGAACAGCGTGTCCGCTATATTGTCAAGAACGCTTACTCCAGAGACTATTTCACGTTCACAGTATATGGGCGCAATCGATTTCTGAACTGGCCTACAACCCGCACTTGGGGATTTTGGAAATCTATTACACCCGCATCTATGGCCCGCATCAATCGAGTCCTTACCACTTATGCCAGTCACTTGGAACCATGTGAACACCCGTTTTGGGGTGGCTTGATCCCAACCTATAAAATCGCCGGCAACCTCTAACCTACCACAAAAGGAACTCCTACCATGTTAACCCTGACCCATACCAAACCCAATCAATCCGTTCTGGAATTCGACAACGGAACCGCCGTCCTGTTTTCCTACGCTACCCCCGTCGCCGCTTTCGTGCCCGGCAAAGGCTACATCCGCACTGACCAGTTCTATAGCGTCACTACGTCCAGGCATATCAACCGCTGGGTCGGCGTCAACTGTCACAAGACCACCCAAGCCGAAATCGAATCTCTACTCGCTGCCCTGAAGTAAACAAGCGGGGGTCGGGTTTACCCAACCCGACCCCTTCCCTACTCACTATCCCGAAAGGAAACTAATCATGGGACGCTCTTTAACCCCTACCTACCGGGTCGAATACTACGACCAAGCCAAACACAAGCGGCACTGCGCCTGGGAAGGACGAGCTACTGATAAACGCCTCGCCCAATGGGTCAAGGACCTAAACTACTCCTTTATGCCGGGCGGCGTCAACGTGCATATCAGCCACTCCTTGCGCTATATGCCCCATGTACACAAAGCCAAGATCATCCGCCAAGCCACCGGCGAAATCGTCGCCGTCTACCATGCGCCCGCCTTTGAAGTGATAAGCTAGATCTGACAAAAGAAACTCCCGGCTCATTAGAACCGGGAGTTTCCCCTACCTACCTTGAAAGGAACCCTACTTATGCTATTCGACCCAAAGCAACACGAAACCTTCCTGTCACGTAAGACTGCATTATACTTTATCCGCACTGTCTATGAACCTGCCCATCCTAGAGGCGTCGCCGTGCCTGTAAAGGTCAGAACCGGCTACGCAATCCGCACCAATGGCTGGCAGTTTCTGCCAAAAACTCACCGCTAATACGGAAAGGAACCCAACATGACCACACAAACCTATAGCCTGTACGAAAACGGTGTACCCATCCTGAACGGCATTACGTCACAAGAAGTACATGATTGGGTACGCCGCCATACCAAAAAAGTATTCTGGATATACCGCCCCGACCGACAGGATTGGCACTCCTTAGCTGCCTTTCGTGGAATGTTCTATCAAGGCCCACTGACCTTCTTCCCGGATCACACGGCGAAGGAAACATGGAAGGGTTCATAAAACTGCCCAGAGGACACCATGAACAAACGAGAATTCAAACGTTATATCAAGTCCATGCAGAAATCAGACCCGAAACCCAAAGCCTATGGCGTCTACCTGTGGCGAGGTGACGGACTGTATCAGAAAGATCAGCCTATCTATACCAACGCTTCGCAAAAGCGAGCGCAAACTAAAGCCGACAACCTCAATAACGTCTACCCGTCTGAGCACGACATATCCTTGTCGGACTATCATGGCTACGTTGTTCGCCCCATCTGGTAAGAAAGGAACCCAACTATGACCGAATATAAATATACTTTATGCGTGTCTGTTCTGCGTGTTGACCCCACTACTCTGGAATTCTTGGAAAGAATCGAGGATTATCCCGTCCAGAATTACCTGGGCGAAACCCTGATCCTTACCCTGAAAGAAAAAGAATCCGCCCTAGACACCCTATTGGAACAAGCAGGTATCCTGGCGGACCAAATCTCTAGCTAAGAAAAAGAAACTCCCGGCTCATTAGAACCAGGAGTTTCCCCTACCCTTGAAAGGAACACTCCAAATTGTACCACGATCCGCCTACGCTGTCAAAAGGAGACCGCTATGCCCAACGCCAGACAGACTGCACGCTTTATTCGCAAACTAGCTCGCGCCCAAGAGCGCATCTACTTTCTGCTCAAACCCCACGACGACCACGATCTGGAAGTTGTCCTGGGCGCAAACTATAGTCCCGTCTACGCCCACTGCCACACCTGCAACATCGTTCTGCTAGACTTAGGAGCTACTGATGATCCAATCGAGAAACCCAGCGCCCCCAATCCCAATCTCTCCCCCGCTTGACCAGCATATCCTTGCTGGAATTAACCTGACCCAAAGTTACCGTGTCAATGGGATTCTCTGGCGACCTAACCCCGATACCACCGTCAAGAATACCGCCGCCAAAGGCGCACTCGTCTGCACTTTCGCTGTCACCCCCCACGCCGCCATCAACGGCATGGTGGCCTACAACCGCCAGGAGACGGCCCTAGACCGCACGCAAATCATTAGTTGGCTGTCCAACACCTACACGGGCCATATCGTGCTCTACAGCGCCGCCTATGCCCGTGAGATGAGCCTTGAAGAAGCTCACCAAGAACTGCTCGACCGCACCAAGACCGCCCTAGAACTGATGCGCCTGGACCTACCTTAAAAAGAAAGCCACCATGAAAGAAACTTTGATCGCTATCGCCGTCGGTATGCTGTTCGGCCTGCTCATTTCGCTGGCCGTCTACCCGTTCTCCGACCTGTACCTGTTCACCCGCTAAGAAAGGATTCGGCATATTCGCAAGTCCTTGCGGATTCGCATCCTTGCCGAAAAGACACCTACCATGCGCCTCACCAAAGCCCAAATCTATGTTCTGGAAACGCTCCTACTCAAGCACTACTACGACAATGAGTGGGAGCCATTCGAGAACCTCTGGCCCGCCAAGAATACGACTGCCAATGCACTGACCCGCCACAAACTGATTGAGCGCAAGATCAGCTTCGCCTATACCGCCGTCTATGAAAGCGACAAACAAACTGAGAGACACTACAAAACCACCTACGCCTACCGTCTGACTCAAGCAGGCCGTGACCTGCTTGACCAACGCGCCGAACAGCGCCGAGCCAAAGAAGGGAAAAACTAATGTCCGCCTACCTGTGCAGCCCGGAGCACATCGCCGTCCTTGCTGCCCGCCTGTTTCCCAACGACCCCGAAAAGGCCGTGCGAACCGCTAAGATTCTCGCCAAAGAGAACGTCAAGTCCATCATGTACCGCTACGACGATTGCACTACGCCCGATAAAGCCTGCCAAGCCTTCCTGCGTATGACCTACGAAACGTACATCGCCCAAACTACTGCCCTTACCCAAGATGAGACCCTCCAAGCCAACGCCCTGGCCTTCACTACGCCCCGTGTCTTGGGCATGATCCATTGCCTGAACTATCAGTCCTGTGAACACGCCGAATGGAAAACCAGTAGGAAACTGCTCGACAAGCTCGTTGCCCAACTGGACGCTAACTGGAGCACCGAATTCGAGGGCTGGGAACTTGATCCCGCCGAACTCACCTAGAAAGGAACATTGTGTGCAAGCATCCACCCGCCAAACAGTTCGCTTGGTTCGCTTATGACAACGTTCTCTGCATCGGCTGCACTGAGTGCGGCCAAGTTCTGAAAGGAGCCTTACCCATGTCCACCTACTATGTGGAACCCGCCATGCTCGGAAACGGCGCAACCGATGACGACGCCGAACGCATGGTGGAACTGCTGCAAGCGCAAGGCTACGACGCCGAGGTCGGATCGTCCCTGCGCCATGACCACGAATACGAAGCCGTCCCCGACTGTGTATGGGAAGAATGCCTGGAGATCGTGAACCAGGAAAAGCTCGCCGCTGAACGGGCCTGGCGAGAGAACTATACACCCATGTTTCCCTTCGCCTACGTCCAGGGCGGTGAGTGGGTCAACGATTAGCTTGACAACCCCCTTAGCCCGTGTTATTGTGTGTATGTATCTGCACAACTATCTACTTATGTTTAGTTACTACGAGCAAGGATATGCTCGTGAAAGGAACACGATCATGTTTAATCTCAAGACCGCATCTCTCGCAGTGCGCAAGTGCGCCGCCACCGGATGGAAAATTAAGTCCGGGAAATGGGAGCCAGTGTTTCACGACCGTCATTTGGATGCGCTTCCCGACGAAGCCGTCGTTGCGAAGATTTTCAACCGTAATTACCCCGATGGCGTCGAGATTACCGCTGGTGAGATTCGTTACGCCGAACGCTACCTTTAGTCTAACTCCTTATTCAGAAGGGAACTCCCACCATGAGCAGAACAGCTATTACCCTTACAGATCGCATCAGCGTGGTAAATGCGCTTTCTGATGCGCCTATTGACTTCCGATCACTCCCTTACCTATCTTCCAGAGTTGATCTGAATACTCTCTTTTGGATATTGGTAAATCTGCTGCCAGGAAAGGGTGGCTATCTGGTAGAAAAGCATATTCTACCTACTAATGGACCTCGCACATTATTTCCGGTCCACGGGACGCCTATTGCATGGACAACCGTGGAAGCTCTTGGTGAAGTTCAACTCATCACAATCAACCCAGGGCATATCCTTGCCTGCTCACCCGAAAGAGACTAACAGTGCCCAGTCTGCTCCCTGAAAGGAACTCTCACCGTATGAAGCCAAAGATTAGTTTCAGCGCCAATAGCGAACTGAGCCGGGAAGAAGTCCAAGCCCTGGCCCCCACCGTCAAGCCGGTCATCGCCAAGCGCAGCCGCCCTGCGTCTATCTCCAGTACGCCTATCCAACCAACAAAGGAAGTGACGGTCGAAGAGATTATGGGCATATCCTTGCCCGTAGATATGCCCGATCTGAACGAGGAAGAACAAGCCCGCCTGGATATTCTCAATGAACTGGCTACCGCCAAAGCCAAGAGAGAACAGGCACAGACCAAGCCAATATCTGCGGGCAAAGATGCAAATCCACAAGGACTTGCGAATATGCCCGCCCCGCCCACCCCTGCGCCGGAGCCGGAAGAGGATGACGACTTTGACGACGGCCTGATCCTGCCCGATGACGACGACTGGAATGACGACGGAGATAACGACGACCTGTTTGAGGATGAAGCGGAAAACGACTTCGAGCATGACGACGAAGAGGACAATGAGCCGCTGCTCAAGGCCGCTGCCGTCGCCGTGACGGATGCCGAGACCACCGCCAAGCTAGTCTACCAGGTCTACGGCGACTCTGGCCAATATGCCGCCGCACTACGCTTTGTCAAAGCCATGCAAGCTGTCAACCTGGCCGTGCGTGACTTCATTGCCGCTCACCACAAGGAGTAGACCATGAACAACGATCCTTTGATCTCCTTTGCCCGTAAAAAGAATGGGCATGAGGTGTTTGACGCCGCCGAACTGACTGTCTTTGAGACACGCCCGTCTATCATTGCCCCTAACACGCTGGTCAAAAGCGTGAGCGGCATCCGCTGCCCCCGCCGCAACAAACACAACCCGCCCATGCACCACGGCGACACACAACGGTGCGAGTCCTGCGGTCTGAACATGGCCCTCCACGGCAACGGCCTAGAGTGCTGGTGAAAAACTAAACAATGGGGGCGGGGGTGTAACAACTCTCGCCCCCCTGTAACTTGCTTAGAAAGGAACGCTTCTAATGGCAAACCAAAACACAACGACAGTCAACAATCTAACCTTTGGCTTCCTGGCCTGGTGGACCATCCGCCAGGACATATACGATGTACAAACTTTGCACAACGTTGGGGAACTGGAGGAGTTGCCCGCTGCCGTCAAGAACCTGATCGTCGGCGCTGAACCCAAAAGCGCCTGGCTCAAGGCTACTCAGCTAGGCGTCAAGGGCAGTCCTTCCGCCACGCACGACCCCACGCTGCGTGCCCGCTTCCTGACCAGAGACGTAGGGGATGGGCTGAGGGCCGTTATCCGGGAGGAAATCGACCAGGATGAGAAGGCCGTCTCTACCCAACAACTGGCGCTGCTCGGCTTCGATGACAAAGACATGACGATTAGCGCCACGATCCAGAACTTCACCCACCCTAGCCAAAAACGCATGGCCGATGAACTGGTTGCTCTCATCACCAGCATGGCCGACGATATGGAGCAGCGCATCGGTCACGTAGACGACACGAAGGTACGGTCTGCACTATTGCGCTGGCTGGAACTCAAGCACCGGGTCTGCGTCAGAGGGACGGGCGGGGTCTACTATATCCCGCTCACCCAAAGCAGCTTCAATACTGTGCGGAATGAAGTCGTGGCCGTTCGCAGTTGGATCAAAGAGTGCAACCTGGGGTCGTTTAGCGTCGTCCAGTTGACCAAAGATGGGGCCACGTCCATTGACGACATCCAAGAGTCAGCCGTAGCGGAGATACTGAATGAGCTTACGACTGTCAATCAGTCGCTTGACCAGTATGAAAACAGCGCCGGCATGAACAGCGGCAGCCGGATGTACTCCGCCAGTACGCAAGTAGAGAGGGTGACGGCGCTCCAGGCAAAGGCCAAGCACCTAGAGGAAGCTCTGGGTGACATCATCTTGAAAGTCCAGGTGCAACTGGACATGACGGCGAGACGAGCCGTGGAAATGCGCCATACCGCCGCTGCGCTGGTGCAGAACGAGCGAGCCGTCAAGGAACGCAACAAAGCCCAGAAGGGCAAGAAGTCCGGCGCTGCGCTGGACCGCCAACGAGTTAAGACTGTCTAAGAAAGGAACCTACAATGTATCGTATTGTCTACAACAGCATAAAGTTACGCTGGTATTGGAAAGGAAAAGGCTACTGGACGACACATAGCCCCGATGCCAAGCTCTACGCTAGTGAGGGCATCGCGCACCGATCCTTAATGCAAATGTGGCAGCAAAAAGAAAATAAAATGTGCGCCTATACCGAGCGTGTCCCACCTATCCTGATCAGCCGCCAACCCAAGTAAAGGAATACTTCATGTACCGCATCTTTCACGAGCGACCCACGGGTCGAGAATACTGGTACGGACGCTCCTATGGCGGCTCCTCCTATGTCGGCTACTGGACGAACAAGCCAGAAGGCTCAACCACCTACGCCAAGTACAATCTCGCCGCCTACGCCATCCATACACACCTACCCAAAGAAGATAGAGACTTTGCCCATGTTGAGACGGTGATGTTTAGACTCGTAAACAAAGGGCTTCCCGGTACGCATGATTTCTACTGGAGAGATAGAGAAAAGGGCTGGTCCATCCACCAAGATGACGCCCATCTTTACAAGACAAGACGCGCCGCAGAATATGCTTTGCGGAATACGTCAGGGGCTTCCTGTGTTGAAGAAGTATCCGACTGGCTCGCCCTACCACCAAAGGAACACTCCCATGACTGAGCAGCCATCTATCAAGACTGAAGTGTGGTATGCACGCTATGATGACCCGGTTTACGCTTGGATGCCTGTTTATGCATTAGCTAATGAACCTACAGACCAAACAGACATAGCAGGAACCTATGTCGAATACCGAGATATGGGCGTGTATGCCTTACACCATAAGACAGTCCATGTCTTAGTCCAGAGTCCAGATAGACAAAGCACCTGGCGAGTAAGTATCCGTCCGTTCTACACATTTAGCTTTGACACCGAATCCGTAGAGACAATGGAGGAAGTCGAGCAGAGAAAGATAGAATACAAAACCTTTCTAAGCAACCTACCCGCCAAAGGAACACCCAAATGAATGCTGTCCTTACCACCCTATTAAGCAATGTACTGGCATCAGTCTGTATCAGTGTCGGTGTATTTGTTCTATACCTCTTAGCTTGGATTGTCCTTGACAGAGTCTTCCACCTGTCGGAACGGTATTTAGACGGGTATATGCAAAGACGCTATGGAAATTCATGGACAACTACCAAAAAGGAACAAACGAAATGAACACTGTCCTCACTGCGTCCGCCAAAATCCATGACCTAACCGTCGCCGCTAAGTCCGTGTTTATCGAGCGAGACGATTGCATCGACGCCCTGGGCACGTGTCTGTGCGCCGGGGAACACCTGATGATGCTGGGCAAGCCAGGCCTAGCTAAATCCGCTATCGCCCATTGGATGTCTACCGCCCTATCCTGTAACTATTTCTGGATTGTTCTCAATCCAGATAGCATGAGGGAAGATATAGTCGGCCCTATCTCATTGAAGTCCTTGAATGAGGACCGTTGGGACCGCAAGTGGTCCGCTATGGCACTAGCCGATATTGCCATGTTCGATGAAGTGGGGAAGGCGAGCAACCAGGTCGTCAACATGCTGCTCAACGCCTTTGAGGAACGCAAGTTTCCCACCCCCGATGGCGATAAGCTACTGCCCCTACACGTCGCTATCGGCGCTTCCAATGAAACGTTGGATGGCGACGCCGCCGCCATGTGGGATCGTTTTACCGTCCGACTGGTCGTGCAGCCCATCCAGAATCTAAGCGCCTTCCGGGAGATGCTGTGTAGCGACGTGGAGAGCGTGCCGTCCTTCCCGGTAAGCCGGGACGAACTGACGGCGCTGCGTAACCAAGCCAAGAAGATGGCCCTGCACGCTCCCGCTTCTGTGCTAGACACGCTGACCGAGATGAAGTCCACGTATGGCGCTCGCTTCGATAACTACATCAGCGACCGTCGCTGGCGCAAAATCCTGCGAGTCTGCGCCGGTCATGCCCTGTTGCATGGGCGCATGGCGATTGAGAACGAAGACCTGATCGTCGCCAAATGGATGCTGTGGGAGAACGTGGACCCGCAATTGGAAGAGGTTAACAACGTGGCAGCGTGGGTCAAAGAGTTTGCCGAACGGGGGCTGTCCGAACTGATCTGCTTCGAGGCGCTGGTCAAGGAACTTCTCACCGAGTCACAACAGGTCAAAGACCAGAACCATGCCGCCGACATCATCTTCAAGTGTAGGAAGCTGGGCAATCAGGTCAAGAAGATACGCCCTACTACCAACCTGGAACGGTGGGACAAGATTCGCACCCTTACACGTACCGTCGAAGAGACCGTGATGAACGGGGTAGGATAGAGACAAGGGGAACCCTATGTCCAGCCTATTTGCCGAGAAGAACACTGCCTTTCGTCATTCGCTGTGGGACAGGTTTGATTTCACTGCCTTTCTCAATAGCGTCCGCAAGCTCAAGGACTTGGACTTTAAGCAGCGCCAGTCCTATCAATACTCCGTCGTGCAAGACTCCTATTACGCTCTCCTGGGCAGACCCCCCCTGCCCAACCTGGGCAATGCCGCCGTGACGCTGTGGGAACACACGCTTGAAGCGGCTTGGTTTACACAGCTTCAGAAGCTCTTTAAGCAGGACAAAACTGGCAAGCGCCTAGCCGTCAAGACCCTATCCGATATCTACGCCCTACGTATCTCGCAACAGAACTACCAACCCGAAGATGCGGAGATGCAAGCACGACGCAAGGAAGTGCAAGAGATACTAAATCAGCTACAGAAATGCAAAGAGAATCCCCAAGCAAGCGAGGACGGACAGAGCAAGCCTAGCCAAGAAGGAGAGAACAACAATGAGTCTGATGAACAAGCGCAATCGCAAGGTAGGGGCGAAGAAGGCGGCGACGACTCGCAGCCGCAACAAACTGCGGGGAACGACGGGCAGCCAAGCCAAGCGCAGCCGGGGATGGGGACTGGGCAGTCGCAAACGGGACAGACGGGTCAACCTACTGGGCAGTCTGTTCAGGCTGTTCCGTCTGTAGAGTACCAACATATCCTTGCTGGTGAATATGTCCCCTATCAGGACATCGGTCCATCCGGGAAATACAAAGTGCGCACACGAGGGCCTAACGAAACGGAGAAAGAGATAATCCAAGAGAGAGTGGAACGGGCAGAAGACAAGTACCAAAGTCTTTCCGCCCTGCTGCCCTACGTGCAGGGCAAGGGCGAGGAAAGACTGGACAACGCCGAGTCTCTCCTGTCTCACCTTGACGCTTCGGCCATTGCCAAGTTCCTGGGCTTCGCTATGCGGGCCGTGCGGGGAGCGCATCGCCTAACTGATAGCACGGTCGGGGAACTGACCCGCTATAAGAACGTGGTATGGAGTGAGAAGCTCCACCCTGTTGATATGGTCGGCCTTGCTAATGGCGACCCCCGCACCAAAGTCCGCATGGCCGAAGGCTCCTTGCGGGAGCGACGCTTCAAAGATAAGAACCCCAAAGGACGGGGGCCGGTAATCGTGCTGCGAGATGAGACCGGCTCGATGACGGCCATCGGCGGCGAGAAGAACCAACAGGCGAGAGCGTTGGAAATTGCACTAGCCCACGCTTTCAATGCCGACCGGCGAGACCTGGTCTCCATTGCCTGGGGCGACACCCGCACCCGTATGTGTGTCTATGGCGAGGACAACGTCCAAACCCACCTATCAGCGTTCATAAACGGCAACGACACCATCATCCAACCTGCCCTGGAGCTAGGCATCAGGAAGACCGCTGAGTACGTGGACGGAGCCGACATCTTGATCGTCACCGACGGCGTGATCCGGGACTCGCTCTCGCCCGGCCTCATGTCTCTGGTCGAACAGTTCCACCAAACCAATGGACGCATCTGGGTCGTACTGGTTGGCGACCCAATTGCGATGACTCGCTACCACAGGGTCAAGACGCTGGAAGAATGCCTACCCTGGGCCGATGGCGTCATCCACCTAGACCAGATCAGCGACGACAAAGCCCTGGGCGACCTGCTCACCCGCATGAACCGCAAGGAACTTTCGTTGAAAGGAAAGAAGGTTGCTGTATGAGTATCCGTCATTACTATGCCATCGAGCACACGAGCACATCCGAAGTAGGCACAGACCACCACACTGTTCACCGCTTTGATGACATCGAAGCACGATACAGATGGGCAAAACAAGCAGCTACACGCGTAGGTGTAGGGTCAAGAAGGACACTACCAAGTGGAAACTGGTTTGTTACCAAAGCCAAGAAGTTCGCACAACTGGGTCTTACTTGGCCCATCTCTATCTACTCCACCATCTAGCCAAAGGAACATAACACCATGATCATGCAAGACCTGGAAAAGAACGGCGGATTGTTCGATACTCTGGAAACAGAGGTGGACGCAATCTGCGGATGCTCCCTCCAGTTAGGCATCGTCGTTGGCTTTGAGGACGCCGCCAAAGCCCTGTTCGCTAAGTCTGGTGAGTCGTTTAAGAAGGGCGACGATGACCGTGCCAGGCTGACTCGTGAACTAGCAAGAGAAGTCATGCAGATTGCCGAGGATAGGCGTAAGGTTCTCAAGTCAAACCGAGAGGCTTGGGACAGTCTAAAGAACCTTGTCACTTCTGTTGAAACGGAGTTTACACAACTTGCTGACGCTATGGGGGACTACCAGAATGAGATTGACAGACTAAAGAGCCAGCTAGAAGGCGTCGTAAAAGCGTCTCCATTCTAAGGAAAGAAGGTTGCCGTATGAGAATAAAAATCGAGAGCGACTATGATTTTCTATCCCGACTCGATAGGCGATGGTGGAATGGTTCCCTGCGTATGTCCGATATACTTCGGGAGATCGGAACGTCCATCTTTGAACTGACAGATGACCCTGCTATTGAAACACTGGGCCTGGAACTCAAAAGACGAGCCGACCTTGCAGAAAGCACGGAGATAAACTGGGAAATAGACGAAGCCGATCACGGGGAAGGACAATGACGATACCTAAGATACTCTCACTCGATCTTGAGACGAGTGGGCTTGGCTTTAACAGCGACATCATTTCCATTGCCGTTGCCGCCAACTTTAACGGCAACGAATCATCCCTAGTCAAGTCCTGGCTAGTGACAGGGGGTGATTTGTTTAGCAAACCTAGCCCCATCCCTGTTGTGGTAGACGAACTGGCCTGTCTGATTGACCAGGCTGATGTGGTGGCGCTGCACAACGCCGCCTTCGACCTGTCATTCCTGTTCGGCAAGGGACTGCTGCTGCCGAATCGGGTCAAGGGCAAGGTATTTGACACGCTCTCCACGGCCCGCATGACGGGACCGAGGGAGTCTGTCAGCCTCGACAACCTATGCAGCTTCTACAAGTTAGGCACGGACAGGTGGCGGGCCATGAAGAAGGCACGGGGCAACCTAAGCCATCTGTCGGTGGCATCCGTCCTGGAGTACAACGAACTGGACGCCATCAACACGCTGCGCCTGGCCGAGATTCTATGGCAAGAGTCCGTCACTATCTACGGCACAGACTTCACGCTGCACGAATCCGACTATTGCCGCTTGATGGCCGAGGTACGGGTGCGGGGCAAGCACCTGGACCGGGAAGCCATCCAGACCTATGAGGAAAGACTGCTGCGAGAGCGCAGGCGCATCCTCAAGTACATCCTGTTCCCCTTGCGGATCGAAGGCCCCAACGACCGGGTGGGGTTGATCAAGTATCTCAAGCGCATGGGCTTCTTCGACTTTTCCATGACGGAGAAGGGAAGTGTGTCTGTCGGCAAAGACCAATTGGATGATATAATTGAAAAACTAGAAGCGGTCGGCACTCGCCAGACGGTGATGGTCTGTCGGGCCGTACAGCGGGTGCGACACAGCGAGAAAATCCTCAACACCTACATCGTTCCGCTCGTTGAAGAGCACGCCGATGCCCAGGACACCATCCACCCGTCCTTTTGTGTGGGCGGCACAGTCACCTACCGCCTCTCCTCTTCCAACCCCAATGGGCAGAACATGCCCAGGGAGTTGGCCTATGTCCTATGGACTCCCTACCTGTCCGCCGACTATTCCCAAGCCGAGTTACGCCTGGCCGCCGCCTATGCTCAGGAGCCGACGCTGGCGCAAGCCTTTGCCAACGGGCTAGATGTTCACCTCGACACCGCCAAGCGCATGTTCGGGGAGGCAAGAGCGAAAGAGATGCGTAAGACCGCTAAGAACATTAACTTCCTGGCCCTATACGGCGGGGGGGCCAAGACGCTCTCAGAACGCTACGGCGTGCCGATTGAGAACGCAAGGGAGTTCTTGCGTCTGCATCGCCAGGTCTATCCCCCGCTCTATCAGGCCTCTCGCCTGGCGCAGACCACCTGGCAGGAACGGGGCTATGTCAAGCTCGTCTCCAGCAAGCGCATCTACGCCACGAAGGACGACCTTCTAAGGGGCTACAAAGCCTTTAACAACATCATCCAGGGCGGCGTAGGAGAACTGGTCAAGGAGGCGATGCTGGCCCTAGACGCTCAAGGCATCCCGATGATCGGGCAGGTGCATGACGCCATCGAGTTTCCGTTGGACGTGGATAGGGAAGCCATCCGCAGGGTCATGGAAAACGTTCTGCCTGACGCTATCGCTACCCGCACCATCCCGCCCATTCAGATGAAAGTTGATTTCGACGTGAAAGGAACAAAGTCTCGTGGATGAAATGAGCAAGAAGCTAGTCGAAGAACTAAACAAGCTCTACGCTTCCGGCAAGATGGGGGCTAGTGAGTCACAAGTTCACCCCCTGTCCACCGACGCCCATCCAGTTGGCAACCTCAGCCAAGACCTGCTCGACGACGTCGACTCGCTGATGCACAAGCTGCGGGACGCCAACCTGCCCTTCCTACTCAGTATTGTTGTGATGGTGAAAGAGGACGAACGGAAGCGGGAGATGACGATTTCCAACTACTCGTGGATGCCGGTGCAAATCTGCGAGTTTGTCGCCGCTCAAATCGTGCTCTCCATGCCCCACGCCTTTAGCCATGCCGTGATCGACCTGGCCCGCCAAGTCGGTGCGGTCAAGGGCTTTCTGGACAACTTCTTCAAGGCAATGGGTGGCGAAGAAGAGAATGACGATGACAAGTAAGTGGATAGAGAGAACGACAGCAATGCTGGCGACAATGCCGGCGACGATAAATGAACCTGAGAGAATACGTTACGGTGTGGTCATGGCAAGCCCCCCCTGGCGACTGCCCGACCCGACGGAAATGGACTATAAACCGTTGACTACGCTGCAAATTCGCACGCTGCCCGTCTCCCGTCTGGCGGCTTTAGATTCCGTACTCTTTTTGGCCTGCCCACCCATCTGTCTGCCCCACGCCCTGGAAGTCTTAGGAACGTGGGGCTTTTCATTCGTGACGGTGATGACCCAGGTCAAGCCTGCCAAGCCCTACCCCGCCGCTAAGGACAAAGCCTGGGCTGAAGGCTGGTGGGACAAGGGCGCAATGACAAGCATCGTGGTCGGGGAACGGGGCATCGTGCGCCCGCCACCAGAAGTGTTACACGGGCTGACCAGCTATGTCGGCGGCAAGGGCGACGCCCTAGAGCCGTACCGGATGCTGGCCGAAGCCGTCTGGCCCGGCCCCTACTTGGAAGTCTGGGCCAAGTCGGTACGCCCCGGCTGGGACGTGTGGGGCAAAGGGATCAAGAGCAGCATTTTCCCGCTGGCCGGTTTACAACTGAATCATCTGGAGGATGAGCGGGTCAAGCAGGGCATGGAGCGCATCCACGAACTGTGGCAAAACCACCTGTCTGGAGCCTGGGAGATCGGCGACATCATCCAGGCGCTCTATACATCAACCCGTCGTCGCCTCACTCGCTATCAGTTGTGGCAACTGGCAGGCGCACAGATGACGGGACTGGCGGACTTCCAAACAGCGATGAATCTGCACCACATGAGCCGTATGTTCCCCCCGGAGGAGCGGCATAGACCGTGGAAAGAGTGCCGCAAGCTCTATGACGTAATCAGGCGGGAGAATGCCGAACGGAACCGAGAGGTTAAAAGGAAAAACCAGGATGTTGAAGCATGGGTCAACGAAACCTTTGGCTTTGTGGATGTCAGAAGCGAGCCGGAAACTACGGACCAACCTGACCTATCACACCAGGAACCAGGCCCACGGCCCGCACCCTAATTGCATCGTGCCGGGTGGCGTGGACAGGCTGATCGTCTTCGAGGAGGGCAACTGGTGGTGTAGACAGTGCGGCGAGAAGGGCTGGTGGACCGCCACGCCGCCTACCAGGGAAGATGTACAGAGAAGGAAAGACGAAAGGCGGCAAAGTCAGATGGCGCTGGTCGAACAGATGCACGGCTGTCAAGCCTGGATGCACTACGCCGACCAACAAGAAAGGTTCGAGCAGTGGACGACCCAAAAGATAAGTGAGTGGGACGTAAAGTACTGGGGGTTGGGATTCTGCGAGTCTTGCCCCACCTTCCCCCAGTCCCGGTCCTTGACCATTCCCGTCTTCTACAAGGGACAGTTGTTTGACATAAGACATAGGCTCTTGGACGCCGAGAACGGCACGAAGTATTGCTCGCACATCCCCGGCCTAACACCGTCGTTTTTTAACCTGGACAGCGTAGCAGGCGAGAGACAGGTCTATGTGGTCGAGGGCGAGAAAAAGGCCATCACTGTGGCCGGGACGGGACTGGGGTCAGTGGTGGGCGTGCCGGGACAGACCTTCTACAAGCGCCTGGCGCAGATATTCGATCACATCTTGACACCCAACCAGGAAATCACATTCATCCCCGACCCCGGCACGATTGACACCGTTGTACAGCACGCCAGGGACATCGCCAACAAGACTTTCGTCGCCGAATTGTGGGAAAAACCCGACGATTTTGTCCGACTCTTTGGACAGGATCGTTTCTTGATGGCGCTAGAGTTTAGGCGTCCGGTCTAAAGACACCTTCCGCTGCACCGTAGAGTGACCGGCGGCTCCCTTTGTGGCTGTGCTGAGTGGAAACGGGATGGGCTACCAGGTAAATCCGGTCCTAACTGGCAGCCCGCAGTAAGTATCCTCCTTTCTTGGGTGTGGGGGTGGGGGCGTAAGAACTCTCACCCCCCAAAGGGATGAAAGGGACAAACATGAACCGACGCTATCAAGTAATGCAATACGTGGCCGTGGTGCAGAACGAACGAGGGATGCGCTTTATGGTCTTTCGCACCGGCGACCCGAAATACTATCTGTTCTCCCAACTCTTGCCTGGTCCGGGTCTTGTTGCCAGCGGCCTTTCCTGGCCCGTGCTCAAGAGTCGCCTACGCAACGACATCAAATCCGCCCTGGCGCATGGCTGGGGGAACAGCCTATGAGACAAGACAACGTGCTGGGCGATATGCTCTACATCGCCGTGTCACTATGTGTGGCTGAGTTGCAGGCGCAGGGCGGCCCCACAGACGACGACTGGGCCACGTTAAGCCCCCTAGCTGACGTGATTGGGGAACATGGTGATGATTTACTCTTTAAGGGCAAGAAGAGGGGCGCTACGGCCCGCATTTTCAATCAGACGGCTCGTGCTATTGCCGTCATGTCGTTTGCACCGGGCGGCGTCACATGCTTTGACCACCACTACGAGACGAAAGGAACCGAGCATGGCTAACTTACGCCCATCGCCCATCCAAGTGGCGCTTGACCAGGAATCTTTTGAGTACCTGAACGACACATTCCCAGACCTGTTGCTGGCAATTGAACAGGAAGTAACGGCGGGCATGTCACCCGACCAAGTTAAGCGCATGGTCTATCAGCACAGCGGCCCAGACCGCTTAGCGCTGGCATACCGGGCGCAACAGGCGGCGAGACATATCGCTAGGATGCAGGGTTGACAACGAAAGGAACGAAGCATGATTGGAGGAACCATAGAACAAGTCTTACACAAAGACCTCTGGGCTTGGACTCTGGTGGTCAGGGGAGATGGCCGGGAAAGCTGGCAACGGGTCTACATCAAGATTGAACCAACCCATTTTCTTCGTCCAGGAGACCGAGTCTGGTGGACCGACACAAGGGCCTATTGGTCTCCCATTGGATTACCCGGTAAGGACATACCCGTGGATCGAATAGACTATGGAAGAGCACAAAAGTATGGCTGACCACGAAAGGAACGAAGCATGGTCAAAAATGAAAC
>ERZ1292632.2160-Hain-H43-01um-R2-2160-length-17057-cov-9_pt1 | contig 17057 bp, 35 predicted proteins | sample MGYA00564407_ERZ1292632 | MGnify/ENA primary metagenome ERZ1292632 (study PRJEB36523, sample SAMEA6512637) | groundwater metagenome | collected 2019-01-08 | study: AquaDiva: Metagenomics assemblies of 32 groundwater samples | reverse complement strand
AAAAAATGACGTTTAGTAAAAAAATTTGGTGGTTGTTTATAGCAATTACTATTTGTCTGTGGTGAAAGGATAAAATGAACGCCAACGAATATAGAGAAGCTTTGCAGGTTTATGAAAAGGCGAGCAAACGCAAAAAACAACTTCAGACTATTATAAGAATGAATAAAGTTTGGATAGGAACAGGGATGGGCAAGAAACTTGCCAAACGTCAAAAAACTATTATAGAAGCAGAAGCAGAACTTGCAATTCTGATAGTGCCACCGAAACCCGCTCCTGTAATAAAAGGTTTTGAGATATATATCGAAAATGTTTTTGAGGGTTTTATTGAAACACAAGACATCACAGAAGCAAATAATCAGGCAAAGAATTTTGGCTTGGCAAATTATATTTTAATTCCAACTTATATTTAATTTGCAATTTTAAGAATATGTAGTATAATTTATGTAGAGTAGTTCTTTGACAAGTTAAGATGAGTTCTATTGAAAGGATAGAAAATGACTAATGAAGATGTTGGAGTATTGGCTGGTAAGTGTCAAGAATGTGTTCACCTTAACACGCTGGACGATTGTGAGGGACTGACGAAGGCTACCTTTGATTTAACGCCCTGCAGCCGCTACAAATTTGACAGCTCTGTTATGGAAGATGGGACAGAAGAGGAAACACAAGATTTACCTGTAACGGCTCAAGTGCTGGGAACGAGTCCTGATAATGCTAAAATTGTTACAGACGTTGCACAAAGTAAGGACGTTGTTAGAGTAACAGAACAAAGCACGAACGGCAAAGAATCACCAGCCGACAAGTTCAAAAGGATTTTGGCAAAGAGAATGAAGAGAATGGAATATGAGCTAAAATTGCTTGCACAATTTGGACGTTTGCACAACCAATATGAATGGACTCAAGGGCAGGTCGACGACATTATGGCAACTTTGCAGAAAGGAATCGACACTATAAAAATAGAATTGACGAAATACGCAGGATAATAAATACTCCTCCGCAGGCCAGTTGCAAAAAGGACGTAACTGGCCTTTTATTTCTAAATGTAAATTATATTTTATTTGCAATTATCTAAAAATATGCTATACTATAATTAGATTTAGAGTTCAATTTGAAAGGGTAAAAAAATGAAAACAGAACAAACACAACAATTTAGAGAAGTCAAAGAATATAATGGTTGGTCAAATTATCCGACTTGGTGCGTCAAATTATGGTTGGATAATGATGAGGGCACTTACAATTTTTGGCAGGATGCAACAAAACAACATAAACAAGATGCCCCAACTTGCCAACAAGTCAAAGAAGGAATATGGACAGTTGAACAAACTGTCAGATTTAATTTGGCCGACCAACTCAAAAATGAAATCACTAATAATAGACCAGAACAAACAGCCGAACAGTGTGGAATGTATTTTGACTTAATGTGCTGGGCGTTTGATTATGTTAATTGGAATGAAATTGCTAAAGCCTTAATCGAAGAGATAACTGAGTAGCGGCCTGTGATATCGCCCTGATACGAACGCTGGGGCCGGAGTAGTAAGTCGTTAAAGCTCTTTGACAAGTAAATAGTGGTTAGCAGAAAGTGAGGATTTTATGTGGTATGCAAGAGTAAAGTATTCACGCCAAGCAATTCCGATGGAGTATGAATTTGCCACAGAAGCGGAAGCTCAAAAGTTATGTGATTTGAAAGCGCAGCACAATCCTTCTGTGCGCTGGACAGAAGTTGACCAAATGCGACAATATCCTAATCGCCCCCTCGGAAATTCCGAATTGCCAGAAGACTATTTTAATATGAAACTTGAAACCGTAACAATTTAACAAAATAGCTAACCACTATTGCCCCGCACAGTTCGCCGGTGCAACTCCGGCACCGGGGCTTATGAAACGTAGAATGAAGATAATTGGCAGACATAAATGGCTTGCCGGTTGCCTTATCACCGAAAGTTATGATGTTGAGGACTATACATACAGACGATTCACTGCAACAATAAACGGTTGGCGCAACTTCAAAATATATGAAGGTTATATCGTCCAAAATTTTACCGATTCAATTATAGCAAGAGTAAAGTCAATTAGACAACGCATCGAAGAAGGCGATGACAGTGTTTTTCGGGAAGATGTAAGTTTGTTTAGCGTTAGATAGATTAAAAAGACAAAAAAGAGTATTTTTGTCGGAAAAGTTGAAAAAATGAGAACTTTATGTTGGACAATTAGCGAATATAGTAAAGTTCCTCGTTGTCCCGATTGTTGGAGAAAAGTAAAACCTAAAAAAGGTGGGAAAATAAATTGTCAGCATTGTAACTGGCAAGGAACTATTTGTATTGATACACCTACAAACAGAGTATTTGCTATAAAAAATTTGTAGATTTAATTTGCATTTTGTCAAAAATATGATATACTTTAAGTAGAATGAAATGAAAGGACAAGTTATGTTTGAGTATAAAATTTTGGTAACGCAAAATAATTATAAGTGGGTAATAGACACAGCTTTAACTTTGGAGCAAGCAGAATTTTTGAAGGCACACTATCAAGAACTCTACGAAGCTGTTGAAATTGTTTGTCCTATTACAGCAGAAGGATTATAAAGAGATGGAGATTTTTTTAGTTTTACTTTGTATTAGTATAATAGCAATGTTGTGGATTATAGGAAAAATTATAAGATATTTTTACAGGATTGTTATGGACATTTTATTTTTATTAGTAAGTATTGGAATTGTAGTTGTTTTAGGATTGATTTCGTGGGGAATTGCTTGCCATATTTATAGAAACTGTGGGGGCTAAAATGGCAGTTATTGAATTTGCGCCGGAAGGTATCCACTGGCAAACTATCAAAAAAGGCAAATTAGAAAACTTGTGGAATTATTTTGTATTTAGTCCTGACATACGTCAACAGATATTTATAAATCCTTATGCAAAGTTTAGATTAGTTGGAGAGAATAAAATAATTGGTGTTTTGCCAAAGGAGTAAAATGAGAATAAAACAAGTTACAATAATAGACAAAAATATGGGGAGTTAAAAAATGACACTATATCAAAACGATTGGTCGCCGAGAGAATTGCAAGCAATAGGTATATGGGCTGAAAAATCTCTTTCTAAATTGCGAAGGATTCAGGAGATTATACCACAGCAAATTGAATTGACACAAAGACTATTGACAGGAAAGCAGAAGGACGAAGCAGTTTGGCGATTACAAAGAATGGATTTAATTTTATCTGCGGCTATTTATAAGAAATGTTTTGGAGAATAAAATGAGTATTAAACTTAAAACACCAAAGAGAGTAGGATTTTGTAGTCTTTTGACGATTGTATTTGTGATATTCAAACTACTTGGCAAGATAACTTGGTCTTGGTGGTGGGTATTTGCGCCGCTGTGGATTTTGGCAACAATCTATGGAGTAATTTTGATAATTATAGGGATTGGGATAGTGTTTATATATATAATAGAGAAGAGATGAAAAAATGAGAACAGACAGACGACAACTTAATGAACAGTGGATTGTTGTAAATCCAGAAGGAAATGTTTATATATTTGGCCGGAGTAGTAAGCTAAACTGATTAAGGGCTTTAGAATTGAAAGGGTGAAAAAATGAACGAAAACAAACAAATTATTTTAGACGCACAAGATATACTTCGAGCTGAAAAGGATTTTATTGATACTTTTGTAGAGGAATGGATTACAGACCACCCGATATTTATTGCTACTGCTGTTCGCACAGCTCGTGCCGCTGCTGAAGCAGTATGGCAGGATAAACAAGGCGCAAAGGATAGATTTATCAGAACTTTTGGCAAGCCTTACTATGAAAAAGCAAACGAAATCTAAATCACAAAAATACTATAAGAATAAATGTGATAAGTTGATTAGTAACCACTTTAAGGGACAACCCTGTATTATTTGTGGTGAACCCGGATATGGTCATCACCTAAATTCCAGAAGCAAAATTGCTACGAGGCACAGTTTGTTAAATATAGTGCCGTTGTGCAGTTTGCACCATTGTTTTTCTAATGATATAGCACCTCATTCGGCTAATGCTTTTGCAGTCCAAAAATTTATTAAGTTTATTAAGGAAAATTACCCAGAAAAATTTGCATATTGGCGAAAAATGTGTTATACTTTGTGTAGTAAAGTAGATTATAAAGAACGATATGAAAACCTATTAAAAGAGTTGGAGATAAAAAAATGTGTGATAGAAATCCCAATGGCACTTACAAAACTGGCCATAAAGGGATTGTTGGAATAGCCAACAACAAGTGGAAAGGTGATAAAGTTGGTTATTTTAGTAAACATACTTGGATATATCTTCATTATGGTAAAGCAAATCGTTGTGAATTTAATTTTAATCATATAAATAAAAAATATAATTGGTGTAACATTAGTGGCAAATATAAACGAGATGTTAATGATTATATTCAACTTTGTATATCTTGCCACAGGTTTATGGATAAAGGTAATTTTTGTTCAAAAGGTCATAAATTTACGAAAGGAGGAAATACTTACATAAGAAAAAATGGTTGGCGTGTTTGTAAAATTTGTCAAAAAATTAGGCATAAAAATTATTTGAAAAAGAAAAGAGAGGTGTCCCATTTGTGAATTTATAAGTTGGATTGAAAAAGATGGCGCAGTTCTGTTCCTCACTCACAATGATATTTACAATACTAAAAAAGGAAAGGAATTGCAAAAATATAGCAAAAACGTTGATGATTATATAGGACACGGGGCTATTAGATTTTATTTTGGAACAGAAAAAGGTATTGAAAAAGAGCAGACTGATTTTTTTACCCCAGATAATTTTCCTGAAGAGATTGTAAAGGCAATAAAGGATGGCCTATTTGCAGGTTTGGGAAGTTCTTTTCGACTACTTTCAAAATCTGCTTGGGCAAAATACAAAAAGATAGAACAACCTGCTTGTGCAGAATACAAAAAGATAGAACAATCTGCTTGTGCAGAATACGAAAAGATAAGAAAATCTGCTTGGGCAGAATATGAAAAGATAAGAGAATCTGCTTGTGCAGAATATGAAAAGATAATACAACCTGCTTGTGCAGAATACAAAAAGATAAGAGAATCTGCTTGGGCAGAATATGAAAAGATAATACAACCTGCTTGTGCAGAATACAAAAAGATAGAACAATCTGCTTTTTGGAACTTGTTTAAGAATCCCAAAAATAGAAATCCTTTGTGGATGTAAAAAATGTGTTATACTTTGTGTAGTAAAGTAGATTATAAAGAACGATATGAAAGGAGAAAAAATGGATGCAAATAACGAGGCAATCGCCAGAAGCGAAGAAAAACTTAAAGATATTACACAAGCATTAGAAGATTTGGCAGGCACGGTTGCTGATGGTGGCTGCAATGACCCTAATACGAATCTTTTTGATGAAGATGTTTTCTGGATGATATTTAATTTTACCATAGCACGACTCGTAAGGCCTGTAAAAGATAATCAAAAGATGGATTAGAATAGACCGGCGGCGGCGTGGCAGGTATGTATAGTAGCGAAAGCGAAAGAGGCGTGATAGACCTGACATAGTTGCCTCTGCTGCCCACCAGTCTTTGGAATCACATATATACAACTTAAATAGGAGAAAATTAAATGCAGATAACTAATAAGTGGAATTTAAGTGATTATGTTATTAAACTTTTGGGCAAAAGATACCAACCAAAGAAGGAAAGAATAGGCGTTTCTACTTTAATTGATAGCCCACGAATAAGGACTTTGCAAATTGAAAAATGGGACGAAATAACACAGGACGTTTCCACAGGATTAACTGCATTAGGTGGTTTATCTTTGCATACAAGAGCTGAAAAATTTGCCGAAACAGATGAGATGGCAGAGCAAAAATTAGAAGATTCTGTTGATTCAGAAGGATTACCATTAGGATTAACACTTGTAGGTAAAGCAGATAATTATAAACCCGCAAGGCAAATAATTTCTATCACAACAACAAAACTTTTGAATGATAACCAAATTAGAGATTGGAAATCAATGGCCGTATATGGGTTAAAATGGCCAGATAAAGTTAGGAAAATGACAGAACAATTAAATATGTATGCTTGGCAAAGATTGATTAGAAAACAAGCAGTCGAAAGTCTTTATCTTGATATATATTGGAAAAATTGGAAATATGAGGAATGGGAACGAGCAGACGACAAACTATACACAATAGAATTTGATTTGACAAGTGGTGGAGTTGTTGCAGGATACCCACCCATACCTTATACGTTAGTTAAACTACCTTTGTGGCCTTTTGAAGTGCAAGAAGGATTTATTAAAGACCAAATTGAATATCATTTACAAAATCCTTTGCATTGTCTCGACAGGTGGCAAAAAGCAGCTCAATTTGCGGTTATGAAAGAAGGACGCAAAAGTGCTATCAGAGTATTAGATACTTATAATCAGGCGTTTGCTTATTGTGTCAATAACAATTTATATAAACTTAATGAATTTGCAAAAGGGGTTTCGATAGTAGAAAGACCGGGTTTATGTGTTAGATGTGGTGCAAATGGATTTTATTGCCCTTGTTGGTCAATCTGTCCAGACGCAGTTAAGTAAAGGGGAAAATAAAATGATAGAACAAGAAAAACAAGCTCAAATTAAATTATGTCAAGAAAACATCACAGCTTGGCGAAATCAGTTAAATAAAGTGCTAATAATACAAACAGAACCGCCAAAACCAACGATTGAAATAGTCGGTCATTTAGCAATGTTAAAAGATGTTGGTTCAATAAGAATAAACTCTGATTTCATCTATGAAATTTATTCGTGGGATGGAAAAATTGAAAATATATCCCAGTCAGGTGCTTGGATTTATACTTATGATGAATGTAGAAAAATTGCCCATATATTACTTAAAATGATAGGAGACAAAGAATGAGTGAATATACTACAGAAGAAATTGCTAATTTTGAAGCAAAAGAGAGACGAATTGTTAGACAATCTTCTTTGAACAGGGCTGTTGATATTGCAATAGCTTTTTGGACACACCCACAAGTAAAATCAATAAACCCTGAAAACCTTATGACAGAAGGTGTCGAACAAGTTTGCAAACTTGCAGACAAATTTGTGAATTATGTTTATGATATTAAATCTGTAAATGAGGATGTAAAGAACAAAGTAAATACTAATTTACCTATTCCCACTTTAGAGCAAGCAAACATATTTTCAAAATTAGCTGCCGATGTGGGGCAAACAGTGGCGGTAGTGCAGAAAGCAATATGGGATAAGAAAAATTCTTATGTTGTGGAAAATTATGATGCTGCAAAGAAATATCTTTTAAGTATAAAGGAGAATCTATGAATATGTTGAAATATGTTGTTGATAGAATAATGGTTACAGTTTCAAGAAGTTATCGAAGATATAAAAGTGATAAAAACCTTCTGGAACTTATGTTCATTGTTAATCGAGAACTAACAGCAAATTTTTATTGGGGATATTGGATAAAAGGATTTAGAAAAGCAAACCAAGAATGTCTCAAAAACAAAAATAAAAGGAGATAAAAATGAGCGAATCGAATTATCCAGTGTTTAAGTTAAGAAGTGGTAATATAAGTGCTGCGGTATTTGAAGGTCGGTATGGTAGAAGTATCGTGTTGCAAAGAAGCGTTTATAATAAAGAAACAAAAGCATATCGTTATGAAAAAATAAACATTTTATCGACACAATGTTTAGAAATAGGTTTTGTTGCACAAGAAGCTTTGCGATGGTGTATCACGAATCCTGAAGATAAACCAGATACTTCAAATAATTCAGAACATTCAGAAGCAAAACAAAATGATGATTATATTTCCTTCTAAAATTAAGTGTTGTTTCAAATGTAATTTATTGAAAAGTAATGATAACAGACCGGCGGCGGCGTGGATGGTGGACACGCAGGGGTAGGCGGGGATTACCCTGTGTTGGCATAAGCGGGAACGCCCTAACGTGGCCAACAAAATGCAGGTTCGACTCCTGCCCGCTGGTCTTGTAATAATAGATATGAAAGAATAATATGATTCTAAATTGTTCTCCAATACAACAGGATATAACAACAGTTTTCACAAAAGAACAGCAGCAAGGATACCTTTGTGGTATATCTGAATTGGACGAAATCCTCTGTGGTTTTTGCAATAAAAGATTATATGTAGTAGGCGCAGCACCTTCAGTAGGAAAATCCAGTTTGCTTACAGATATTGCCATTTATATTAGTAAAACTATTCCAGTAGTGTTTTTTAGTTTGGAAATGTCTTTTGAAGATTTACAAAAACGAATACTTTGTAATATAGCAAACGTCAATTATTATCGTATTATAAAAGAAAAACAATTTGATAAAATAGAATCTGCGTTTCCTATTATTAGTCAGATGAATCTACTTATAGACGATAAAACTAAAACAATTTATTCAGATGATTTTCTGCGATATAAAGGAACAATTCCAAAAGATTCTATCAATACACAAATACAATATCACGTCAAAAATGGCGTTAAAGTATTTGTTATAGATTATTTACAACTTATTAGGTTCGGGTCGTGGACAGAACGTGAAGATTTAAGAGTTCACCAAATAACTTGGCAGTTGCACACATTGGCAAAGGAGTATGATATTTGTATAATCTTGGCCAGCCAAATAAATAGAGAAAGCAGAAAAGATGGCAAAAGGCCACAACTTTCTGCTTTACGAGACGCAGGACAAATAGAACAAGACGCAGATATTGTTATGTTTATACATCGTCCAGAGTATTATAAACAACCAGTATTTGACGCTACTAAAGATTATACAGAAGATAATGCAGAATTGATTATCGCTAAAAACAGACACGGCCCAACTTCAAAGGTAATAGTCGAATGGCACGGTTATTGTATGTCTTTTAGAAGCAAAAAGAAAGATGTATTTTGAAAGTATTTCAAATGAAAACAATACCAAATTATTTTAATTACCTAATTACTAAAAATGGTCAAATATGGTCTAAAAAACGTAAAAGATGGTTAAATCCTTATCTACATTTATACGGTTATAAAAAAATTGATTTATCTAATAATCAAAAAAGACGAAAAAGTTTTTCTATACATCGTTTAGTGTTGGAAACTTATATTGGTAAATGTCCTAAAGGATTAGAGTGCAGGCACTTAAACGGAATTAAAACAGATAACAGATTAAAAAATCTTTGTTGGGGCAATCATACTGAAAATACATTTGATAGTATTAAACATAATGTGCATAATTTTGCTAAATTAACTGAACAAAATGTTAGAATGATTATTTATATGTATAAAACTAATTTATTTTTTCAAAAAGAAATTGCAAAAATATATGATATAACAAGTGCTACAATTTATAGAATTGTTAATAAAAGAAATTGGAAACATTTATGGTGTGGTTATTGTATGAGTTTCAAAAGCAAAAGAGGTGATTCTTTTTGAGGTATAAAATGACAAAACAACAAGCTATTGAAATGGCGCAAAGAATAAAAAACTGGTTAGAAAATGTTGATGCAAATGAAATTTAAGATTGTAAAAAAATCTCAAAATTATCTTATAGCACTTTGTCCTTACCACAAAGAAACAGTGCCTTCTCTTATGATTCACCGCAACGGCGAACGTGCTGGACAATGGATTTGTAGAGGTTGTGGTGTTTATGGCAGATTAAATAAAACAGAGATGCAAAAACTTGGTTGTAAAGTTACAACAGTTGTGAAAAAAAGTCCTGACCAATGGGAAAAATTACAGCAGTTTTATCACACTAATTATAAGTATAACATTGCAGGATTTCCAAGTGATTTTTATAATTGGTGGGATGTCCAAAAAGAAACTTATATAAAAGCTGGTATTGGATTAGATTATATAAACCAATGTTTAACTTTTCCAATGCGAAATGCAACAGGACAAATTGTTGGAATCCAAAGAAGATTTTGGGATGGAACAAAGAAATTTATTTTTGGCAGTGAGTTAGGGTTATTCTACGATTGGCCAGTTAAGCCAAAATCACAACTTATTGTATGTGAAGGACTTACAGATGGTCTTACAATTTCTGATTGGAATTATTGGACTGTTAGTATTGCTTCAGCAACAATGATTTCACAAAAAATAATTGATTTTATATTTGCATTTCAGCCAAAATGTGTTATACTTTTAGCAGACAACGATGGCGCAGGTATAAACTTAATGCACAAAATTAGAAGTGAGTATTTGAAAAAATTTAATAAATCGGCGGCTTTGATTATCCCATCTTCTCCATATAAGGATATTAGAGAACTAAAACAAAGTATTGGAAATGAATTGGCTTTGAAATGGCTGAAAAAATCTATTAAAAAGGAATAAAAAATGAATAAATTAACACTTAATCAAACTTGGAAATACTGTTTGCAAATGTGGAAGTGGATTGCAGAACAAATAAAAATTGACCATACTCAAAGTGTTTCGGAGTTAAAACGTCTTTGGCTTAAAAATAACAAATTTCATACTCTTCATCTACGAAGTAGATGTTTCTTTTGTGCATATGCCTCTCATTTTGGAAATACTTGTGATAATTGCCCAGCCAAATTGATAGATAAAAATTTTCATTGTATAAATCAAGAATATAATTATGAGTTTGCGACTATCAAATTTTATCAAAAGTTAGTAAGATTAAATAAGAAAAGATTAAGTAAAAGGAGTAAAAAATGAATACAAAATACTTTGAAAATCGTTTTTTTAAGTGTTGCTGGATTATTATTTTAGTGTTGACATTGCTGGCAGCAATTTATATGTTATCTGGATGTGCTTGTCTTCGAGATTACTTTTGTGGAAGTATGCCAAATCCAATTTCACCTAAACCACCCAATCCTTTTTTTGAATTACTTTATAAAGGGAATTGGTTAATGACTTTAAGTGTAGTTGTTTTAGGTGTAGGTGCTTTTGTATTAGCACGTGGTAGTTTTGTGGGATTACAAGTTATCGCAGCAGCTTTAACTGTTCTTACAGCAGTGATTACTTTTACTAAATATACTGTGTGGTTTGGTATTGTAGGTTTAGTTTTAATGATGAGTATATTTGGTTATGTTGTTTATATAAATACAAAACAGAAATTACATCTTAATAAAGCTGTTCAAGAAATTGTTATAGGTGTTGAAAAAGCAAAAGAAATAGGTGAATCTAAAATAAAAGAAACTCTTAAAAAAGTATTTAATGAAGTAATACCACAAAGTAATAGCACCAAGCAAATCGTAGAAAATGTAGTTAAAAAAAATGGTAATGAAAGAAAGGATTAAATTATGTCTGTTAATGAACTTATTGAATGGTTAAAATTAACAGTGCCAAATAATGATGATTATGGTATATATTTTTCCACTATAAAAGATTTAGGTGATGAAAAGAAGAGCAAAGAAATAGTTAATGTATTTTTAGATAAAGAAAATGAATGTGTTATATTTATAGTAAAATGAAAGGAAATAAAATGGCAAATAAATCAAGAGAAAAGATAGTAGATACTGTAAAGAAAAATAATGGGGTGAAATAATGGGTATGAAAATTTGGAGTTATCCTTCTATCTACCAATTAGGTCATTCGGCAATTACTAATCTTTTTGATGGTAATGTGGTTATTCAAGAAAAGTTGGACGGCGGTCAATTTTCGTGGTTAAAAGATGAACAAGGAAATTTACACTTTCGTAGCCACCACGCCGAAGTCTTTGATGGCAGTAATTCTATGTTTCAAGAAGGTGTAGATGTAGTTAAAGCAATTACAAGCAAATTAACACCTAATTGGATTTATAGAGGAGAATTTCTATCCAAGCCAAAACATAATGTTCTTTGCTATAACCGAATACCTAATAACCACATTTATTTATTTGATATAAATATAGGATTGGAGCAATATCTTGATTTTGGTAATGTAATACAAGAAGCAAATAAATTGGGATTTGAACCTGTAAAAACTATTTTCTGTGAAAAGGGAGAATTTATAAATTTTGAATATCTTAAAACATTACTTGATACAGAATCAATTTTGGGCGGCACAAAAATAGAAGGATTGGTAATTAAAAATTATGAACGATTTGGTAAAGATAAACACTGTTTAATGGGCAAATATGTTACAGAGAAGATGAAAGAAAAGATACAAGGTGCAAATAAAGGAACTTCTGGCAGCGATATTATTACAGAAATAGGTCTATCACTTAAAACTGAAGCAAGATGGTTAAAAGCCGTCCAACATCTTTCAGAACGAGGGTTACTTGTGAATGAACCAAAAGACATTGGTATTTTGATGAAAGAAATAAACCTTGATGTATTAAAAGAGGAAAAAGACGAAATCAAAGAACAGTTATTTAAGTGGTGTTGGCCAAAAATATCAAGAATTATTGCAGCAGGTTGTCCTGAATGGTATAAAGAAAGATTAGCAAAAATTCAATTTGAAAAGGAGATTAAATGAGAAAAGAAAGTCCATTAGTATTTGTTTTTGATGGTGATAGATTAGTTAGTCTTTTTATAAATTGTCCAACTGCAACATATCCAGCACCAAGTATAGTAGAATTAGAATTAGTTAGAATTTTTAATGAACATAAAAATCAACAAACAAAATTAGAAGAAATAAGACGGTTTGCAGAAATTTGGGCAAGAAGTGTAATGCGTGTAGAGCAAATTTGTGGTGAAAGAATACTAACTATTTTGAATAACGAGGAGAATGAAAATGTTGATAAAAAAACAGTGGACTAAAATTTGGAAAGGATATAGTAAAGGTTGTAAAATAGCAAGAATGAAAGTAGATATCAATTCCAACCCCAAAGTTCAAAAAAGAGTTCGTCTTGTAGAAGAACTTGTAAATGCTGAAATTGAAAGGAGTAAAAAATGAATAAGTATTATTTGTGGTATTACCAATTAAGAGACAGAGTAGAAGAATCAAAATACTATAACATTTTTACAGGATATATTGTATTACCAACTGAATGTGGGATTACAGCTGCTGCCAAAATTATGTCAAAATATGATGAAACTTATTTACTTACACAGTTAAATTGTCTGGGTAAAGTTGATGTTGATGAGGTTAGATAATGTTCCAGCCACTAATTGACGGCAAAACTACGAGTATATATCCCGAAATAGTTTGCAAACACAAACATTTATGTCTAAAAAAGGATTGTATTCGTAAATCAGTGCAGTATTTTAACTCTGTTGTTTTCGTGCCAGAACAAGAAATAGGAAAAGATTGTAAATTTTATATAAAAGGAGATTAAATGAGTAATCTTTTGGTTATTGGAGATTTGCACGAACCTTTTAGCCGTGTTGGTTATTTTGAATTTTGCAAAAGTTTGTATCAAAAATACCAATGCAATAAAGTGTTATTTATTGGAGATGTTGTAGAATGTCATAGCATTTCTTTTCACCCAAAATCTCCACAAATGCCTAATGCTTCAAAAGAAATTGAGTTGGCACATAAAGCTGTTGAAAAATGGTATAAAACATTTCCTAACGCTAAAATATGTATAGGAAATCACGATTCCAGAATTGTTAGGCTGGCTGAAACTGTAAATATACCAGAAAAATGTCTTTTATCATTTTCGGAATTGTGGAAAACGCCCGAATGGGAATGGAACTGGAATTTCAAAATAGATGGTGTGCATTATACGCACGGACAGGGTATCACCACTGGCGCAATACATCCTGCCTATACAATGATGAGAAATATGGCAATGAGTGTAGTTATTGGTCATAAGCACACAGCGGCAGGTATAAAATGGCTTTGTAATCCTTATCAACGCTTATTTGGTATGGATGTGGGTTCTGGTATAGATGACAATGCACTTGCTTTTGAATACGGCAGATTTTTGGCTACTAAATCAGTGATAAGTGCTGCGGTAGTAATAAATGGTATGCCTTATTTGGAACTAATGCCTATGTCAAAAGGCGAAAAGTATCACGATAGTAAAATTAAAAAGGAGAAAGATGATAAGTCCAGAAGAAATTAAAGCATTATTATACACAAAAACTACATTATTTGAAATTATTGCACAAGATGATGATAATGATTATAGTGAATCTGGTTGGGTAGCGGTTTATGACCCAAATACAAATAAATGCGGTTTAGGACATTATAGCCATTGTTCTTGTTACGGAACTTGGGAAAATCTAAAAAATGGTTGGGATTGGGAAGGAACACCAAGAGAATTAGCAAAATTAGCCAAAAATAAACTTGACCCCGATATGCCAGAACGTGAAATGAGTGTTGAAGATTTTGATTATGACCATTTAATAACAGTATATAATGAGGTTTTAATTTGGTATAAAAATAGGAGAAAGAAAAATGACTAAAAAACAATTTAATAGATTGTTGAAACAGACAAAAGAGCATTGGAAAAATGATATTCTAAAAGCACCTGTAAAACTATTAAGACAAGAAACACCTATACTTGCAAAAAAATGTGCTGTTTGTAAATTTTTTACAGACAACTACCGAAAAAATGGCTGTTGGGAATGTTTTTTACGTGGGGGGGGCACTACATTGTATGAAAGAAGTGAACGATGCAAACCGCTCTATTCTTGTATTTCAAGATTCAGGCTGTTCAATAGCCTATGTTCGCAAATACTGTCGTATAGCATATAAGGCGATTTTACAAAGATTTGCAGACTATGAAAAAAAGCATTTTGCGTAGGAAAACTAATAGAAATATAAGAAGTGTTATTTAATTTGGGGGTAGTTTTACCATTTGCCAAAGATAATTGCTCTCGAACGATTCTGGAGGCAAAGAAACGGTATTGTGGTGTGTATCTAAAAGAATAATATCATATTATTGATTATACCCTTTCATTTCACCCTTTCATTCTGTGAAGTAATAGCACTTGATTTAGGAGACAGGTGCTATTACTGTTATTATATTTGAAATAGGAGACAGGTCGCCTTCACTTATTTTGAGAAAAAATTGGGTTCACATTTAATTATAAGAATCGTTTCAAATCTTCAATGTTTGCTTTTGTAGTCAAATCTAATCTAACTTTAACAGTAATTCTATCTATTAGTTCTTTAACTGCCGTTCGTCTTAAATCCATAGGCAATAATTTCCACTCTGGATTGGCAACCAAATCACTTAAAACAGCGTTCAATAATAATTTTACCTGTTTTTGGTATGTATCATAACGCTTATCATTAAGATACCAACCCTGTCCAATATATCTTGATAGGCCCGGCATTGGCACAACAAGTTCATTCATTTCATTTTGAACAGGTTTAGATAATCCTTTTAATACTCTTTGACCTGCCTGAAATGATTCATTTGCAATAGTAGCAGTAAAGTTAGTATTTTCACGTTCTGTTCTAACCTTATCTTCATAAAAACCTATTTGAGGAAAATGTTCTTTCATTGCTTTTTGAGCTGTAGGCCCTATTTCGTCCCACATTGCACCATTAAAATACTGTTTGCTTAACTGGTCTTTGTATTTAACTAACTCTTGTGTAGGCGTAACTGGATATGTTTGAACAGTAAGTCCGTGAAAAGCAATAGGCGCAATAGCAGCAGCAGTTCCTATACCTTGCCAACGCATTGTATCTATTACATCTTGTATAAATAATGGTGTTATTCTTTCATATATATTTTCTGGTATTTTTTCAACAGTTAATTTCTCACCACGATAAGTTTCACCACGATATATATCTAATCCCATTCCTGCAATAGGAGATAATTTACTTTGAATAAATCTCTCAATAGTTTCTATTCTATCGGCAGTTTGTAAATGTTTTGTTTCAGTTGCTAATCTTTTGCCGGCACATAATTGCCAAATAACTCTAATTAACTGCTCATAACCACCAGTGATTCCTATTCTTGTTTGGCCATATCTGACTTTTAAGAAATCACTTGACGCAGGATTCCATTCTACGTCCAAATCAGGATGTTGGTCTAATAGAAATAATGTGCTAAAAGTAAATCCTATAAAACTGGCAAGTGTTCCAGCAAGCATTTTTCTGGCAGGACTACTAACAGTCGCCAAATCTGTAAAAGAACGTATTTGAGATGATGCCCATTTAGGAGCAAAAAAGATTGGCATAACATTTTGAATTTTTGTAAGCCCTTTAGGTAATTTGCCTCTGCCTGTTAAATCATTTGCCACAGTTGCTATATCTACTCTTTGTTTCTTTGTTAAACCATCTCCAGCAGCTTCTATTGCTTGATTATACCAACCAAACCTTAACTCATTCAACATACCTGTATATGCTCTGCCAGAAGCTCTAATACCACCAATCTTTTGAATATATTTAGATAGAAACCTCTCCTCTCCTTGTTGAAATGTTCCTAAACCTGTTTCGTCTATTCCGTCTGCTTTGGCTTGTTGATATAAAGGATTTTGTTGCCTACGAAGTTCAGCAAAATTATAATAATCTTCGGAAGCAAACATCCTATAACCACGCACCAAAGACCTTCCCCACAGTTTTGGGTCATTAAAAAGAATCTTCCAACCCTGCCTGCCAGCAGCAGACACATCAAAACTTGTAAGCAAAGACCAAGGCGCATAAGCTATATCAAGAAATCCACCTTTGAATTTTTGCCAAGCAGTTCTTTTATCTAATAATTTAGTTGCAGTTTGTTCTGTTAAAACACCCGCTTCAACTAATGCCTTTAATTCAGACCTTGCGGGAATAATACCATCAAAAAGCATTTTATGTAATGCTTCATCTGCGTCTAATAATTGTCCTTCTGTTAATAATGTTGAACGAGTAATTGTATCATAAGCAAAATCTATATCGCCGGATTCAAAATAAGATTCTAATGGTGGTATATCTATTTTTAATCTGCCCGCCAATGCTGCTTTACCAGTAGCAACTCTCAAACGTGGATTTTTTACATCATTAACAATATCTCTAAATTCACCAAATCTTTTACCACGTTCGATTCTAATCTTTTCTTTTTCTTCTGGCCTTAAATCCTCTATTTTTGCAACTGCTTCATCAAATTTGTTTTGCACCTTTTCAATTTGTGTTAAAATATCTATTTTGGCAAATTCATTTGGGATACCTTGCTGCGAGATTTCGGCGACAGGGGCTTGCTTGGTTAAATCAAGAACTTTTTTTGAAAATAATTTTTCGGCGTTGCTTATATCTATATTTTGTTCTGTTGCCTTGCGTAAT
>ERZ1292632.2157-Hain-H43-01um-R2-2157-length-17066-cov-6_pt1 | contig 17066 bp, 17 predicted proteins | sample MGYA00564407_ERZ1292632 | MGnify/ENA primary metagenome ERZ1292632 (study PRJEB36523, sample SAMEA6512637) | groundwater metagenome | collected 2019-01-08 | study: AquaDiva: Metagenomics assemblies of 32 groundwater samples | reverse complement strand
TTTCATTAACTTCAAATACTATATCTGGTTTTGTTGTTTCAAATAATTGAACTTTGTTTGTGAATTTCTTTATGTAATTTGCAATGTCATAAATTAAGAAAAAATGCTGCGGACTTTCATTGAATCTTGGTCTGATTAAATATTTCTCTCTTTTGTTTGAAATAATGCTTGTGCCAGAAAATTCCATATATCTTTTTTTTATGAGATATTCTGCTTCATGCTTTGTTAGTTTATCATATTTAAAAAATTCCTGATTTTCATCGATATTAACATCAATCTTTAACTTTGGCAGATTATGTTCAATCTTTTTCGTTTTTATTTTTGGAGTATTATTTTTCATTAATTCTTTATTATTCTCTAAAATTTCGTCGGCATTTGTTGTTATCAAACTATGCTCTTTATCCGATGCTACGATTTTTATATTAGAATGCTCGTCTTCTATAATTAAAATCCCTTCTCCAATAAGAGATGTTAAAAGAGTTACCCTCTCCGAATTGCTTAAATGAAAAACTTTCTGAATATCATCTATTACTGCCGGTTTTTGTTTCAATAATAAGCTGTATGAACTATTGGCGAGCACAGACCTTCCCGCTTTGGAGTTTAACATATCTTCCACTTCCTGATTTATTAATAATAAGCCCAGATTAAATTTTCTGCAAGTTTTAACTATTTCAAAGATATAAGAAGATTCATGAGTTTTGCTTAGCAGCGACCATGCCTCATCAATAACCAAGAGTTTTCTTTGCAAATCATCTTTCATCTTTGTATAAACATAATCCAGGATAAGAAACATCATTACTGGTTTTACTTGTCTGGGCAAATTGCCGATGTCAAAACATATGAGATTATTATTAAAATCTATTTCTGTATGCCTGTTAAGAAAAGAGAATACGCCATTGACATAAAGATTTAGTCTATTTATCAGGCTCCTTATTGTAATTTTTTCTAAGCTTGTAACCTTCTTTTCAATTTTTTCAAGAATTTCCAGTAAGTCCCCTAAAATAGGGGGTTCCCTATTGGAAGAATTGGGATCATCCATGTAGATGCCTTTTCTTTCGTATGCTTCCGTTAAAGCCCTGTCAATAAATGATTTTTGAGGTTCTGTTAATTCCCCTAGCATTGCAGGCATTAAGTCCATTAAAGTAAGTCTTTTCTCAGGATAACTGTGCCCCATTAAATCAAGGGGATTAATTATAGTATCCGAAGTCCTGCTTAAATCTATTATTTGACCATTAAATTTTTTGACTAAATTTTTGTATTCTCCTTGCGGATCAATAATAATAACTTTTGTTCCATTAAGCAAATGCCTAGAGACAAATAATTTAGCCAAATAACTTTTTCCAGCCCCTGAACCAGCCAAGCAAATTCCATTGGCATTTGATAATTTGAAGATATCCCTTATTATTGGTATTTTATTTTTATTAAGTCCAAACCAAATGCCTGTTTTATCAAATTTAAAGAAAGAGGATGTAAAAGGAAAAAATGCGGACAACCCCTCTGTTGTTATGTTTCTTTTCATATTAATTGAATTTTCGCAAAGAGGCATACAGGATTTAAATCCCTGAATCATTCTAAAATCAGCTTCTCTTGGAATTATCAACAAAGAATTAAGTTCGGATTCCACTTTTTTTGTTAATAAATCGAGTTCTTTTTTTGAGTCCGCCCTGCAATTTATATATAAGCTTACATTGAATAATTTTTCATTGCCTTTTTGCAGATTTTCAAGGGTCTTTAAAGTATCTTTATATTTTATTTCCAGACTCGGATTCAGTTGATTTTTTATTTTAGCTGCGTATAAATCAGCCCTTTGCTTTTGCAATTCTTTATTTAACAAAATCATAGTTGTTTCCAATTGCAGCGGTTCTATGTGCATGGAAAAATTAAAATCTCCAAGAGAACTTACAATTCTATCAAGAAAACCCAGCTCAACATTTCTTGGATAGCCGTGAGCATAGATTGTTCGAATTAATTTATTATTTATTTTAACGAAATAAGGATTATTCTCTATTTGTTCCGGGAGATAAGATTCACCATTGAAATTCTGCGCAAGCAGATTTTTTAACTGATTGTCATTTAACCTGTAAGTCTTTAGATTTAAACTGTGCAGTCTTTCCTCGCATATTTTTATTTGAATGTCTATATCGGTTTTTTCAGGGATTATCACATAAAAATTCCTGTTAGATACGCTATTTTTATTAATGATGTCTTCCATATGTTTTTTATATTCTTCAAAAATTTTTTTTGAATTCTCGCTGTTGTCAATTCTATTCTCCAAACTATTAAGATAATCATTAAGGTTCAAATTTTCTGTAGTCATTAAAATTTGAATGGGAAAATCCAGAGAATTAAGAAATTTCTGAAAAGCTAAAGTGATTGCTTCTTGGTCTTTTTTTGGCTTTATATCAAAATTAATCGGGTCCACCCTTAACACCGCTAATTTTTGTTTTTGCGTGAAAATTAAGTTTTCATCTATTTTTTTAATTTCAAAAAACTTTTCTATCTTGTCTTTTGCTTTTAGTTCTTTTAATTTATACCAAGCAATCCACATCTTCAAGTTTTCTGCCAGATTAAAAAATATGAAACCCACTCCCATCAAAGTCGGATACAAAGCAAGGAATAATCTTACATAGATGCTTGCTTCCAGTCTAAATAATAAAAAGAAAACTATTGGAAAGAATATGAAAGCATAAACTAACTGATTGAAAGTAAGTCCAAAAACTATTTTTTCTTTGTATTCTAATTGCTGTGGAATTTCATACATTTTGCATTACCTCTTTACAATATTAGTTACATTTTTTATTTGAGTAGCAGATTTTACTACAACGAACAAAAGCAAAAGAAGAGTAAAAAGAATAATCATATCCAAAGACCCGACCATTATCAAAGTTTTAAACCCACTAAATCCCCCCAATGTTGTTAGTTTTGAACCAACCAAAAATATTAAGGCATAGAAAACTGGCAAGAAAATTAAAACACCCAGCCCATTTATAATCAATCTTCCATATTGATTCAAAGCAGAAATGAAATAAAAGAAAATTCCCATAGCAAACAATAAAACTCCCGCGCTCACGGCTATGTACCTTAAAATTAAAATTATCAATACAACGATTAAATGCAAGATGTAAATGGAACCAAAAAAAAGGTCAAATCCAATATTGTAAATGCTTTCCAAAGTTATTTTAAAAAAATCATTGCCGACCATGTTCAAAATTGTTTTTGTTAATGCAGACGATACGGCTATAATTAAAGAATAAAGATGAAAACTTCCTTGCACTAGAATCATCATGATTATGATATTTTTCAGATCTGATTTTGCCTTTTCCCTTTGCTCTGGAGATTCTCCAGAAATTATGAATTTAAATCCCACCCAAATAAATAATAATCCGTAAAACATGGACAGAATGTAAACTATAACCGACCATGTGCTGGCAAATATAGTTATGTTTACCGGCTCAGAGAGAAATTTCTTAATAAGGTCAAGAAAAGGTTTTGATGCCAGATTAAGCAAATCTATTATAAACTTAAACAGAGCTTTAGCTACACATTCTCCTAAAGTTGAGATGCTACACGCCATTATTCAGCCAAGTATCAGCTTAACAACAAACGGAGCTGCCCATATAATCATCAAACCAATAATCACATACATAACCATGCTTTTTGCATTCTCTCTTTTTTTTGGATCAGAACCGCTTATGATGTATGCAATTCCTGCAAACAGCATAACCAATCCTGCAATTACTGTTGCCGCATATTTAACCAAATCGTAAATTGTTGTCAATGGCTTTAGGATTTCACTGAAATTATTGCTGGCAGCGCTGACTAAAATTATTTCCATAAAAAATAAAAAAAGCAACGTGGAAAATAACATTAATCTTCTGCTAGTTTTTCTGCTTGTTTTTTGTGACATTTCAACCTCCTTTCAAAAGTTTTGTTTTTTGGATATTTGTGTTTTAAGACATCAAAACAAGTTCCGCAAATTTCTCCCTCATTTTTGTCAAGTTCTTTTCCGCATAAGATGCAATTCATAAAATCAGTTCACTGCAAGAGATATAAATAACTCAGGGTGAAAAATAATGCACATAAAAATGTGCTAAAAATTTAACTTTGGATTATTTAAGATTTCTAACTTCATCTTTTTGATGCAGGAAAATAAAATTTACTGTATTGATGTTCTACAAGGACTAAAAAAATTAGACGATGAGAGCATTGACTGCATCGTTACTTCTCCTCCATACTGGGCTTTGAGAGATTATAATTCAAGCAAGCAAATAGGTTTGGAAGACAACCCTCAAGATTACATAAATAAGATTGTGGAGATTATGAAAGAATGCAAAAGGGTTTTAAAACCAAACGGAACAATTTGGCTTAATTTAGGAGATTCTTACTATTCAAAAACAGGAAATGAAAATACAAGCAGTTTCTTAAAAAATCACAGACTGCCTAAAAATATAAGAGGTAAATTTAAATCAAATTGGCTTCAGCATAAACAAAGATTGCTAATCCCTTTTAGGATTGCCATTAAATGTCAGGATGAATTGGGATTGATTTTAAGGAATAATATAACTTGGATTAAACAATGGTCTAATTTTAAAGACAAAAATTCTGCAGGCAGTTCCTTGCCATGTTCCATTCAAGATAGATTAAACACCAACTCTGAAACCATATTCTTTTTTGTTAAAAATCCAAAATATTTTTTTGATTTGGATTCTGTCAAAATTCCGTGCAGAACATTGGAACTTAAAGGAAAAGATAAGAATCCTGGAGACTGCATAGTCTTTCCTTTGGAGCCAAGCAAAGAAAAGCATTTTGCAATGTTTCCTCCAACTTTGCCAGAGTTTTGCATAAAAGCTGGATGTCCTGAACTTATATGCAAAAAATGCGGCAAACCCCAACTAATAAGAAAATCTGGAGGAAATTCAAATGCTTTTAATATTAGAATTAGGGATGTTCAGAAAGGAAGAATAAAAAGCATTGACAGAAAAGCGTCAAAAAAAGAAACAGAAAATTACAATGAGAAAAATTATATTTCTAAAGAAAAACAAAAAATTATCTTAGACTGTAATTGCAAAGCCGGTTTTGAATCTGGAATTGTTTTAGACCCTTTCATGGGCAGCGGAACCACAGCCCTCGTAGCTCGGAAATTTGGCAGAAATTTTATTGGATTTGATGTCAATAAAGATTATACTAAAATTGCTAAAAAGAGGTTATTAAAACATGAAAGAGGAAATTGAAATGCAAAAAGATGTAGGGGCGGAGATAATAATGAAACTGAAAGATTTGATGTTTAAACTAAATAAAATTTCTGAAAAGAAAAATGAAAAAGAACTCCCAGATTCATATATTTCTGGAAACAGATCTTAAGGAAAAACTGGAAAAACTGGCAGAAGAGCAAGGCATCAGCATTTCTGAATTGTGCAGGCAGAAATTAAAGGATAATGATAGACTAATAAAAATTGAGATGATGATTGAAAAGTTGATGAAATAGCTGGAAAAGGGCGAGGATTATTTGTGAGAGAAGGTTTTTAATATAATATCTTTCTTAATTTTTTATGAATCTCTCTGAAGCGCAGACCAGAAAAGAAAGAATTGACCCTTTATTGAAAAGAACCGGATGGAGAAGCGAATACATCAAAGAAGAGATTAATTCTGTTAAATCAAATTTTAAAATAAACGAATATACAAACGATAAGACAGGCATAGAAAGAGGAGTGGACAGATTTATTGATTATCTTCTTTTGGATGAAAATTATTCTCCATTGGCAATCATAGAAGCAAAAAAAACTTCAATAAGTGTGGAAAAAGGAGAAATTCAAGCCAAGTCTTATCAAAAAGATATTGAAAAACAAACAGGCAAGAAAATCGCGCTGTTTTTAACAAATGGAGACGTGTGGTATTTCATTGACCAAAAAGATAGAAAAAGAAAAGTTCTGTTGCCTTTCACGCAAAAAGATTTGCACAGGAGACAACATTTATATGAAAATGAAAAAGATCCTGTAAAAGTAAAGTTGAACACCAGGATAATTGATAGGGCTAGAAATGTTGAAGCAGTCAAACAGATTTTAGAACATTACTCTAATGGTCATCGGTCTGCTTTGGCGAATATGGCAACAGGAACAGGAAAAACTAGGGTTGCCATGGCTGTAATTGACGCTCTAATAAAATCAGGATATGTTCAAAATGTTTTATTTGTGGTTGACAGAATTTCTCTTGCAAATCAAGCAAAAGAAAAAGGATTTAAGGAATTTTTTAATGAACCTGTTTGCGAGTTAAATATTGAAGGTTTTTCAGAAAGTGCGAGATTATATGTCTCAACAGTTCAAACATTGACAAACAGCGATAATAGAAAAAAAAGACCCATGTATGAAAAATTTGGGGTTGGCTCTTTTGATTTGATAATTTTTGATGAAGCCCACAGATCATTTTACGACAAGAATAATATTTTGTTCACGTATTTTGATTGTCTAAAATTAGGGTTAACCGCCACACCTTCAAGAGAAGATACAAGAGACACGTTTAAGCTGTTTGATTGCGAAGATAAAAAACCAACAGTCAAATACGATTATGATATTGCAGTTAATGACGGCGTTCTAGCTCCTTACGTTGCGGAGATTATAGAAACAAAAGTTTTATCTCTTGGAATTGAAGGAGCAACTCTTACCAAAGAATTAAAACAGGCTTTAAAGGAACAGGAAGAAGACCCGGAAAAAACAGAACTTCCTGGAGCCAGATTTGAAAAATATTTCACCGACGTTAAAACAAATGAGCTTATTGTAAATGAGTTTATTGACAGATGCTATAATTCCGATGATCTTAAACCATGCAAAACAATATTTTTCTGTGCCAGTGTCAAGCATGCTGATTCGCTGAAAAAAGTATTTGACAGACTTTATCCAAATTTGGCGAAAGAAGTCAGGGTAATAACTTCAGACAGAACAAGATATATGGACGAGGTTAAACGATTTGAAAAAGATTCTGAGCCGAGAATCGCTTTAAGTGTCGGGGTTTTGGATACCGGAGTTGACATTCCTGAAGTATGCAACCTTGTTTTTGTCAAACCTGTTTTTTCTCCGATAAGATTCTGGCAGATGTTGGGAAGAGGAACAAGAAATCTGGCGACTTGCAAACATAAAGACTGGCTGCCTTCAAAGGATGGTGTGGCTATAAAGGATAATTTTTTAATTTTGGATTTTAAATTCGGCGATCATTCCAATGTCATATTTCATCAATTGGACAGGACAAAAAATAAGTCAAATGTATTGGATTCAAAGACAAGAATATTTTTGGAACAAGTAGATTTATTAGAAAAGAATCTGAACTCCAAACAAAAAAAGGTTGTAGAAAAAGGAATAATAGAAACTATAAATCTAATTGATACAGAATCTCCGGCGGTAATAGAAAAACTCCCGATAATTAAGAGAGTTGTCTCTGAAAAATTTGATTTGAAAAAACACGTAAAGGAATTGCGCAATGACATCGCTCCTTTGCTGATTTATTCCCAATCAGAAAACTCAAAGGTTTATACTTTTGTTTCCCAGTGTGTTAAACTCTTCAAAGCAATTCAGGAAAAAGACAAGGATAAAAAAGAAAATATAAGAGAATTTGTAGAAGAAAGAATTGAAAATGTTTGGGAAAGAGGATTGGAAGTTATTTTGGCAAAGAGCGACCAGATGAAATCAGTTTTAAATGAAAAATTCTGGGAAGAACTGACTTTTGAGGATGTTGATTTTTTGATTAAGGAGATATCCCCCTTGATGATTTATTACGAACCAGAAAGAAAGAAAATGCTTCACGTTGATGCCCCAGACATAATCATGAAGGTTGAAGAAATAAAACACGAAATCAAAGAGAATAAAGATTTAATTGATTTTGTAAATAATAATCCTTCAATTCAAAAAATAAAAAATGGTGAAGGCGTAACTTCCGAAGAAATTATGAAGATTGAAAAAAGGTTTTCTGATTTAAATCCTGCATGGACTATAGAAAATATTCAAAATATAATGAAGATTGATTTTATCCTGTTCATAAGGCAAGTAATAGGGGTAAAAGGTCTGCCTGATCCGGAGCAGATGATTAAAAATGAATTTGACAAATATATTTTGGGCAGAAATGAACATTATAATTCAGAGCAGGTCAAGTTTTTACGGCTATTAAGAGAGGTATTTGTAAGAACAAAGCACATAGTTTTGAAGGATTTGGCAAAGCATCCTTTAACGGAAGAAAGACCTCTGGATAAATTTACAAGAGAGCAATTGGAGAAAATTGTGGAAAAATGCAACGAGCTTAAATGGAGATAACTGCATAAAACCTGTATACACTTTTTTTACAGAAACATAATCTTTAAATACTTCTGACTTTTGACTTTTTGATGTCAAAAGAGGATACATTAAGAGGCGAAGAGAGAAAAATAATTTCCGCGCGACTTTACAGGAGCGAGTTTGCCAATTTTATGAAGATTTGCAATGTGGAAAGGAAAAGTGTCAATCAGAAATTGAGGGAAATTGTCCGAGAGGAAATAAAAAAGAATTTCGGGGAAATTCTGGAAGAAAGTAAAGAAGAGGATGGGGAAGATGAGTCTTGAATGGTCCTTCTGGATACCTGTTGGAATTTTTTCTTTCTTTGTTTATATGGGAATAGCTTGGCTCTATTTGAAGATTGGAACCTTCATCATGAATTATATTTTTACTCCCGCATATTTTTTGACTCTTCTTCCAACTTGGAATTATCTTAGAAAAAACCAAGAATTAAATTCAAATAAAAATCACATAGCGGTCGTATTAGCAAATGATTACATGCCTGAGAGAGTGCTAGCTTACAGACAAAATTTAAAGAAATTAATAAAATATTTCAGAGAGAAAAATTGGCCATATAAAATTTACTCTAGAGTGAGTTTTGTGAAACTAAAACAAATATTGAACAATCTTAAGACAACAATAATTTATTTGATGGGACACGGAAACAGACATGGAATAAAACTTAACAATAAAGAAATGGCTTATTTTTGTGAATTTGAAAAGTCTCCTAAGAAGAAGTTTATCGCTCATTTACACTGCACCCATAACACAGGCAAAACATTAGTTGATTACATCTCAAAAGACTCTACAAAAGGTTTTGTGGCAAACAAAAAAATTTCAACTTTTAGAGTGGACAAATTTTTTGATAAAGTTACAAAAGGAGAAATTCATGGTAGTCCATAAAATAGAACAAAAAACACAAATAGAAATTATAATAAGTTCGATTTTTGCATTGATTATAAACTTATCTTTATCCTTTACTCAATTATTAAAAGAATACTTTAGCGAAAACCCAATGATTCAAGGATATGGTTGGCTTCCTCCATTGATAATCTTATGTTTCTTTATTGCAGAAACAGCAGGAATATATGGTATTTTGTTTAGGTTATTAAATTTAGGGGAGTTTTTAGAAAATGACTGAAACAAAAAGAGAAACTGAAAGATGGATCAAGTTTGAAGATTTCTTAGATTATCTCCAGAATCCTTCTAAAGAAGGATGGATAACAATTTGGAAAAATTTAGATGATGAATCAAACAAACAGATAAGCTCTTCCATTTTTGCAACATTTATCAAAAAAAATTTTAAGAAAAAAAGTGGGGAGCATCATAATTGGGATTTCTTAATGTTAAACCTACATCCTGATTCAAAAGAAATTGAACCAATACTTTTTTTTAGAAGTTTTTATGGGATTAAACCTTTCTTTTTTGATGTCTCTGAAAAGTTCAGGCACTATTTTAATCTATACCCTAAAGACGATAAAAGTTATTATTTTTTAAATGAATCTGGGGAGGAGATTAAAGTCATAGATTATAAAGAAAATGAAATAAAAATTAATACAAAATTCTTGTTTGAATATTTAAGAGAAAATAAATTAATTTTATCTATTGGTTTTGATTTAATAAGATGGAACGATAAGAAACTTAAAGAATATCCCTTTGAAATAAATTCCTTTAAAAAAGAAGAAAAGGATATTGTTTTTTCATTTTCTGCAAGGGATGAGCCGGGTCTTTCTAAAGATACCCAATCTTTTTCCTACACTTTAGGAAAAAAATATATTCAATGTCCTAAAGAATTTAAAGAAAGTGCGTTGGAACCTAAAAGAGAATATGAGGAATTCATTATGGGAGTAAATGATGATGGAAACTATAGCTATTTTACCTGTGATGAATCAAAATTAGGAAATTACTTTGGAAAAAATCCAGATGCCCCTCAATTTGTTAAACCAATATTTTTCAAGCGAGAGGTATTAAATAAATATTATTCTGAACCTTCAAAATATAACGTTCAAGATGGATATCTTTCATGTTCTAGTCTTTGGGGGATTAGGATTGATAATAATCTAAAAGAAAATGTTTCAGTTATGCTAGGAGATCTTGGTAGATTACCTTATAATGAACAAAAACATTGGAAACTTTATAATATTTCAGAAGGAAAAATAAGCGAACCTTTTTTTAAAAGGAATTTTGAAGCAGAAGCTTGTTCTCCCTCTAATCCTGCAGAACGTTTTAAAGAAAAAATGTCTCTATTTAAAAAGAAATGGAGAGATAAATTTGGATGGGATTTATTTAAGGATTTAAAGAAAGAGGACGAACATTATTGGAAAGTCTTAAGAGTTCCCAACGAAGAACAAAAAGAATTTGATGAGATGGTTGAAACACTAGCAAAGTTATTAATTGAATCAATAAATTCAAAGGAAATAAAATCGCAAGGAATAACTTTGGATAAAGAAAAAAATACCGGGGGGATATACCACTTAGAAGAGTATCTAAAACAAAAACATCTCCTTATTTCTTCTAAGATGTTTCAATTCTTAAGGAAATTGCAAAACTTAAGATCTAAGGGAATTCACTTAAAAAACGATGATTATAGTGGGGCGTATTCCTACTTCAATAAGGGAAGTTTTCCTAAAACTTTTGAGGAGATCCTTATTGGAGCAATAACCACGTTAAATACAATTGAAAATAAAACTTTTGAGGAGAAAAATGGCAATTGAAAATTTGCTCTTAATTGCAAATATTGTTATAGCTTCGGCTAATATTCTTATCATTTATTTTTATTACATGCAATTGAGGGAAACAAGGACAGGAGTAATCTCATCAAAATTTATGGATTATGAGAAAAAAAGCGAAGAGATTCAGGCAATAGTTGAGAATTCTCCATTTTATTTCTACATAACAAATGAATCAAATAAGATAATAAAAAAATTGAAAGTAAATGCAAAAGTTGTTTTAGAGAATAAGGAAAAACAGATTCTTGGAAAGAAATCTTTCAAGAATTTAAAAATAGACTACATAAACCCCTGTGAAAGAATTAAATCTCATTTATTTAGACTAGGAGAATTCTCAAAGTATTTTCCAGATTTGTTTGAAGAACATTCAGTAAATAATGGAAAAAGGCTATTTACTGCTCCAAAAAAGAAACTAATCTTAAAATTGTCTTTAGTGTTTAAATGGGGTGGTTTTCCAAATTATAAACAAAGAGATTATTACGAGATTGAGTGGGAATCTCCTTATGAATTAAAATCTAAGGAAAATCATCCAGTAATAAAATCATACAATCGTAGAAATGGTTTTTACGTTGAAAAATTAAAATGATACAAAATAAAATATTAGAGGAAGATGAGAATGTCTAAACGAGGAATAAGTAAAAATTATTTCCACTGGGAGCCCGATGATGGAAAAATCTATGATCAAAGAATAATTAATGAACTTCAAAATCCAAGTAATGAGGCTCAAACAACAGGTTTAAATCTAGATGATATTAATACCAAAATTTTGATTTATGAAGATAGAGTTAAAGAATGGTTTTTAGAGATAGGAAAAAGATTAAAATTAGATAATGAAGCAGATTTTGTTATATTGCAGATAGCTTTAAGTTATATTGAAGGAAATCAACAGTATAGAGAAGGAGAATCTAGCGATAGGAGATCTAAGGAATTTTTTAAAAAAGGACTAAAAAGAATTTTTTCAGAAATACAAAATATTTATATGATTGAAAATGTTCTTGATAATTTTTATAAACAAGTTAGATGCGGTCTATTTCATATAGGGATTACAGGTCATGGGGTTACTATAAGTGGAGAATTTTCTGATGCTTTAAAGATTCTTTTTCCTGAATTTCCCGAAATACGCATTAATTCCCATAAATTTATGGATGCTATGGTAAATGACCTTGAAAATTATATTAAAGAATTAAATGATCAAAATAATACTGAACTTAGAGAAGACTTTGAAAGATTTTATGACCTAACTGGTTAAAATGACACAAAAACAAATTCCTAAAAATTGGAAAGAGGTTGAACTTGGAGAAGTTTGCGAAATTAAAAAAGGCAATTCAATAACTAAGAATACTATTACCAATGGGAACATTCCAGTAATAGCTGGCGGACAACAACCTGCTTACTATCATAATACTTCCAATAGAACTGGTGAAACCTTAACTGTAAGTGGTTCAGGTGCTTATGCAGGATTTGTAGCTTATTTTAATGTTCCAATTTTTGCATCTGATTGTTCAACAATTCAGACAAAATCTAGAGATGTTTTTATGAAATATATTTATTATTTATTAAAAGGAAATCAAAAGAACATCTACAAGTTACAAAGAGGAATTGCACAACCTCATGTTTATCCCAAGGATTTAGCAAAAATAAAAATCCCCCTCCCCCTCTCCAATGGAAAACCAGACTTAGAAACCCAGAAAAAAATCGTCTCAATTTTGGAAAAAGCCGAAGCCCTGAAAACAAGAAACAAAAAAGTCAATGAATTGTTTGACGAATATTTGAAAAGCGTTTTTGCGGAGATGTTTGTGGGAAAAGGGTTCGATTTGGAAGAAATAGGAGATTTAATTCTAAAAACAGAAACTAAGAATTTAGATAAAGATTTCCCAAATAAATATTTTGAATATGTAGATATTGCTTCTGTAGATAATGTCTCCAAAGAGATAATTAGTACAAATAAAATCTTAGGAAAAGAAGCACCAAGTAGAGCAAAACAATTAATAAGATATAAAGATATTTTAGTTTCAACAGTTAGACCCAATTTAAATGCCGTTGCTATAGTTCCTGAGAATTTGGATAGACAAATTTGTTCTACTGGTTTTTGTATTTTAAGAACAAACTCTCGCGTATGCGTCCCCGAATATTTGTTTTATATTTCTAAAACTGCTTTTTTCATTAAAGAGTTAGTTAGTAAATGCAAGGGTGCAAATTATCCTGCCGTGTCAAGCACAGACGTTAAAAGACAAAAAATCCCTCTCCCGCCAGTAGAACTCCAAAAAAAATTCGCTTCCATTGTTGAACGCGTTGAAAAAATAAAAGAAAAACAAAAAAGAGAATTGAAAAATGCGGAAGAATTGTTTGATTCATTGATGCAGAAAGCGTTTAGGGGGGAATTGGTGGAATGAACAATAAAAACACTTTTAAAGGTGAAAATACTGATGATAACATTCAAGTCTCCGGTATGGCTCTTCGGAGTAATGCCGGACTTCCTATTCATACTAATCAAAAGAAAAGGGCTATTTTTTTTATTGATGCTAATAATTGGTACCATAATGTAAAAAAATATTATAATCCTTCCGAGATAGACATAAATAAATTGGTTAATCTTCTTGCCGAAACTAAAGATTATAATGTAAAAGAGATTAGATTTTATGCATCAGTTCCGAGTATAGAGGATGGAGTAGAAACTTATTACAATCATCTTGCTTATTTAGACTCTCTTAGGAAGAAAGACATTAATGTAATAACTAGAAAACTTCAAAAACTTTCAAATAAGGAGATAATTAAGAAGAAACAGGAAACAATAGATGATTTAGATTTGTGCGAAAATTGCAAACCATTAATTGAAGCTCATTTCTTAGATTTGGCGGACATAAAAAGGAAAGAAAAAGGAATTGACGTATGGATTGCTGTGGATATGTTAAGACTTTCTGCAATAGAAAACGATTGTGATGTTTGTGTTTTAATCTCAGGGGATGGAGATTTTGTTCCAGCCTTAGAAATAATAAAACAGCATAAAAAAGATATTTTAACTGCAATGGTCCCATTAGGATATTCTGGGGAGTTAAGAAGAAAATTTGAATATTTTATTATTAAAGAAACAACATTATTAAGATGCTTTAGAGATTATAAAGGGAGGACTATCAAATAAAAAATGCTCCACACCGAACTTAAATCAAAGATACAGAAATTATGGGACAAATTTTGGAGCGGTGGAATAAGCAATCCTCTTCAAGCGATAGAGCAAATATCATTTCTTATTTTTATGAAGCGTTTGGAAGACGAGGATATAAGAAAACAGCAAGAGGCGACTCTTACGGGAGATAAACACAAATCATTATTTGAAAAACATAAAGATTGCAGATGGTCTGAATGGTCAAATTATCCGGCGGAAACGATCATTGATCACGTAAGGGATAAAGTTTTTCCATTTTTAAGAAATTTAGACAATGGAGATTCTTTTTATTCCAAATATATGAGAAATGCAAATTTTGAAATTCCCAATGCATCCTTGCTGATTGAAGCAGTTAAAATTATCAACGACATGCACATTAAAGAACAAAATCAGGACGAGCAAGGAGATATCTATGAGTTCTTGCTCTCAGAATTGCAAACCGCGGGAAAGAACGGACAATTCAGAACCCCAAGACATATAATCAAAATGATGGTGGAACTTGCAAATCCAGAATACGGAGACAGGATTCTAGACCCTGCGTGCGGAACAGCCGGCTTTTTGGTTAATGCTTATGAACATATTCTAAGAAATAATACTTCCAAAGACTTGATTAGGGCAGATGAAGAAGGAAATGTTTACAATTTCAGAGGAGATAAATTAAATGCAAAGCAAAAACAAATGCTTGACGGGGAATCAATATATGGATATGACATAGACCCTACGTTGACAAGAATATCTTTAATGAATTTAATGATGCATGGAATATCAAAGCCAAATATTCAGCAACTAAACACTCTGTCAAAGAGATACAATGAGGATAATACTTATGATTTAATTCTGGCAAATCCTCCGTTCAAGGGTTCCATAGACGAATCCGAGATGAGCGATAATTTCAGGATACAAACCAAAAAAACAGAATTATTATTTTTAGAACTTATGTTTAATTCTTTGGCTAATGGTGGGAGATGTTCTGTAATCGTCCCAGACGGAGTTTTGTTCGGAAATTCAAAAGCTCATAAAGACATAAGAAAACTTCTCCTTGAAAGATGCAGATTGGATGCAGTCGTTTCCATGCCATCAGGTATATTCAAACCTTACGCGGGAGTTTCTACCGCAGTTTTATTCTTTACAAAAGGGGAGCCAACAAAGAAAGTGTGGTTTTATAAAATGGAAAATGACGGATTCAGTCTTGATGATAAGAGGATGAAAATAGACAAAAATGACATTCCACATATAATAGAACAATTCAAAGCAAGAAAAGAAACAAAAAATGAAGACAGAATGAAAAAACACTTCTTTGTTTCTATTGAAGAGATAAAGGAAAATGATTATGATTTAAGCATTTCCAAATACAAAAAATATGAAGATAAAGAAATAATTTACAGACCGAGCAAAGAAATTATAAAAGAGGCTTTGGAAAATATTGATGAAATAAAAAAGGGTTTATTGGATTTAGAGAAAAAGGTTAAATAAAATGTCATTAAAACCATATTCAGAAGCTCTGTTTAATACCTTAGAATATTTGGATAATCGTCCAGTCAATACAAAAGAAGGGGTTACTTTAGATAATATTAGAGCAGGGATAGAAAGCTATTTTATTGATCAAGCTGTTAACGACGGATGTATTATTGAAATACCACTCGGTTCTGCTAAATATAAATTAACAATTGATGGCGTAGTTTTACTTAATCAAATAAGATTAAAAAGAGCTGTAGAGCGTTTTGATAAAGCAAGTAAAATAAGTTCATGGGTAATGATAGGATTAACTTTTGTTATGCTTATCTTAACGGGGGTTATAGCTTGGTTAACCTGGATTTTAGCAAGAGGGACATAAAAATAAATAACATTTCTATCCCTCATTATAAGGGTCTTTATAAAGTCTAGAATCTAGGGGGAATCTAAGGAAAAACTTGTATATTTGTTGTACAAAAATTCATCTCTTTCAGGTGCCAGAAAGGTGTCTTGTTCGGTTGGGGCGTTCTCCTTTTTTTCAAAAAATCTATAAACTTCCCATGCATTAATTCAACATGAAAAAGAACGATGCATTGAAGATTGTTTTCTGGATTTCAATAGCAGGAGTTTTGTTTTCAGGATATTTGAGTTACACTGAAGTTTACAGACAAATTTGCGCTTTAGGAAATTTCGGAACATGCACAAGCGTTTTCACAATTCCCGCTTGCGTTTATGGATTGGCAATGTATACAATAATTGCAATAATTTCTTATCTCGGAATGATATCAAAAAAATAAATAATAAAAATAAAAACTATTGGTTTTTGTTGTGTATTCCCAGTGCGTTGTGCAACCAGCAATAACCGACAAAACTTTCAAGCAAGGCAATCCATCCGACAATCACAATTGCCCAATTCGCCCAGACAAAACTGAAACTTGGGGCCCAAGGTCCAAGCCACCAGAAGGCAAGAGCAAACCTGAAAATCCTGTCAAGTTTTCCAAGGTTTTGTTTAAACATTTTTCACCTCTAGCTTAACTAAGAAAAAGAATTATTTAAATTATTCTGATACTATCTGCTCCACGCCAAACTCCGTTAAGGCGTTCCGCCAAAAGAAAAAAATTAACGATAGCCTAATTTAACGCACAAGTTCGGATTTTATATTATCACTCCGTCGTTCTGCGGGGAGGGTGGGCGAGCGACTTCGCGAGAAATTATTGCAAAGCGAAATGTAAAAATTCGAGAGGGGTCGCGAGTAGGGGTTTGCTTATTGTATTTTTAATAATCATTCACTCATCACAACAACATTAGTCATTCCTCTTCTCTTCCGCTCAACAAATCCTTTTCCTTCAAGTCTGTCTAAAATTCTAGTCATCTTGGCTTTTCCAAATCCGGTTTTTTCAATCAAGTCGGCTTGGAATATTGTTCTGTTTT
>ERZ1292632.2156-Hain-H43-01um-R2-2156-length-17072-cov-4_pt1 | contig 17072 bp, 11 predicted proteins | sample MGYA00564407_ERZ1292632 | MGnify/ENA primary metagenome ERZ1292632 (study PRJEB36523, sample SAMEA6512637) | groundwater metagenome | collected 2019-01-08 | study: AquaDiva: Metagenomics assemblies of 32 groundwater samples | reverse complement strand
CATTGTGCCTTAAGTTAATAGGAGCGGGTAAAAAAATTCTTTATCATCCTGAAGTGGTTGTTTATCATCATAGACGACATTTTCCCGAGGGATATCTGGCCCAAGTAGGAAATGTAGGGACACATCGAGGTTATTTTGTAAAAAGGTTTCCTCAGACTTCACTCCGGGCAAGTTATTTTATGCCATTGCTGGGAATCGTAATGACCATACTGTTAGCATTATTTTCAATCGTTTTTCCACAGCTAATATGGTTGGGAGTAATTTTATATGGATTTGGAATCGCTGACGCCATAAGAACATCTAATTGGAAAATAGCCTTAATACTGCCATTTTGTGTTTACTTGTCGCATTTAAGTTATGCATACAATTTTACCAAGGGTCTGTTATTCATAAAGAATCTAAAAAGATGATAACCTGGCCAAAAATTTCAGTTGTTATCCCAACTCTTAACGAAGAAAAAAATATTCAAAATTGTCTTGAATCTATTTTCCGCCAAAAATATCCGAAAGATAAATTAGAAGTTATAGTTGTTGACAATAACTCTACCGATAAAACTATAGGAATAGCAAAAAAATTCCCTGTAAAAATTCTTAAAAGTGGAAAGCGTCATGGTGAGGTGAGTAAAATGATCGGGTTTAAAGCTGCCACAGGAGAATATTGCATGTATTTAGACGCAGACAATGAATTGGCCAGCACTAATTGGTTTGAAAAAATGCTTAAACCGTTCCAAGTACATCAAAAAGTCATTGGGGTTTTTACTTGGGAGGGAGCGAGGAAAACAGAGTCAGCACTAGAGAGGTTTTTATCTTTTGATCCTTTGCAACGAGACAGCCTTTATCAATTTTTTTCACCATCAATCAAAGAAACCATTACTGCCAAGAAAGATGGATATTGGCTTCTTGATTATCGGGTAGGCAAAATACCTCCTTCAGGCCGATGTTTATATAAGAGGGATCTTGTTCAAAATTTGATTAGAGAATATGAAATGTTTCTCGAGCTTGATTTTCTAGTATTATTTGCGAGAAATGGTTTAAGTACATTTGCTTATTCTTATGAAGCAGGACTTTATCATCATCATGCAAAAACTCTTAAAGACCTCTTAAAGAAAAGGAAATACAATTTAAACAAAGTTTATCTGCAACGAAACCAAAGGCTGTACAAATGGTTTGATTTGGAAAAGATCGATGATCTTATTAAATTATTACTTTGGATAATTTATTCAAATTTAATAATTCCATCGCTCGTTGTTGGTTTATATAAATCTTTTAAATACCAGGATTGGGCTGGTCTCTATGAACCGTTAGTAAATTTGTTTGTTACAGACATGTTAATTTTTGAATTTCTCAAAAATCCTAAAGCGAGAAATATGTTTAAGTTTTTACGAAATGGATAAATCTAAACATATCGCGGAAACGCTTCAAGACCTGAAACTGGGTTTAGATTCTCGAGGAATTGAATTTCTTCTTACTCGTTATGACGAAAACGCGATTGAAACGGTAGATGATATAGACATACTTGTTAGCCAGAAAGATTTTACAAAAGTAATCGAGATTATGAAATCTCGTGATTATGAGATAAGTTCTCATGATTACGCTTTAGGAGGAAGGTTGCCCGGGGTACAGGTAAACCTGACAAAAGAGGGCAGAATAAAAATAGACTTGCACTGGGATTTCACTTGGCGGCGATCCAGATACATGGATTTAGAATTTATCTGGCAACAATCTGAGACTAGAAAGATTGCGGGTGTTCAGGTGCAAACACCAAAACTCGAGAGCGATTTATTTTTGATCTTGACGAACATAATTTTCGAGAAAACCTACTCTACAAAAACAGATTGGATCTTTCTTAATAAGAGATGGAAGACTGTTGTAGAAAGGGCTGGGGTGCAGCAGCAAGTAGAAAAATATGGTTGGAGTAAATCTTTCACTAAGTTTAAGAAGAGTTTTATGGCAATCAATTCAAACTCCCAGTTTCCAGTTTTTATTCCTTTGCAAATTGTTTTATATTCTTTCTACGAAAAGTTCAAAAAAGAAAAAAAGATAGATATAGTAAGCTTCCTTTATTATGTCTTCTTTAGAACCAGGTTTGCTTTGGAGGGTGTGCTTCCCTATTAACTTACCTAAATGAAGAAAGTATATTTGCCCCTTTTTTTATTTGCTTTAACGAAAGCTTGTCTTTTTTCCTTTTATGGGTTTGGCCTTGTTGACGAAGGACAAAGCTTGCATAACGCGTTGAAGATATTACAAGGAGGGTTGCCTTACAAAAGTTTTTTTGCGGTTTTTCCTCCTCTTCACTATTACTTTTATGCACTACCCTTGTGGTTATTTGGTGAATCTATCGTTATTCCCCGACTTTTTGCTAGCCTCATTTTTGCTTTCTCTCCTGTGTTTCTTTATTTAACCCTCAGCCGCTTAGTTATAAGAATAATCGCTATTATACCAGCAATTATCCTGATATTTTTAAATGTCAACATTGATAGATTTTATTTTATGACGCTTATATTTGCGGGAATTTATTTCTTAACTCTGGCTTTTGAAACTGAGCACATGAAGTATTATTTTGTTTCTGGAATAATCTTTGGAGTTTCGAGCCTTTTCAGGCTAGATATCACGGGCGTATTTATCTTAGCTAGCGCAATCACGATTTTGTGTGCAAATATAAAAAAACCAAAAATTGCCATAATTAAGACATTACTTTTTTCTATCGGGACACTGGCAGCATTAGGCTCCTTGGTTCTTTGGCTCTCTGTTAATGGTTTGATGACAATTTATTGGAAAAATACTGTTATTGAAGCGATCGTGATCACCAAAAAACATAATCTGCCTTTTCCGGCGATTTCGGATTTGATCCCTTATCCCTTAAATCTTAACAAGTTATCTGAAGCATATGCGGCTATTTACGGATATTCAATATTATTTTCTTATTTTATAACCTCAATTTTACTAGTTACCAAGCGGATATTTGCTTCGAAAATTGTTGTAACATTTTTACTTTCTGGATATTTACTACTTCCTTACATGTTCGGACGTTCAGATATGGGACATTTGTTAAAAGCCGGAATTCCATTTTTGTTTTTAGGAGCTGTAATATTCTCGCGAGTGTTTTCCAATAAGTCTAAATTGTGGAAATTAGTAACTTCTACGATTGTTGTAGCTATATTTACAGGGGGAATAGTAGAGTCAATTTTCTGGATTAAACTTAACAATTTTCAGATAGAAATCAGAAAACAAAAGTTGCACGTAAATGCGGCATATGTAAAAGGGACAACATTACTTTCGGCACAGACGTTGCAGGAAGCAAGCAGTTTTTTAGGTAACACTTCTGAAGCCGTCGCTGCTTTGCCTTACATGGCGGGGCTATATTATTTGTCTGGAAAAATAAGTCCTACAAGATACGATAACCTGCTAAATGGATATCTTAGGAATTCAAGCCAGGAACAGCAATTTATTGAGGATTTGGAGAAGGCCGGGGTTAAAAGAATCGTATACGATCCTGAGGGCGGTCCTGCGATGGCAACTAAAAGTATAAGTATTTATAATCCTCAAATACACGACTACCTTATCAGCGAATATAATGTTGTAAAAACAACTCCTGAAGGATGGCTTTTTCTGGAAAGAAAATGAAAGATTTATATTCATTTTTAAGAATTAACCATTGGTTTAAAAATTTATTTTTGTGTTTGGGGGTAACGTTGGCATCTTTGCAACATGGTATTGAGTTTTCTCCAGAATTATTTCTGAAAACTATAATTGCCTTTTTGCTAGCTTCCATGGTTTCTTCAGCAAACTATATTATTAATCAAATTACAGATAAAGAATTCGATGCCGAGCACCCCGATAAAAAGTTAAGACCCTTGCCATCAAAAAGAGTTAGTCTAAAGACTGCCAATTTTTTGATTATTGTCCTTTTGGCAGTTTCTTTACCTGCTGCACACCTCCTTTTTTCAGAGATATTCTTCATTAGTTTATTAATTCTGTTTTTGGCTGGAATTTTTTATAACATTCGACCTATTAGGTTAAAGGATATTCCCTACATTGACGTTTTAGCTGAATCGTTTAACAATCCAATTAGATTTATATTGGGCTGGTTTGTTGTAATATCCACTGTCCCATCTTTATTTGTGCTACTTTTTACTTGGTCTTTAGGGGCCTTTTTTATGACAGCTAAGCGATACGATGAATTTAGCTTTTACGGAAAGAATTTGGTCCTATATCGGCATACATTCAAAATTTATACTCTAAAAAAACTAGAATATTTAATGTACATATACCAACTATTTACCTTAATTTTCCTAGGCGTTGTGTTGTCGGCTCGATGGCAGAAATTTCTCCCAGTGTTGCCAGTTGTGACTTTATTCTTTTTCTGGGTTTCTAAGAAGGTTGTGTCAGGAGAAGCAAAAGCAAGATCTATTGAATCTTTCGTCCTGTCTAGAAATTTTTTGATAAGAATATTTATTATGTTTACAGCTGGGGTAATATTATTTTTATGGCATTAAAAGTCGGTAAGGAAATGAAGGTAAAAGTAGAACTGCATGTTCACACGAATTACTCTTATGATTGTCAGACTACTTTTTGGCAAATTATTGAAAAATGTAAAGCAGAAGAAATTGATGTGTTGGGAATAGCGGATCACAACGAGATAGAAGGTGCACTGGGGTTACAAAAGGTGGCGCCATTTAGAATAATTGTGGGACAGGAGGTGTTGACTCGAGATGGCGAAATAGTGGGTTTCTTTCTAAAAAAATTCATTGATCCTGGCAGTTCGGTGGACCAAACAATAAAGGAAATAAAAAAACAAGGAGGGATAGTTTACTTACCCCATCCATTAGACAAGACAACTAGAAAAACTGCTATTGACCCAGGAAAGCTGGAAAATTTAATAGATGAGATAGATGTAATTGAGATACACAATGGTAGAACAGTATTTCCATGGGATAACAATAGCGCTCGAAAACTCGCTATTGCTAAACGCAAAGTTATGGCCGTTGGTAGCGACGCGCACACAAAATATGAGCTGGGAAGAAATTATATGGTTATGAAGGATTTTTCTAATCCACAGCAATTTATTGAATCTTTACAAAGTTTTGAGCATAAAACTTCTTATGTTTTACCATGGGCATTTTTCTTAACAAAATATTATCGCTGGCGCAAACGATACCGCAGAGAGCGTATAGAAAAAATATCAGAAGAGTGTGATCTCTGTGGTGGAAAATCTGTAAAAATTCTCTACAAGAAAAAGGGTGAACTATCTCAAAAATATCTAATTACTGACGATTCATACGGAAGCCATCTGCAAATTGTAAAGTGTGTGGGGTGTGGTTTGGTGTTTGCGTATCCAAGAGAAAGTCAGTTAAAGGTTTTAGAAAAATACCAAAACTTTAAAGATCCATTGTATGAAGTAGAAAGAAGCGCCAGAAGCATGAACCAGCAAGGCATAGTTCAAAGACTAGAGAAAATGGTGAGAGGCAAGAAGATTTTAGATGTCGGATGTGCTACAGGAGGACTTCTGAGTGTTGCCATCGACGAAGGATGGGAGGTCTTTGGAGTTGAACCTTCAAAGTGGGCTGCTCAGCTTGCAAAGAAAAAATACAAGCTCAATGTTCAAGCAGGTACTCTAGATGACTTAAAATTAGAGAGAGAATTTGACGCGATCACCTGTATTGATGTTATTGAGCATGTAACGTCTGCCCGGAAACTGATCGTACAAATTAATTCATTATTAAAAAAAGGCGGTGCTCTGTGTATTGTAACGCCTGACAAAGGTAGTCTCGTGGCTAGGATAATGGGTGAGAGATGGTGGCATATAAGACCTGATCATATATCTTACTTCGATCGCCAAACACTCACTATGCTACTTGAAGGCTTGGGCTTCAGGATTGAAAAAGTGGAACGTTACAAATGGACATTTAGCTATGACTATTGGGCTTCAAGATTTCAAAAAAACATGCCATGGATATATCACATATTAATGCTTCTTAAAAAGATGCCCCTTACAGGCAACTTGACTAAGCGCTCGTACGGAGTTAATTTTCACGACTCTCTGGAGGTGTACTGCACTAAACAGAAGGAGGTAATTTGAACCCTTTGCACTATATGCGGAGGGTGAATGATGAATATGACCTGGAACCTTCTATTGCTCATAGGTATAACGCCTCGGTAGTAGAAAAGTATGTAAAACAAAAGGTAAAAATTTTAGATGTTGGTTGTTGGACTGGGCAATTATATTCTGCTTTAGTAAATACACAATATAATTACACAGGAATTGATATATCTGGCGAAGCGATCTTTGTTGCGAGAGAAAGATTTAAAGACGCAAACTGGAAAGTATCTGATGCAACAAAACTGCCTTTTATTAAATCTAGTTTTGATGCAGTCTTAATGTTCGAAGTGCTAGAGCACCTAGGGGATAGAGAACAACTATGTATTAACGAACTTGGAAGAGTATTAAAAAATGGTGGGATTCTAATCCTGAGCACTCCTGCTTACAATTTAATGTCCATTCTTTCAGACCCGGCCTATTTCCTGCAAAATCACAAGCATTATAAAGAACTTGAATTAAGAAAGTTTCTCAAAAATGACTTTGCAATTCAAAAAGTATGGTTAAAAGGTAATGTGATTTATGTAAGCATGTATCTTATGCAAATGTTTTTTAAGCACGTTTTTAAAGCTGTTATTCATGGCTACTTGCGAAAAATTTGGGAGAAGGTAGCTTATGAAGAGTTTAAAACTAAAGGTGGTTTTTTAGGTTATTATTTAATTGCAAGGAAAAAATGAAAAGAGGTTTACTAATATCGCTTACTGGCTTTGACGGAGTAGGGAAGAGCACTCAGGTAAAACTCCTGTTGGATTATTTGAGAAGAAAAGGACTAAGAGTTCACGCCACTGAAGCAATGTTTAGCTATTTTGCCCTAAAGCCCTTAATATGTTCGTTAAGAGCAGCGACTGCCAGCCCCGCATTGGGGCCAGTTAAGCGAAACAAAAATCCTCTTTTAAAGTTATGGTTCATACCAGCGTTTATAGACATTTGGCTGGGGTACATTTTTAAGATACGCCCAATGCTTTCAAAGTACGACTTTGTGATAGCTGATAGATTTTATACTGACATGTGGGCAAACCTCGCTTATTATGGATATTTACCAAACTGGGCCTTTGGAATTTTTTTAAAATTGTTACCTAAACCCGATAAACCCTTTATACTTTCTGTAGATCCAATAATTGTTCAAAAAAGAGAAAGCGAATTTCCACCAGATTATTATGAGGACCAAGCAAGGATATACCAAAAACTACCTAAATATGTAGACTTCTATATAATTGATGCTAGCAAAGACCCAATAACGGTATTTGAAGAAATTAAAAAAGTATGCGATCTTGGCAAAAATTAATCTCGAATGTTTTTATTATAACCGTCATTCTCTATTCTTATTGGGGTATCTGGAATATATTTTTTCAGCAAGACGAATGGTTGGGATTAGGGGGAGCGATTTATAGACAAGAAACTTTTGGGACTTTAGGAAGTATCGCCCAAGTTTTTAACTTTCAAAACGTTAATGAATCATTACGTTTCTTGCCCATTACTTCAATTTCTAACCATCTTCTTTATAGCAATTTTGGAATAAATATCCCTATATACGGATTACTGGCATTAACAATTGTTGCTATTTGTGCCCTGATTTTTAATCAAATTGTCTATAAATTAACTAGCTCACATCTCTTGTCTATCATGTCATCTGTTTTATGGGTAACTAATAATCTGGCTTACCAAGCATTCACCTGGATTGCCACGATGATGCCATCGCTTTTGACAACATTATTCTTTCTATCGTCCTTGTACCTGTTGCTTATATATAACGAAAGAAAAAAGAATTTTTACCTAATCTCTTCGATTTTGTTGATGGTATTGTCTTTATTTTCGAAAGAAAGCAGCGTTTATTACATAGTTACTTATTCAGCAATAATTTGGTTTTTCTTTAAAAGGAAGTTTGCTACAAGGGAAAAAATAAAATTAACGGCGCTGTTTTTTATTCCTCTTACGATAAGCTTAATCCTTCCGCGAATAATTTCCTTAAGTTTCCACCAAAATAATTTTTTCCCATCTATTAATTCTGCTGATCAAACAGAAACAATTTACAACTTTTTTCTTATACCTGCCCGCAGCCTGTTCCATATATATTTTTCGCAACCAGATATATATGAATTTGTATATGCTGCCAATAAAATTCATTATTCCAGCCAAACAAATGGTTATGTTGTGGAAAGCATTATCGCAGACGCTTTTTCACTACTTGCTGCTTTTTACTTCTTGCTCGCTTTTTTTGTTGTCGCCTTATTTGCCAAAGTTAAAGATAGAAAAGTTATGTGCTTGTCGCTAGTTTCCTTTTTTGCTTCAACCCTACCATTTATTTTTTTTAAAAACGACGCTGCTATTTTGGAAACGCGGTTTTATATTTTTCCGGCTATGTGGGCAGCATTATTATTGAGCCTACTTGTTTATGTATTATTTTCTAGAATTCCAAAGGCAAGAAACTTATTAATGTTTTTAGTTTTTATCCCAGTAGTTTTTTATAATATTTTAGGAACACACAAGCATTTAAGACAAGATATACTTACTGGCCAATACAGAAATGGTATTTTAGATACAATCTCTGAGGTCAGACCAGCCATGAGGAATAACAACGTATTTTATCTTTATACAGAAAATAATGGCTTTTATGAATTTCAATCAGGATTTGGGCAAACTTTAGCCGTTTGGTTATATGATACTGGCAAAATTTCTAAAGAAACTCTCATTGATAGAAATTATTGGGATTTGTCTTATGAAGGAATTAAAACTTATCCAAGGGGAAAATTTGGTTATTTTATGACTTATGTCAAGCTGCGACAGGGTCTTAAGGATAATCCTGATATAACTATAAATCAGGTTTTTTCTTTTTATTGGGATCCTCAAAAACATAGCGTAAAAAATGTCACAGAAGAGATTAGAGAAAAATTAAAAAAAGATACTTCAAATGAAAAAATTTCTCACCAGATTTAATATATCTTACTTGGAGATATTTTTGTTGTTAATCGTAGGTTTAATACCGCTTTTTTGGTATAAGTCTGGATATATAGGATTGGGTCACGATATGGGTTTTCCTCTTGCCCCGGTTGACCATTTTTTAGACAGACTTTTTACATGGACAGACAGGCTCGGTCCCTTTGGCTCTAACGCTGTACAGGTGCTTCCGGGTGTGTTTATACACGGACTTGAGGCTTTATTGTCCTCCCTTGGCTTCTCTCTGCTGGCAGTCCAAAAGGTAACCTATATATTTTGGTTTGTTCTCCCAGGAATTACCATGTATACGCTTCTTCACTACCTGCATCCAAAGAAAGACGATTATCCGGTTAGGATATCCGGGAGTTTGTTTTACATGATGAACCACTATCTTCTTCAGGCCTGGACTATTGCCGAAAGAACTAAGTTTTCGATTGTCGCAGCTTTACCTTTGGTAGTGCTTTTAATAATTAAAGTACTACACAAAAAGGAATCCCCAGTAAAGAACTCACTACTTTTTGCCTTAACTTTGTTTTTTCTAAATGGTGGAGAGGGTATTCCGCTTCTAATTAGCTTATTCGTGGTGGTTATAACGACAATCTTAATATTCTTCTTTTTGTCGAACGAGAGTTTTTGGCCTAAAACAAGAAGATTGTTTCTTTTTTCTCTTCTGTCCATTTTATTTTGGATATTACTAAGTAGTTACTGGCTTTATCCTTATTTTAAGTCTTATAGCCAAACATTCGGACAAAGACTTGAAGAAGCTGGGGCAACGGCCGGAGCTATTTCTTGGAGCCAGGGGATAAGTGTAAACACTAGTTGGATAAATCTATTTAAACTTAGGGGAATCCCAGATTGGTACGCCAGCCCTGGGCACCCGTTTGCGAATGAATTTTTCAAAAACCCACTATTATTATTTTTAAATCTTCTTTTTCCTACTCTAGCACTTATAAGTCTTTTAAATCTCAAAAAACTATTGGGCTTATTGTATAAAACGAGAATTTACTTTTTAGGTTTGTTGCTTATCGCAATTCCGCTCTCTGCAGGAAGCCATTTTCCTTTGGGAATATTTTATGACTATCTACTAGTTAATCTGCCGGGTTTTGTCATGTTTCGTTCAGGATTTTTTAAATTCGGGATGATTATTTGGTTCGCCTATGCTTATTTGATCGCCGTTGGAGTCAAAGACACGACAGACTGGTTAAAAACGAAGCTCTCTAGCAAATACGAAGTACAGATTCCTTTGGTTTTGCTTGGTGCATTTATAGTTTTGCTTTTTATATACAATTACCCATTTTTGACAGGAAACTTTTTTGACTATGCTAAGGGGAAATCTACGATGGTAAAAGTACCTGAATATGTCTTTGAAGCAAAGAAGGAGCTTGATAGTAATAAATTTTCTACTAGAACTTTATATTTGCCAAATGCGGATATAAGGACTGAATATATAGGGTACGATTGGGGATATTTTAGCCTAAATGACCTCCCACACATGATGGGAAGAAAATCTTCAATAATAAACGGAGTCTTAGCCAGACCAAACGAGGTAGATTTAATAGTTGGTGTTCTATCGGAATACATTAAATTTGGAAACTCCAATTTGGTTAAATTTACTGGGGCCGAAAAGGCCGTTGTACAAAACGACTTTGTGTCCCCTGATTATGAAGGCAACCCATTAAGCGGGGTAAAAGAATCATTTAAGAAATCTAAGGATTTTACTTTTAAGAAAAGTATAGGCAGATGGGATTTCTACGATTATAGCAAGAATGTTCTTTCTCAAATTTACTCTCCATCGACTGTTACATTCATCTCGTCTGACCCCAAAGATTTAGACATAGCCGCAAATCTGCCAGGAGCCTTAGACAGTGCTGCTTTTTTGTGGTCTGACTTTCCAGGGGATGGCAATAATGAAGAAATTTTCTCTAAGCTTGTTATCCAGGCCGAATGTGCTGATTGTCCGCCAACAGAAAGCTATCAAATCTTCTTTTCTACTTCAAAGGTATTGATACCAGGAACAACTTTCTATCCGCTTGGTAAATTTATAACTGACGTGAGAAAACACTTTGCGGGTAGTCCAAACGCCAGACTAGACATAAATTTATCAACCTCTGTAACGCTAATTTCAGACCTGGGTTCGCTTCAAACCAAGAAAGATGAAAAGGGAATAAAGGTAGCAGCCAGCGATCTAGTTAAAAACTTAGAGGAAATAAAACTTAATATTGATCAGATTTCTGACCCAAAAACTAAATTAGAAGTTCTCAAAAAAGTGCGCTTTTTCTTGTCGTTTTTTGTTTCTTATGAATCTCAGTGGGCAACTGCCGCCCAGCCAGGACCGATAAAATCAGACCTGGAAAGTCTGGGGACTGAATTGAGGGAGACTATTGCTGAGATTGAGGGAAATACTGAAAAAGTTAAAATAGAAAAAGACGATAAATTATATAAATACAGCCTGGATATTCGCCAAGCTGGAGATTACGATCTGTATCTTTACAAACCATCGTCTTTAAATGACTCAATAACACTGAGTGTCAGCAACCATGTCTTCAATGCCCGCAAGCTCAACCCAAATTGGTACAAAACTGCCAATGTGACTTTGCAAAATCAGTCTACATTAATAGAAATCCCAAAAACTCAAGATTTTGAAGCGAGACCGGTAATATTTGCAAAATTAGAGCAAAACACACAAGAATTTCTTTCACCGCATATTGAATTTGTGGCCTTAAACCAAACCAAGTATTTAGTGCGCACTCAAGGCAGTGAACATTTTTTGTTGGGTTTTAACTCACGTTTTGACCCAAATTGGAGTCTAAGGGAGATAAAGCAGGATGTGAGCAGTTACTTTAAAGGAGATACGAGGAATTTTCAAAACGGCAAGGTAGTTGAATACAAAAGACAAGATACTCACGTGCTCACAGATATAGCTTTTCCAAGCTACGGCAAAAAACTTTATCCAACTCTCGAATTAAACGGCATATCTTCCGGGTGGATTTTAAATCTCCAAAACCCTAACCAGACTATGGAACATGTTTATCTATTGGAATATAATAGCCAAAATGATTTTTACAAAGCAGTCGGAGTGAGTATCGCCTCTCTCTGTTTGATTTTATTCCTCTATTTTTTGAGATATGGCCACCACCCCTTCTAAATTTATAATCTTCGCGTGCTTTGTCAGTTTGTTATTAGGTAAACTAGGGGAAATTACAGGAATTTTGATATACTTTTTGTTACTATGGCTGTTAATTAGGTCATTGAGAAATGTTTAAAATACGAAAACCTAATTTTGAATTTTTTTTCATCTTGTTATTTGGACTAATTCCTCTTCTTTGGTTTAGTCAAGGATATTTAGCCGCTGGCCATGATATGAGCTATCCTCTGGCGCCTATAGATTTTTGGCTAGATAGATTATTTGTTTGGACAGATAGAATAGGTAGCTTTGGTTCGAACCAAACGGATGCGATACCTGGAATCTTCATACATGGGTTGCAGGCACTGTTTTATTACCTTACGGGTTCATTGCAACTAGCCCAAAAGCTTGATTTTATCTTTTGGTTTACCCTCCCAGGAATAACTATGTATGTCTTGCTTCGATCTCTGCACCCGAAAAAGGAAGACTATCTTATAAGGATATCCGGCTCTTTGTTCTATATGCTGAATCATTATTTGTTACAGGGTTGGATTATTGCCGAGATGTCAAAGTTCTCGATTTTTTCAGCTTTACCGCTCGTAGTTTTGGCGATAATTAATGTTAACACAAGAAGCGGCTCAGTGTTGAAAAACGCTATCTTGATAGGTATTACGCTTTTTTTCTTAAACGGTGGAGCGGGGATTCCGTTGTGGGGGGGGCTGGCTATCGTTGCCCTAACTACATTGTTTGTTACGTTTTTGATTTCTCCGCAATCTTTTTTTTACAAATTTAAAAGAGCTCTTAGTTTTTCTTTATTATCACTAGTTTTTACAATACTTCTAAATATATATTGGATCTTTCCTTATATCGCTTCCTACCAATACAACTATATCCACAGAGTGAAGGTAGCAGGAGGCAGCGAGGGAGCAATTTCCTGGAGCCAAGAGATAAGCAGGAATGCTAGTTTTACCAATCTATTTAAACTCCAGGGCATACCCGATTGGTATGATAACCCCAACCACCCATACTCCAATACGCTTTTAACGAATTACCCTTTATTGTTGTTGGCTATTATTTTTCCAGCAATAGCTTTTGTCAGCCTGCTTAACAAAAAAGGTCAAGCTCGCTCAAACATAGCCTACAAAGTCGTATTTCTGGCGATTTTATTGGTTGCGATACCTTTCACTGCCGGTTCCCACCCCCCGACAGGAGTTATTTATAACCTGGCTTTAAAATATGTACCGGGCTTTCCCATCTTCAGGACTCCATTTTATAAATTTGGTATGGCGCTTTGGTTTGCCTATGCATATCTTGTGGCGGTTGGCTTAAAACAGCTCACTGAACTTATCAGACAATCTTACCTTCCCAAGTTCTCTCTAAAGCTAATCTATCTTTTCTCTCTTTCTCTATTTGTCGCTTTATTGTGCATTTATAACTATCCAGCTTTTACGGGTATATTTTTTAACTGGTCGGCAAAATATTCTACCATGATAAAAATACCAGAATATATCTTTGAAGCAAAAAAAGAACTAGATGCTAATGTTTTTTCAACCAGAACCCTGATGCTTCCTCAACTCCATGACGGTAACAAATATATTTCATATGATTGGAAGTACTTTAGTCTTTCAAGTATACCAAGTATACTGAGTAGAAAGTCGGTTTTGCTCAACGATGCTGTCTTGAGTGGAAACGAGCCAGGATTAGTTAACGCAATTTATAAGCAGTTAGAAACGTCTTCCGAGTCTTCACTTCTAAAATATGCCGGAGTAGATAGAGCTATTGTACAGGACGATTTTATTGCCGAAGAGGGGATGGATTATCTTCTAAGCCCGACCAAAGATGCAATATATCACGAGCCTAATTCATCTTTTTATAAAGAAGTCGGTAAATGGAAGTTTTTTAATATCAACGATCCTGAGATGAGGCCTTTGATTTATGTTCCACAAAGCTTTTCTTATATCTTGGCAGAAACCTCACACCTTTCCTTAGTTAGTCAAACTCCGGAGTTCCCTTCTTTAGCAGACGCTTTTGTATTTAAACACATTAGCAAAGGAAACAAACTCGATCCTTCTCTGGCTCCTGAGAAAATACAAAATATTACAATTCAGTCACAATGTTTGAACTGCGAAGAGAAAAAACAAGTAGATGTTTTAAGATCAAATCCCCCTCCAATATATCCTAGCAATCCGTTTTATTTCCTTATTGAGTTTATAGACCGACAAAAAAATAAAAAATATAAGCTACCAACTGAGAAGATAGACTTTACTCTCGGGATAATGAATAAGGAGGTGTCGGCTATGGATACAATAATAATGAATCCCAAAAATAGCAGCACGGTAAAGTATCTTCTTGAGAAGTGGAGTAATAATGTAAATCTGATTTCTCAACTCTTCGAGAATACCAGCCAACAAAGTCAAAAGGAGGAATATTCTCGCAGAATATATTTTTATTATTGGAATATTTTAGTCCGCACACAAAAGTGGAGAGAGTTTGAGCTTACTGAATTAACTCGGATAAAACTAGACAAATTTGAGGACATGTTGAGCAGGAGTGTGCAAGAACTGAACATTACCCCAGAGGTTTCCGATTTTAGCTATGGTGTGCGGACTAAACAATATAGTGTAGTGGTGCCGTACGAAGGTGATTACAAATTTGCTGTTTATGATTACAAGTTAAATGATAGAGAAACACTTTCGGGCTTTGTAAATGATACTCCCTATAACTTTGTAAAGTCACCTTCTGATAAATGGTACTTTGGAGAATCAATTAAACTTAACAAAGGAAAGCAGGCAATAGTTCTGCCGGAATTAACAGGAAGAGAGACATCTTATCCTGGTTTTAAGATCAATACTGCTGCCGGGCATTCTGAATGCAAACTGATGGATCTTGGTAAGGTGGACCAAGAAATAAGTTACGATCTCAATTTGGAATATCTGACACTTTCAGACAGATTGGTGAAAGTTGAACTTTTGGAAACAAATCAGCAATATCCTAAAGGAAATGAAAAATCTATTTATCCCCAAGTAAATAAAAATACTTCTGACCCATTCTTATATAGATTAAATATTAAATATAAACCAGGTATCTATGCAGAAACTGCTATCCTAAGAATATGTGTGGAAGGTGATTACGATTTCCCTACAGCCTTCGAGTTGAAAGATGTGAATATTGCTGAAAAATATCCAGACTATCTGGTATTTATGGTAAAAGAAAACCCGCCGGTTACGCCAAATAACTATAATTTGCAGTTTGTTGCGCTTAACCAAACAGCTTACCTTGTCAGGGTATCTGGTATCAGTGACCAGTTTGTTTTGGGTTTTAATTCTAGATTTGATCCCCAGTGGGGTATTCGGGAAGTAGATACAAGTCTTGCTAACTCTTATTTTAAAGGTAGAGAGAAAGAATACCTGGGTGGAAAAGTAGTCGAATACGAAAGACAGGATAGACATTTATTGTCAGATTTGATATTCAAGGGAGAGGCGGCAAAGAGTCCTGATATTGAATTAAATGCATATGGTAACGGTTGGCTAGTAAACAGCGGTGGTAAAAAGGAGTCAACTTTTCTTATCGAGTATCGGCCTCAAAACACCCTATACAAAACCTCTGCAGCCAGCATATTATCCTTGTTTGGACTAGGATTAATATATTCACTATTTTACGTGCTTAAGAAATGAAAAATAAGATAACTGCACAAATGCATCTGGACAAGTCAAAGATAATATTTCTTCTTTACTTTTATATTATTTTTTCTGAGCTGATAAAAACTGGGGCTGAAATTTATATTCTGGAACAAAGTCTTGAGCTTAAATTGTTTTTATTTTCATTGGCAGTTGTAATAATGTATAAAGTCCCGGATAGTTTAGTTATTTTTAGTATTTTACTTCTTCTATTCCTTAGCATATTTGGAATACAGACTGGACTTATGGTTTATGCATTTAGCTTTTACGCTTTTCTAAGGTTGCTTAAAAAGGCCACAAGACCTTCAAGTGAATAATTTAATATCAATCATAATTCCTACCAAAAACGCCTCAGGGCACCTTAAAAACCTTTTATCTTCTTTGGTTGGGCAGACTTATGAGAATTTTGAGGTAATTATTAACGATGATAAAACTACGAGTGATGATACGGGAAATTTGTTAAAGAAGTTTGAAAAGAAGATTAAGATTAAATACATCCATGAGAATATCAGTATGGCTCAAGGTAGAAAAGGTGGGGTAAAGCATGCCAAAGGCGACTATCTTCTTCATCTTGATGCGGACATGTCGTTATCTCCAAAGGTGCTCACAAATTGCGTGCAAGTAATTAATAAAGGATATGATGCCTTAATAATTCCCGAAATTTCATACGGAGAAGGATATTGGGCTAGGGTAAAAGCTTTTGAAAGAAGTATGTATATCGGAGACGAGACAATGGAGTCGGCTCGATTTATAAGGAGTGTTGTTTACAAAAAAATAGGAGGGCATAACGAAAAAATGGTTTTATCAGAGGACAAAGATTTAGATTTAAGAGTTAGAAAGGCTGGATATAAAGTAGGTAGAATTAATGAATCTATTTATCATAATGAAGGTAAGTTAAGTTTAAAAAAAGATTTACAGAAAAAGTTTTTTTATGGAAAGACCGCACGTGTATTTATAGCAGAAAATCCCAAACATGCCCTGCTGCAGGCTAATCTAATCTTTAGAACTGCGTATTTTAGAAATTGGAAAAAGTTAATAACTAATCCTGTCTTATCTTCAGGAATGTTTTTGATGAAAACATTAGAAACACTTGCCGCGTTTTGGGGTTTACTAACCGCTATTCAAGTACTATTTACAGAAAAGACTCTCGAGAATCTTAAGGAGTATGAACCCATGCAGGAGAGCAGGATGGTAAAAGGTTTAATATCAATTATAATCCCCGCCTTAAACGCGGGTAAACA
>ERZ1292632.1953-Hain-H43-01um-R2-1953-length-18400-cov-8_pt2 | contig 17078 bp, 16 predicted proteins | sample MGYA00564407_ERZ1292632 | MGnify/ENA primary metagenome ERZ1292632 (study PRJEB36523, sample SAMEA6512637) | groundwater metagenome | collected 2019-01-08 | study: AquaDiva: Metagenomics assemblies of 32 groundwater samples | reverse complement strand
GAGCGCCGCCCGCTCCTCCCGCACCACCTGTACCCGAATCCTGAGCGCCCCCTCCACCACCACCCGTACCCCCCTTAGTGCTGTTGCCTGTAATCCCTGCCGTCCCCACTGTTCCGTTGACGGCACCGCCAGTAGCGCCGCCCCCACCGCTTGGGGTCGTCTGGTTTACTCCACCACCATCGCCGCCTGCCGCCTCAGCGTTAGCCGCCGTGAGTCCACCGCCCGCTCCGCCTGCACCACCACCAAAGACCGACGTGCCACCAGCCAGGCCTGCTGCACCACTACCAGGAGCACTACCTCCCCCAGCGCCGCCAACAACGGCATAGCGCCCTGCTTCATTGGTTCCTTGACCCGCACCACCCCAACCTATATTATTCACACCAACAGCCGAGATGGGCAGGCCACCTCCTACAGCAGCGGTTGACCCGCCCGAACCTGCGCCGCCTATCCCTCCACCACATCCGCCTGTTCTCTCAACGTGCGTACTGACGCCAGGAGAACCGCCGCCGCCGCCGTAGGCATACAGAATTGAGCCAAAGTCCGTGGCTCCACCAGCACTGCCAGTCGCACCGTTCCCAGAACTGCCGCCAGCGCCAGCGGCAGTTCCGCCAGCACCGATGGTAACGGTTACTGTGCTGGAAAGGTCAGAAGCTCGAAAGATGGCAAAATTAGCAGAACCACCACCCGCTCCTGCACCACCCTGGCGTATGGCTCCCGCTGCCACACCCTCGCCGCCCCCGCCCTGGCCGCCACCACCATAGATGAGAACACGGACTGCCGTTACACCATCTGGTTTTGTCCAGGTGCCAGAACTCTTGAAGATTTGCAGATTAGGTTGTGCCATTGTGCCTCTAAAGGGTCAGGTCGTAATAGGCGTTGCCGAGCGCCTTCAATGCCCACAGTTCGTCACGGGTCAGTTCTTTTGCGACAACCACAGTACAAAACCCTGTGCCACTAAAAAACTCAACAGGCGTGCCGCTGCCGCTGCTATACAGACGCCCAACGGTGACGCTATTTTCCATGGCAACATAGGTGCCAGAGTTGTCGTCTGTGTCGTCGATAGCGGCTGCCGCACTATAGAGCTTGATGCCCGACGACGCTGCGTTACCGTTGTAAGTTGCAGCAACGAACAGAATACCGCCTGCTGCCAGGGCTGTGTTGTAGAGACGCCCGATGTACCCGTCGGTGCTCTCGTCATACAGGCGAAACCGCAACTTCTCCGCCGCATCCAGTACGAGTTGATACTCACGTAGAGCGCCTGTGGTGTCGAACTTAGAGAATATAGCCTTGATGCCCGTTGTGGCTGTTTGATTTACCCACGCAATGATGCTGAATGGTTCGTCCACGACGGAGTCGCCGAAGCTCAGGTTAGCAGTGTCGGGCATATCCGCTTCGTCAGACGTGCCATTAAACGACACACTGACACCCGATGCCTGTACTGTCAACTGAGACGCTATGGTGGCGTCCCAGGTAATCGTGCGAGCATTGCGGTCTAGTGATGTGCTGGTGGTAGTGTCGGTGAGATTTGGCACCCACAACAACCTCGTATCACCACAAATCGCCAGGATGTTGTTTGCAAACTGATAGGTGCGCTCGACACGCTCGATGCTGCGAAGTCCTACGGGGTTTGGAACAGGTTGGATACTGTACATTACCGCACCCAACTCACATCCATGGTGTCCGTTCCAGAGGCCAGAATTGCCTCGATAGCTCCTACTTGGCGAAGGTCAAACGAGATGTTGTATTCCTGGCCCATGTAACAATACACCCTGTTGGTGTCCTTGTTGAGCGTCCAGAGTTCAGTCAGGCTTGTAGTGGAGTCGGCAGCGGTGTTTGTTGAGATGCGTACCCACTTGGCGGGTGTCGAGGGGACGTTTGTTTCAGTGGTGAGTATCTGGTCAAGCGGGAGCGTGGGCCAGGTTGTGGGGGCTGTCCAGGTGATAGTACCACTAGCACTAAAGATGGTCGTGTTGTCTGTGGGAGTGATGTTGCTCCACGCAGAGCCGTCGTAGTAGGTCACGGCCATAACACCCCCGTTGGCGTTGTCGTTGCCCACAGTGACATACAACCCCCCATTCGTGTCGGCAAACCCCACGTAAATATAGTCACCCGTCGCCATAGAGTTGAGCGAGCTACCTGTTCCCGTGCCTGTGTCCCTATCGGTGAGGTTCTGTGTAAAGGCAATGAAGCGGCTCCCCGCAGCGGCACTCGCATCATACATGCACGCGCCAAAGATTTTGGGGTTGACGTGCAGGCGGAAGTTGGTGCTGGGAACATAGAGACGCGTCTGATAACAGTTAGGCGGGATGCCCAAGGAGGCCACGGTTGTGCTCAAAGCCAATTGCTCCCCACGAACCACCACGGCTCCGACTGGGTGTACTGCTGGCATTACCTTATGTCCTTCGGTGTTTGCACCACCTGATACTTACGCACCCCCGACTTCATCTTTGTTTCCATCCGTCTCCTTTAACAACTCATCACACAACAAAATAGCGCCCTCGACACGCAACCGCTGCTCGGTGGCGACCTGAATGGTCTGCACCAACTGAGCGTGTTGTTGTACGAGGGCGTCACGACGTGCTTTGATGTCCACAAATCCTCCATCATGGGGTGAACAGGGGCCTATGCCCCGCGCTTACGCGGCGTAAAACTCGGCGTATGTAAACTCAGCCCACGCAGCCAGAATGTAGCCCGTGGGGGTTGTCGCACCAGAACCCACATACACCATGAAGGCGTTGGTAGAGGTGTCACTTCCTACAACACTCGGAGCACCGTAGCCCCAGAGTGGTGCATACACTACCTGCTCGAAGGGGGCCGAACCTGTGCCCACGTTGTCAATACGGGGCTGCACATACGCACGGAACAAGTCGGACACCCCTGTTGGGGCTGTGCCTGTGTCGCCCGTTGCGGTGATATAGGCAGTGACTTTGCTGCCCGTTGTGCTGTACCTGCTGTTGACGTTGACAGGGATAAAGGCAGTGACGTTAGCGATGCCTGGGTCATTATTGCACGCACTAATCAAACACTGCCACACACCCGCAACAGACGTGCCTTCGGCGGCGACACTTACCCTTAGCGGCACAATTACAATACCGCTCGGCACCCTCACCATGAGGTCAGGTGTCTGTCGCACCAAGTCGGTCTGGAACGCAACAGGAGTAGTCAGCGCACCATGCGTAGCATGGAACACCCTACCCTGCTTTACCCACAAGAGTTCGTTTTTGCGGCTCAAATCTATTGCCATTGCGCTCCTTTAGGCGTAAAACTCGTCGTAGGTGAACTCGGCCCAGTATGCTTCGATGTAGCCCGTCGCGGAAGTACCGTTACCGACGTACACCAGTAGGGCGTTGGTGGTGCTGGAAGCCCCAATTACGGCGGGGATACCCCTACCGTGCAGGGGCGCATACACCACCTGGTCGAAAACTGCTGACCCAGTGATGGCATCAATGTCGGGCTGCACATAGACCCTGAGTAGGTCTGCGGTGTTGGTGGGGGTCGTGCAGGCACCCGTGCTGGTTATGTGGGCCGTACACTTGCTGCCCACTTGGGCAAGACGGGTGTTCACATTCACGGGTGTGAAAGCGGAGCGGTTGGAAGTGCCTGGGTCGTTGTCACAGGAGCGAATGAGCACCTGGAACACCGCCGCACCCGTGGCCTCGGTTTCGATACGCACGCGTAGGGGCACGATAACTGTTCCGCCTGGTACACGAACCACCATGTCTGGGGTGGTAACTACCAAATCGGTCTCAAAAGCAGCGGGGGTCGTGAGGGCACCGTGTGTCGCATGAAACACACGCCCCTCCTTCACCCACTGAAGCTCACTGTCAGGACTGAGGGTTATTGCCATTTATCTCCTTTATGGGGTCGATGTTCGAGCTTGATAGAGCCACACTGCATCCACAAAAAGGGACTTGGATGTGGTGTTCTTGGCTTCGATGGTTAGGTGTGGGGAGAGTAGTACTGTAGCAGTGACTGCGGCTGCCTGTGCTGTGGGGCCGTAGGTTCGATACCCGTCGGCGTCGAAGCGGCTATAAAAAGCCACCCCGTCTACAAGTGCTACCTGTAGGTACTCGTAGGTGGCTGCTGTAGGGGAGATGGCCGCTTCGAGTGTGGTAGCTCCCGTTGTGTTCGCAACAGCTACCCCTTCCCAGTAGGCGTTGTCGGCGGTGTCGAGAATCCAGACCGCCCCATCGGTGGAGGTAAATGTGGGGGTAGCCTTGGCATCTACAACAGCGTGTGCAGCAGCCGTGGTGGTGATGGCATCCCGAAAGCCCACTTCCACCTTAACGTTAGTGACCACAGCAGAGATTGCAAGCCTTGCCGTGATGATGGCATTGCTGTCACCCCTAAAGTGACGCCCACCTGCAAGGGTTGACGAAGCTGTGTTGTCACCCGCCGTCCCCGTGACCATGGTGATGATGCCGTTTACGACACCCACAGATATTGCAGGCGAAGCAGCACTCAAACCACCACCGTTACCCACCGTCCACCTATACGTGTCGATGGTGGGGCCGTTAAAGTCCTCCTTGAAGCTGAACACATCCCACGCTTCCGTCGAGAAGAAGTCGTAGTGCCTGTCACGGCCCGTCATAAGTTTCTTGAGGGCGGCCCGCGAGAGGTCAAGCCCTTTGTCTCCAATCAACTCTGCCATTTCCGCTCCTTTACTCGGTAAGGCGCAAGCCCAACTTTTCCATCTCTTCGACCATATCGTCCCTCACGTCGAGATGAAACTCTGTAGGACGCCTCCGCAGGAAGAACCACATATAGTAGCCCCGCCTGTCGGGAGGAATCAGGTACGTGCGGGGGTCGACTGCGGGCTGTGTACAGCGAAGTACAGTATACCCCTGCGACTCGTAGTGGGTTCCCGCACGCACCATGTACTTGTGGGCCACCAACATGACCCGCTCGTGCGAGATGTCGGTGGGGACGGTAAAGACCGCCCGTTCCCAAATACCACCCTGCGTGTGGGTGGTATCACTAGGGGGCATATGAGCCTCCCTAGCAGCTACCTTACTTCCCATCGACCTCGCGCCCAGAACCACTCTTGACCATCTTGAAGCCGTAGATGTTGTAGCCGACGTACTGGTCAAATATCCCATCCTCGATGTTTACGTCGTGGAGCACCTTTAGCTCGACCTGAGCAGCATACGCAATGGCCTCGCGCTGGAAGATGGCGTTCTTTTTGCCAGCCGTGCCTGCTTCGAGGTTGTTGCTCAAAAAGCAGTTAAGCGTAAAGATGTGCCCACACGCACCAGGCCCCGCTGCAAGGTCAATCGTCCCGCTGGCGTTGTACAACTGGTTGCGTAGGGCCTCAATCTTGCGAAGGGAGTTATACGTGTTGGGAGAGAACACGAAGAATCGGTCTTTGAGAGGGGCGTTAGCGTTGTTGAGGACGGCCTCAGCGGTGAGGATGTCGTCCTCGGTTACGTCAACGTTGTCAGCGCCGATGGCAGTCAAACCATCAAACCCATCGGTGTTATCGGCAGCGATGTCTGCATCCGTGTCTACAGCTATCGCCGTCCCGATGCCGTCAGTGAGGTAGGTGAGGTAGTTAGGCATCATCTGGAACATTCCCTCAACGGGTATCCTGAAAGCCTTTGTCCGCATCCTGTTGACAACCAGGTCGGTCTGGCTCTCCGTCACAGCACTCCACGTAAGCGCAGCACCCGTGCCGAAGGTAGAACGCGACGTAGATGTGGCGTTCTGGGTGAACTGTGGGATGTGTGCGGTGTCGCCAAGGCCCCTGACAAGCTCAGGCTCCCAAGTGTGGTCAAGCAGTGGGGGGAGCACCACCGCAGCCCTGTAGGTGATGGAGGCGCGCTTAGACCAGACTTCGGGAGTCCAGGTCGCCATAGTGCCCGACGCACCACCAGTCAAATCAGCCATTATTTACTCCTTTGGAGTGCCTCGTCGTAGTCCTTCTGGAATTGGGCGAACTCGATGTTGGAGAGCTTACTCACAATCACCTTGTTCAACTCGGCAAGGGTTTTACCCTTACCACCAGCAAGAGTTGCTGCCGCAGGTATTGCAGCAGCCGCACGACGGGCTATCTCCGCTTCAACTTTTTGTTTTACGTCCTCGTCAGACATCTTCGGCTCGACTTTGGGTTGTACCAGTGCGGCAGTCACAGCAGCAATACTTTCGTCAAACTTGCCCTGCGTCCACAGTGTATTGGCTACCTTAAACCTCTCGTCTGTGCCCCATACAGTGTCGAACTGCTCACGAGAGATACCAGCACGCTCGAACAGCGTTGTGATGCTAGTGCCCGCGTTCTCTTTACGTTTTTCGAGCGCCGCCTCACTTGCACTATCGCTGAGAAGTTTCTTGTAGGGCGCTACGTCAAGCGAGACCTGCTCGCCCTTCTGTGCCTTTTCAATGTTCTCAGCAAGCGCCATGTTGAACTCTAGTGCGGCGTCCACCTTGCGCTCAATGCGCTCGGTAGAAGTGCCCGCTTGTCTAGCCCTTGCAAGTTCTCGTTGCATCCCTTTGTACTGGTTTTGTGCGTCCGTCAACTGAACTTTGAGTGCTGCAATCGCGGCCTCGTGGTCAGCTTTGGAAACCGTTTCCACAGGGGTGTTAGCTGGTTCCTCTGCCATGGTGTCCTCCTACGTGGGTTCTAGTAGAATATTAGCACACGTAACTTACAAGGCTATTATACCACATCTGATGGTTACTTGTCAAGACCTGCTTCGACGACGGGCGGCAAGTATATTTCGCGCTTGAGGTGTTGCAGGAGTATAGTCCCAAAAGTCGGCAAGCAGCGCATCGGCTGTGGGATGTGTGACTCTCCACAGCTTTCGTGCAACCCCGACACGCTTAGCGGCGATTTTAAGTATGGGCCGTTTCCGTGCCATGAGTACCTGGTTCGCAGAGTTTGCACCGAGATAGGCCTTTAGCTCCTTGTACCACGCGAATTGTCCGTACAACTGCTTGGGGATAGCCCAGAAGTCCTGTAGGTACTCATCACTAGCAACATTACGCTCAGTAACCAGTGGGTCAATACGGCGGTCAGCTTTGTAGGTGCGCCGTGCGGTGAGATATTCCAGAATCTTCTCGGTAGAGAAGTCTGCGTTGGCGTACTTGGTGGCAATGGCCTTGACAGCCTCCTCACGAGCATCCCAATCAACACTACCGTCAGGCATCCTGAAACCGCCCTCGCTCACCGCTACGTCCGTCAAGGGGGCAACATTGCTCGCATAATCCAGATACGCGAGGTCGCCCGCGAACACGTCCTCTTTCAGCTTTGCGGCACGCTCCTTCAGGTCGGCAAACACTTTAGCATACCGTGGGTCGTCACGAACCCGTGAGAACTCTGCGGACTGCATCTTACCCATATCACTTAACCTGTCGCCAAAGGCGCGCCCTTCACCCGAAGCAGCAAAACTTCGAGCGGCTTCGTTACGCAGGGCATCATACTTGGTGTTGATAACATCCCAGGCGTCAGTTACCTCCAAGAATAGCTGGTCGAGGGCGTCACCCCGCTGGGTTTTGTCGAGGCGGGCCTGCTCGTCAAGACGCTGCGATTCTGGGTCGCCCAACCGCAGCTTGCGTAACCCCAACACACCTTGCTGGTCAATGGGGGCACTTACGCGACCCGCCAGCAATGCCTCCTGACTAGCCTCCACGTTCCCAAAGCGCGCATAGTGCTGCTCAACCAACTCGTCGTTGCGAGAGCTTATCTGCTCGAAAATGGGGGTCGGGAACTGGCGCAAGCCTGGTATTGCGGGCAGAATCAACGACAACTTATCACTCACGTTGCTCTCCGCCGCATCTTGCAGGGCTATGGGGAGCATCCGCCGTGCGACATACCCCGAATACCCCATGAACTGTTGGAAGGCGTTTTCTTCGGGCGAGCGGCTAACATTCTGACCAATGTAGTCGCGCCCCGTGAGGATGTCGAGGCCTGTAGATGGCCCTGGGCCGAGCTTTGCGCGAAGCGCGCGCCAGATGTCGGTCATGTTTTGCTCGAAGGCTTCCCTGCCTGTCGTTAGGGGGTTGTCAGAGGGCACAAAGTTGGAAAGGAAACGCACCATCTGAAGGTAGAACGAACCAGGGCCTACTCGTACACCATTAAAATCATACGTCATAAACATTGCCCCATCGCCACCGTTTGCAAGCGAGCGCGCGTCGAGCTTGGGTTCCTGGTCGAGCAACTTCCCCACGAACAAATACTCTGCCAACCCTACACCCAACAAACGAGCGAGGGCATTACGTGCAAGCGTACCTCGCAACCCACCCTGCATCGTGTCACTTATCACCGCAATTCCTGCGCGGAAGTAACGCGGGCTAAACAACATCACTCCTTCGAGGTTGCGCTGCCATGACGACACACCAAGGCGTGCGCTGTTGAAAGTGCCTGTGATGTGGTTGGTAAAACCACCTACCAGGCGTAGCTCCTCATCTGAGTGGGCAAGTGGCGACAGTGCCTTCCACAACTCTGTTCGGGCAACGTCCCCAAAGGTGTCAAAGGCGCGCTGGAAGGGTGTGACGACACCTTTAGCGGGCGCGAGCACTTTCCAGCTCAACAACTTACTGCCGATGGCTTCTGTAAACTCAGTCGTGCCTAACTCAATACCACCCTTGCTCACCATTGTGCGGGCTGTGTCGGCATTGTCGAGGAGATAGGCTGTTCGGGCTTGTGGATTAAAGAACGCCTCGTAGTGTTTGGAGGCGGCCTTGGCCCACAGAGTAGGGTGTGAGAGCAGCAAGGGAAGCCCCTGGAGGAAGGGTGCTGAGAAGTCAAGGGTGGTCGAGGTAAACCGCATTGTGTTTGCCAGGTCTCGAATCCCTGCTGGCACACCACTCACCTTCCACTTACGCCACAAAACATTGAACTCTGGGTCGTGTTGAAGTGCTTTGAGCAAACCCTCAGCGACCTCTGTGTCCTTTGGTACGAGGTTCTCCCAGAGGGGGCCGTGCTCGCCCAACGTGAATCCACCTTCAGCAAGGCGCAGCTTGGGGCCGAGGGCAGCCACATCACCATGTAGCTGTGTGGCATAATCCGCCAGGACTCTGGCTTCGTCAGTAGTGCCGACAGCTTTGTTAATCGTCTCATCACCCAGAGCTAAGAGCTTTTCACGAGCCTTTGCCTGGCCTGTGGCTGCGGTAGGCGCTATCGAAGCTGTGGCCTCTGCCACCACGGGCTTAGATGGGCGTTCTATATTGGCTTCCCACCATTGGGCAGCCTGAGCCTCTGACATCAGTTTCTTATCAAATCGCACAGCCTGGATGACAAACTCCCCGCCAGGTTGCTCTTGCATGATGTACCGTACACCAGGAGTAGAGGATGGACGACTAAAGGTTTTCGCCCCCTGGATGGGAGCGACAAGTCGGAACCGTCCTTCGTTTACAGTGGAGTTAGGGTCGAAGGCAAATGGTCGGGTTGCGCCAGTTTCCCAACCCGTACTTACGCCTTCCGTCGCTTTTGCTATAGGCGGTTGTACGCCAGGTTGTGCCACTGGACGCACGGGTTTCGTAACGGCAGGGATAGGCATCTCGGCCTGGCCTGCCGTAAGCGGCGTCCCCACCTTACTGCGAACCTTCTCGGCAGGTGCGGCCAGATACTTCCCTATGGCACGTATTTTACTGTCCAACAACCTCTTACTGGCCTTGACCACCCTTGCGTCAATTACCAACCCTTGGTCAAGTGCTATTTTGGTCACGTCCGCGTCGGTGATGGTGCGGTTAACACTGCGTAGGTGCTCGAAGGTGGCTTTGAGTGGGTCAACTTCATAATCAATACCGTCGCGCAACCCCTGTTTAACAAGCGCATACCCACGTAGCTGCCTCCACGCGGGGTCAACTCCGATGCCCTTGAAGTCGCCCTCTTTGAGGAACCTGTCGCGCACTTCCTTTTTAATTTGCCCGTAGACATCCTTGTTGAGCACGACATCCCTAAAGGCGTAGAGTTCCTCGGCTTCACTAACAAGCTCGGACTCCTTGAGGATGCCTGTACGGAGCTTTACCTCTGTAACTTCGTTGGTAATGCCCTTAAACACATTGTAAAATGCTTTGACACCGTTAGTTAGCTCTCCACCGCCAACATCCGTAAAGGCGTTGAGGCTTTTTGCGGTGACGAGTTCGAGATAGTGAGGATGCGTTTGTGTGCCCGCGAACACGACGCTGCCTACTCGTCCTGCTGTAAGGTCAAGATAGCCACTCAGAGCCTGTAGGCGAGCCATCGCCACCGTGCCAAACCCCGCATTGTCGGCAAGGAGCCGTTCACGGGTTATGATGAGGTTGTCGAGGGGACGTGTAGCACTCCCACTAGGATTTATCAGGTGTGACCCAGGAGGGCGTCGAAGGTGGTTGGGGATGTAGGTAAGCCAGCCTTTCAGGTCTGCGGGCCTGGTATTGATGCGCTCAACGGCGGCCACAGCACTCTTACTGGACGCAGCTACCTCGTCCCACACATCCTGAGCAGTGCGTAGTGTGCCGAGTGTGGGTGTGATGTTTTTAGGGTCTGCCCAGAGGTCGGCGTAGCGAGCGACGGTACGTCCTGCTGTGGTCTCAGCAAAGGGCAGTGCTGACTCGCCGAATAACACATTCCGCACCACACCCGCTTCGCGCACCATGCGGGTTGTGCCCACGGCGAGCTTGACACCACCACGAAGTATGGGAGCGCCGCCCAGGGCGATGAACTCCAGTGTCCCTGCTACACCACCCGCAATAGGGTTGTAGTTTTCCTCGTAGGCATGGTAGGCAGCTTCGCCAACCGTCATGCCTTGCTCGTAGTACTTGTCGAAGGAGGCTGCTATCTCTGGAGAAGTGCCCAGTATAGCTGCCGCAGCCTTAGCGTATGCAACTTCGTTGAGGCCTACTGTTGCCCTCGCTCCAAACCCGACCAGGTCAGTGAAGGTGGCGACAAGTCCCTTGTGTTGGATGTACTGTAGAGCAGCTTGTGGGTTGTGGAAGTAACCTGATGCACCCGTCATGGGGGGTTCGGGCACATCGTCGTCACCCCAGAGGGCATCCCACCACTCGCCCACTGTAACAAACCCATCATCACTGAACGCATCGGGTGCGATAGGGATGTTGGCGAGGCGTCGAAACACCGTTGTGAAGGCTGATGTGATGGGGTTGCGTCCAGGAGGTGGTGGGGGTTCTACCGCATCGGCCACACGCCCAAGGTACGTCATCAGCGCCGTATCAACCACCACACCCAACGGCTCTCCTTTAACGTGGGCTTCGATTAGATTACTCGCGATGCGTCGGTACTTCTCCCCCACGCTGGCGGGCCAACGTTTCAGCGCACTGTCGGGGCGTGCCCGAATATCGTCCAGTGCCCAGTCGGGTGTACCCATGGGCAGGCCAAGCTCGCTCCGCAACCACTCGTTTGAGTTACCTCCCACAACAATGTTGCGGTACTGTTGCAGCCGCTTCTGATAGTCGGGCTGCTCATATGGCTGTAGACCTGGTAGCGCCTCCGTGCCAAATGGGTCGACAAGGGGTTTAGGAAGTGCTGCCGTGTCTGCCATAGCTTTTCGAGCAGCCTCAGCCCTGACAGCCCCCTCGTCCAACTTATTGCGCACCTGTATAGGCAACCAACCTTTGATGGTTGTTGCAGCACCCGTAAACGGCGCGGTGATAACTCTCCACGGGTCAGGCACTAACGACTCCTTGCGACAGCACCTGGGGTTTCAGGGGTCAAGTTCAATACTGCTTGTTGTAAGTTGCCTCCCGTACCCTGGTAGGCCGCGTTGAGGTATTGCGCCTCCAAGGGGTTCATTGAGGCAAGCCCTTGCATAGAAGGTGTGGTCAGCCCACCCTGCCCCATCTGGCCCCGCAGCTTCTGTGCATACGCAAACGGCCCTTCGCCGAGGTTGGGCGCACTGCCTGTGGCCTCTTGGAACATCTTGGCGGCTGCGTCGGGCGAGAACAGCGCAAGGGCAAACATCCCAACACCTCCATTGGCAAGGAGTGTGCTGAGGAGTTCGTACTTCGCACGTTTTTCCTCAATGCCGACACGCAGTACGTCAAGTCTTTCAAGTTCCTTATTGTGGCGAATAGACTCCTTCAAGTTGCCCGCACTAATAGCGGCCTCTAATGCTTTTGAAGCACTCATAGTGCCCTTGATGTTACCAAACAGGTCTTTGAAGATACCTTCGCCAAAAGTCCCTAAGTCCTGGGCAGTCCCGTAGATGAACTCGTTGGTAAGCCTTGCAGCCTCTGCCGCGGCCTTCTGCTCCTTATCACGCTGCTCGAACCCACGTCGTTGAGTATCCTTGCGCTCTTCGGTGTCCTGTGCGCGGTCAATGATACGCTGCACGAAGTCTCGTGCGTCAGTAAGTTGCTTCCAAGCGAACTCTCGCTCTGACGTTTGCATACCGTAGAGGTCACTCATACCTTGACGTGCGGTGTTAAACCAGTTTGTTAGGTTTTTTTCTGCATCCAGCAGGGCTTTCACGCCCGCCTCGGTACGGCTCACAAACGCCCCCCGCTGCATCCACATCCCATCGAGACTTACCCCATCTTTATCGAATGTCGTTGGGGCTGTGAGGAGGTTCTGAGGCACGTCTGGTCGAGATGCTAGGAGTGTGTTAAGTTCAGTCTGCCACCGCTTTGTCGTCTCAATGGGGTCAAGAGAATTCCTGTTGGCCTCCTGTGCGTCAAGGTAGGTCTTTGTTGCGTCGGCAAGCGTCCATTCGCCGTTAGGCCCACTACCTCTACCCCCGCCAGGCACTGTGGGGGTTTCGTAGTCTGGCTCATCGTAGCGGTCTGGGTCACCTGCGGGTGCGTAGTCACCAGGCGTAGCTCCTGGCACTCCACCAGTAGCGGTTGCACCAGGCGTGGGAGGCCCTTCACGAGTACCTGTATCGGGCTTGGGTGGCGCAAACGCGGGAGGCCCTCCACGACCGTACTTGGTACGCGGGTCAACATCTGGCGGCAACACTGCTGGTGGAGCCTGTGGTTTGTCGAGGTCAAACTGTCCCCCAGAAGGCTTTGGGAACTCAGTGCCTGGCTTAACACGATACTTCTGGGTACGAGGGTTGTACTGTAGGCGTATTCCTGTACCTGTGTCTCGCGCATCTTCCCACAGGTCTGGTAGAGCCTTATTGTCGGGCATTTAATTCCTCCAGTTGACTCATAAGCTCATCCCTCCCCATGCGAGATGTCATGGCGAGCCGTTCCTCTGGCGACATCCGTTCCCAACGGCGCAGGGCTTGTTGCGGAGACAACAACTCATTGCCAGGCCCCAGAAATATCCGCTCATGCACCTTCTGCATCACCTTCTCCAACAACATCTCGGCCCTGTCTGCTACAACACCCGTCAAATCCTTCATACAGGTTCCCCAAAGTGCAGCACAGCATACAGGTGGGCAACCACTTCTTCATCTGATGCCGTGTCCCCCAAACCTGCCTGTGGATACCGCAGCTTTAGTTTGTTGTATGCTGCTACAAAAGCAGATACGAGTTTATCTACTTCCGACGCAACAACATGGGATTGTGGGAATAACCTATATTTAGACACGGCGCTCCTTATTGGACGTTCCTGTTAAAACTCACCGCCCTCTGGTTGACACTCTCGATACGCTTTACCACATCCAGGGGGTTCGGCGCGACGGGTGACTCTTGTACGGGTGGTGTGTTAGGTGGTGTTTCAACTCCCTGTTGAGCACCTGCGAACTGTTGTTTTGCAGCCTCCTCCATCGTAGCAGTTTGTTGTGACTGCGTAACACTCTGCATGATGTTCTGCATAACAAGTCCGCTCTCGATAACCTGTTGTATGACCCTTTCGGCATAAATCGTCGCCATAGTTTCGTCGGGGTCTTTGTAGCCAATCTCGGTCAAGTAGTCCCTCAGCGGTATCGCGCCCGCACGGAGAGGACTCAGCCACGCCAACATCTTGCGGTCACGTTCTGTGGGGTCAGTTGCATCAATCCGCACTTGGAGGTCAAAACGGTTTGCGACAACACCTTTGTCAATACGGCGGGATGCCTCGCCCGTAGTACCTGGCCCTAACAAGACTGGAAACAAGTCAAGGTGTGACATCACACGCTCGGCAAGTCCCACACCTCTCGCGAACAACCGACTCGCCATACCGATGATGTTGTCTTTGCGGAGGGAGGCCTGTCCAACAAGCAACGCTTGAAGATACCCATAATCTACACCAGGCTGCCGTGAACCCTCCATCACACTGCTAAACGTCGCCCTTTCAATACTCCGCATAACAAGGGGCAAGAACTGAAACATGGCCTGGTCAAGTTGGGGTTGCTCCAACCACTGGGGTCTGTCCTCCGCCCTCATGGACGGTACTTGCAAGATACCACCTGAGCTTAAATCCCACCGCGCTTTAAGGGCTGTAGGGTTCTCAGTGGTGAGGAGATGTGGGAAGGCTGTTTTTTGCCAAATTGCGTCCATCACGGTACGCAGGAGAGCTTCCGCCCTCAACTCACTCTCGGCGTGTTCCAACAGGTTGACTGCCAGTGCCTCTGGGCTACCCCGCGCATCAACCCTGCCCATACCACTGTACTCAAACACATAGGGCACGACTCGATATGGGTTATCCTCATCGATGACAAACTCTCCGTCAACGACCACCTTATAGGACTCTGCGCTCCAATACTCTACCCACGTAACCTCGTCGTTTGCTCCCCTGTGTTTTGGATTTGACCAACCGAGCCGCTCAACCTCCCATGCACTGCGCGTTTGTTCCTCAATAACCCACGGGATAGGGAACTCACCACCTGGGGCGGGCATAACAGTACCTGGGTCACGTGGTAAGAGACGTAGTGGGAACGACTGCCCACGTACCTCTTTCCACACCTTGCGCTCTTCATCACTCGCGTCACTTGGCTCTTCGGGCCAACGGGTAGGGTCGTAAAACACCTTCCAGGCGGCAGCGCCTCGCAAGCTCATGTCGAACACTACTTGCGTAAAGGGGTCAACGAGAGCATCGGCCCTGAACTTATCGACGATAAAGCTGTCAAGACGTAATAGTAGTGCCTTCTCACCGCGAGCCTTTTTACTGATGCCCCAATCGTCACGAAGGGGTACGATGGTTTGGACACGGATGTTGTCCCTAAAGTGGTCTATAATAGAACTCGCGGTACTGGGATTATGGACAAAAGTACCCGTGGGAACCAGCTTAGCGAGGTCAGGGAACGAGTGGTCGTACAGCGCCTGTGCCGTCTCCATTTTGATGTGCGCGGCACGATAAAACGTTTTCATGCGCTCGTGGAGCGTTGCAACATCCTGTGGGGTTGCATCTCTACTTAGCACGCTGTGCCTCCTCTAGTCGTTTGTTGGTGGCATCGACTCGCGCCACCGCGTCTGTAAAGTCCTTCCAGGACGGAGATGTCTCAGTGTTGAGGTAGCTTACTGCCCTGGAGGGTTGTGCGCCCCTATAGCTCATAGCTACCCCCAACTCGTGGTTGACACGCCCAAAGCGTCGCACCAACCCATAGGCCAGAGCACTACAGGCGTGGTTGTTCTCGTCAATGGGCTTCTCATCCATAACGCTCCCTGCGGCATCAGTACGGTAGCGATACACCCCCATACCCTCGAAGGGGTGTTTGCCCACACCCATCTCTGCTATCAATCCCACACACTGGGGGTGTACCAAGAGCCGTCCTTGGAGGAACGACTTAACTCTATCGATGCCGTCTTGTATGTGGACAAAATCCGAGTCTAGATGGATGTTTGCGTCAGCCCACCACGCTTCTACAGGCGACCGCTCAGCAGCGTGTCCGCGGCCTGCGATGTCTACTACGCCACGCCCTGCCACATCCTTCCACCAGGGGCGTTGCTTACAGAGTCGTATCACATCTGCGTTGGAGGCCGACTGCACGTACACCTCATCCACGATGTGTACCACATCCCCCACAACTTGTGTAGCCAACACCGCATAGGCCCTGCGGTATCCTGGGTCTATCCAGACTTCTACAGGACTACCTACCACGTACTTGGCCTCTGTACTAACGTGGGTGGTGTACTGGAACTCTCGATATACCCTCCCCGTCGGCGGTACAGGTATGCCCATAAACCGCTCATTGAAGTAGTCCTCTGGAAAACTTGCTTTGAGGCGTAACAATTCAGGGTCATCAGGCCCACTGAACTTTGTGAGGTTGGTTGAGGTAGGGATGCTAAAGGAGCGTGCGGCGTCTAAATTATCGCCTTGCCACTGATTGTACTTCTCGGCCTGCCAGCCCAAGCTGCCCTCAAACGTGCCGCTCAGCCAGGCCCAGCCGCGCTGTTGAGACAACCTTTCACTCACGCGCTGAAAGGTCTGCCACCGCCAGCGACCCACCTCACACCCCACAATGCCGTCAGGCGCTTTCTCAGCAATACGGCGGTAATCTTCGGCGCTTCTCGTCTCAATCAACACACCGTCGGTTGTGAGGACACTTTTTGGCCCCCTGGCGGGCGTCGAGAGGTGCTTCGCATCCACCATGCCTAAGTGCTGTAGAAACTGTACTGTGTACTCGAACTCAGGCGTACAGGTGTCGTACTCCTCTGCAACTATCCAATACAGCCTCCCCAATTTGTGGCGACACACGAGTTGGAGTGCCCCATGATACGACTTACCACTCCGAATCCCACCCATAACCATCCGTATGCGGGTGTTATCCCAAAACGGCACTGCCATCGCTGGGGTCGGCGCGAGCTTCAACTCCCCCAGTATCGCCTGGCTCACGGGTATCCACAATCGTGGGTCTGTTGCTGGTGTACTCGTCAACAATGCGCTGGATACGCTCATAGACTCTCCGTGTTGGGCTGTCCTCCGACTCAGCAGGTAGCACCAAAGCCAACTTCCAGAACAAATCTATCACGAACCTCAGCATCCCCATGTTGCCCGCTTTGGCTGTCTCGATAGCAATACGGGTGAGGTCGGGCATAGAGCGCGCCATTTCACCCGCACTGAGTTGGAGACCCAGGTGTACTTCGGCTTTGAGTTTGTCGAGGCGCACAAGGGCCTGTTCAGCACTGGGCTTGCGTCCAGCACCAACACGCGCACCGCCTCTAGTCATAACCTGTGGTGGTTGAGTTCATAAAGGGTGGGTTCCAGTATGGATACACCCACACGGCCTCGTACCTGCGGTGGCACGGACATGGGCAGCAGTGGATACAACCACACG
>ERZ1292632.2155-Hain-H43-01um-R2-2155-length-17079-cov-5_pt1 | contig 17079 bp, 16 predicted proteins | sample MGYA00564407_ERZ1292632 | MGnify/ENA primary metagenome ERZ1292632 (study PRJEB36523, sample SAMEA6512637) | groundwater metagenome | collected 2019-01-08 | study: AquaDiva: Metagenomics assemblies of 32 groundwater samples | reverse complement strand
GATGTTTTTCGAGGAAGGCCAGAACATCTGCTGCCACGCCTTCCACCATGACCCCATTTGCAACGAGAACGATCATCGGGGCGTGAATATCAAAGGCTCTACGCTGGACTGGATCAGCCCTAGTTTCTTCACGCCGGGAGAGACTGCGGTGCTATCGGGCCACGACGCGCTCGTGGTAGAAGTATCGCCCCCGGTGAAGTTCGACCGGCACCCGCGCCATACGATCCTGAACGCGACCGAGATCGCGATGCAGGTACGGGACAAGGTGCTGCCATCGCACGTCAACCTATTCTCGTATCCAGTGCCGATACTCGGTGAGCCCACGGCGAAGTACGATCAACTCATTGCGGACGTGCTGGCGCTGATGCACAACCGCGAGTTTTACACCGGGAAGCAAGCCGCATGAAAGGCACTTGGCTCCTGCCTACCCGTGGTCGCCCGCAGACGCTCAAGCGGTTCATTGATTCCGCGAACGCAACGGGCATGTCAACGCCTGGGTCGATTCTTTACTCCGATCCGGCGGACATTGAGGGCGTTGTGCTGCCGCTGAACTGGAACACGCACCGCACGCAAGCTGTTGGAATGGGAGACAAGTTCCGCGAGGTCTGGCCGCTCATCAAAGACATGGATTGGGTCGGCTGGGTAGTGGACGATCTGATCCCCGAGACGCAGGGCTGGGACAAGACGCTGATCGGCGGCCTGAACGGCGAGAACGTGATTAGCTGCAATGACGGTGCCCGCGCCCCGTTTCGCATGTGCGCGCCCGTATTCAGCGGCGATTGGCTCAGGGCCTTGGGCTATCTGTACCCGCCCGATCTGTTCTGGCACTCGTATTGGGACGACGCGCTCGAACGCTTGGGCCGCGCAACCGATAGCTGGTGGGTCTGCATGGACGTGACGCTGCGGCATGTGGACGCCTTCCAAACCGGGATCGCCGATGCGACGCACATGCACAGCTACGGCAAATCGGACAAGGACCGCGCCGACCTGATGACGTGGCGGCGCACGGAAATGGACGCAGCGGTACGCAGGATCATGGCGCTCAAAGCCGACTATCGAAACGTGAACGCTTTGCGGAAATCCGCTACCGGAGTAATGGACGAAGCACTTAGAAAGGTCGCCAATGCCTGACGTGCGAGCGGCAGGACTCGAACCTGCAATATGTGCGTCCGCCTCATCCGCCCTGACCTACCGCACGCTCGATCAGGGTTCCTCCGACGATGGAAGCGAAAAGTTCCGTGCCGTCGCACGGGTCGCTTGTTACCGCCGGTCGTTGCCGGAATGTCTGCCATTTCCACCACGCTCGCAATCAAGATTTTAACATAGAGGTCGCCAATGCCTGAAGCCGTAGTAACGAAGCCCGAGCCGCGCCCCTCAACGATGGTGATAACCGGAGAGACGCGCGCCGCGTTCATGGACAAGCGCCTCGACATCGCAAAGCCCGAGCCGAATGCGGACCCTGCCGCCGCCGAGCCTGCGAAGGTTGATGCCGCCGCGCCAGCCGCCAAAGCAGAGCCAGCCGCCCAGCCAGCACCGGACGCCGAGCTTGAGGAAGTCGTTGCGGAGGAAAAGAAGGCGCAACCGGACCCGTCCAAAAAGCAGCGATTCCAGGGACGCATCAGCGAGCTTACCGAGGCAAGGAAAGCCGCCGACGCCAAAGCCGTAGCGGAGAAGGAGCGCGCCGACAAACTGGAAGCCGAATTGCGTGCCAAGGCCGAGCCAGCGCGCGCCGCCGAACCTGAAAAGCTCGAAGCCCCGCAGCGAGCCGCGTTCGCAACCGAGGACGAGTACCAGGATGCCCGGGTCGATTACCGCGTGAAGCTCGCCCGCGAAGCCGACCGCAAGGCCGAAGCCGAGGCCCGCGCCCAAGCCGAAGGTCAGCGCGTCGTCAGCACCTACGCCGAGCGGCTGAAGGCGGCGAAGGCGGAAATCAAGGACTACGACGCGCGCATCGAGCCGCTGAAGGACTTGATGATCCCGCCTTACATCCGGGATTCAATCTTCGAGTCCGAGGTCGGGCCGATGCTCCCACTGTACTTCGCCGATCACCCTGCGGAAGCGCGCAGAATCATAGGCTTATCGCCTACTGCGGCACTGCGGGAATTGGGTAAGATCGAGGCGATGATCGAGACCGAGGCTGCTCCTGCACCGAAGGCCGAACCGAAGGCAGAACCCGTCGCGCAGGTATCCAAAGCCCCGGCACCGATCAGCCCGCTTCGCGCGGTGAACGCCGCAGAGGATGCCCCGAAAATAGATGCCGCCGGCAAGTTCACCGGCACCTATGCCGAGTACAAGGCGCTGCGCAAGGCGGGCAAGATCAAGTAGAAATTTGACATGGGCCGAAACACGGCCTAATCTGCGCGCAGTACATCAGCAAGCCCGAGCGAGTAATCGGGCACGCAATACCACGCCGACCGGGGCGAATCGTCCGGGTAAATTCGTGCAGTCTCCACGAGTCAGAGACCAGCGGTAACGGTTTCTCGACAACTCTTTCGGAGGCGCACGATGCCAAATACGTTGCTCACGATTTCGATGATCACTCAGGAAGCTCTGATGATTCTCGAAAACGAACTCACGTTCACCAGCGAAGTCTCGCGCGAGTACGACGATCAATTCGCCATCGTTGGCGCGAAGATCGGCGCAACGGTCAATGTTCGCCGCCCCGCCCGTGTGATCGGTGCCGCAGGGCCCGCGCTGAACATCGAGGACTTCAATGAAACCTCGATCCCGGTGACGCTCACCACGCAATGGACAACCGGCGTGCAGTTCACGACGCAGGATCTGGCGTTGAGCATGGACGCCTTTTCGGCGCGCGTCATCAAGCCGCACGTCGCAGCGCAAGCGAACAAGATCGACCGCGAAGGTCTTGTCATGGCAAAGAATGCCACCGCCAACATCGTTGGTACTGTGGGCACGCGGCCCTCCAGCCTGAACACGTACCTGCAAGCCGGCGCGTTTCTCGATAGCGAGGGCGCTCCGCGCGACGGACGGCGCTGCGTCGTGATCGACCAGTTCACCAGCGCCACCATCGTGGATGCGCTCAAAGGGATTTTCGTCCCATCCGACCAGATTGGCGAGCAATACCGCAAGGGCTTGATGGGACGCGACTCGGGCGGCATGAACTGGAAGATGGACCAGAACGTGGTCAACCAGACCTTCGGTGCATGGGCGACAGTTGCAGGGGCAGTCACCGCTACGTCATCGAATCAGGGCCTCACCACGGGCTGGGCATCGAGTTCAACGCTGTCGCTTACCACCACGCAGACGCTGACGTTGCAGGTTGGCGACGTGATCCAGTTCACCGGCATCAACGCCGTGAACCCGCAAAACAGAGAGTCCTACGGCCAACTTCGTAACTTCGTCGTCAACACCGCAGTCACCGCCACCGCCGGAGCTTTCAACGTCTCGGTCTCCCCGGCGCTGATCAGCGCGGGCCAGTTCCAGAACGTCACCGCCTCCCCGGCCGCTGGAACCGTGGTGCAGTTTACGAGCCTTGCCACGGGAACGGCGAACGCGCAAACCGGCGCGCAAAGCATCCTGTTCCACCGCAACGCCTACACGCTGGCGATGGCGGACTTGGAACTGCCGGAGGGCGTGCATTTCGCAGGCCGTGCGGCCGACAAGGAACTCGGGCTGAGTATCCGAATAGTACGGCAGTACACGATCAACAACGATGCAATCCCGTGTCGGTTCGACACGCTATGGGGTTGGGCTCCGCTGTACCAGGAGCTTGGCTGCCGGATCACGAGTTAAGGAGCGATCATGCCGAATCCCGGACCAGCTTCCACCATCACCCCGAGCGTACTGCTGTCGGCAAACTCGCCTGACGGCTATCAGATCGGGTCGCTTTCCACTACCCCGATCGGCCTCTACGGCGTCAGCGGCGTCCCGCAACGCTCGAACGCCAATCAACTCACCGTCAGCACGGGGGGCACCGCAGGCACTCTGCTCTCGGTGCAGACGATCAACCTCGCCCCGGCCGCCGTTGGCGCGAATACCACGCTCTCGCAGGCGTTCACCGCTACCGGCTCGCCTGTCAGGGGCGGTGATTTCGTCGCCGTGAATACCGTCATCGGCCTGACCGCGGCAAGCGGCATCGGCAACGTGCGGGCGCATACGGCGACAAACGGCGCGGTCATCATGCAGTTTTTCAACATGGGCACTGGTGCCGGCGTCACGTCGGTTGCGGCATCGCAGTTCCAGTTCCTCGCCTTCCGGGGGATTGCGAACTCCATCGCGCTCACCCCTTCTGCGGTATCGGCGAATTCCAGTTCGGAGCAGACGTTCAACGTCACCGGCATTTCGACAGATGATCTCGTGTTCGTCTCGAAGGGCGCGGAGAACGACGGCCTTGGCCTGGGTGGCGTGCGCGCAATTGGCAACAACAGGCTCGCGATCAACTTCCTGAACGTGAGCACGGCGACGATCACGCCGACCGCAGCGGAAACGTACAGCTATATCGGCACTAACGGCCTGTCGGCGAACTCCAATCTCATGGTGTACGGCGTCAACGTCGGCGTTCTGCAACGCATCGCTGGAAACGTCACGACAAACTGGATCGTTGAATCGCAGACCGCGACCTGCTCCTCGATCCTGGCCACTGACCTGCTGTTGGGGATCTCCAAGCCAACCATCCAGGCGCAATTGGGTATCGTGGGCCAGCGGATCACCACGGCGAACGTGATCGGGATCGACTTCGCAACCGGGGGCATAACTGGTATCACGCCTACGGCGAGTGAGGTCTATTCCTGCATGCTGTACCGCCAAGCTCCCGCATCCCCGCTCATGCTGATCTCCGTGACCTGTACGCCTGCGGCGCTCGCTGGCGGTAGTTCGGTGGAGCAAGCCTTCACGGTGACGCCGGTTGCGCTGGGCAGTTTCGTCTGGGTCAACGGTCCTGCGCCGACTTCCGGCACCGGCATCGTCAACTGCCGCGTATCGACTACTGGCGTCGTGGCGATCCAGTTCGCCAACGCGCTGGTATCGACCACGGCGACGCCGACAGCGGGCGTCTACGTGTTCGGCGTCACGCCGCAATTCCCGAGCGGCGGCTCGAACTACTCGACCCAGGTCGCCAACAGCGTCGTCAACGGCAATGCGCAGGGCAATGAACTGCGCAATGCCTTGGTGGCGCTTGGCGCGATCACTGGCGGCACGCCGTAAGACTTCGCCACGCCCCGCGCCAGAACCCCCTCTATGGCGCGGGGATTTTTTAAGGAGTTTGCATGCAATTGGTTCGCGGAGTCGGAGTAGAAGGAATCGAAGAGGGCCTTGCGGCCTCGCGCGTCTCGGCTGCGCCGCATGTGCTTATCTGCACGCCGTCGCTCGGCGGCATGCCGTGCCTTGAATATCAGGTTTCGCTCCTGACGACGATCACGCGCTGCCAGCAGTTGGGGATCATTTGCGATGCGGCCTTTGTGCGCGGCGATCCGTTCGTCGGCAAGGCGCGCAACAACCTGATCATGCAGTTTCTTGGGCGCGGTGCGCAGAACCTTTTTTACATCGACGACGACGAAGGCTGGGACGTGGAAGCGTTCCTGCGCATCCTCGCCGATCCGCATGAAGTCGTGGCCGGCGCGGTGCCGAAGAAGATGGACGAAGTGACGTTCAACAACGTCGATCTCGTGACCGATGACGCGAAGAACTGCGAGATCGAGGGCGGCCTGATGAAGGTCCGCACGGTCGGCACCGGGTTCATGCGCCTCAAAAAGTCCGTCATCGACAAGTTCATCGCCGCGCATCCCGAGACCTACGTGCCGGGGGACGGCTCGCAGCCATTTCATCATCTCGTGTTTCAGCCAGGCGGCAAGATCATCGACGGCCAGTTCTGGGGCGAGGATCTGGTCTGGTGCAAGGACTGGGAGGCGATGGGCGGAACGCTCTGGATTGATCCGAACGTCGAGTTCGCGCACATCGGCCGCAAGGCGTGGAGCGGGAATTTCCTGAAATATTTGCAGGCCAACTGCAAGGTTCAACTCGCACCGGCCCCCGTGGCGCAGGCTGCATAGGAGACGGACATGCCAGGTTCTACTACCATCCCGCGCGGAAACATCCTCTACCAGAAGCTGATCACCGTCACGCTCGCGCCGGCCGTGGTCGCAACCATCACGACCGCCGAGCAAGCGTTCGTCGTGCAGGGCGTGCAGTTGGGCGATCAGGTCAGGGTGCAGTTCAGCGGCGCGCAAGTCGCCGGGGTCGCCGTCGTGAGCGCCCGCGTGACCGGCGCAAACACGGTTGCCGTGACGTTCATGAACCCGACCGCAGGCGGTGTAACCCCTGCGACGGGCGGCTACAACATCTACTGGCAGCGTCCGGAGTACATTCCGCTCGATAACAACGTGGTCTAGTCGTGCAAGACAACGCATTTACGCCGTTCGGGCCGACCTACCGGGTCTCGGGGACGCCCGTCCAGTGCTTGACGACGAACAACCAGAACGCGACGTCGTACCGCGTGCGCAATGCGCTCGCCGCCGTGTCGTTCTTCAGTTGGGCTCCCCCGCTAGCGAACGGCAACGCGCCGACGATCAGCACCGTGACGCCTGTGGTTGGCTCCGCGCCCGTCTCGAATACCGTGGGCATGGTCGCATCGACCGTCGAGGTGTTCTGCTTGCCGCCGAACGCCTGGTTTGCCAGCGGCTCGGGCGATGCTTTTGAGGTGACGCCCGGCGAAGGCAGGTAGAGCGCAGTGGCCTCCGCGCTCGACATCCTGAAGGGGTCGCTTCGCAGCATCGGCGCGCTTGGCACCGGGGAGACACCGGACCCGGACACCGCGAACGAAGCATTCGGCATGCTCAACGACATGCTGGATATGTGGTCGAACGAGCGCATGATGGTGTTCTGCGTGCAGGAGGTCATGCACGAGCTAGTCGCCGGCACGTACATCTACACGATTGGCGACGGCGGCAATATCGGGGCCTCGGTCACGGGCTCCATTGCGAGCGATGTCCTCACCGTCACCGCACTGGCCTCCGGCGCGCTGTCGGTCGGGCAAAGCGTGTCGGGAACCGGGGTTCTCGCCGGAACATACATCACGTCCTACGGCACGGGGCGCGGCTCGAACGGCACGAATGCGCTCGGCACCTACTACGTTAACCGCACGCAGACCGTTGCGAGCACGACGCTGACCACGTATGCGCCGCGCCCCCTGCGCATCAATTCTGCCATCGTGCGCGTGACGACTTCGGTCGCCGGGACGCTCGATTACCCCGTCGCCGTCATCAATCTTGAGAACTACGAAATGATCGGCATCAAGACGCTGAACGGCCCTTGGCCGCGCGCCGTCTACTACCAGCCCTCGATGCCGCTCGGGGTACTCAACTACTGGCCGAATCCGAATCAGGTAAGCGAGATGCACCTGTACTGCGACACGCTGCTCACGCGCTTCGAGACGCTGAATCAGACCGTGACGCTGCCGCAGGGATACAACCTCGCGCTGCGCTTCAATCTGGCAGAACTGCTGATGCCGGAATTCGGCGTAAAGGAAGCCGCCGTTATGCAGATGGTCAGCACGCAGGCCGCGAATACGCGCGCCTGGGTGAAGCGCACGAACATGCAGCCGTTGCAGACGGCGCGCTTTGATCCGGTGCTTACGGGCGGAAAGCTGGCGCGCGATGCGTCATTTATTCTTCATGGGGGTTTTTTGAACTGATGGACTTCAGATGGCAGCGCACTAAGCCTGAAGACATTTGGAAGCGAATTGATATTCGCGGCCCTGATGAGTGTTGGCCGTTTCTCGGGAAGCCAGATTCTATTGGCTACGGGGTTATGAAAACGCTTGGAAAATCCTACAAGGTTCACAGAATTGCCTATGCGCTGACGCACCCAGGAACCATTTCGTTTGCCGCTCCAAAAGACAAAACAAAAAAAGAGTTTGTCCTGCATACATGCGACAACCGGGCGTGCGCCAATCCTGCGCATTTGAAGCTCGGAAGTCACGCAGAAAACATGGCAGATATGGCCGCGAAAGGAAGGGCTCCGAAGCGCCCAGGAGAAAAAAACCATATGGCGAAATTGACAAATTCTCAAGCAGAAGAAGTTCGATGGATTTCAGAGAAAGGAATTCATTACAAGGAAATTGCTCGCCTTTACGGGGTGAGCAGGCATTGCATTTGGGATGTCATTGAAAGGAGAACTTTCAATGCCTGATTTTGGTTTTGTGGGACCAAGTTATCAGGCACAAAGCATCTACCAGAACGATCAGGAGGCGATCAACTGGTACTGCGAGATCGACCCGTTGCGCAAGGAACGCGGCGTGATCGCGCTCTACCCGGCCCCTGGTCTCGAGACTCGCCTCGCGCTCGCAGTCGGCGGTCCCGTGCGCGGCCTCTGGGTCATTCCCGGTGGCGCGATGATGCTCGCGGTCTCCTCAGACCGGCTCTACGCCGTGACGCTCGGCTATGTCGCCACGCAAGTCGGCGTGCTGCTCACAAGCGCGGGCCACGTTTCGATTGCCGACAACGGCGTCAGCGCGTACCTGTGCGACGGCTTCAACCGCTATTACTACACCTGGGGAACGAACACATTCGCGCTGATCGCAGACGGCGGGTTCACCTCTGGTGGCTTCGTTGACATAGTAGACGGATTCCTCGTCTACACGAACCCCGGAACGAATCAATTCGGTTGCACGACGGTCAACTCTGTTGCATCAGGGGCGCTGTCCTTTGGTACGAAGTTCACCGCGCCGGATAACGTGCAGCGCGTCATCATCGTCAACCGCAACCTGTACGTCGTCGGGGAGAAAACCACGGAAGTCTGGATCGACTCCGGGGCCTTTCCGTTCCCGTTTACGATCATCGCCGGCACGTCGATGCAGCACGGCACCATCGCGCCGAACAGCATTTCGCGGCTCGGGGAGGGCTTCGCAATGCTGGCGCAGGACACGCGTGGCACGGCCACCGTGATCAACGTCACGGGCTACGCCCCAACGCGCATCTCTAGCTTTGCGGTTGAGACGGCGATCAAGGGCTACGCGGTGAAATCAGATGCCATCGGCATGACGCACCAGTGGGGCGGGCACGAGTTCTACATGCTCACCTTCCCCAGCGCCGATGTGACCTGGGTCTACGACCTCGCCACGCAACTCTGGCACAAGCGCGCTTACCGGGACGCGAACAATGTCCTGCACCGTCACCGCGCGAATTGCATGGCGTTTTTTGGCGGCGAGATCGTGTTCGGCGACCACCAGAACGGCAACCTGTACGCCTTCTCGAGCACCACGTACAACGACGCGATGGGCGCGACAATGCCATGCATCCGTCGCGCGCCGCACCTGACCTCGGATCTGAAGCGCCAGTTCTTCCATGATCTGCAAATACAGTTTCAGCCAGGTGTGGGGTTGCAAACTGGCCAAGGCGCGGACCCGCAAGCCATGTTGACGTACTCCGATGACGGCGGTTCTACGTGGTCGAATCCGCGCTGGACTAGTATCGGCAAAGTTGGCAAGTACAAGCACCGCGCCCGCTGGACGCAATTAGGGCAGGCGCGGGATCGCATCTTCGAGGTCCAGGTAACAGATCCAGTCAATCGGGTTGTTGTGTCGGCAAACCTTAACGCATCGCTGGGGGCGTCCTAGAGTGCCAATAGATTTGCCGCTCGTTGTCAGCCCGATAGTAAATCCGAAAACCGGATTGATAAATCCTGAATGGTATCTGGCCCTGCTTGGGCTTACCGATGCCGTGACAGGCGTTGCAGTGACCAGCGTGAATATCGCAGGCAACAACGGCATTACTGTTGTCGGTAGCCCGATCACGTCGGCAAGCATCATCACGCTTGGAATCAATAACCTGACCTGCGCAAGCGCCGTGATTGCGGGAACCGTGACGGCGGCGAATGCCGTGATTACGGGGGCCGTGCTTGCGGCCAACATGAGCGCAACGGCAACCATTACCGCCGCGAATGTCGTCGTCTCGGCCAACTTGTCGGCGGCGAATATTGCCGCTACAGGGACCGTGACTGCCGCGAGCGCCATCGTCACCGGCACCATCACGGCCGGAAATGTCCGAGCAACCGGGTTCCTTGGGACCGGCACGGTAACGGCAGTGAACGTCATTCTCTCCGGGACAATCAGCGCGGCCTCTGTAGTCGCCAATTCGTTCATTACGACGCCGCGAACTTATGTCAGCAACTTCACACGCGATATGTCAACGGCGAGCGGCAATCAGGCCGTTACCGGAGTCGGCTTTACGCCAAAGGCGGTTATCTTTTTTGGCTCTGTTGTGAATGGGTTGGCGAACGACAGCAGCAAAGGATTCTCGGACGGAACGAGGAATTTTTGCCTGCTCGACTACACCACGTCAGGCGCGAATTGGGCGACAACGTTTTTAACCGCGAATTGCATTTATCTCTTCGATGACGTGGGGACCGCGAATACCAATTCAGCTACTATTGCATCTCTGGATTCGGACGGATTCACGGTCGCCTGGGTTAGAGGTGGAGCACCGACATCCACGATGACAATCGGATTCATGGCGATAGGATAATGGCAGACGAAATCGTTGAAGTAATCCACGATTGCACTGAATGGTGCGGGATCTACATTCGATCAATCATCCTTGAGAAAGCGGGCGATTGCGAATCGCAGCACGTTCACCAATTCGACCACCTGACCTATTGCGGCAGCGGTTCAGCCCAGTATTGGGAAGATGGACGGCACGTAGGAGACGTGAAGGCCGGCGGCGCTGTTCGGGTTCGCGCAGGAAAGGAACATTCGTTTACCGCGCTTGAAGATAATACGCGCTTGGCCTGCATTCACGACGCCGCTAGCGCCGCAGAACAAAGGATGCTCTGATGGCCTGGATTAGCGCAGCAGTCGCAATAGGAGGAGCGCTGCTTCAATCGGAGGCATCTGGAGATGCCGCTGATACTGCCGCCGCCTCGGCGAATCGTGCAACCGAATCGCAGTTCCAGATGTTCAACACGCAGAATCGACAGCAGGCCCCTTATCGGGACGCTGGCTACTCTGCGCTAGGCGCGCTCCTTGGAGGCTTCGGGCTCCAGGGAGAAATGGCGGCAGATGGGACGAAAAAGCCCACGATGGAAGATGCGCGAGCCATCGCGCTTCAAAAGCACGTCGCGCAATTCGGGCGAGGGTATAGCAGCGAATCGGATCAGGCGCTCATCGCCGCGCAGGAGGAAAGAGACTACCAGCAGTTGCTGGCTGAATATAACGCCAAGGTCGCGGCATCCGGGGTAGCGTCAGCGCAGGACTCTACTACTGGAGGCGTGCCGCTCGGATACTTCTCGCACCAGTTCAATGCGAATGATTTAAACGACACGCTCGCACCGAACTACGCTTTCATGCGCGATCAGGGCTTGGGAGCGACAGCGAATCAATTGAACGTATCTGGCGGCAATCTATCCGGTAACGCTCTGCAAGGAATCAACACTTTCGCGCAAAACTATGCAGGTAACGCCTATCAGAACGCCTTCAACAACTACACGGCGAACCAGTCGAACATCTTTAACCGTCTCTCCACTATCGCCGGCCTTGGCAGCGCGGCGAATCAGCAAAGTAGCGCGCTCGCCGGAACGCTCGCGCCTTCGATTGCGAACTCGCAGATAGCGGGCGGGCAGGCGCAAGCCGCCGGCATCGTTGGCGGCGCGAATGCGCTTGCGGGCGGCGCCAATAACGCCATGGGCTGGTATCAACTCGGCAACCTGACGAATCAGGGCGGTGGCGGCAGCAACTACAACGCCGCGGGAACATTCCAGCCGTATTACAGCGGGCTTGATTCAAGCGGGGGGCCGGCCTATGGCTGATTACTCTTTCATCGCGCAGCCGAAAGTTCCTGACGCCTTCCAGACGCTCGGCAGCATGGTCAACACGGCGCAAGGGATGCAGGCGTTGCAGCGCGGCGGAGTCGCTCTTGAGAAGGAGCGCGCATTGCTGCAACCAGGCATCGAGCAGGGCCGCGCGCAGTCGCAAACAGCCGTCCAGCAGGCGCGGCAGGCCGAGATCAAGACGAACCTGGACAAGTTCAAACTGACAGGAGAATACGCGCAGAAGGCGCGCGACATCAGCCAACAGCTTGTCAGCGATCCAGATGTGGTCAATGGAAATTCCGAGGGCCTTATTCCTAAGATCGCAGCAGCACGCCAGATGATGATTGATTCCGGGGTTCCCCCAGGAATCGCGGAAGCGCAGTCGGCCATTCTGATGTCCAAGGCCATCACGGAGCCCAAAAGCGTGCGGCAGATTTTACTAAACAGCATTCAGGCCGGCGTTGGCTCGACTGGACAATCCGCGAACGTGCGCGAGGGGGGCGTTCCGGTTACGAACCAGCAGCAGACGGCGGTTATCGGCACGAACCCATTCGGGGCTACGCCGATCGGGCAACCGATTGCCGGGACGCCGCAGCAGCAGCAGTTGCCCCCCAGCACGCCGATTTTCAACCCTGACACGCAAGCCCCCGGCTACCTTGGGGCGCAACCCGTGACCTCCAATTTCCAAGGCGACCCGAAAATTATCGCTAATTCCATTTCCGCGATCAAGGATTCCAAGGAGCGTGCGGAGGCAATAAACGCTTATGCAGATCAGGTAAAAAGCGGTGGCAAATTCGTTCAATCCGGCCCCGCGCTTGGCGAAACCAATACCGCCGAGGGACAGGTTGCGCGCATGCAGAGCCATTTCACGGAGGCCGCGAACAATGTCGCATCTTCCGCGCTGCTCGAGGGCATCGCACAGAATATCAAGACGTTCGCGCAACGCGCTATCGTGGGCACGGAGCAAGAGCGGTTGTCGTTCATCAACGGCATTCTCGAAAAACTAGGATCACCTGGGGCGGCTGACCTTAAAACAGCGACCGATCTCATGGAGAAGAACATGGCGCAACTAGCGAAGAATTCGCCCGCCGCCACAGATGCGGCACGCGTCGTAAACCAGCTCGCAAGCCCGCATCCAACCATGAACGAACACGCGATAGCGGACGCCGCAGACCAGATCATCGGACAGGTGCGCATGTCGAAGGATGTCTACAAGCACTTCCTGCCAACTTACCTGAAGGGGGATCGCAAGGAATACCTGGACAAGCTCGGCAAGGTATCGGAGGTCACGGACGCTCGTGTGTGGCAATTCGAGGCGCTGGGGCCTGCGGAGCGCGAGCGCATGGTGGCGACGATGAAACCGGAGGATCGCGCGTCATTCAAGAAAAAGATTCAGGAAGCCGAACGCATGGGATTCTTCAAGTAATGGGCGCGCTTCTCAAGGAATTCGAGAAAGCCGAGGCCGCTGCCCCAAACGATACCGGGCGCGCGGAGCAATCTCTTTCGGAGGCATTCGATGCCGCTGTAAAAGCCGCCGATTCGTCGAAAAAAGAGGCCGCGAAACCGAAGGCTGCGCCTGTCGCCGAGGAGCGCGGCAAGCTCGCCTCTTTCGGGGCCGGTGTCGGTGCCGCTGTCGGGCGCGGCGCGATGGGCGTGCAGCAGATTGCCGGCAAGGGCATTTCGACCCTCGGCGGCTTGGCCGACATGGAACAGGTGAAGGGGGCCGGGGATTGGCTTCAGGCAGACGCCTTGCGCGGTGCGGAAAAACTGGCGGGCGAAAACGCCCCCTACGCCGCCGCGAACCCCAAAACCAACCTTGCGGGCGAGGTTACGGGGTTCGTGGCCTCCCCCGTCAATAAGATCATCCCGGCCGGTGGCGCGGCCACGAGCCTAGCCGGCGCCGTGGTCAAGGGTGCAGGACAGGGCGCGGCGCTGAACGTCCTGACGAGCCCCGTAGAGGGCGGCAAGGACTTTGCCACCGAAAAGGGGCGTCAGGCCGTTGTGGGGGCGCTTGGCGGGGCCGCAGGCGGGGGCATCGGCTACGCGCTCGGCGGGGCGCTCAATAAAGGCCTTGAGGCCCTGAAAGGGCTCTCCGGGCGTTTGACGGCGGGGAGCGCCGCTAAGACAGCGGAAACCGCCCTGGATAGCGTCTTGGGGCCAGGGGGGGCAGCGAAAGTTGCCAAGGACCGCCCGGAGTTGTTCGCGGGGCTTAAGGCGCAGGTTGATGATGCCGTGCGGGCCGGTAAAACCGTTGACCCGACGGCAGTGCAGCGTCTTGCCCAGGCGCAGACGTTGCCGGTGCCGGTGCCGATGCTCAAAGGGCAGATCACGCGCGATCCCATGCAATTCGCAATGGAACAGAACCTGCGCGGCATCCATGGGACGGGGGAGCCGATCACCGAAGTTCTGCGCTCGCAAAATAAGGCGCTCGTTGAGAACCTGAACGCGCTTGGTGCATCGAAAGGCGCAAACGTGGTGGAGGCGGCGAAGCCAGTCATCGAAACGCTCCAGGCCGCTGACAAGGCGGCGAATGCCCAAGTCGGGCAGGCATACAAAGCGTTCAAGGCTGCGACTGGGAGGGAACTTGATGTTCCGCTTCAAGGGCTCGCGCAGGACTATGCGAAGGTTCTCTCTGAGCGCGGATCTTCAATCCCCGCCGAGGTTCGCAAGGCATTTGAGAGTTATGGCCTCTTGACCGGGAAGGCGCAAAAGGCGCTCACGATCACCGAGGCCGAGGGTCTGATCAAGAACTACATCAACAAGAACTACGACGCATCAAACCGCGTTGCAGCAGGCGCGCTTGATGAGCTTCGCAACGCCGTGCAAAAGGCGATCAGCGACGGAGCAGGATCGAGCGCCGAGGGCACGGCGGCGGCAGGGCTTGCCAAGGCGGCGCGCGAAGCGGCATCCGGCAGATTCAAGTTGATCGAAAATACCCCAGGCCTGAAAGCGGCGATTCAAGGCGCGGAGCCAGACAAGTTCCTGCAAAAGTTCGTCCTGCAAGGCAATGAGCGCGAAATAGGCGGCATGATGGACGTGCTGAAAAAACAAGACCAGAAGGCGCTCACCGCGTTGCAAGACTCGATCATGACGCATATCAAGGCGCGCGTAACGGGAGGAGCGACGGAGGAAAACGCGATATTTTCTCAGGCCGCGCTAAAGGAATTCGTGAACAATCCGAACATGGCCGCGCGGCTTACGCAGGTGCTTGGGCCTGAGCGCATGGCAACGCTGCGCCAACTGCACCGCGTAGCGGAGGACGCGATCTACGCACCCGTCGCATCGACGGTAAACCGCTCGAATACGGCAGCCGCTGGCGCGAATCTCGTGAAGTCGGAAGCGCAGGGCGGGGCGGCGAATGAACTACTGAACATCGGCAAAGTGATCCCAGGCAGCAAAATGCTATACGACATCACCGACGTTCAAAACAAGGTGCAATCTGGCCGACTAGCGGATCTGGTCAATGAGGCGGTAGGTGCCGCGCCCGCCAAGCGTTCCGCAGTTCGATTAGGCGATCTAGTGTCTCCCGGCGCTCGCGCAGGCGTTGCAGCCGCTGACGAGCGTAACCGTAAAGCTGCCCAGCGATGAAACCGACGTCGTACCGGCGGTCCCACAGCGTGCCAGCGAGGACGAAGGCGAACGTGAGTAGCAAACTTTTCCAACTGAACCATTCAGGCATGGACGGATAATATGCCAGCCGTATTTCTATCGCCATTCGGTAACGGGCAGCAATTTTTCGACGACAACGGCGACACGCTCGCTTCGGGCGCGGTCAATACCTATGCCGCCGGAACGAGCACGCCGACTGCGACCTACACCGATTCAACTGGAAACACGCTAAATGCGAACCCGATCCCGCTGAATGCAGCGGGCCGCATAGCAACCCAGGTATGGCTCCCGCAAGGCGTCGCTGTGAGGTTCGTGCCCGTTAGCTCGGTCAGCACGGCGGCAGGCGTCGCGCAGGACAACATCTACGGCATCAACGACCCGACGACGATTAACGGCATTGGCTACACGGGGGCGACGGTCTCAGGGGCGCTGATCATGAACCTAGCGCCGATCAATGAAGCGCAGGGCGCGAATATCCCTGTGGCAGCGCAGATCAACCTGACGACCGCCACGGGGAACTACTTGCAACTGACCGGAAGCGGAACGGTGACGGCGGTGCAGTTGTCGCAGGGCGCGTACCGGGAACTGGTGAGTGGTACGGTGAGCGCGGCGTTCCAGAATTCGACCACGCTTATCATGATCGGGGGGGGAAGTTACACGCCTGCATCCGGTGATATTCTCGGCTTCCGTGGTGAAGGCGTCTCGGGCATCGTGCGCAACGTGCTCTTGCAGCGCGCGAGCGGACTTGCGACCAGCACCACGCCAACGCCCCTTGCGTCAGTATCTAATTCACTAGCGGCAAATGTAAGCCTTGCAAATACAACCACGTTCGTTACCAGTGTCACCGTGCAGCAGGGAGCAGTTGGGGCGTGGTTCGCATCTGGAAAAGTTACGGTTCAAAACACAGGGACCGCCTCTACAACGTTCCGCTTCAGGCTTTCTGATGGAACAACCATCGTCGATTCAACCGCCATAGTTACTTATGCCGGCTCTGGCAGCGTGCCATGGCCGGTAAGTCTTTCGGGGGTTTTCAACAACCCGGTAGATAACATAAGTATTTTCGTTCAACAAAGTTCGAATCCGGGGGATGGATTTGTATTATCGAATGCCTCTGCTCAAGGCAGGGATTCAACATTAACAGCCGTGAGGATCGGATGAAAATCATAACACTGCTAATCTCTGTCCTGCTTCCGCTTTGCGCGCAGTCGCAAGTCACGCTCTCCCCGATCCCACAAGGCTTCGTCGGCAATAGCGGAGCTGCTTCCGCACCGCCCGCCGCCATCACACCGCAACAGGCCGCGACGATGGTGCAGCCGTACATCACGGGAGGGGGCGGTGGAGTCTCGAGCCCGTGGATGAACGCAGCCATGCCCGGAGGGGGCTGCGCCGGTATTGTCGCAGGGCAAGACGCAGCAGCGGCTCTGCAATGCCAGATTGATTGGCTAGTGACGAATTACATAGGTGGCATGATCCAGATGCCGCCCGGCGTGTTCCCGATCACTAACACCGTGGTCATCAAGGGCGGTGTGACACTTTGGGGCTCTGGTGCGCGGGCGACAACGCTACAAACGACCGGAGACTTTACGGCGATCAACGTTAGTGGCAACGTGAATTTCGGCGGCTTCCGTGATATGTGGGTGCGCTGCTACGAGAGCGCGGCGGCGACCACAAACTGCGTGCGCGTTGAAACGAACATCGTCGCCATCATCA
>ERZ1292632.2154-Hain-H43-01um-R2-2154-length-17080-cov-4_pt1 | contig 17080 bp, 20 predicted proteins | sample MGYA00564407_ERZ1292632 | MGnify/ENA primary metagenome ERZ1292632 (study PRJEB36523, sample SAMEA6512637) | groundwater metagenome | collected 2019-01-08 | study: AquaDiva: Metagenomics assemblies of 32 groundwater samples | reverse complement strand
ACCGATTTTCAGCTTCAGACTGATATTGAATCTGGGCGAGCGCAATTAGAGCCCATTTTAATTTTATGGAATGCAAAGTTTTCATCAATAAGCTCACAAGATGTAAAGCAAAATTTACAAAAAATAAAATTATTTTTGGACAAAATAGCACTTGCGATAAATACAATTAGCGCCTCTTCGAATATTAGCCAGACTACGCTCGATAGTTATAAAGCGGCAATTCTTGCCGGGCGAACCAATATTAATACAGCTGTTGAAGGTGTTTCATCTGCTGATGAGAATCTCCGAAGTGCTGATTCTGCGCTTTCTCTTGCCCAGCAACAACTTAATCTCAAAAAAGCATCTGCAACCCCAGAGCAAATTGCAGCCTACGAGGCAGAAGTCGCGAAGGCGAGCGCAAATGCAAGAAATGTTGAAGCACAACTCGCGAAAACTATTTTACGCGCCCCGATTAAGGGTATTGTAACAAAACAAGATGCAAAAGTGGGCGAAATAGTTGGTGCGAATGTCGCGATTGTTTCGCTTGCAAGTGCGGCAGAATTTCAGATTGAAGCAAATATGCCAGAAGCCGATATCGCAAAAATTTCTGTGGGTCAAGATGCGCGTGTCACGCTTGACGCGTATGGGTCAGATATTGAATTTGATGCGAAGGTTGTAAAGATTGATCCCGCCGAAACTATTATAGACGGAGTTTCGACATATAAAGTAACGCTTCAGTTTTTGAAAAATGATAGTCGGGTTAAATCTGGCATGACTGCAAACACCGATATTATTGGCGAAGTACGCACAGGCGTTTTGTTTGTGCCACAACGTACTGTTACCTCAAAAGATGGTGATAAGTTTGTAAGTATTGTTGATGGCGAAACGGTTAAAGATATAAAAGTAAAGACTGGTCTTCGTGGATCCGATGGTTCTATTGAAATTCTTGAAGGTTTGAAAGAAGGAGACAAAGTTCTTACATCTCCCGTAGTGAAGTAACATGAATCTTACATCAAAAGTCTATACGCTTCGAGATGGAGTGATTGTTTCATCCATAAAAAATACATAATGTCTCTCATCGACGTAAAAAATCTTCAAAAAATATATGAGACTGAAGGAGTCCCATTTGCCGCGCTTCGAGATATTTCATTTGCAATTGATACGGGTGAGTTTGTTGCAATTATGGGCCCATCGGGTTCTGGAAAATCAACACTCCTTCATATTTTGGGATTTTTAGATCGCCATACAGCAGGCGCATATCGGTTTAATGGAAAAACGATTAATGAAAGCACAGATGACGAAATTGCGCATCTGCGGAATAAAAAAATGGGTTTTGTTTTTCAATCGTTTAATTTGCTTGCCAGAACATCAGTGCTCGAAAATGTAAAACTCCCGCTTTTGTATTCAGACATAGTGGAGTCAGAATGGAACGGCCGTGCCTTGCAGGCAATCGAGTCAGTCGGCCTTTCGCATCGAGTTGCGCATGAACCGGCACAGCTTTCAGGAGGCGAAAAACAGCGAGTTGCTATTGCTCGAGCGTTGGTTAATGATCCTGAAGTAATTTTTGCCGATGAACCAACGGGCAACCTCGATTCTAAATCGGGAGGTATGATTATGGAAACACTTCAAAAGCTCAATGAAGATGATGATCATACAATTCTACTTATTACGCACGAGACATACACCGCAGAGCATGCGGCGCGTATCATTTTTATTAAAGATGGCGCAATTGAGAGCGACAGGCATGTCACAAAGCGTTTGAAGGCCAATCATTTTATAAAATAAAAATATAATATTGTTATGAATTTTAAGTATAGTGCACATGCCGCTCTCGCAGGACTTCGTACAAATAAGTCACGATCTGCACTTACCATCCTTGGAATTGTTATTGGTATTACGGCAATTATTCTTGTTATGTCGATTGGACAGGGAGCGCAAGATTTGATATTGAATCAAGTACAAGGGTTGGGATCACGCACAATAGTTGTTATCCCAGGTCGTGAACCAAAAGGACCAACCGACAGCGCACAAATGTTTAGTGATTCGTTAAAAGAGAAAGATCTCGAAGCGCTCAAAAATAAAGCAAATGTGCCTACTCTTGGGAGCGTAATGCCGATTGTTTTTGGAGGCGAAACTGGCTCGTATCAAAACGAAACATTTCGACTCACAATTTTCGGTGCGTCTGAAGCGATTTCAACGATTTTTGATCTTGTCCCAAGAGAAGGAATTTTCTTTACCGATGATTATGTGCGGAGTCGCGCTGATGTTGTGGTGATCGGCTCAAAGGTAAAAAAAGAACTTTTTGGTTCATCTGATGCGGTTGGCGAGCGTATCAAAATTAAAGATCGCAGCTTTACCGTCATTGGCGTTTTGCCAGAAAAAGGGCAAGTGTCATTTTTTAATTTTGATGAGACTGCGATTGTGCCATACACAACAGCCCAGCAATATATTTTTGGTATAAAATATTTTCACCGATTTATGATTCAGGCGAGTTCGGAAGATTCAATTTTAGAAACAGTACGAGATATACAGCTCACGCTTCGTGATTCGCACGGTATTACTGACCCTTCGAAAGATGATTTTTTTGTGCAGACGCAAGCAGATCTTGCTGCTCGCCTCGGCACGATAACAAGCGTAATGACTCTTTTTCTTGCTGCTGTTGCAGCCATCTCTTTGGTGGTTGGGGGTATCGGTATTATGAATATTATGCTTGTCTCGGTTACTGAGCGTACGCGAGAGATTGGCCTTAGAAAGGCGATTGGAGCAACGAATGGCGACATACTGAAGCAATTTTTACTTGAAGCTGTTTTTCTTACAGCATTTGGCGGAATTGTTGGAATCGTGTTTGGAGTAGTATTTGGGTATCTTGCATCTATTGGGCTTTCTCGTGCGCTTGGAGTCTCGTGGGCGTTTACATTTCCAATTGGGTCGGCAATCCTCGGGCTTAGCGTTTCTACCGCGATTGGGCTCCTTTTCGGGATTTACCCAGCCCGGCAAGCATCCCAGAAAAGCCCCATGGAAGCGCTTCGGTATGAGTAATTTGTGGGTGACTTTTCAAAGGATTAAGACGTTGTATACTATAGGAACGATATCTAAAATAATAAATTAAGCTTTACATCATATGCTCACAGTAGAGGTAAAGGACGAAGAAATACTTGCGGCATCGCTCAACGATCCTGCGCATTTCTCTGTATTGGTTGATAAATATCAACGATCTTTTTTACGCCTTGCCTATAGCGTGGTGCGAAGTCATGAGGAAGCTGAAGATATTGTTCAAGAGGCTTTTTGCGATATATATCGCAATGCTCTTTCATACAAAAAGCAGGAAGGGGCGTCGTTCAAGAGTTGGGCATATCGAGTTGTGCTTAACAAAGCAATTTCACATTATCGAAAACTCAAGAAAGAGCGTGAGCGATTTACGGCGCTTGAGCCGGCGCACTATGAGAATTTAGGTGCGAGCGAGAAAGTTTCTGAAGAAGTTGATCGTCAATTAAGCGTTGAATACTTTCTTGGGTGTCTGCCCGAAGATTTACAGCGAGTTGTTCGAGCATATTATATTGAAGACAAATCATATGCCGACATCGCAACGGAGGAAAAAATTTCTCTCTCAACATTAAAAATGAGATTGTTTAGGGCAAAGCGTATGTTGCGCGAATGCAATTCTCAATAAATTGAACTATTTTTATGAAGTATTCACAAGAACAACTAAATAAGGCACGCCGGCGCACCATGAGGCGGGTGTACGGTATTTGGTTTGTACGGGGCGTACTTCCGCTATTTGCGGCAGAAGTTGTTGTTCTTACGGCAATTGTTTTCGGTGCAAAAAGTTATATATCATTCGAACACATCATGAATAACGCCGTCTATCGAATAACGCATCACCCAACAGTAATGGTGTGGGGGTACATAGTGGATGCTTTTACTAATGCAGAGTTTGTATCTTTGGTGTTTTTACTTGGGGCTGTGCTTGTGGGAGCGTTTATTGTACGTGATACACTTCGTTCGGTTCGATATGTTGGCGGAAACTTTTTTCGATTTAGGCGCGTTACATAATATACAGTTAAAGGTCATTATAAGCGTAAAATATAGAACTCAAAAGCCCCTTTCATGGGGCTTTTGTGTGTCTTCTTGATTTGGGCTGGCTTGCCGTTTATGATTAAGAGCAGTCTTTGGAAGTGGGTTGAGAGTAAAAATTTTTGCTTTTTGTGAGGTTCTACCTTAATAAAGCGGTGGGGTGGCTGAGTGGTTGAAAGCGCCGCTCTCGAAAAGCGGTATACTCGAAAGGGTATCGTGAGTTCGAATCTCACCCCCACCGCTTTGTATGGGTAAATCCTCCCGCCTCCGCCATTGTGATATAATAAGCCCATGTTTGTTGGGATGCTTTTTACGGTGATGGTGTCGTTAGCAGTTGGCTTGTTTAGTATTCTTACATTTTTTAGTTACAAGAAAATTGATTCGCAATTTGTATCTCGTTCGGTTCTCGCGGGCGCGCTCTTTTGGCTTGGTATGGCGGGTACGTGGTTTGCAACGGCGGGGATTGATTTTTTTCAGTATCAAAGAGAGTTGTCGATGGCGATACTGATAACGTATATTTTACAATTTTTTGTTGGAGCATCAATAGTTGCTGCTGCTTATTTTTTTAAGGAAGTGCTTTTTACGAGGCGTATGCGTAGCGCAACGCTTGTTCTATATGGTATATGGTATGGAGTTTTTCTAGTGTCGTTATTTTTATATGGGGTAAGACCTCAAGCTGAAAGTTATTTTATTGGACAGATTCTTACGTCATATACGACGCTTACTCTTTTTACTGTCGGGTTTTTCCCGCTTTGGATCGGATCTATAATTCTCTTTTTTCGTTCAATATCTAATGCTTTAAAATTATCAGAGCCCGAAAGAAGGTTTAATATGTTTATGGGGTTGTCATTGATCTTGATCGGGGCCGCAGGCGGAGTGGATGAAATCGGCATTGTAACTGGTTGGATGGTGACCGCGGTACGGCTCATGACTCTTATCGCGAGCATTGTTGCCTATATGGGCATGTATGGGCTTAGAAAGCAAGAAGATATGGTCATTGTTTAATATATTGGTACTATGTTTGTTGGCATCCTTTTTTCTGGTTTAGTTTCGCTTGTGATAGCAATTTTTAGCGTTTTAACATTTACAAGTCATTATAAAGCCGATTCACGATATGCAGGGCAGTCCGTTTTGTCGTTTTCATTTTTCTGGTTTGGCATGGCTTTCGTATGGCTAATAATCGCATCCATGGATTTTTTTAGATATTTTAAAATTCAGGAAGCCGCGATCGTTGGTACCTATTGTTCGCAGGCACTTATTGGGGCGTCTCTTGTCGTCGCTGCATATTTTATGCAGGAGACGATATTTATCAAGCGACGACGAAAAACAGCTCTCATGGTGTATGGCATATGGTATGCGCTTTTTTTAGCATCACTTTTTACATTCAAAGTTCAGCCGCAACCAGCAAATTATTTTGCCGCACAAATTATTTCGTCGCCAGTTACTTTAAGTTTGTTTACTATTGGTTTTTTTCCTTTGTGGATTGGCGCGATTGTTTTGTTTGTTCGTTCAATATTGAATAAAAAACTTTTGGCCGAGCCTTTATGTCGTGCTCAAATGCTCATGGGTCTATCGCTTATATTACTTGGTATTGCAGGAGCCATTGATGAAACTGGCATTGTGTATGGCTGGATGGTTACTGCGGCACGGCTTGTAACGCTTATTGCAAGTATTGTTGCATATTCCAGCGTGAATGGTCTTAGAAAACAGGACGAAATGATAATTGAATAGATAATTTTAAAAATAAAATTAAAAATCAGCGCTTTACAGAAGCATTTTTTAATGCTACTTTAAAGTGCATTATGATATTCGCGATTATCTTTTTATGTCTTGTGATTGTTTTTCTTGGATATCGAATTTGGCGCATTGAAAAAAAATTACAAGTTTTATTCGGCGGCGCGAGAGCAAAGACGATCGAATCGTTAGTTGGTGACCATCACGAACGTTTAGGAGTTTTGCGTAGTGAATCGGTAGAGTTACAAAAAGCTGTTCTTGCGCTTGAGAATAATTTTCTCAAATCAGTACAAAAAATTGGCGTTGTTCGATTTAATCCTTTTTCAGATTTAGGCGCTGGAGGAGACCAAAGCTTTGCTATTGCGCTTCTTGATGGCGGCAACAATGGGTTTGCTCTGTCAGGGATTTATGTGCAGGGAAGGCCCATGATGTACGCAAAACCGATTGAAAAAGGTATGTCGCGATATGCATTATCACGCGAGGAGCAAGAGGCACTTTCGCGCGCGGGTTCTGTAGGATAACGATAATTAAAAAAAATGACCACACATGTAAAAGAAACATCAGTACAAATTGCACGCCACCCCATTGTGGTTATTTTGGGGCATGTTGATCATGGGAAAACGACGCTTCTTGATACAATTAGGAAGACAAATGTTGTAGCTTCAGAGGCTGGTGGGATAACTCAACATTTGGGTGCATATGAAATAATTTGGAATCACAGGCATATTACATTTCTTGATACGCCGGGGCACGAAACGTTTTCCAAAATGCGTGAGCGTGGCGCACGCGTTGCAGACATTGCAATATTGGTAGTAGCCGCCGATGACGGTGTAAAGCCTCAAACAAAAGAAGCATATGAGGCTATTAAAAAAGCAGAAATTCCATACCTTATTGCTCTTAATAAAATCGATAAACCGTCGGCAGATCCCGATCGAGTAAAATCAGCGCTTGCTGAAGTCGGCATTCTTGTTGAGGGGTGGGGAGGTACCGTGCCGATTGTTCAAGTCTCTGCGAAGGCAGGAACGCATATCGATGAGCTTCTTGATACGGTATTGCTCGCGGCGGAAATGGAAGAGTTAAAAGCTGATCCAAATATTCTCGCTCAAGGAGTTGTGATCGAAGCGCATCTCGACCCACGCCGCGGACCGTCCGCGATGTTGTTGGTTACAAACGGCACATTGCATAAAGGGGAATTTGTACTCGCGGGGTCTGCGTTGTCACCCGTCCGAATACTTGAAGATTCGCTTGGGAAGAACGTAGACGAGGCAGGACCATCAACACCTGTTACGATAGTTGGTTTTAATAAAGTGCCCGATGTTGGTGTTTTGTTCCAAGCGTTTCACTCAAAAAACGAACTCGAAAAAAATCTGAGCGCCAACGTAGCGCCAATCATAAAAGATGTACCAGATTCGACAAGCGCGGAAGTTGGAATAATGCTGAAGGCCGATGTTGCAGGCTCTCTCGAGGCAATCTCAGACGAGGTGCGTCGCGTAATTCCAGCTGGCCTTCCGGTACGATTTTTTGAGGGAGGTGTAGGCGATATTAATGAAAATGATATTAAAACCATTTCTTCGGCGCACATCGCGTTTGTTATTGGGTTTCATACAAAAATAAAAAATCAGGCTGCAGACCTAGCAGAACGATTCAATGTCTCTGTAAAAACATTTGATGTTATCTATGAGGCGATAGAATGGATTTTAGCAGAACTAAAAGTTCATGTTCCAAAACAGTTTACTCGTGATGAACTCGGAAAATTATTGGTTCTAAAAACATTTCAATCGACTGGTGGCGGGCGTATTATTGGTGGGCGTGTGCGCGAAGGGAAGGTTGTGCGTGATGCAAAGTTTGATATTATGCGTGCTGGTGAACGTGTTGGCTCGGGTTCGGTTAGTAGTGTTCAGAGAAACAAATCAGCAGTGGACGCGCTTAAAGAGGAGGAAGAGGGAGGTCTTCTTGTTCAATCGTCGCGAGCGATCGAGGAGCGCGACATTCTCGCATTTTACAATGAATCCCGTACGAATTAACGCAACATGTATTACACATATATATTAAGAAGCAAGAAAAACAAAGATTTCTACACCGGCTATACTAAAGATTTACGGAAACGCTTCGAGGAGCATAATGATGGAAAATCAAAATATACAAGTACGCGTGGACCGTATGAAATAATTTATTACGAAGCGTGTCATGATATGGATGATGCAAGGTCGAGAGAAGTATATCTTAAATCAGGTATGGGTAAGCGCTATCTCAAAGCACGACTGAAGCGTTTCCTAATTCGTACGGGATGAACGAGAGGCGTAGAGAGCGGCTTGCAGCATTTGTGCGGGAGTCACTGCCTGATTTTTTTCGTTTTGAATGTGGATTTAGTAACGATATATTAGTTTCTATTATTCATGTTGAACCCAATGAAGCTTCAAGTAAAGTAAAAGTGTATGTAAGCGTGTGGCCTGATGATCAGCGTGACGCGGTTGCCAACACTCTTAAAATGAGTGAAAATAAGGCGAAGCATTATATTCGAGCAAGAATTTCATCGAAGTATTCACCCGCGGTTTCATTTCATGTTAAATAATGGCTCGGTAGCCCCGCCTGCGCCGATGCCTGCCCGAGTGTCAGGCGGGCTTCGGCGGGCAGGCAAGTGGGCGAGAAGTAAAATGCTTTACTTTGAGCCGGCGAAGCCGCGGGTCGCGCGAGAGGCGCGACGGCAAGGGTTTGCCCCGACATACTATTTTTATTTATACTAAATGAAGTCGGGATCACGATATTAAAATTTTGAGTACGGCCACGTAGCCAAGTGGTAAGGCAAGAGTCTGCAAAACTCTTATACGAGGGTTCGATTCCCTCCGTGGCCTCAAAATTTTAATATCAATCAAGAATTTTAGTTTCAATTTTTATTTTTTGCAGAGTGTCATTGGCAAACGCTATATGCCTTAGGTATAATAACTGTATGAAGCGACTTGGAAAGGTATCGTTGGTTTGGTCAGCAAATTTAGCTTATGCAATAGGTCTTATTGCATCGGATGGTAATCTCTCGCCAGATGGTCGACATATTAACTTAACTTCAAAAGATGAAGAAATGATACAAACATTTAAAAAATGTTTGGGATTGAAAAATCGAGTTGGACGGAAAAGCCGTGGAGGTTTTAAAGATAAGAAGTATTACGTTTTACAGTTTGGGGATAGAAATTTTTACGATTTCTTATTAGCGCTTGGGCTTATGCCTGCGAAGTCAAAGGTTCTTGCAGAGCTAGAAGTCCCAGAAACATATTTCGCTGATTTCTTTCGAGGGTGTATTGATGGAGATGGAAATATTGATATTCATAAACATGCAGAGAGCAGGCATTTACAATTAAAAATGCGTTTGTGTTCGGCAAGCTTAATTTTTCTTGAGTGGATAAAGCGAGAAATTACTAAGTATACAATGATACATGGAGGCTGGATTGAGAAAAATAAATCTGTTTACACCTTATGTTTTGGGAAAGCTGATTCTATTAAAATTTCTCATTTTATGTACTATGATGTAAATGTGCCTTGTTTAAAGCGTAAGCGAAATAAAGTAAAGAGATTTTTGCGGGTATGGCCAAATTGGTAAAGGCGCACGGCTTAGAACCGTGTGGGGCAACCCTTGGAGGTTCGAGTCCTCCTACCCGCATATATACAGGCAGGCATAGTGTACTTTGTGGTCGAACTACCAAGTTAAATTTTTTGGTGATTTTTTGGTTTAATCTTGATATATTTTACTTATGGTAAATATGTTTGAGGGAGGGCAGTCTCTTGAAGGTGAACAAAAGAATGAATCCGAGTTGCGGCGAGAAGAAATTTTGTTAAACGACGAGCCCTTGTCATTTGAAGAAGTACAAAAGTTGGTGCATTTCGAGCGACTCAACACATGGCCTTCAGAGGAAAAATTACGCGAGTATTTAAATGGCAAGCCAGAAGAAACAAGACGAGACATAGTAGCTCATAAGGCAGAGATAGAAGAACAGGGAAGTAATATCGATGACATGCACAAGAACATTGAAAGATTCGTAGTTTTTAAAAGGTTTGAAGTAAAGGAGTTGGGGAGTCTAAAACACTGGGGCAAGATTAAAAACTATTTAGAAATTAACAATATCAATTCCGATGGTATTAAAGTGGTCGTGATAGATAACGAAGAGTATTGGAAAACTTTTTTTGGTTCTAATAATTCAAAATCAGAGGTAGAGCCAAAAACGATAATATTAAAAAAGAAAATATTTGAGAGCGAAAACATTGATGATGAGAACCTGTCGTGGATTGTGCACGAAGTAGGGCATGTAGCCTTTTATGATTTTTTAGATGACAAAGCCAGTGAGTATATATCTAAAGTTCACGAGCGTAAAAAGTATATACGTACTGCAATGGAAAGTGTTGCGTTTCAGATGCAAATTGGCTATTTAAAAAGCATAGGAAAAACTAAAGAAGCTTGCTGGGCTTTCATGAAATTATATATTGAAGAATCTTTTGGGCTAGATGAAAGTCTTGATGATACGCAAAAAGCATTAAAACAAAATGAATTGGAACAGCTAATGCAATATGTGAATAATGTGTTTGGTCAATAAGAATTCCTATATTTCTAAAAATTATTCGCCGATTCTCCTTGCACGAGGAGCGTTTTGAGATTTGCGACGTTGCTGGTTTTCTTTTTCGGTTATTTCCTTTAATGTTTTTCCATTTCTCAAAACTATATTTTCGAACGGAATAAGTGTAAATCCACTTGTAGATTTGAAAATTGCCTTTTTACCATCGCACCATGCAAGCTTTCCGTCTATTGCTGCCTCACGTGTATGCAAGTTCGTGTCGCCGATTCGCGAATATTCATAAAATTTTGATGATCTGTTGCCAAGAAAATCTTCTACGATCGGGAATTGTCGAGTGAAAATGTCCCACTCATAATCCTTAACTGGTACTGTGGCTTCTTGTTCCAATCTACTTAAAACTTCATTGGCGACAAGCTTTTCTACTCCATGACGAAGTGTGACAGGGAGAACCTCCGGGCGTTTATCGCCCTTTCGGATGCTCTCAACATCATTTAAAAGTTGGCCGGATTCTAAAATGGCATTTCCGTCTTTGATTCCACTAGATGAAGCAAGCGCATCTCGTAGGAGCTCAAATGAAACAGGGTCGCTTATACTAGAAATTCGTTCGGATTTTCTTTTTAAGAGATCATAGTGCTCGATGCGTTCATTATCATCAGATAAATTTTGCATAAAAATATAGTCTGCTTCCGCTTTTGAAATAAAATTTCTTTCCTCATCGGTGAGAGGTTCAATAGGTCCCGCGGGATTTTCAACTTTCAAGCTTCCTTTTTCTGTTTCAACGGCGGCTTCGCGGGTTTTAGGAGGATCGGTGGGCTTATTTTCTAAGAGGCGCTCTACAGCATCACGTATACGATGTGTTTGAGTCACGTAATCAATAGTCAATTTACCGTGTCGCACGCGATCTATGATATTTATCAGACGATCTGGCTCAAAAGTTTCCTGACTGCCACGTATTACTCCAATTTTCTCAATGGCCTGATATAGTTCCGAAAATGAATTCGATGTACGAATTAATTGTGCTTTTTCGGCTACACTCAATTCTTCTTGATTTTCCGAATTGGAATCAGTGGATTCTGTAGGATGAAATGTTGAAGTTCCTTCCATATTCGTAATGCTATCAGTTTCTTGGCGAGAGAGCAAAAATGAATTGAGGGGGGGCGTGGCTGTACGCACTAGAAAAACTTGCCGCTTTTTGTTATAGTGACTGAAGATTTTTGGATTCATGCGGTCACCCCGCTTAGCGGGGTTGGATCGCGCTCAGCGCGGTCATCGTATAATGGCTATTATGCGTCCTTGCCAAGGACGAGACGGGGGTTCGACTCCCCCTGACCGCAATGTAGGGCGGCACGCCCAGTAAAAATCTGGGGAGGCGAACCGGAGCTGAACGCCAGTGGTTTGAGTGAGGCTCCGTGGCTTCGCCGGTAAGGCGAAGTGACTCCCCCTGACCGCACACTTCGACTTTGCTCATGGCAAGCCAAAGTAAGAATGCCGCGGTGGCGGAACGGTTTACGCAGAGGACTTAAAATCCTTGACCCGAAAGGGTTTGTGGGTTCGAATCCCACCCGCGGCACAGTCGGAACGACAATAAATTATAGTTGGGATTCGAACGGAATGCCACGACGGCATTCCGAGGGATTTTCGTGAAGAAAATCGAATCCCACCCGCGGCACAAACTCAAAAAATTCCAGATTTTTCTGGATTTTTTTGAGTTTGTTTTCGAGATGAGAGGATTCGAACCAGATTCGAGCGGCATTGCTTCAAGCGAGAATCTGCGGGTTTGCTGACAAAGCAAACCGAATCCCCACCCGACTGAACAGTCGTTCAGGCAGGCCACCCGCGGTACATCAGCCGATACTATCCCAAAAGTTTTTGATTACATAAAAAATTGTAGCGGCACCAATCATGATCACAAGGCCAATGATGCCCCACATCATATGGCGGCGCCCCGTACTTCGGCCTTCGTCGCTATCTGACTTTGCAATGTATTCGATAACACCCCAAATAAAGACAAGGGTAGCAAACGTAATGAGTACAGTAATAAACGGCATAATAATGCGATCGATAATTATTTGCATAATGCCTCCAACGGTAGCGTCTGTAGCGTCCGCGTATACATAGGTAAATGGCACGGCGAGTAGTATCGCCATGCTGATTGTAGAGTATAAAAGATTTTTAAAGCGGTTCAATAACACTTGGAAATTCATTTTCTTGTAACCCAAACGATTCTACAATAAGTTTTACAATGCCCCAGACACTCATTATCATCGCAAGCCCAATAATACCATAGATAATAATTTGGCGCCCTTGGCGTAATTTTTCTTCGTCACCCGATGCACTTAAATATCGAATAATACCCCACATAAATACAGCCGTTGCGACGGCGATAAGAAATGTTATGGCCTCAAGAAAGAAACTGCCGAATGCATCAAATATATCTTCTACGGTAGCGGCATTTATTGTAAGTGGAATCAGAGTCAGCGCTACTAATAGGAGTGGTCTTAATTTTCTCATATCAATTCTAGTATAAATGGAATTTGGTTAAAAACAAAATCCGCCAGCTGGCGGATTTTGTTTTTAACCCAAAATAATGTTATTGGAATCCGGACTGATCACCAATGCCGCCAGGTATAGCTGTATCACCAAAACCAGTGGCTTGAACAACAAATTTGACAATACCCCACACTGAAATCATGACTGCAAGTGCAATAATTCCAAAAATCATTAAATTGCGACCCTGTTTTGTTTTTTCTTCGTCTCCCCCCGCAGTAACGTATCGGATAATACCAAAAAGAAATACAAGAGTTGCGATGACGATAAGGAACGGAATGATCGCTTCCTGAATGAAGGTTGTAACTTCCGTAAGTGCCCCTGATTGCGCTGTAAACGCTAACGCTGAAAATGGAAGTAAGGCAAGACTTGCTATAATAAATCTTTTCATAAGTTAATTATTTTATTATTAATTTTTTATAATTTTTTAAGGTTAAGAATCACTCGACCTTTTAAGACAAATATATTTTTTATGAGCCTCCTGTGAGGCTTTCCGCAAAATCGATTATCGCGCTTGCAATTACAGAGGCTCCTGCGATAATTACCGCTCCAATTAATGTATAGATAAGCATAGAGCGCGCTTTTTTTAATTTTTCTTCATTACCTTGGGCGAGTACAAAGTATATGCCAGTAAGAATAATGAAAAAAATTACAGTCGGTACGCCGATAGCCACAACCCATTTCATAATACTTTGCAATATCGTTGCAAATTCATGTGAACTAGTTGGTGCTGTAAACGGATCCGGAGCTGCCCGCACGCCTCTGTACATTAAAAGAAAGGCTGTTATTAGTATACCGAATGTTTTGTTGTTTGGAAAGTGCCTGTGGATAGCGTACCCCCACACCAAAAAGCCATTATTCTTTTTGCGTATATTGTTTTGCGCTGGTTGGTGTGGGGGCATGGCCTTAGAGCGTTTCAAAAAAGGTTTTAAATGCGATTGCCAAGGTCCATGCGCCGACCGCCACCGCAATGCCAATAATCGTCCAGGTGAGGGTTTTTTTCGCTTTTTCAAGCTTGCCCGGGTCGCCACCGGAGGTTACAAATAGAAAACCAGAGATTATAAGAAAGATTACCGCAACAGGGAAGGCGAGCGTGATGATGTATTTTACAATAGTCTCGATGCAATTCGCTATCGATTGCTCGCCCGAACCACACGTTAAGTGAAGGTAGTTTGAATAATTGTCTGGCTCTTTGGCATGCACAACAAAAGAAGCTGTAAGAAGCAACAGCAGTGATATAAAAATTGTTTTTTTAGAATTCGACATGTATTACTCCTGCACCAGCGCCACAAGTCACGATAGTACTTCCGCCGCCAGGCGGTTCGCACGTAAGGCCAGTGTTATACTTCGCATTGATTAGTAAATTAAGCGGAGGGCCAGAAAGAGCATTAATCGCCGAAAAGTTGTAATCGACATCAACTATATTTGATGGGCCATGGGATAAATGACCTGCTTCAGTGCCGGCGGTAACTATAATACACGTAGCGCCACAAAGATTGTTTGCAATAATAAGTTTATCGACGGTATCTTGTGAAATTCCTCCAAGAAATGTACAGTTCGTTTCGGTTTGAGTGCAGGCACGCAGACATGCATCAGCGGCTGGTGTTCCGCTTATTCCACATTTTGTAGAGCTTACACGAACGCCTTCGTTTAAGAGTCTATCAAGTACTGCTTGATGTTGAGTTGAGCCTGATGCACAATCTCGAGCACAGTAATTAGGATCGGTAGAAATATTACTTTCAGGCCCTGGCATGTCACAAATGCCATTTCCGCAAACACCAGGTTTATCACAATCAATCGCGCAGTTTGCTACGGTTTCGTCAGGGTCACAGATTCCAGCACCCGTGCCGCACGTTGCAGGAGGTTGATTGCCTGGCGGTGGACCTCCACCCGGAGGCAAAACAGGCAAATCTGTGTTGCATGATTTTCCACCTCCAGATGTACACTCGGGGGGAACAAACCAGTTTTTAAGACTTGTTCCCTTCTCACCGAAGCCAATTTGAAAAGTTAATGTTACCAAAAGCGCATTAATGATCACCCATGCAAAGAACGCAAGCGCAAGGCCGATGATAGCGTTGGAAATTGCTGCTTTGCCAGCTGTAATTTTTTGCTCACTCCCAGCCGATGTCATCATCATTACTCCACCGTACAATATGGCGATCGCCGCTATCGGTATCGCAATACCATAAAGCAGAAAGCGTTCAATATTTAAAGCAAGTGTATAGAGGTCACAGAGTGTGCATGGGCAACCCGCCTGACATCCGACTGGGACAAGACCATCGGTGGGAGCAAAGCCTGCGGCGTGCACATATGTAGCAATGACAATAAAAAATAGAATCACCGAAAAAATAATTGTAACTTTTTTTCTCATTGTATATTTTCTTTGTTAGCTCGTGTGATGCGTCTTAGGGCGTCTGTTAAACTTTCAGATATTGTTGAGCGCCCATCAGCAATTGAATCAAGCATGTTCGCGAGAATCGCAGAGGTTTGGGCAGGTACAAGATCTCGAAATCGTCGTGTATTGAGGCTTGTTTCTTTTATGATGGGGTATAAGGAGTTTGCAGAAACTTTTGCATTTCGCAAAACATCCCGACGTGCTGGAGCAATGGTTTGGCCATCAAGAAAAGAAACTGCAGGGGCGCTCCCCGCGAGCCATGTTGCGAAATTCCAAGCCGCAGTATTATTTTTTGAAACGGCCGGAACGGTGATTGCGATAATTTGTGCAGTATGAATTGGTACTTCGGAGCCTTTTGGTTGTGGCGCAAGTGCTATATTAAATGAAAGATGTGGATTTTTTACCGTTAGTAATTTTGAAGTCGACATATAATCAAGCATCATTCCTAATTTGCCTTGCGCAAAAAGATCTTGAGGTTCGGGCAGTTTTTCGTTCCATGTGTATGAAGAAAAGTTTGATTTGTTAAAGTCAGTATAAAAGCGTACAGCCGATTCAAGTTTACTGTAAGTATTTTTATCTCCATTAAAACCTAACTTCGAGTCAACTCCTTGTTGGAGTGTCAGAAGCGCTAAAGTTTCTTTATAGCGGGGGATGTTGCTTGCGCGCCCCATGGCAGATCCTGCACGCTGGACATTGCCAGTGGCATCCGTTTGTTTTATTTTATTTGAAATAGTAGAAAATTCTTCCCAGTTTGCAGGAGGTAGTGCGATGTTTTCTGCATTAAATATATCTTTGTTCCAAAAAAGCACGATCGGATCAAGCCATAATGGCATCGCTATAATGTAATCGGGAGTCACATTGGAATTTTTGTCGATTTTCTTTGTAAGTATGAGCGATGCACTAACAGAATCGACGAATACATTTTTAAAATCTGCAATTCTCGCAGTGGTCATGGCAGGCGGAGTAATTTTATTGCGATTTTCAATAATCCAGTCAGCATCGGTGATTATAGCGTCAGGGGCATTATTTGATGCAAGCGCTTCGAGAATCTTTGTATCAAAAGAATTTGCATCAATTTCAGTATAGGCAATTTGAGTTTTAGTTGTTTTTCCATAATTTTCGAATGCGGCGCTAAATATTTGTTTCGGTGCAGTCCCCCATACTTTAAGGAGTGGTACGTTTGCAAGATTTTGCCCTGGTGTTGGAGAGCCTCCACGTCCAAAAAGAATAAGCGCAATAACAATGGTGATGATTGAAAAGATTATAATAATGATTCGAAATTTATTCATTATTTTTTTGTGTATACATATCCCGAATGATGGTCTCCTATAGAAAATTCTTTTTCTATAGCGCAGCCCATGGGCGTAAGAAAGTTTTCAATTTGTTCTTTTGATAGCCGTACTTCTCCGCGAGGACCAAAAACTTGTACTACTGCAGTATTCCACTCTACTATAATAATCTTACCACCTTTTTTGAGTATGCGAACTGCCTCTTGAAGAACTTGTTGTTTTTGTGTGGCTTGAAACAAGATGTTGGCGATTATTACACGATCGATGCTTTCTTGGGCGAGATTACTTCCGCCCGGTCGTTCAAGATCGGCGCGCATGGTTTGTATGTTGTAAAGATGAGAAGAGGTTGCTTTTTTTCGAAGGATCTCGAGGGGTGCTTCCTGAATATCAAACGCGTAGACAATGCCTTCTTTGGCTATTTTTTTTGCGATGGGGATTGAAAAATATCCTACGCCCGCTCCAAAATCGGCAATAATCATTGGCCCGTAGAAGTCCAGTGAATC
>ERZ1292632.2150-Hain-H43-01um-R2-2150-length-17096-cov-5_pt1 | contig 17096 bp, 23 predicted proteins | sample MGYA00564407_ERZ1292632 | MGnify/ENA primary metagenome ERZ1292632 (study PRJEB36523, sample SAMEA6512637) | groundwater metagenome | collected 2019-01-08 | study: AquaDiva: Metagenomics assemblies of 32 groundwater samples | reverse complement strand
TGCCGATGGTGGCTCTGGTGGAATTTACAAGGTTGAACCAGCCTTCGTCCCAGCGAGAAGTACTGGTGCCAATATTTTCATTTCCGTCCACGGGTAAGATAGTTCTAAATGTTTGTGTAGATGGTGCGGCGTAGACAGTAATACCTAGAGCGAGGAGGACTCCAATAATGATGTAAATAAGTTTTTTCATAACTATGAATAGAATAACGTCTCTATTATAGCGAATAAAGTTGAACCCGAAGCTGGTGCTGGGAAACCACTTGATAGAGTTAAGGTCTGCCCAGAAAGCGTCCAGTCAGTCAGAGGGTTGTAGTTTTGAGGAAAATCAGTTCCCCAAACACCAAGCACATCTATCGTATCTCTAGGAAGAGTAAATGCTCTAGTAGAACCATCAGTCAATGAGGTGAGATTATGTCTTTTAACGATTGGTATTTTCCTCATGCCCATCCTGCCCCTTGGCAATCTTCTAACTTCGTCAATTTCTTTCCTTAGTTCTTCCTTGAGAGCTTCGACTTCTGCGAGCAGTCCTTCTTGGTTTACGAGATTTTCAGGGATTTTTGGCATCTCTCTTTTCTCTACATCCCCTACTCTCCTTTCAAGGTTAGAGATGTCGGGCATTTGAGGTATCATTTCTTTCACTTCCTCGATAGCCGACATCACTTCCTTTTTCATTGACGCCATTTCCTTGCCATGAGACTTCATCATTTCGGAGTGCATTTTCTTCATGCGTTCCTCCATTTTTTCCATTTCTTTAGCGAGGTTGGAGTTCTCTATTGCCATATCTTCCAAGCCGTTATCAACCTTTTTTAGAAGATGGTCTTTAAGTTCGCCGATAACTTTCAGAACCATAGCAAAAGCCTCTGCCACTTCTTCTGTGGAGGCTTTACCATCTTCGAGAATCTCAAAGACTTGTTTTAATTTCTCTAATTGTTTTTCAGGATTCATTTTTCTTATTCATAGGATGGGCTTGCAATTTTTGGATAGAGGTGTATACCTAAAGTATGAACACCATATTTAAGTCCAAAAAGTCCTTATTTCTAACCATATTATTGGCACTCGCAGTTTCTCCCACCCTAGCTTCGGCCCAGGTTGTTCAAGCTGATTTAACTCCTCAAGCCCATGCCGCTTTAGTCGCTGACATTGAGAAGAAAATCAACGACTTGATGGTGCAGATTCTTCTTGCGAGGATTGATGAGTTGAAAGTACAGATTCAGACACTCTTGGCGAATCAAGCCACCCAAGCCACGCAATTAGGAGCAGTGGAGAGCAAGGTCAATACGGTAGTAACACAGACTGCGCCAGTGATGATTCCTATTCCAGTAGCTCCGACAGTAAGTTTTGGAACTGTCTCTTGCCGTATCGCACAAGAGTTGTACGGAAATTGGCCTAGTGCTAATGTATTGGCTGACAAGTATAACATCACTGTTCCGATAACCTATGGCAATCTGAGTAGGACTCTTGAACACTCAGAGACCAACTTACCTAACCACGCCCATAAGGATAGGACAGCCACCACCACTCATTTGTTTACCTTCCAAATTGGAAATCACCAAGGGATTCAGGAAGTGGTAGTGCCTCCTTGCCAATAACTTACAAAGAGCTAGTTTAACGTCATTGCGGACGCAATAATCAAATGTATATTTTACTCTTTATAGTATTTCTCATCCTCTTGCGTATTGACTGGCTTAGATGGAATAAGTAGGTCATTTCTTTTTATTTACCCTCTCCCAGAACTCGGTGAGTTTCTCAGTTGGTTTGGTTTTGCCTGTTAAATCTTTGATGGCATCGGAGTTTATATCGAAAGAAAATTTCTCGAGCTGTTTAGGATTCTGAAAAGACTGCACAAATTCCTCCGCAGTCTTATACTTACGAGCTTCGGAAGCGAGGGGGTCGAGGTCTTTAGATACATCTTCAATACCTAACCCTACTTTTGGATTTTTAAGATAGTTGAAAGTAGCAGATTTTGGAGTAAATGGTGGTACTGTAGAAGTGTCTAGTAAATCAAACATATTTCCCACTGCTCTATTAGGGTCATTGAGCATTTTGAACCACTCCTTAAATCCTCTTTCTACTGCTCCTTTGGTAAACATGGCGGGATTAAGAGAAAGAATACCACCTAACATCTGACCAGAAGTAAATATATCCGTGTAGTCTAATAGCCCTTTGATATTCTTTCGTGCATCTCGCATAGATGCTCTTACCACATCATTTTCAATGGCTTTCAACGCCCCATATTGCCTTTTAAGAGATTGATATTCTTGTCCAGTAGCTCCCTCAATGGCTTCGTCAAGAGATTTTCTAAAATTATTAGCAATACCAGCGTCAATCGCTACCTTACTTGCAGATTCGTAGGTGGGGTTCTTGTAGAAAGCAGAAAGTGAGTTATTTAGAGACTTTACTACTTCTTGAGCTGTCTGCGTATCAATTTCACCAAATCCTCTTAATCTTTCTGCCCATTGCTCGGCATATTTAATAAGTTCTGGGTTGGTAATCTGTAATGCTTTATTTTCAGCAACTCTTAAGACTTCATCAGCTATAGGTCGAGCATCTACTACCGCACCTCCCTTCCCCGCTTGTCTTGCTAAATCATCATACTGATTAAATACCAATCCCTTAGTCTGGTCTACTGCTTGGGCTAGTTCGTTAAGTGTTTGTGGAGTTCTTGAAACCAATTCGCCCTCAATATCTTCAATGTTTAGATTATCTGTATTTGATTTGATGGTCTTTAGAGCTTTCACTACATCATCCTCGTATTTTTGTCCTTGAGATAAAGTCTTTTTGGCAGTAGGTTTAATGCTCTTTTGAAAAAGAGAAACTATATCGGCTTGCACAGCTTCTTCTGTGGAAGTGAGGGCAACATTCACACCTTGCCTAATATCAGAACCAATAGATCCCACTTCTGTTTTTAACAACTTCTCTGCCTTTGGTGCATAACCAAGAGAAACTATATTTAGTATATCTTGTGCATCTTGAGCAAGTTTGGGATATTTAGTAGCCAATTCTGATGCTGTGTCTATAACTTTTTTAGCTTGTGGTACTTGAGCAATTCTACTGGCAACAAATCCTACAGCTTGCCTTATACCCGGGGCTTCTAAAATAGGAGCAAAAGCCCCTTCAGCTACAGCCCCAGCAGTTCTTAATCCTGATCTAAGTATTGGCAAGATGGCCTTCGGGCCACCACCCATTTCAAGAGCTTTAGCCCCTTCCTCCATAGCCCCAATAACTCTTTCTCCACCCTTTTGGTACGCACGACCTACTCGTTGGAAATAGTTAGGTTCTTCTACTTTAGATATAGGTTGAATACCTAGTCGTTGGGCTTTTTTCAATAAAGACTCTCCGCTTGGTTGGATATTTAACCTTTTTGCTTTTTCTAAAAGTCCTTCGGTCATGTTATTGTGCTGATTTAATCTGTTGTATCTGTTCTTCGGTATAGCCCAAAGCTCTTAGTTGGTCTTCTTCGCTTACAGAATTAGCCGCCCCTTGCCATCTCTTAATACTTGCCTCAATTTTATCGAGATTTTTCTTAAAGTTAGCAGGGCTTTGTGTCTGAGAAAGACCACCTAAGGCAGACTCCAATAGTCCAAGTTCTACGTTAGATACCTGCCCCAAAGCTCCACCAGTCTTGGACGCTTCTCTCATGGCCGTAAGTTCTCCAAAAGCTATAGTAGCTTTAAGTGTATCTAGGTCAGTCTTAAAGTTGGCAGGTAATGAAGCTGGTAAGAATCTAGCAAGTCCAGCGAAGCCTACAGTTTGAATACTTACTCTATCTCTTAATTCCTTGACAGATTCCAATGTCCTGACCTGCCTTTCTTTCTGGTATGGAGAAGTTGCCCCCACTTGAGAAGCAATATTTTCTAGTCTTGTTTTTTCTAGTTCTACACCAAGTTTCGCTAACTGTGCTTGCTTGATTTGTCTATCTATTGGGTCTTGCAAACTAATCCCATTCCTTGCCAATACATTCGCCGCTTCTTCCACTGTCTTGGCCCTATTAAGCTCTGCAAGGACGTAGGAGGGTATCTGGACGCCGTTTTGGACTGCGGAGAGTTGGAGGTCGGCCTTATACTTCTCAACGGCTTTTTGGTCTTCATATTGCCTGTCTAGTTCCTTAATCTTCGTCTGAAATGCCCTATCCTCTGATTTAGAAAGAGCTTGGCGGTTATCTTCATAGAAGAATTTGGTAAAGTCGAGTGCTATCCTCAGTGGCTCAAGCTGAAGTTCTATTTTTCTATTTACGATATTGAAAGCTGTTTCGTAGTCTCTGTTGGCGGCAGATTGTAGAAGTGCAACATCGGCTTTTTCAAAGGCGAAACGTCTTTGGATTTCTCTTTGATTTGCCGCTCGCTGAACATCCGTAAGCCCAGCTCCTTCCAAAGACCTAATAGCATTCAGCTCGGCTCTCTCAAGGCCCTCAAGCTGATTGGTATAGTCCGTTACTCTTTGAGCTTTTTCGGGCAGTTTGGCTTCGGTTTCAAGTCCAATTCGAGATTCTTGAACGCCTAAAACTCTATCCATTAAAGAACGAATTTTGCCTTTCTCCCCTCCCAAAGATTTTTCGGCTTCTTGAGCTTTTACTTCTTGCTCCTGTTGAAATTGTTGTCTTGCTTTTTCTGCGTCTTTCACAGCCGAAGCCATGCCTGAAAGTTCGACGGCTGTAGTGGAAATTGGGGTTGGTGGGATATTTAGTGGCGTAGCATTGCCGGAAAGAGATTGGGAAGTGATGGCAGATAGAGCTTCTACTCCCGCACCCGTAACACCCAAACTTTTAGCTTTTTCTAGGAGTTCCCATGAAGTTTCCAGTTGTTTAATTTCTTCCATATTATTTTGCTGGTACTTGAGTATTATTTATTAAAATCAAGTCGTCTATCTCATTTTGGTTGCTGTTCGCATCCGTAAACTGCATCGCTATTTTTAACTGGATTCTAGTATCGGGTGTGCCTATTCCAAATAAAGTATAACGGAAACTTTGATTGGATGTCTCACGAATCTTTATCCATTTCTGCATACGGACTATCGCAGTATTTGTAGTAACACCAGAGAAAGTATCGTCAAGATTTACCGTATAAGTCCCTCCTGCTTCCGAGATTGATGAGATATGGGCACATTTCCCCGCTCCATCTCCTTGCAAGACTTCTACCTCATCTCCTGCTACATAATTGGCAAAATCCGCATCTGTAGAAGTGAAAGTATTAGTATCCATCCAAGTGACCGTAGCTTCGGCAGGGGATTCGTCATCTACCCTATATTTCACGATAATTTTATCGGTGGAATTAAGAAGTTTTTTGTGGCGGATAAATAATTTTTGCCACATATCTTCCAATTCATCTGAATAAATCCAGGGCGTTATAATATAGCCGAATTTCTGCACCGCGTTATTTAGGTCATCTATAAAGATTCCATAGATTGAAGCCGAGGCGGTGGTGTAAATCCTCGCTCCAGCAAAGAGTGAACCGTTATCATTGGCGGGAGTCGCCTCTTGTTTAATAAAAGCCAAAGCCCCCGCACCAGATAAAACGATACGATTCTGTCCATAATCTACCAATGTTCCCCCGCCTGCTCCACTTAAAGGCGTATTGGAAAGTCCGTATTTATGGTATAAACCCGTTTCCTTAGACCACTCCCAAATTCCTGAAGGGCAATTTTCTTCTATCGTACCATTAAGTGCGCCAATATAGTATTGATTCTCAATCAAAAGGAGAATCCTGTCGTCTGCCACGGTCATGCCATTTGGGTGGATAAATCTTTCGTTGTATTCTCCTATAGCAAAAGTAAGATAATTTTCTCTAATTGGTAATCTGTCTATCTCAACAAAAGTCCCTCCATTGAAAGCAAGCAACCTTCCATCTGCATCTACGACATAAAGCACATCATCTTTCACTACTCCGGCCAAAGCTCCTGCGGACTGGAGGCGATATGAGTTATTTATTCCGCTTGATTGCGCACCGTCCCAGAAGTAAATATGTCCCTTCCCTCCACGAGTATTTACTGTTCCTATCCAAATGCCGTTAGAAACTGGACGAATGAAGGTTATAGTATTTGCTAAAGCATCTGTAATGGTAACGGTATTTGCTCCGCCTACTGCTGTTACAGTTTGCGAAGTATTCATTGATTTAATAATGGAGTTGCCGGAAAGTACGCCCCCTACATAAAGCCGATTGGCATAAACACAAAGGGGATGCGGCTCACTAGCCCCTATCTCACCCACAGCAATCTCTGTCCAAGTAGAACCATCATAACGAGCAATGTCATCATCTGTTCCTTCGGAAATATAGAGAAAACCATTAAATACTTCCATATCGCTAAAACGTGGCGAAAAATTAGTCGGGGTGCTTGCAACCTCGCTCCAAGCACTTGTAAATGCTGCACCTTGAGCAAATAATCTCGTCCCCCCTACAGCATAGGTAGCAGCCCCATATCTTCTAAAGGCAACAGGAACAGTCAAATTGGTAAGCGAACCAGAAGTCGCACCTCTCAACATCCTTGCCAACCTTAATTTCCCTCTACCTCTGTCCTTTTGGTGAGTAAGGTCAATGCCCATCGAAGACCATATAGAACCGAAAATATTTCCTCGGTTAGACTGAAACCATTTATTTTGTGGAGGAATTTTTATCATGTGTAGACTGGTAAATAGTAGGTCGTTTTCCCTGTAGTCGGGTCAATCACATCCACTTGGAGAAAATCATCTGGTTCTTTCAATACATTATAAGTGGCCACACCCCCCTCATTTACCGCTTGGTCTTCGGTATCATTCCCTTTTGTGCTGGCTTTGATAAGGGGGATTCCATTTAGGAATCTCTCTCTCAATGCTTGGTCTATGTTTAGAGGAATGGATGAAGAACGCTCAAGATTAGCTTTCCACTTTTCCAATTCTTCCACCTTTTGTCTTAAAATTTCAAGTTCGTTCATTAGAATATATTTCCATAACCGCTAGGTTGAACGATAATCCACATTGAATATCCATCCGTGGAACTAACACCCGCATATGTGAAGATAACTGTTTCGGTAGTAGTGGCTAGAAAAGTATATTGGCAAGAAGAATCTAATTGTGCTCCGTTGGTAATACATGTCGTAGTAGTCGCCACATCCCAAGGAGAAGTGATTTTGTAAGTAAGATTACCCGTGCTACCCGAAGATCCACCTAACTTAGAACCACCAAACAAAACAAGGTCGCCAGATACCAAATTAAGAGACTTCTGTAAACTTGTTTTAAAGTTAGTGCCACCAGTTGCAGTTGAAGTAGCCGTATATACAGCCACTGTCCCTGTTGTACAACCCGAACAACTGCCTGACACCGTCAGTGAGTTGATTGTTGATACTCCAACAGTTTCCGACCCTATAGTGGCGGTATTTGACCTCAAAGCAGTAGTAGAAGCCAGTCCTGACACATGAAAAGCAGTAGAGGTGGCATTGGTAGTAGTGCCGTTGGTAGCTGTAAAATTTTGGAGAGTAGTTGAACCCATGGCCACGATATTTGTGCTTTGCAAGTTCGTAGTGGTGGCATGAGTTGTCCAAACGGAAGTGCCTGCTCCATTGCCGGCCAAAAGAGTGTTAGTTGAAGAAGTGGAACTGCCTGTTCCTAACTTGCTTTCTATAAGCTCGATAGCTTCATTAGCATTAGTGTGGTGAGCAGAGTGGGTTACAGTTGTAGATACTAAACCTGTCCCGCTAGGATTCTCGAAGGAATCCAAACTTGCGGGAAAAGTAGCTCCAAACTCTAAATCAGCGCATATCCTATTCCAAGTAATTACCCTACAAATCGGGTTATCGTACGGAAGCAAGGGGAAATCGCTTTGGGCTACAAATCCCCCGAAAGTCATCAGTCCTCCTAAGGCTAGATAAATTAAGTTTGTCATGACGGCTTTGCTTCTAGCGACCAGCTCGTTGCTATGCCTACAGCATCATAATTAACAGGCAAGCCAGTATCGGGGTCTATTGCTTCGTCATAAGTCATGTTTGGTTCGTCATATTGATAACCTGTCCCTGTTTTTTCTTGCAAATCAAAAGAAGTAACCGAAGGTCTATTTTCGGTAGTGAAGGTCGTGGCGGAAGGTTTGTTTTCTAGGTTTGAGATTGGCATATCAGATAAAGTTATTTAACTTTCTCGGACTCAAAATATGAATCTTTGCTTGGTTTCTCTGGGCATAGAACTCTGGGATGGTTTTTTCTTCCCAAGTCCTTATCAAAGAAGCGAGGTCTCTAGCCATATCCAACCTTCTGACTACCGCGTATTTCATTGAGGCATAATCAGTAAGGTAGGTATGGTGGGTCTCGGTGAAACCAGGTTCTTGAGTGGTATCAGTCGTAGCGAAATAAGAAGGCGGACGCTGAAATCTTACTTTTAATCCTGCCGTGGAGTTGTAGGAAGGTGTGGGATAGAGATAAATTGAAGTGCCTATAATATTATATTCATCTGGTATGCCTTCTATTGGCGTACCAGCGCTGTCATAATAAGCCGAAAGCGACTCCCCATTAGCCACAAATTCCTTTTCATCTATTTGTTTAAGGAGTTTCCAGTTTCCTGACGCGGCATCTTTAACTTCCACAGCCAGAACTTTTATATGGGTGGTGGCAAGGTTATAGCCCTGTGTGCCATCCACTAAATTGGCAGTAGCAATAGGGACAGTCGTGTAGTCCGTATCATCCCAATTCCAACCCAATCCCTTCATGGCTAGATCTGCATAGCGGGAATATGCCTCATTTAAGAAGTTCGTGAAGATTGCAAGAAGCGAAGCATTCCCCGTAATGTGGGCATAGCTGTTATCGCCAAAACAATTTACTTCACAGGTTTGGAGTAGACCTGCTTTCTCTACGCTTGTATCGCTAAAATCTAAAGCCATTTTATTTTAATTACGTCCCCATCTTTGCCCTCAAGTCCATGCTCAAGAGCAAAATTTGGAGAAACAATTAGTCTCCGTCAACGAATCTCGTCATCAAGACAGAGATGTCAAAAGCCGCAGTTGTGGCTGGCTTTCTGATGTACGTGAAGCACACGCTACTATTAGCAAGCACGGTCAGAACCGCAGTCTGTTGTCCCCCAGATGTTGAGGAAGCGACTTCTAGATCAATGCCTGTTCCTGCGGCAAAGGTAATATCAATACCTGCCGTAGTCGAGGCGTTATACCAACACTGCTTTGCCATTTTTCCTACTGTCGGCAAGACATGAGGCATCGTAGAAGACGCGGGAAATGTCAATGTCAAATCTCCAGTATTGGGAGTAATGAGAATGACATCTTTTAACACTCCACGTGGGGCAATATCATTCGCTGTAAGCGTATATGTCGTTGCCGTTGTGGTCGTAGAGACACTATTCCCGTAGACTATTCCGCCCAGAAACTCAAGAACTTCCGTGTAAGTCGAACCTGTTCCTGCAAGTTGAACTTCCTGTTTAACGAAGTAACCACCGATTGCGATAACCAACGCAACCAGAGCTACTCCTAAACTCAATTTTGAATTAGTCATAGTTGCGATTTGCGTTAGTTATTAAGCGACTGTTACATCGAATATAGCAGTCGAATGTCCACGAGGAACGAGACGGCCTACGTCTACACGCGAGTAGAATGTTCTACCCGAAATGAATGCGTTGGTGTCTGCGGCTGGGAAGTCAATGGTGAATGCCCTTCCGTAAGTACCGCGAAGAATACCTAGTCTCTGAATCTTCTTGACGCCTGCGAAGACGTGACCTGAAGTATGACCATTCGAGAAGTAGTGGTCGCAACCCATATACATGAGTCCTGCGTTTGTACCGTTCTTGAGAGCACTATCAGCACTGGAGAACCCGTTGGCCTGTACGAAGGCCTCAAGATACTCGAAGTCTGCTGGTCTCCACACGAAGCAGATACCATTGCGAGTGGCCAAGTTCCAAGCGTTATTTTCTCGAATCTCCCTCTTGATACCACGAATGATGTCGTCAATGTTCGATGCGGAAACAGTGATGTTTCCCGCCGAACCACCGATAGAGGCATTAGTGAAGTCTGTCCAAGAAGCATGGTCAGCGAGGAAGAATGATTCTACGTACTCATTGAGTATTGAACCAATTCTGTCGAAGAGTTCCGCTGGTTTAGTCCATGGAGACTGGGATAGGTCGCCCCAGTCCACGGTATAACCAACATCCCTACCAGTTGAAATGGTAAGAGTGTCGTTGGTTTCCACGTAAGCCGTAGTCGTGATGTCGAAGCCCGTGTAGCGGGTGACAGCTTGTGCCGACGGAGCCGTAGATTCATAGGAAGAGTTGATAGTTCGCTGGTCACTTATGGTGACATCACAAGCTTCCTTCCAAGTTAACGGCTGGTCTAATCTATCCTGAAGCACACTTTCAAACGATTGCGAAAATGTGGTTGTTGTAGCTATAGACATATATTTTTATGGATTTTATCCATACATATATTAGCTAGTCTGGTAATTAACCAGAGAGACCCTATTGTTCGACCAAGATTAGTCGTTGTAGAACTTTTTGTTTGAACCCTTGTTTGCCATGAAAGCCCGCATGATTTTCGCGGCATCTTTCTTAGAAATGTTGTGTTGAGCAAGTTCGGCGTCAGAAGGAGCAGAACCTTTAGCCATCCAGTATTCTGGCGAGCTTTTAGCGTTACTACCCTGTCCTGAACCTCCCTTTACTCCTGAAGTGGCCTCAACGTTAGACCTTGCTGTCTGTTGCTTTCCCAGTTTAGCTAGGAAATCTTCATCCACCAAGACATCTTCAATATCCATACCCCACTTCTTAGCAGTAGTTTTGGCGAGTTCTACATCGTCTGAATGTGTAAGCCCCGCCGTGCGGATGGCTTGCTTATCCAGCTTTTCTTTTAATAGAGCAATCTCGTCTGGTTTTTGGTTTTTTTCAGGAGTTTCTTTCGGTTTTTCTTCAAAAGACTTCTTAAGGTCTTTGTGTTCTCTTTTCAGAGAGCCGAAATCTTGGTTGAGCTTATCGTAGTCCTTTTTAGGGACAGTGACAGTTTCAACTTCTTCTCCTTCGTTTTCTTTGGGAGTAACGACTTCCCCTTCATTGTTTTCCATAGTATTGATAACTAGATTTTTCTTGATTTATTAACGATTAATCATAAACGCACTCCACTTTATCGCTGAGTGAGAACGTTGGTCATTTTTGGACGGAATGATAACCGGAAGAACTACCTGTGAGTAATCGTAGTCGATGCTCTTGATGTAGCAGAACCAGAACCTGTAAACTCTACAAGAAGGCCCTTCTGAAGCTGAACATCAAATCTATACTCGCCTACTGTCGGCGAAGCCGCGAAGCAAGCGATAGTTGAAGTCGCCCATTCTGCATTTGTTACAGTTGAAGTTGCATCATAGAAACACATAGGGCTAGTTCCTGTTATAGTAATTATCAGCGAACCCAATACTGTTGGTGTGCCTGTGGCATGGCGCGTTGATGGAACTCCCGCTATTGCCTTTCCTTCCGGGCTTTGAATTACATTGTAATTACGCCAAAGAGCTTGAGTATCAGTTGTAGTGGCATAATACTCTTGGCCTGCTTGGACATTTGCTCCCACTTCCCATGGTCTCTGCACGAGGATGAACAGAGTGGCAAACATCGCTCCTAAGAGCAGAACGAAGCTGATTTTTAGTGTTCTACTCATCTTTCTTTTTCCTAGCTTTCTTTTTTGGCTTGGCCTCTACTTCAGCTTTGGCTTTTACCTTTGCCTCCTCTGCTAGGATTTTATCTTTTAGCGAAGGCATTTTTGTTTCTGATAAAGTCGTCATTTGTTTTTAGTTAAAGTTAATTGGAAATCAAAACCGACTCCTTGAGGGAATCGGCTGAACTTCAAAACTATGAGGGCTTCACTTTCATAGCTTCGGAGTTCGACCGAATCTCCCAAGTTGTGAAGCCCTTTTTATTCAGTATGTTAATGAATTATACCATATTTTTATATTTTAAGCTATCATAATCCCACATTCCCCGTTGATTTTTCCTTTTTTTTGTTGTCTAACCTATAACTTTCAATTTCATTCCACACTTTATCACTTAGTTCTAAGGAAAGAAAGCGTGATGCGAGATTATTTACATCCCTATCGGGGCTTTGCTTGCGGAAGATACTTTCAAAGACACTTTTAACGGCTTGAACCATTAGCTTGTCAGTGGCAAATTGGGTTAGCTTGGCTCTTTTTGCGTCTTCATTCATGTTTTTTCACCTGTTAGAGCTAGTTTTTTAGATTGAATAGGTTGCATTGGAGACACTACGGGCTGTAAGAGTGTATTAAAGTCCACGGGGTTGAGACCGGAGTATTCTAAGAGGTCATTGAGGTTTCCAAGCATTCCATTAGCTTCGAGATTCTGCTTGAATTGTGGATTAGCCATAGCTACTTCCACGATAGAGAGAATCTTGTCTGATAATGCCCCAAGATTACGTTGTTTCCCACTGATAATTATTCCAATTCTATCTGCTACATCGCTCATTTCCCCCTTGAGGACTTTCAGTAAGTGCTTATTTCCCTTCTTGAAGAACTCTTGCTTGAAGGTTTGCATGAACATATCCCGTTCTTCTTTTGTAGGCATTTTCCCATTAAGCACAAGGTCTTTAATTCTCTGGTTCGTACTATTTACAGCTAGTTGGTCTGCTACCCAAGTCAATTCATCTGGAGTTAAAGTAGCTAGAAACTCCTTGCCTTTGTTTATTTCTTTTACAATGTCAGGAATAATCCAGTCTCGGTAGATTTCTTCAATAAACTTGGCCCTTTGGCCTCTTCGCCTATCGTGGATGCCTCTACCTTGCTGGATTAGACGCTCTTGGCCTCTAAAGGTAGTACCGGCTGATTCTTCCTTGCCTAAGATGGAATCAAAAGCCGAACCAGCGAATTGAGCTTGTTGATACCACTCATTGATAGACTTATCGAAGAGCTGGACATTGGCGGCGTTGATGGTTGAGATAAGTTTTATTTCCTTACCATCGGCAATCGTAGTCACCTCAAGATTCTCCATGTCTTGAATCTTGTTTTTGTTGGTGAAGTTCTCATCATCTGTTACCAACGGAGATTTAGACCCAGACTCAAGCATATTGGTCTTGTAAATGGAGAGTAAGTTAGTCCAAATCTGAGGCTGTAGGAGAGATTCCCCTACTCCTCTCCCTAAAGCTCTCTGAAATACTTTCTTAGAGGTAAAGAATTTTAGATTATCTTCATCTTCTTTCTTGTAGAGGGTTAAGCCTGTCTTGTTGTTATCTTTATTCGTGTAGAACGCTACAATTTGAAGTTGGCTAACATAGTATTCCTCATCTCCATTATCTTTTAAGTAAGATTCCGGCAACCCTCCACGAACAATATAGACTTCGATAGTTTTGGCCGGTACTTTGTTTTCGTTCTTGCTTAGAGTGCCTACTGCGTCTTTTACGTCAGAAGCTAGAACACAAAGCTCGTCCAAAGTAATATCCGCTCCATTCTTCTCTTCTCCCCAGCCATATTTAGCCATGCCCTTTAGCTTTTCTGGGGAGAAATAATATTTAAATGCCACCGGCCCACCTAGTAAGTCAGTCTGGTCGCAGAAAGCTACGGAATTAAGAGGTAAGACTTCTGGTCGTTCTACACCTTTTTGTACCAAGACACCTCCATAATCAAGGTCTGATTCGGTTATTTCGTCAAAGAGAGTATCGAGGTCATGTTCTTTGACATAGACTTCATCGTGATATTTCTTGATGAGGAAAGAAAGGACACGCCCCATCCTGTTTTCGATATAGAACACTACGTCTTTAACCTCAATGTCTTCCGTCCAATAAGCCAAGTTAAGAATCGGCTCCATGATGTTCTTGAAGGTGCGGAGCATACCTTGTTCTCTAGCTCCGAGTTCACTTGCGCCGGTGTAGAAAATACCGTTTTTGAGGTGAAAAAGGAGTTGGACGTGTTCTCTAAAGTTCCAACTCCAATTACTGCCAACTTGAATCTGGTCAGTTTCAAATTTTGTTTCTTCGGCTTTTATCCAATCGTGTATGGAGGGAGGCATCATAATTAAAAACCAGAAAACATTAAAGAAACATTCTTCAAGGCAATACTTCTCATTAACTTTGAAGGACTGAAAAGTCTTATTGTCTGCATATGTGGAAGAATTTTGCTATGTGAACTCCCATCACGGCTCAATTCAAGGATACTCATGCCTTTAGCTACCTTGCCTACTTTTAGATTTTCAATAGCTTCTCCGGCTGTGCTACCGGTAGCTTGATACTTTTTGCCGAGGATTTTGATGGAAGCGGTGTAGTCGAGAGGGATATTTTTTAATGGCTTAACAGAGGGCTTTTTTGTCCTTTTCTTGACTGATTTCCCCCTAGGTGTTTTAGTTTTCATGCTCGTGGAAATTTAGAACCTGTTGCTTTTTGTAATTCAGCATAGAGTTGCAAGTCGCTTTTAAGGGGTACTGTCTTTGGTTTTCTTGCCATTTGGTTGTCAATTCTCTTGGCTAAGGCTGACTTTTCCTGCCGACAATCTGGGCAATAATAATCGTCCGGGTCGGTCTCGTCTGTGTAAGATTTTCCACAAGAGGGTTTAATGCAGTTATGGGTATAAGCCATTTCTATTTCATTTTTCTACTCATGTCTTTCCCCATATTCTTTGGTATACCACCCATCATATTTCTCATCGTGGAGGTCATTACTTTAGCCGCACTCTTTGTCATTGGCATCTTTGTTTCTTTATGGTTATTTTGCATAGGAAATATTTATTCTATTTAATATAACGGAATTATACCATGTTTTTAGTTTTCTTTCCACCTTTTCTCCCCTTAACACTCTTTACTTCCTCATTTTCTTGTGGTTTAGTCTCTACAAGCCAAGTGTGGGCAATTTGCCAACCAAGGATAAGTCGATAATTTTCTGTGATTTCTTCTCCTGCCTTTATATCTCTACGAGCAATATCCAAGAAGGCATCATAAGAAGGGTCATCCTGATGATTCATGTACGCTTGAAGCAAAGTATCGGGATAAGCAAACCTCGTTCCTTCGATAATAGTCTGCCCGCCTGCTATCCCCGGCCACCTTTCAAGCAGTAAATCTCTTACCTCTGGAAATAACTTGCCAAAGTTAGAGTAAGGAAGCGAGTAGAATTGGGGGAAAATATCCGCCCAGAGCTTTTGTCCTTTGCCTATGTCCCTTATGGCGAACACGCCTATCCCGTGGATGGGAGAGGGAGCCAGTTTGCATTTAACCATAGAATTTAGTCTGTCTATTTGCCTCTCATTGCCCATTTTTATTTCACTCATTTTTGATTCTTTAAGTCTTCCGTTAATCTTTCTCTGTTAAGCTCTTTCCAATTCACAAGAGGGTATCTCTGTTGAATTTCTGTGTGTATCTTATGCCAAATTCTTAATTGAGCAGGGTTTTTGAAGCCAAGCTTTCTAAGCAACAATCTTCTCTCCAACATCCTCTTTGTGCATTTAGGGCATTTAGACATAGCTTCGATATTCTCATGAGCACATACTTTCTCAAGTTTGGTGTCAGTAAAAACCATCGTATCGGCTATAGCTTTTTTGATTCTCTCGTAATTAGCCGGGTCTTTGAGATGCTCTGGCATAGAAGCTATCAAAGGACTTAGCTGATATTTAGGTAATGGTTGTTTTGGTACTTCGTGTTCCATTTAGATATATTTAGTCTCAATTTTAATGTGTCCCAATTTAATATTGGGGTCGCACCATATCTTAAACCCTGCCTCTTGTGCTTTGATACAGAAAGCCATGTCCTCGCCATAGAGATTGCCCGAATTATTATTAACGAATTGTGTAAATGGGGACTCTAACTTTACTCTTTTGGATATACCTAGAAAACCAGCCCCGCAAGAATCCACCTCAAAAACGACATCTTTAGGTGTCATAAGTTTATAGTCCCCTTCCTCTTTTCTAAAGATTGCCGGTGGATAACCCCTCATTCCCATAGGATAAAGACCTGTAATTATATCTTTGTCTTTTAGATGTTCTTCAATCTTTGCCACGTCTTCTAGGGTAAAGACCATATCGCTATCTATGAATAAGATATCTTCATTCTTTTGCTTAACAACCCTCCAAACATTATTCCTATTATCTGGAACATAAAGCCCTACTCCAAATGTATGCACATAACCTTTACAGCTAAGTAGAGACTTCACGAAACCATAAGGGAGGTTGGCATTATTTCCAATAATGGTGGCAAGTATCATGTCAGTAGATATAGTCCCCAATATGCCCTACTTTTACACTTAAGTCGCACCATACATCGAAACCGTGTTTCTGTACAAGTCTACAAAACCAATAGTCCTCCCCAGTTACCAAGTCTCCATCAGTATTCGACTCCCAGAAGAACCATGGCTCTGGTAGGTAGTCGAAGATAGAGATCTTGATGAGCATGAAGCCTGTACCGACACTTTCACATTTTGCTATATTCAGGCCCTCTCCCTGAATACCCACAACAGTATCTTCTAGCGGCAACCTTCTTCTGCTGTAGTTCGCCCCTACTATGTCCTTATTTCGCTCTACAAGTCTCACCACAGCGTCTTTATCGAAGACTATATCACTATCTACAAAAAGAAGGTGGGTACATCCTAAATCTATAGCTTTCTTTACCAACCTTTCCCTCATGTGGTGGAGGATAGAACCCTCGTGAGATAGGAAATAATAGTCAAAAGGCAGGTTTTTACACATAGCAATCAAGCTCTCGGCTGTTTTAGTCTTAATAACGCCCATAGAAGGCATAGCAACAGCTAGTTTGATTTTCAACTTCATAACCCTATATTTCTTCTACTCATAACTTTATGCTTAACGTGAGGACACTTCGGGTCTCCTTCTAAACAACACTTAGGAACTCTTGATTCTAAATTAAACTTGAAACCCTCTCGCATATCTAATATCTTGGTCTCGGTTTTCTTTTCTTCTTGGGCATTTTGAATCATGTTAATTATTAAACAGCTACATTTCCTCTATTTCTAGTAACTTGCTCTTGCATAATAGGTATCATCTCTCGCCTTCTAATCACGGGGACAAGAGAGTTTACGGCATATCTCACAGCGTCTAAAAGATGGTCATTGCCTCCTTCTGGCACACCTGGTATTATTTTACCATCTTTATCCACTGCCCATAAGTAATTCCTATATTCTTTTAAGAGATTCGCGCTACGCTTAGTAATGCTAATTCTCTGG
>ERZ1292632.2149-Hain-H43-01um-R2-2149-length-17113-cov-8_pt1 | contig 17113 bp, 15 predicted proteins | sample MGYA00564407_ERZ1292632 | MGnify/ENA primary metagenome ERZ1292632 (study PRJEB36523, sample SAMEA6512637) | groundwater metagenome | collected 2019-01-08 | study: AquaDiva: Metagenomics assemblies of 32 groundwater samples | reverse complement strand
CCCACAGACACAATTTATGGTATTTGCTCTAGCGCTTTAAATAAAAAATCTGTTGAAAAAGTTTATGAGCTAAAAAAGAGAGATTATAATAAGCCGAGTATCATTTTAATTTCAAAAATTGATGATTTAAAAAAGTTTGGAATTAGAATTGATAAAAAATTAAGCGAGCTCCTAAATAGTATTTGGCCGAATAGAATTTCGGTCGTGTTGCGTTGTGATAATAAAAAAGTTGAAAATGATTTATCGTTTTCAGCGCCGAAAAACAATGATGAAAACGACTTATCGTTTTTATCGCCGAAAGACAAACCTTTCGGCTTTTTGGCATTTAATTATTTACATAGGGGGGTAAAAAGTTTGGCATTTAGAATTCCAAGTAATCAATTTCTTTTGAAGTTATTAAATAAAACAGGTCCAATAATCGCTCCATCCGCAAACCCGCAAGGTAAAAAATTATCTAATAATATTCAGGAAGCAATAAAATATTTTAATGATGCGGTAATATATATTGATGGCGGAAAATTAAAAAGCTCAGCATCTTGTTTAATTAGCATAGAAAGAAATTTTGATATTAAAATTTTAAGAAATAGGGCAGTGAGTGGAAACAAATATTTTTTGATGAGACATGGAGAGGCTATCGCCAATGAAAGAAATATCATCTCGTCATATTATCCCGAAAGATTTAAAAATTCGCTAACCAAAAGGGGCGAACAACAGGTTCTAAAAAAAATTGAACAATTAAAAAAATATAAAATAGATTTAATTGTTGCGTCTCCGTTCCTAAGAACAAAACAAACCGCAAAAATTATTTCCGAAAAATTAAAAATTCCAGTAATATATGATAAACGATTAAAAGAAATAAATTGCGGGATTTTTGAAGGACAAGATTGGACTCCTTATAATAAATTCGCAAAAAAAATTATTGATAGATATAAAAATAGAATTCCAAAAGGCGAATCTCTTCGCGATGTTAAAATCAGAATGCTAAAAGTTATTTTTGAACTTGAAAAAAAATATCAAAACAAAACCATATTAATTGTTTCACACGGACACCCATTATTAGTGCTTTATGGCGCGATGCAAGGATATTCAGAAACAGAGGTGTCCGAACATAAAAATTGGGATTTTAATTTAACTGACATAAAAAAAGCTAAAATTTTCAATTATAATGCTGAAAAACTTTTCAGCGTGAAGCCTTTCAATTATAATAGATTAAGGAAGTCCTTGCACTTTGTCATGAAGGCTTCACATAGAAAGTAATGTGGATTAATAATTCAGCAGATTTTCAAAAATTTTGCGGGTATTTTTTGGATGGAATTTGGTATCCGAGAGTTACTTCAATAGTTGATATAAAAAGCAAGCCAGCGCTTTATGCGTTTTACGCAAAAGCTGATAGTTTTTCTGACGCAAAACAACAATTAAAAAAAGCGGCTAATGAGGGAACGGCTGTTCATCAATTAATAGAAGATTTTATAACTGGAAAGGATTTGCATGTTTCTGAAAAATATATTGGTTTTCAGAAAGGATTCGAAGAATTTTTGAGGCAGTATAACTTTTTTGTTAAAAAAGAATGGGCTGAAAAAAGAATCAGGCATCCAGTGCATAGATATGCTGGAACTTTTGATATGGTCGCAGAGATTGACGGAGTTTTTGCGCTTGTTGATATAAAAACATCAGCCGCAATTTATGAAGATTATAGACTTCAGACATCCGCGTATTTTCACGCGCTCAATGGGGAGCCATGGCTTTTGGATAGTAGGGGAAATAAAATTTTATTGCCAAAAGAAGTTCAAAAAAGATATGTCTTGCGATTAAATCAAAAACAGCTTTGTGAAAATTGCGGAGCAAAGAAAAAATTGAGAGATATGGGTGATAAAATTACAGGAGGAAAATCTGCTTGCGAACATCAGTTTTCTGAAACAATGGAAGATTGGGAGTTAAAAGAATTTGACAATCACGAAAGAGACTTTCAGGGATTTTTGAATTGTAAGGGATTATGGGAATGGGAAAATAGAGTATTTTTAGAAGAAATCGGATATTTATAAAAAAAATCAAAGATTGCCCTCGTAGTTCAACGGAAGAATAAAGGTTTGCGGAACCTTAGATCCAAGTTCGATTCTTGGCGGGGGCGCAGAAAATTTATGTTGACTTTTATTTTAAAACTGATATAATTAAATTAGTACATACTAAGGGGCAAGGAGAAGCAAGATGATCCTTATCGTTGATGATAATGAGTCGGTGCGTGGTTTTCTGGGGGCATATGCAGAACTTCGTCATTATGAGGTTGTGATGGCGAGTTCTGGAGAAGAAGGGTTGAGGTTGTTCAAGGAGAAAGCTCCGGATATTGTCATTACCGATCGGTCCAGACCAGGAGATTCAATGCAAGGCGATGCATTGGTGGAGGAAATTCGGAAGATATCCCCGCTTACTCCAATCATTGTATTGTCCGCAAATAGGTTTAACTTACCCTCCGGAGTCGTTTTTCTTCAAAAGCCAGCTAGCATTGTTGAGCTTGATGCCGCAATCGCCAAAGCAATCAGTGGCGATTGATGAGGCAAGGCGTTCTCTTTGAGAGCGCCTTTTTTCTTTTATAATTAAATTAATTAATTAAAAATCGCGGGATTAGCATAATGGCAGTGCGTTTGCTTCCCAAGCAAGATACACGAGTTCGATTCTCGTATCCCGCTCGTATATTAATACTAATGAAAAATTTTAAAAATCAAATCCCGACTATTGTTTCTGATGTATGGAAAAAATTAATTGACGCTGATTATAAGGCGTATCTTGTTGGCGGATGCGTCAGAGATTTAATATTGGGCAAAAAACCAAAAGATTGGGACATTACAACAAACGCAAAACCAGAAGAAATTGTAGAAATTTTTGGCGTTCAAGCGTTTTATGAGAATGCGTTTGGCACAGTCGGAGTAAAAACTTATTCTGACGATATGAGTCTCGCGGTAATTGAAATTACATCGTTCAGGCTCGAAGGCAAATATTCTGATTTAAGACATCCTGATGAAGTAAAATTTTCCGACAAATTAGAAGATGATTTACAAAGAAGAGATTTTACAATTAACGCGTTAGCGCTTGACCAAAACGGAGATATTGTTGATGAATTTAATGGATTAAACGATTTAGATAAAAAATTAATACGCACTGTTGGAAAACCAGAAGACAGATTTAGAGAAGATGCGTTAAGAATGATGAGAGCGATAAGACTCGCCGTTGAATTGGGTTTTGAAATTGAAAAAAATACTTTTGATTCAATAAAAGAACTTGCAAATTTAATTCAGTATATTTCAAGAGAAAGAATTAAGGATGAATTGGTTAGAATTATTATGCAAAAAGATGCGATGATCGGGATCGAATTTTTAAGAGAAGGAAATTTGCTTATTGATATAATTCCAGAATTAGCGCAATCTTATAATATCAAACAAAATAAACATCATAAATTTGATGTATATACTCATTCAATTCTATCATTAAATTATGCGGCGAAAAAAGATTATTCATTTGAAGTAAGGTTTGCGGCGCTTCTTCATGATATTGCAAAGCCACTAACAAAACAAGGAGAATATCCGAGCGCTACATTTTATAATCATGAAATCATCGGAGCAAAACTCGTGAAAAATATTTTGGTCAGATTAAGATTTTCTAATAAGATAATTTCAAAAGTTACGCATTTAGTAAGACATCATATGTTTTATCTTGAAGTTGATAAGGTCACGGCTTCTGCTGTAAGACGATTAGTTAAAAGAGTTGGAGAAGAAAGTCTTGAAGATTTATTTAAAACAAGGGAGGCGGATAGAATTGGTTCTGGTGTTCCGAAAGCGGTGCCGTATAGATTGCGGTATTTAAAATATTTAATTAAAAAAGTTGCTGTCAAACCTATAACTCCACAAATGTTAAAAATCAATGGCGATGAAATTATGGAAATTTTACAAATTAGTTCTTCCCCAAGGATTGGGTGGGTTCTAAAGGCATTACTCGAAGAAGTTTTAGATGAACCGAAAAAAAATGATAAAAAATATTTGTTAAAGCGAGTTGAAGAATTAGGAAAATTATCTGATGAAGATTTAAAAAAATTAGCATTTTCATCGGAAGAAAAGAAAAGAGAGATTGAGGAGGAAATTGATAAAGAAATTAAAGAGGAATTTAGAGTATAAAAAGATTGCAGACAAACAACTACAAACTCCTTGGGCATGAGTAGTACAAGGAATCTCCCCCAATGATAGCGTTCGTCTGCAATTACTCTATCTATCCCTTCTCCCAAAGCATTTATGTGCTGCGGAGAGTACTAATTTTATTTTAACAGGTGGCAGTAATATTTTAAGTATTGTTTTTTGAGTGTGTCAAATTTGTTTTCTTTTATAGATTCTCGGATTTCGCGCATTAAATTCAAGATCCAAGCTATGTTGTGTTCAGATAAAAGCATAACCCCGTAAATTTCTTTTTCTCTTAATAAATGGCAAATATACGCGCGAGAATAATTTTTACAAATATCACAACTGCATTTTGGGTCAATTGGTTTTTTGTCGGTTAGATATTTAGAGGGTTTTAAATTTAATCTGCCGTTGCTTGTAAATGCTGTGTTGTGTCTTGCCCATCTTGTTGGAATTACACAATCAAACAAATCTATTCCAGTTTCAATTGCGTTAAAAATATCGTCAATTTCTCCGATACCCAAAAGATGTCGCGGTTTGTTTTCTGGTAAATATGGTATTGTCCAATTCAAAACTTTAACAATATCTTGTTTTGATTTTCCAAGCGAACCACCAATTCCAAATCCAAAAAACGGAAGAGAACTTATAAATTCCGAAGAATCTTTTCTTAAGTCTTCATATTCTCCGCCCTGAACAATTCCAAATAATACTTGTCCTTTTTCATTTTTTGATTTTTGAATTATTTTTACGCATCTTTCTGCCCATCTGTGAGTTCTATTCATAGCTTTTTTTGTGTATTTATAATCTGATAATGGCGAAGTGCATTCATCAAACGCAAAAATAATATCAGCGCCAAGTTTTTTTTGAATTTCAATAGAACTTTCTGGAGTTAATCGTAAAATTCTCCCATCAAGTGGCGACTTAAATGTTGCGCCCTCTTCATCAATTTTCACAAAATTTTTATTTAGAGCGAGTAAATTTTTTTTAGGTTTATAAATATTTTTTGTCACAAAAACTTTTTGAGGGCACGCCTTGTAACCCCGCCGAGATTGGTCCGAGCTGTAAAATGCTGAAAATTTATAATTTTCAGCGCCGAAAACAATAAATTGTTTTCGGCATTTTTTCAAATTTACAGATCGGTCGGCGGGGTGAGAGATGAGCAGACCAGCCCCGCTGGAGGGATGGGACTGCGATGACCGAGAAAAGTTTTTGTGATAACTCTCTTCTGGAAAAATATTAGCAACCTTGCCTACTCCATGCTCCGCGCCAAATCCTAAGCTAAAAACTTGAAATCCACCGCTATCAGTCATTATCGGCGTTTTAATGTTTAAAAATTTATGTAATCCACCAAATTTTTCAATTATTTTGTATCTATCATTATGAAACAAATGAAAAGTGTTCATCATAAAAATTTCAGCCCCATATTTTTTGGCGGATTCAAAGCTTAACCCTCGCAAAGCTCCTTTTGTTCCAACGGGAGTAAAAGTAGGAGTATGAATAATGCCATGATGAGTTCTTAAAATCCCCAATCTTGCTTTGCTCTTTTTATCTTTTTGTATAATTTTAAAACTAAACATTAATAAAAAATACTCTTAGCTCTAAAATGCGGAATATTAATTTTTATTTTATTTTTATAAGTAAAATTCCATAAAGCCATATCTACTTCAAATGATGAAACTTTTTTAATTTTATTTTTTATTAATTCGCAGGCAAGAATTGTTGATGCGCGAATTTCAATTTCTTCCTTGGACCCAATTCGGATAATTTTTTTATTTTTAATTTTATCTAACAATTTTTTATTTGGAATAATTATATTAAAATACATTAAAACTTGAGGGAGGCGATAATCAGCAAAAGCTGTTAAGTCTTTAAGATTTTCAGAATATTTTTTCATTTGATTAGTTGCTAAAAGGTATTCAGTATAAAGCAATTGGTTTGGTTTTAAAAAATAAATTTTTTTTGAATTTTTTGCAATATCTTCAAATCTTCCTAAATTTGTTAAACCCAGCGTAAAATTTAAAGGATTTTTATTTTTTTCAAAATAATTTTTAAAATTTCCATCATAATTATTTTTTAGCCACAATAAATTTTTTTTAAAAAATTTAAAACGAAGTTTTCCTAAACTATCCGATTCTTTCGGAGAAATAATTTTTTTAAAAATTTTATAATCTATATTTTTCACACCAATTTTAAACAAATCTTCTAATTTTGAGAATAACGCCCAAAAACGTTTTTTGTTTTTGTAAACCCAATTTTTTTTAAATTCCCATCGTCTAAAATCAAGCGTTCTTAATAAAAATACAAAATTTGGAATTTGTAATTTATCAATCTTGGGAATGGGGAACGAATAATTTTTTTTTCGTTGCAATATAATTTCTTTTTTAATCAAATCTAAAAATTCCTTACTGGGCTCTTTAATATCAATCATGCTTAGATCAACATTTTTTAGTGAATTCAAAACAAGATTTTTTAGTTTCATCTCAATTAAATTTTGGAGCGTTTGGATTAAAACTACCAATAATGCGCTATCGCGTGTTATTGGTAATATTTTAAAATAATTGATCGTAATACTCAGAGTCGGGGTACTCAGATTCGAACTGAGAATAAATCCTCCCAAAGGACTCGTGCTACCATTACACTATACCCCGTTATAAAATCGCTACAATTCACACATAAATTTTAGCATATTTTTGAAATAAAGCTAAAGTCAATTAAAATTAGAGAAATGCTAAACAGATTAGAGTTAAGAGAAAAAGAACGCGAGTTTTTGGCACAAGAAAGCAAAAAATCGCCAGAGCTTTTTTGTGAGCAAACATTTGTTGATAATGCTGAATTATTAGATAGATTTGGAATATTTATTGAAAACCAAGAAAAATTACCCGCTGGTTTTTTAAAATTTTTGCCATCCGATTTTATTGTTGAAGAAGTGTCACAATCCGGAGATATTTTTTCTGTTGATTATGAAAATGTTTTTAAGGAAGACGACATCATAGAAGATCGCCCTACAATATATGCCACATTGGTAAAATGTCAGATGTCAACCATAGAAGTTGTTGACGAGCTAAAAGAATTTTTAGAATGTGAACAAAAGCAAATTCAATATTCTGGCATTAAAGATAAAAACGCAATTACATCACAAAAATTATCATTCAGAAATATTTCAGAAATTAGACTTTCAAAAATTAATTCCCCGTTCTATTTCTTAAGAGATGTTTCAGGAGGGAATGGTGTTGTTAGTATTGGTGGAATTAAGGGTAATAGATTTATTATTTTGGTGAGGACTGATAAAAATTTTAATAGCGAAGATTTTTTAAAAAAATTAGAAAAAATAGATAAGGAAGGTTTTTATAATTTTTATTATTTGCAAAGATTTGGAACTCCTCGTTTATCCAATTATTTGTGGGCTGTTTTAATTTTAAAAGGAAAATATAAGGAAGCGGTTGAAGGCTTTTTAACTGATGTAGGAGAAAGGGAAATGCCCTTTTTTAAGAATTTAAGGCAGGAAATTAAAAAATATCTTGGAGATTGGAAAGCAATAAAAAAAATCATATCCAATTTTCCAACTATACTTACAAATGAAATAAAGGTTACTAGTTATTTAGAAAATAATCCAACAGATTACAAAGGCGCCCTCTCGCAAATTTCAGAGCAAACAACATTATGGCTATATGCCCTTTCGTCTTTTCTTTTTAATAAAAAATTATCAGAGATGATAAGAAATAATAAAGAAATTTCGATAAAATTTCCGCTATTTATTAGCCAAAATCAAGATGACCAGTTATTTTATAAAGATTTATTAGAAGATATGGGAGTGTATCCGCCATTATTTAAAAATTTTTTTTCTATATCAAATATTATTTTGAAGGAAAGGCAAGAAAAAACAAGAGTAAAAGCAGAAATTCGCAAATGTGAAATTATAAAAGAAGGAGTCATTATTGATTTTATTTTGTCAAAAGCTGTTTACGCTACGACATTTTTATCTAATTTTTTTAATTTGACATCAGGAGTTGCATCTGAAGAAATTTCAAAAGAACAAATTGATTTAAAAAAACAATTAGGATATCAATCAATACAAGAAACTTTAAAATATTTTGATAAAGTGATTGTTAAAAAAGAAGAAAATTTATAAAAAAGAAATAGCCCTCGGGAAAACCAAAGGGCTAAATGCAGGTACGCTTCGGCTTCGGAGCACGTGCGTCAAGATGCTGTCTGGCATCCCCATATCCCCAAGTTGAATGTCAATTCAAGGGCAGGGGATTTGTCCTTTTCGCGGTGCGCAAAGTTGAGCGTGTGTACAACCTTGCCGTCTTCGCGAGGCGGGTTTGCCCAGACATGGAGGAATCCCCATGTTGACGAAACGAGTTCGCCAACTTCGGTTGCTACCTCCGTCGGGTACGGTTGTCGTTCTCCCTCTTTCGCGATTCTGAGAACAAGAACAAACATATCGTTGTTATCTCTAGCTGGCTCGAGATAAACATTGAGTATGTCGTACCCAACATTCATTAACTCGTCGACTCCTGGTAGGGGCGACACATCATTCAGCCCGTTTTTTCCGAAAACAGGAACTCCAGAGTCCGCTACTTCGGGGCGGACCTGATACGCCTGTCTTCCGTGTTGGTGGGCATGTTGAGTGTGTCGCGTCTCCCGTTTTCCAAAATCCACTTTTTTGGGGTGGATTCCGATAGCCTTGAGCTTTTCTACCCGTTCCCGATTGACTCGGAATTTGAGTAGAATAGTGTCAGGCGTAGAAGCCGACTGCGAACCGAAGTGCTGTGAGCATCGGCAAGTATTGTCAAAGCCAAAGTCGTCGACTTCGACAAACTGCCGGCATCTCGCGCCGGTTCGAGTTTGAGCCGTACACGCGTACTGCATTATTTTCACCTCCTTTCAGGTGAGAATGAAGAGTGCGCTACATTAGAGTAGTATCTATATTATATCACATCGTTTTAAAAAAGTCAACCCAGTTAGAAGTTTGAAAAACAAAGCTTTATTTTGTATTGTCGTTTTCATCTTTTCAATAACATCAATGCCTACTGAACTTCTAACGGGGCGAGTCCCTGATAAAACTGGCATAAAATCCCTTAAATTTTGAAAATTTGATTATAATATAATAATGCGGAAAAAACTTATTTTTTTGTTAAAACTTTGGAAAGACTTGAATTTAAAAGAAAAATTGTTTATTTCGGTTGGAATCTTGCTGGGCTTGTTTTTTTTGATTTTGCCAGCTTGGTGGTTTTGGCAGAATAATTTTGAAAAATTGCCATCAAACGGCGGAGTTTTAAGGGAGGGTCTTTACCAATCAATAAACACATTAAATCCATTTTTGGTGGCAAATTCAAGCGAGAAATCTCTGCTTAATTTATTATTTGATAAGTTGATAGTTGATGACGGAAGCGGAAATTTTTCATATGAGTTAGCAAAAAATATTACTGAATTAAATAAAGGGCTTGAGTTTTTAGTTGAGCTAAAAGATGACAAAATTTGGAACAATAAAGAAAAAATAACATCCGATGATTTAATTTTTTCTTTTGAAATATTTAAAAAATATGGTTCCGATGAAGTTAAAAATTTATTTAGAGATACTGAAATTGAAAAAGTTGATAATTATCAAGTGAAATTTAATTTAAAAATACGAGACAATTATTTTTATAACAAGTTAAACCAAATTTATATTATTCCAAAATCAGTTTGGCAGAAATTTAATCAACCAGACTGGCAGAGTCAGGAAGATGAACTTTTGAGCGTTGTGTCGGGACCTTATATTATTGAAAAAAAATTAGACTCCGAAGTTGTGTTTGTTAGAAATGAATTTTATAAACCAAATGCATATATAGAAAAAATAGTTTTTAAAATTTATCCAAATTTACAAAATGCAATAGAGGGATTAAGGATACGAGAAATTGACGCAATAGGAGGAGTCCCGTCAAATGTTTTAAAATCCACAACAAGCAGAAGATTAAAAGTTTCAAGAATTGTATTGCCAAGAGCGATAGGTATTTTTTTTAATAGCAAAAATGTTGGCGGTATTGACGCAAATGGATTAGAAAGTTTAATTGATAGAAAAAAAATGAATGAAGAAATTTTTGATAATGAAGCTGAAATATCCACGGGAATTTTTAGCAAGTCAATCAGAAATTTTTTAAATCTCCCAGTTAACAAATCAAATGTTAAGTCCAATACAGATATGTCAATTACATTTTCAACATCTTCGCTTATTGAAGTTGTTGTTCCTCAAAATTATTTTTTTCAAAAAATAGCGGATTTTATAGGTGATAAAATTCCTATAAAAATAGTAGCCGAAACCACTGAAAATATTTATTCGGATATTTTACAAAACAAAAAATATCAGGCGATAATTTTGGGGATAAATTATAATTTGCCTCCAAATATTAGTCCATTCTTTATGGAAAATTCAAGCTTTAATTTAATTAATAAAGCAACGCCGAATATTGCGAAATTTCTTCAAAAATTATCAATAGAGCAGTTAAATCAAGAAGATTATGCAGATACTATTGAAAATTTAGAAAAAGAAATATTGCAAACTAACAGCGTAGTTTTTTTGGTTAATCCATATTATTTGTATATTATCCCAAAAAACTTAAAAGGATATAATCTAATAATTTTGAGGCAACCAGAGGAAAGATTTGCTAAAATAGAATTATGGAATCTTAAAACAAAAACAAAATGGCGATAAATAAAAAAGGCTCTGTAAATTTTATAGTTTCACCGGACAAGCTTGATATTTTATTTTTACAAAAAAAAGGAGGCATTTGCAAGGTTTTAGAAAAAAAAGAATATACTGGTTCCGTTGTGACAAATGATAGTGTTAATGTTGATTTTATAAAAAAAATCATAACCCAGCTTAATATTAAAAATACAGAAGTTGGAATAAGTTTAAATATTCCATTTTTTTTTACAAATGTTATAAAAGTCCCAAATGTTGAAGGAAATATTAAGGCGACATTGGGTATGAAAATACAGACTGAATTTCCATTGCCGCTTGAAAAATATCTATGGTCTTTTCAGGAAATTCCATCAGCTGATTCCCAAAGGACATTTTTAGTGTTTTTTTATCACAGAAGTTTTTTGGAAGATATCAATAGGGCGTTTGCAATTAACGGAATTTTACCAGTTGTAATAGAGCCTGCAATTTTGAGCGCGCTAAGATACTTGAAAGAAAAGTTTACTCTTGAAGTTGAAAAAACATATTTTATGATTATTATTTATGCGTCTGTTCTAACAGGGTTTATTTATGAAAATGGAATTATAAAAAATACTTTTTCAGAAACAATAAGCGAGGAGGCCAATGTAAATCAAGCTCTTGAAAAATTTATTCAGTTCACCCTACAAAAATTTAGTGTTGAAAGAATCAAAAGAGAAATTGGAGGAGTAATACTTGTAAGCGATAAAAAAATACAACTTGGTTTGGATTTTGAAGTTATACATATGCAGGATATTTTGAAAATATCTCCTGATTCAATAATTGGTATAGGATTAAACGAGAGAGTGTTAAAAGCTCCTGTTTTTGGCAATGAAATTTTATTAAACACAATAAACCCAACAACTGAATTTTTGTATCTTAAACTTTTAAGGCAGTTAAATTTTTGGTCAATGCTTGTATTTGGCGCTGGGATTCTTTCGATTCTATCTCTTTACGCTTTTATATTTGATATATCAACAACAAACAAAGATTTAAAAAATAGTAGCGCTATAACTCAAATCGACACCATAAAATACGAAGATGAATTTAAGAAATCTCTGCTTTTATTGAAAAAAATTGATATAAGTAAAAATATACCATATGATGTTTTTTCAAAAGTTGTTGGAATTAATAGATTTATGAAAATTAATAATTTTGCCATAAAAAATAAAAATTTGACAATTAACGGAGTTATTAATTTAAAAGACCAAGAAAGATTAAAATCTGCGCTTGCTGAAATAGGCAAAAATGCGGAGTTCAAGGAAGTTAGAGTGACTGCAAGCGAAATGGAAGTGGAGGTTTCTCTGGATTTCTAAGGATTTATACATTTGACATTTATATTATAATTATTAAGATAATCAGGTCAAAAATTAAAAATACAGTATTTTTTTGAAAAAATGGAAGATATTTTTATTTTATCAGCAATAGTTTCGTCGGTAATAGGAATTTTGTATGGGATTTATTTGATTTTTTGGATTCTTAAAAAATCAGAGGGTTCTGAAAAAATGAAAGAAATCGCAAAAGCGATTCAAGAAGGAGCTATGGCATATTTAAAAAGACAATATAAAGTTGTCGCAATTATTGCTATTGTTCTCGCTGTAATTATTTGGTTAGCTCTTGATGGCATAACAGCAATCGGATTTTTGGTTGGCGGATTTTTTTCAGCTATGGCTGGAGCTATTGGAATGTTCGTTTCAACCCGCGCCAATGTAAGATGCACTGAATCAGCCAAGCAAGGACAAAAAGAAGCGTTTCTGGTTGCGGCAAAAGGAGGTCAGGTTACAGGTTTTTTGGTTGCTGGATTAGGACTTTTCGCGCTTTCTGTGTTTTATGCTTTGACAAAAAATTTACAAGCGCTGATTGGTTTAGGTTTTGGAAGTTCGCTAATTTCAATTTTTGCAAGATTGGGCGGTGGAATTTTTACAAAAGCCGCTGATGTTGGCGCTGATTTGGTTGGAAAAGTTGAAGCAGGAATCCCAGAAGACGACCCAAGAAATCCAGCTGTAATTGCTGATAATGTTGGAGATAATGTTGGAGACTGCGCTGGAATGGCTGCTGATTTATTTGAAACTTATATTGTGACAACAGCGGCGGCGATGCTTTTGGGCGAAATTTTATTTCAAAATCCATTAATAACTTCGTTGCCGTTAGCGTTGGCTGGAGTTGCGATGATTGCGTCGGTTATTGGTTCTTGGTTTATGAAAATTTCTAATAACGAATCTAGTATAATGAATGCATTTTATAAAGGACTTTCTGTTACCGCGATTATTTCTGCTGTCGGTTTTTATTTTATTTTAAGAAATGAAGCGATTGTAGATGGAATGAAATTATTTCACAGTTCATTGGTTGGGTTAATTGTTGTCGGTTTGTTAGTTTTAATTACTGATTATTACACTTCAAAAAAATATAGACCAGTCAGGGCGATTGCCGAAAGTTCAGTTGGCGGACATGGAACAAATATAATTACTGGATTGGCTGTGTCTATGTCTTCAACAGTTGTTCCAGTTTTAATAATTTCAGCTGGAATGCTTTTTGCATATTTTTCAGCTGGACTTTATGGAATTGCGATTGCGGCGTTTTCAATGTTATCGGTTATGGGAATAATTGTCGCGATTGACGCATATGGTCCTATTTCTGACAATGCTGCTGGAATTGCAGAAATGGCTGGATTAGATGAAAATATTAGAAAAACACTTGACCCGTTAGACGCAGTTGGAAATACAACAAAAGCGGTTACAAAAGGATATGCGATTGGTTCTGCTGGATTAGCCGCACTTGTTCTTTTTTCAGCATACACAGAAGAATTAAAAATTTTTTATAATGGCGCTGTTAATTTTTCATTAAATGATCCGTTAGTGATTGCTGGATTATTTATTGGCGGATTGTTGCCCTATTATTTTGGAGCACGCGCGATGTCAGCGGTTGGAACTGCGGCGCAATTTGTTGTTGAAGAAGTTCGGAGACAATTCAGAGAAATTAAAGGAATAATGGATGGTAGTGAAAAACCAGATTATGGCAGATGTGTTGACATTGTGACTTTGGCTGCGCAAAAGGAAATGATTCTTCCTGCGCTCTTGCCCGTTGTTGTTCCAATTTTGGTTGGATTTATTTTAGGGCCAATTGCTTTAGGTGGATTGCTGGTTGGTTCAATCATTACAGGAATTTTTGTCGCAATATCAATGACTTCTGGAGGGGCGGCTTGGGATAACGCGAAAAAATATATTGAAGATGGTAAATTGGGCGGTAAGGGTTCTGAGGCGCACAAAGCCGCAGTTACAGGAGATACGGTTGGCGACCCTTATAAGGACACAGCAGGACCAGCGATTAACCCGATGATTAAAATATTAAATATTGTGGCGTTGCTTATTGTAAAATTCATAGTAAAATAAAAATATCGTGGAAATTACAGAAAAAAATTAAAATTGCGAAATCAGGAAATTTATTTAATAAATTTTTAATGAAATGCTGAAAACTTATTTTTCAGCGCCAAAAAAGTTGAAAAATAAATTTTTCGACGCTAAAAACGATTAGTCGTTTTTAGCATTTGTTTTTTGGCTTTCCAGGCTAAAAATAAACATAGTTTATTTTTAGCATTCATTTAATAAATTTTAGTGCAATTTCGTGGCTAAAAAATAATGCTGGAAACAATTTGTTGTTTTCAGCGTCAAAAAATAAATTTTTGACTTTGTTATTTTTTAGCAGCAAGAAAAAAACCTACTTAGCTGTTGAGCTGTTCGGCTTCTGCTGGCGTCTTTTTTTGTTCGTTTGCCCGTGTGTATTAGCGGGGATTAGCCATGCTCCTGCAAAAGCGCATTCTCGTCCTTTTATGTTTAAGGCGACCAATTGCGTTGTGTGATTAGTATGTTTGATTTCATTTATTGTAATAATTACAAATGGTCCTCTTCCATGAGCCATCTCTGCCCAGTCAGTCAAATAGACTAAATCACCGACCGCGAAGGTGTATCGTGGCATCGCTATCCCTCCTCCTTAATGTAGATTAGACGCATTTAGCATCTTTACTAATATTATTTTAATATAAAAAATATTTATATATAAAAAAAAACGAACTGCAACGATGCATATTCGTTTAGACGATGCGGCTGGGTCGGAGTTTAAACAAGTCAGGGAGATTTATTAACGCGTTTAGCATGGATCGGTCTTCATATATCTTGAGTTCGCGACATCGTGTGCCGTCTGGCAACTTACTGTCTTCAATTATTCCTACAAATTCGTTCACCCCGCACACATCTTTGTATAACATTGTTATGTCACTAATGCGTCTATGTGTAACGCGTAGCTCAAATCCACCCTCATCTATTAATCTACGAACAAACGATAGTGAGTCCATGGACTCGTCTTCCAATGTGAATATTGAGAACACCATGACTGAACACCTCACTTGATTGAAGTTAGTCTATCAATATTATACATTAACATTTTTATCTTTGTCAAATGTTGGCAATATTTGTTTTTTTATCGTAAAATTTTAAGTAATGAATGTTTTAAGTGTTAAAAATTTGTCAGTAAAATTAGGAGATAATTCTGTTTTAGAAAATGTTAATTTTGATATAGACGAAGGAGATATTGCTCTTGTTTTGGGTCCAAATGGAGCCGGAAAAACAACATTACTACGCGCGATTGCTGGATTAATTCCATATACAGGCGAGATTGTTGTAAATAATGTCGTACGGAATGAAAAAGAAACTTGTCTAGAGCAAATTAGAAGGATTGGATTTGTTCCGCAAAAGCTCGATTTTCAATACAGCCTTCCGATTAGAGTAAAAGAAATTTTTAAAATAGCGTTAAATATAAAAGATGAAAATAAAATAAAAGAGTATCTCGAATTTTCAAAAGCAGGGCATCTTGAAAATAAAAAACTCGGAGAATTATCTGGCGGAGAGCTTCAAAGAATTTTAATCGCATTTGTTATGGCGCAAGAGCCAAATATTTTATTGTTTGACGAACCTTTTTCTGGAATTGATATAGGAGGCGAAGAAACAATTTATCAGCACTTAAAATACATAGTTGCCAAAAAACATTTAACTATGATTATGGTTTCTCATGATATGTCAGTTGTTTTTAATTTAGCAAATAAAGTAATTTGTCTAAACAAAACAATAAAATGTATAGGCGAACCAAAAAATATTAAAGAAAATGTGTTGGAAGAACTTTACGGAAGCGAAGTCGCATTATTTCAACACCTGCATAATTAATAGATGAATTTATATTCCATTATCATCGGAATTTTGGCGGGAGGGTTGATTTCTTTTTTGGGTGTTTTTGTCATTAACAGAAGACTTGCTTTGGCGGCTGACGCGTTTTCGCATATTGCTTTGCCCGGAGTCGCTGTCGCTATATTGTTGAATATAAATCCAACAGTCGGGGCGTTGTTCGCGTTATTATTTGGAACTTTTATAATTCAGGGAATTCAATCAAAAACAAAACTTTTTACAGAAGTTTTAATTGGACTTACTTTTAGTTTGTCTTTGGCGATTGGATTGTTGCTATTACCAGAAGGAGAACTTGAATCAGCGCTTTTGGGAGATATAGCAAGCGTTGGGTTTAATGATTTTATTTTGGGAATTGCGATTTCAGTTATTTTATTCGGAATTTTAATTCAGTATTTTAAAAAATTTACATTTTTGACATTTTCGGAAACTTTGGCGCAAGTTTCGGGCGTGAATGTTAATAGAGTTAATTTTGTTCTTTTGGTAGGTTTGGCTTTGTCTGTTGCGCTGGGAATTAAAGTTGTTGGAACCTTACTTGTCGGTTCGCTTTTAATAATTCCAGCCGCGGCAAGTCAAATTATTTCTAAAAATTTTAAATCTCTTTTATTTTTTTCTTCAATTTTTGGATTGTTTTCTGTGGCGATTGGTATGTATTTTGGATTTTTGTTTAATTTACACCCCGGACCAATGATAATATTAGTAGAAGGAACAATATTTGGAATAGCATTTTTAATAAAACAAATTAAAGGTTAAAATGATAGATAGTTCGCCCCCATCGTCCCCGCTTTCGCTAAAAGCTACGGCGGGCAGGTAGTGGTTTAGGATATCGGGTTCCCCGCCTGCATGTCGTCATCGTCTAGTTTGGCTTAGGACATATGGTTCTCATCCATAAAACCCGGGTTCAAATCCCGGTGACGGCAAATATTACGGCGGGCAGGTCAGTCCGGCAACAGGGGTTCGACTTCCCTTGGGGGCATATGGGTATATTGTAATTTTTAAAAAAATATGGAAATGTAAAAAATAAA
>ERZ1292632.1496-Hain-H43-01um-R2-1496-length-22423-cov-8_pt2 | contig 17121 bp, 17 predicted proteins | sample MGYA00564407_ERZ1292632 | MGnify/ENA primary metagenome ERZ1292632 (study PRJEB36523, sample SAMEA6512637) | groundwater metagenome | collected 2019-01-08 | study: AquaDiva: Metagenomics assemblies of 32 groundwater samples | reverse complement strand
AGCCCGACGACCAGACCGCCGACCAGACCAAGGCCAAGACCGAAGCCCAGACCGGCGCCCAGACCGGCGACCAGACCGGCGCCCAGACCGGCGACCAGACCGAAGACCAGACCGAAGCCCAGACCGACGTATAAGTCGCCAGAAAAAACAGAACTTTTATTGCCGAACAGAAACGCCGCAATAACGGCCCAGACCGGCATGGCGATTACATCAAGCCAGGGACGCGCAATGGCAAACGGCAAAATCCACACGATTTCCGGTGTTAAGCGAATTTCGGTGAAAAACGGCACATCGCCAGCAATTGCATACCAAATTGCCCAAAACATCGCTATTGCGATGGTTAACACAAGTGACCAACGCCACATTAACTTCATCATTCGTTCGTCCATAACAACCTCCAGAGTTAATTTGTGAAATAACAATACACTGTAAATACTATTTCTAATTGGCACTGTATAATATAATATTATGTCTGTCAAGTATTTTTAGGTTTATTTTTTCAATTAACGCCTTTTAAGCAGGATTTACGCCCTATTTTAGTTATTCACAGTTTTTCCACTATATTTTTTAAAGCCGTTGCTTTAAAAAACCCTTAATATATAATGGACTTCAGTTCGTTTTAAAAATTATAAGGGTCGAAAATAAGAATAATTTAAGTTATTGATTAAAAATATGAACAAAGCAGGAATTGTAGACGCAGTACATGAAAAGCTCGGTAGCACCAAAGTGCAGGCAGAGCAAGTTGTAGACACAGTGTTTGATACGATTGTTAACACTATGAAAAAAGGCGATGATGTATCAATTGCTGGTATTGGTATTTTTTCAGTAAAAAAGCGCGCGGCTCGCACTGCGCGAAATCCCCGCACTGGCGCAGCCGTGCAAGTAAAAGCGATGAATGTCCCGAAATTCAGAGCAGCAAAAGCGCTGAAAGACGCAGTTAAATAATTTTCTCTCGAAAGAAATCAAAAAATCCCCCCGCTTTGCGGGGGGATTTTTTGATTTACTTACATTCTTGTACTCCTAAATCACGGCAAATTTTTCTAGCTAAAAAATTATTAATTTCAGAATGCCGAGGAATAGTGGATAATCTTTTTGTTGCGGGGTTAAAATACAAGCTATGTTTTGATCCCTCTCGTACAAAAACACACCCCGACTTAAGTAAATGATTAACGAGTTTTAGGCGCTTCATTTTACAAACTAGACTGTGACAATTTCACGCACAACTGGACCCTTAGGTTTATTGATGAGTCGATTCGTTTCAAGCACTAAAATAAGCGCTTCACGCAAATTAATTTTTGCTTCGGCTAATGTTTTGCCTTGTGTATTCACACCTGGAATTTCTTCAATCCAAGCGCTATACCAATTACCCGCCTTTTTATAGATAGCTGTAAATTTCATACACCAAGCATAACAAATTAGGCCGTAGAATACAAAAATCCCCAGACTATTTTATAAACCATTGGTCTAGTAAATAATCAATGTCTTGTTTTTTCTCCCATTGTTTTTTCATCTGTAAAAAATATTCACGACCAGTATACGGTTTTTGTTTAAGTGTTTTAATTTTAAAAATTTTGTAGTATGGCTCCCAATTTTCAATAACAGAATTAAAAACTTCTGATATTTGCCAAACATAGTTATTTTTTTTACTGTTGATTTTACTATTTTCTTGTAATCCATATTTGTTTTTTATATAGTCAAAGAAAATGAAATGTAAAAGTTCATGGGCAATTACTATATTTGAAAATCTCGGGGTTGCATGAAAAAAGGGGAAAGAAAATGTTTTTTCTTTAATGTCCCGCGGATACATACAAAAAACGCTTGTAAAACCGGTATATTTGCCCTTTGGCCATGGGTGTTTTTTAAAAATTTTATTTATTAGATTAAAATATCTTTTCTTAACTAATTTCCAATCTGCTTGAGACTTAATAGTAGCTTCTTTAATTTCTTCTTCTCTTTTGCTAAAAATATCATTTGTGTATTTTTTAATGATTTTATTTCTTTCTTTTTGGGAATATCTTTTATCTAAAATATGATGAAGTTTTTTGGGTAAAAACCATCTAATAAACCGCAGATTATCTTTTGGGTTATATTTAATAAAAAGCAGGGCATTTTTAATATCTGCCTTTTTATCTATTTTTAATAAAACTTCTGGATTTTTCATAAAAAATCAGATTTTGGTGCACTTTAGGGGAACAGGTTAAAACCTGTTTTCAAGCACTGAAGGAGCCATTTATCTTTAAAATTACCACGTCTTTGGTCTAATTTATACGTCCAGATGACACCGAGACATGGTTTAGGAGCACTTTCACTCGTTCTTCGGTAAAATCCTATCTCATGTTTAAACCTCTGTTAAACAGGGAGTTCCGGCATACTCTCTCCGACAACATACACAACGTGCATAAAGTTCATTACTTACAATTTTCCTTAATATATTTATAAGCTCGATCAACTCTGTCTTGGGTAATTTCTACGTCAAGACTCATCTCCCAATTTCTAATCGTTTCTTCTTGTATATTACATATTGCATGTTGAGAAAATTCCTTCCCTTCTTTTTCCGCTTTTTTGCCAATTATCATGTTTGGGATTGCTATAACGGCAACGACAATCACGATACTAATAAATGTAATCCAAATGCTTCTTTTTTCTTTATGATTCAAACAATCTCTGAGTCTTTTCGTAAAATGTAAATATGTCGTCAAAATAATGGTATTTACAACTATAGCTATACCTCCAATATACAAAAACATCATTGGCAACAACCACCACCAATCTCCGCCACTAACGAAGGCAAAAGCTGTAGAAGCTAAAACAAGTAAAATAGTAAGATACACTGGCGTTAAAAAAGCCCAAAATGCTCTCACTTTTTCTTTTTTGGTCATTATATCAACAGCGATGATTAATACTGCGGCTAAAATAATTATTATTGTAAAAATTTCCATTTCCATAAATTTATTTTAGCATATTTTCAATTTTGTTATAGCCTATCTAAACTACTTAAAAGCTGTTTCTTTATCACACTTCAAATAGAAGTCTATTCCCCATACAGGTAACGAGAACATGTTAAAACCCGCAAAAACAATGAAAAGAGAACAGCTAAAGCGTTGTCTAAGCGCTTTACCTGATATTCTGTGCGGAATGGGAGAATCGAACTCCCACCAAAGGATTGGAAATCCCTTATTCTACCATTAAACTAATCCCGCCTTGGTTTATAGTATACAATTATACATAAATGTCTTCATTTTTCACCTTTTTAAAAATAAAAATTTTTCTACCGGCTATCTTGGGTATTAGCGCTTTTTTAGGCATTGCGCACCCGCAACTAGAAATCACGCCATCAGAACCGATTGCGCGGCAAAAAATCGAAGTGATTGAGATAAAAAATCAAACGGCTACAAGTACGGCTCGAGAGAGAACATTAGCGACTAAAAAAGAGACTGTCGCAATAGTAAAAAATGAAAAAGTTGACCCGACACTCGCCCGTAAACTTGAAATATTTAAAAAAAAAGAACGAGGTGAAATTCTATCTCAAGAAGAGCAGAATGAAAAACTCCGTGGCGCGATAATAAACATATTTTGCACTATTAAAACAGACAGCGACCTAAAACCGCTTTCCGGTAGTGGTGTGGTAATAAGCGATAAAGGAATTGTGCTCACAAGCGCCCATATCGGCCAATATTTTCTACTTAAAAACTATCAAATGAAAGATTTTATAACTTGCGTAGGACGTACCGGAAGCCCCGCAACGCCGTTTTACACGCTAGAACTTATTTATCTTCCAGAATCGTGGCTTAAAGAAAACGCTGTGAAAATAAAAGAGCAAGACCCTACCGGCACAGGTGAAAATGATTACGCCTTTTTAGGAATAACGGGAGTAATACCCGCGAGCGCTGTAATTCCCACCTTATTCCCCTATTCAACCCCTGAAACGGAGGAAATATTCATAATTGAGACACCGGTGCTTCTCGCGGCCTATCCAGCAGGATTTCTCGGCGGAATTGTTTTACAGCGAGATTTATGGCTCACCTCAAGCGTTTCCAATATAGAAAAAAATTATTATTTTAACTCGCCTAGCACCACAGACCTATTTTCAATAAAAGGAAATATATTATCGCAGAAGGGCGCCTCGGGCGGTGCCGTAACCAGCTTAATCTCCGGCAATCTCTTGGGTATTATTACAACAGCAACTGGCGAAAAAATAACCGGCGACCGCGAGCTAACAGCCGTTACTTTGCCCTACATAAAGATGGTGTTTGAAAAAGAATCCGGTAAAAAATTCCTGGATTTCCTTGAAACTGATGTGAAAACCCTCGCTACAGATTTTAATGAAACAGCGCGCGAAAAACTAACTACGATTATTATTGAGGCGATAAATAAATAAGGAATTTAATTTAGTTCTCGCAAAAACCCATTTAAACTCCAGGTCAATATCTATGCCTGGGCGCCGAAAACCAAACTCTGTCCGTCTGAATTTTTTATTAAAATTCCCGCGGAAGTCCCGCGGACTTCCGATTATTTTCTTTCTCGGGGCGCCGAGAATCGAACTCGGTCCGTCTGGTCCCAAACCAGATATACTACCGGTATACTACGCCCCGAGAAAGAAAATAATCCCAAACCAGATATACTACCGGTATACTACGCCCCGAAAAACCTTATGATACAAAACGATTTTAACATAACATGCTTAAAATCGCTATTCTACAACGATATTTTCAGTCATTCTTATATGCGCTTCCTTGCTGTCAATATCAAGAAAAATAGCGATAACATCAAGTTGCCATTCGCTATCCCCCATTTTATTTTCCGCGCAATAAGTTTCTATTGTCCGGAAAAGCCGTTTTAGCTTTTCTCGATGAACATTTTCTTCCGGCATAATTCCGGAAGAAATTTTTCCAACAATAGTTTTTACTTCAATAAAATGGGTTACTTTTTCTTTTTTGCAAATAACATCAATTTCTCCCCATTTTTTTCTATAATTTTTCCCAACAACAATAAAACCTTTATTTTTTAGAAAAATAGAAGCAATATCTTCACCAAGAAACCCAATTTGTATATTTTTATCTTTCACAAAGAAATTTCTTATTTCGCCTAGCGAGGAACGTGTGAATATGTAATCACATTCACGATGTCCGAGCGACGGCGAAATATTGTATCAAGTTATATATAGCATTTTATGTTTCACATGAAACATAATTTACTTATTTAAGAAATCAGAGACATTTATTGCCTATTTTATAAAAATAGCCTTATTTTTAAACATATTTTAACTATCAGGCGATTAAAAACATTGTCTTTTTTGTTAACTAACAGACATGTCTTATTCACATATCAACAGACTTATCCACAGTTTTTCGTAAAAAATGCTTATTATTACCCATTTGGTATTTAAATAAAAAATTTTATGTTGTCTTTTATAAAGGACATTTGTATACAGTGCGGGTAGGGGTAATCGAAACCCCGTCTCATCCTTGGCAAGGACGTGTTCTACCACTAAACCATACCCGCTTAAATAGCTTTTATTTCCACTGGCTAACAGAAAAATTCTATCATAAAAAACAAATAACTTAAAAACTGACTCGGGCTCTATATAGTGCCCCCGCCAGGACTCGAACCCGGAACAACAGTTCCGAAGACTGTTGTGATATCCATTTCACCACAGGGGCATTAGAAGGGACTTGGCTCTCCGCTATTCGTTGCCGTAGACTCATTAGAAAACATTGTAACTGGGAGTAAGGATAAATGAAAGCTTCTTTATTTTTTAAACTAAATAAAAATGAATGAAGAAACAATAAAATGTTATATACTTCAATAATGAAGTTGTCTATACCCAAAGAAATATCTGGTATCGCCGAACGCCTTGAGGCGTCTGGTTTTGAAGCATATGTAATAGGCGGATGTGTCCGCGATATGCTACGCGAAGAAAAACCAAAAGATTGGGATATCACAACTAACGCAACACCTGAACAAATTCAAAAAATTTTTGAAAATACTTTTTATGAAAATGATTACGGAACTGTTGGAGTAGTAAATGAAGATGTTGTTGATGAAACATTAAAAGTAGTTGAAATTACGCCATATAGAACTGAGGGAAAATATTCTGACAACCGAAGACCTGATCAAGTAAAATTTGTTTCAAACATAGAAGAAGATTTGGCGCGAAGAGATTTTACTATCAATGCAATTGCCTACAATATTTCTAAAGGACAAATTGTTGACCCGTATAAAGGACAAAATGACATAAAGGACAAAATAATAAAAGCTGTTGGAAATCCTGAAGAAAGATTTGAAGAAGATGCTCTTAGAATATTGAGAGCAGTAAGAATTGCAACAGAAATTAGTTTCACGATTAACCAAGATACTGAAAAAGCGTTGAAAAATAAGGTTAATTTACTTGAATACATTTCAAAAGAAAGAATACGAGATGAATTTATAAAAATAATAATGTCAGATAGTCCAATGTTCGGAATTATTCTCATGCAAAAACTTGGAGTTTTGAAATATGTTATTCATGAAACAGAACTTGGGTTACATGTGAAACAGAACGGCGACCATATTTATGATGTTTGGGAACATAACCTGCGTGCCGTGCAACATTCTGCTGATAGAAAATGGCCGTTACATGTGAAACTTGCCGCATTGTTTCATGATGTTTCAAAACCTGAAACACGAAGATGGTCGGACGAAAAGAAAGATTACACATTTTATGGCCATGATGTAGTTGGTGGCCGTGTAACAAAGAAAATAATGGAAAGATTAAAGTTTCCTAAAAATCTAACGGACACTGTCTTTAAACTTGTCCGTTATCATTTGTTCTTTTCCGACGTGGATAAAATTACTTTATCCGCTGTACGCCGGCTTGTCCGTAATGTTGGCCCAGAAAATGTTTGGGACTTAATGAAAGTTCGCGCCTGCGATCGCATTGGTATGGGCAGACCAAAAGAAACTCCATATAGACTTAGAAAATATGAGGCGATGATAGAAGAAGCTATGCGTGCGCCAATATCGGTTGGAATGTTAAAAATTGACGGGGAAAAAGTAATGAGTGTTACACAAGAAACACCGGGGCCAAGAATCGGATTTATTCTTCACGCCTTGCTTGAAGAAATGTTTGACGACCCGGATAAAAACAATCCTGAATATTTAGAAAAAAGAGCGGTTGAATTTAGTAAATTAGACAATAATAAACTTAAAGAACTAGGAGAGAGTGGCAAGGGGAAAAAAGAAGAGGAGGAGGAGAAAGAAGTCGATGAAATACGCAAGCGCCATTGGGTAAAATAATATTTTCTTTACTTAAAATTCAAGGTAAATAGGACAATGATCCGAGCCGTAGATTTCCGGTAAAATCCCGGCGGACTTTATTTTCTTAGTTAAGTCGCCACTCACAAAAAAATAATCTATCCGCCAGCCAACATTTCTATCGCGAGCGCGCGTTTTCATATCCCAATAGGTGTAAGTGTTTTTTTTGTGAGAATTAAAATGGCGAAAAGTGTCTATATATCCGTGATATATAAGCTCATCAATCCAAGCCCGCTCTTCTGGTAAAAACCCAGTATTTTCCTCGTTTTCTTTCGGCCTGGCAAGGTCAATTTCTTCATGCGCCGTATTCACATCACCGCAAAAAATGATTGATTTGCCTTTTTTCTTTAATTTTTCAATATGCGACAGAAAAGCATCATAAAATTCAAGCTTATAGGCGAGCCGTTCCGGTCCACCACCGCCATTAGGAAAATAGATATTAAAAAATATAAAATCTTTAAAATGAAGTTCAAGTACTCGTCCTTCGTCGTCAAATTTTCTTATTCCAATACCATATTCAACCTTATCTGGCTTTATTTTCGTGTAAACAGCAACCCCACTATATCCTTTTTTTACTTTTGACGGCGCAAAATAGGAAAAATAACCTTTAATATCCTTGATTTCTTCGGGAATCTGGTTAAATTCCGCTTTTATTTCCTGAAAGGCTAAAATATCTGGATTTTCGCTAATAAAAAGCGGTAGAATTTTATTCTTTTTATGAACCGCCCTTATACCGTTGATATTCCAAGATACTAAATACATTTTTATTATTAAGGCTATTTTACTTACGATTATGGAATTTTTTGTGTACTTCTCTTAATTGTTTGTCCGTTATGTGGGTATAAATCTGCGTGGTGGCGATATTTGAATGCCCTAACATCATTTGCACGCTTCTAATATCAGCGCCATTTTGTAAAAGGTCTGTGGCAAAGCTATGTCTAATAACATGAGGAGTTACTTTTTTAGAAATTCCCGCCTTAACGGCATAATATTTAACAATTCGTTCAATAGAACGCGGAGTGAGACGCAAATCTTTTTTGTCTTTCGCTCTTGGGCCATGTTGCACGAAAAGGGCATCGTCTACATCTGCGCGTTTCTTTATATAAACTCCTACCGCTTCTTTGGCAGAGGGCGAAAGAAACACTACGCGCACTTTTTCCCCCTTGCCTCGCACGGAAAATTCATCGCGAGAGAGGTCAAGGTCGCGTGATAGGGAACAAAGCTCGGACACGCGAAGACCCGTTGAAAAGAAAAGTTCCAGTATTGCCCTGTCCCTTAGACTTTTAATATCGTCTCCGTCCGGGGCTTTAAGTAAGCGGTCAAGGTCTTTTGGCTCTATAAGGTCAAGTGAACGTTCCGATATTTTAGCAAGCTCAATTCTCTCGGGCGCGAATGAATCAACTCCTCGCTTTCTTAAGTATTTGAGAAAGCTTCGTAATGCTATCAAATAGTAATTTTGGGTCTTTTTCTTGAGTGTTTCGGAAGAAACCCCAGTTTTTGGTGCTGGTTGTCTATTAAGCCATAAGCGATATTCGCGAATAGCATCATCAGTGATTGCCTTGGGATTATCGTTTTTTAAAAAGAAAAAAAAGCGGTCAAGATAATGCTTATAGTTTTCAATGGTTTTTAAACTCCTGCCTCTTTCAATTTCAAGATGTTCAAGGAATTCGCGTTCTAGTTCGTTTAATTTAGCCATTTATATTTATTATGACTTATTATACCTCATAATGTCGCACAATATGAAGTAAAAACAAAACGCGAAAAATGCTTTTACGAACTTGTTCTTGGTCATGAAAAATCAACACATTGGAGCCGTATTACCCAAAAACCTTGCAAATGTTTAATTTTTGTGATATTCTTTAAAAACAATGTTAAAAGGAAAGAAAAAAGAAAAAATCGTAAAAGGACATCAAATCCACGAAAGGGACACTGGGTCCCCGGAAGTGCAAATTGCTTTGCTCACTAAAAGTATTGAGGAACTTTCAAGTCACCTAAAAAAACACAAGAAGGACAACCATTCCAGACGCGGGCTGATACAAATGGTGGCTGACCGCAGAACACACATGAAGTATCTGCAAAAGAAGCACAAAGACAGATATCAAGCGCTCGCCAAAAAATTTAATTTAAAATAGTATTTAGCGGTTAGGGTGTAGGAAAAAATAACTCAACACACCTAAACACTAAACCCTAATCACTGAACAAATGTCTGTAATAAAACACAAAACACAACGCGTTGGTATTTTTATTGACACGCAAAATCTATATCATAGCGCCAAAAATTTATACAAAGCGCGAGTAAATTTCTCGGCAATAATGAAAGAAGCCATTGGAGCACGTCAACTGGTGCGCGCTATTGCCTATGTCATAACAACAGAAGGTGGTGAGGAGTCTAATTTTTTTGACGCTCTTGAAAAATTGGGAATAGAAACCAAAACAAAAGACCTTCAAATTTTCGCCGGCGGAGCCAAAAAAGCCGATTGGGACGTAGGACTTGCTGTTGACGCTATAAAATTTTCTTCAAAATTAGATACGGTGATTATAGTATCTGGCGACGGTGATTTCATACCGCTTGTAGAATATTTAAAACTTTCCGGACTTCAGGTTGAAATTATATCTTTTGGAAAGTCTTCTTCCGCTAAATTAAAAGAAGTAGCTGATGATTTTATTGATATGTGCGACGACCCGAAAAAATATTTGATGGGTTATCGACAACACGGGAGATCTTAAAAACAATTGTTGTTTGGCATTCTACAATATAATTCCGATATTTTATCTCACGAGGTATACTATAAAGAATGAAAACGCAAGAATACACAGTCTCAATCGGCGGGAAAAAAATCTCCGCGATTTTTTCCAACTTAGCCGAAAAAGCAAACGGCTCGGTGATGCTTCGCATGGGCGACACAATAGTGCTTGCGACGGCAGTAATGTCCAAAGACAAGCGCGAAGGAATTGATTTCTTCCCCCTCACCGTGGATTATGAGGAAAGATTCTATTCGTCGGGAAAAATTTTAGGCAGTCGCTTTGTCCGTCGAGAAGGCAGACCGTCCGACACGGCTATTCTTTCCGGGCGAATGGTTGATCGCACTATCCGCCCGCTTTTTGATCAGCGCCTAAGAAATGAAGTGCAGATTATAATTACCGTTCTTTCAATGGGTGTTGATGACCCTGATATTTTAGCCATCAATGCCACATCGCTCGCGCTTCTAACTTCCGATATCCCTTGGAACGGGCCTGTTTCGGCAATAAGAGTAGGGATTAAAGAGGAAGAATTTATTCAGACGAGCGAAGAGCGCGTGGATGAGTACTCTCGTACACAGCATCCGAGCGAAGTCGAAACAAGGGGTTTAACACCCTTTATTATCAATCCCGCATTTGAAGCGCGAGAAAAAGGAATACTTGATTTAATCGTCTCCGGCAAAGACGGAAATATAAGCATGCTTGAAGCGGGCGCGTCTGAAATTAAAGAAGAAAAAATAGCGGAAGCCATTTTACGCGCCTCTATTGAAATAGAAACGCTCCAAAAATTCCAGAAAAAAATCGCCGAGGAAAGAATCGTTTCAAAGCAAGAAATAGAAGTTGAAACATTAAGCGACGGGGCAAAAAACATTTTTAATGAGTCAATCGCGTCAAAAATTGATGGCGCCGTATTCAGCGGTGAAACTGGGTGGAATAAAATTGAAAAATTAAAAGACGAATGGCTTAAGTTGTTAAGGGAAAAGTTGCCTGACGAAAAGTTGGCACCCGCGCATCATTATTATGAAAGCGCCGTTAATGACGCGCTTCACCACGGCGCGACTGTGCGCGGTATAAGAGCCGATGGCAGAGCAATGGATGAAATAAGGAATCTTTACGCCCAGGCGGGGGGTCTTTCTCCTAAACTTCACGGAACTGGAATTTTTTATCGTGGCGAAACGCATGTTCTGTCGGTTCTTACTCTTGGCGGTCCGGATGAAGCGCAATTAATCGATAATATCGAGGTAAAAGAAAAAAAACGCTTCATGCACCACTATAATTTCCCGCCGTTTTCGGGAGGGGAAACAGGAAGAGTCGGCGGTACTAATCGTCGCGAGATCGGGCACGGGGCTCTTGCTGAAAGAGCACTTCTGCCGGTGCTTCCGAATGAAACGGTTTTCCCTTACACTGTGCGCATAGTATCAGAATCAATGTCTTCCAATGGCTCTACATCCATGGCATCAGTCTGCGCGTCAACCGTAGCGTTAATGGACGGTGGCGTGCCCATAACTTTACCTGTGGCCGGAATCGCCATTGGTCTTATGAGCGCGCAGGGGGGAGAATATAAAATCCTCCTCGATATTCAAGGGCCGGAAGATCATCATGGCGATATGGATTTAAAGGTCGCCGGGACGCGCGAAGGAATTACCGCAATCCAACTGGATATAAAATTAGATAGCGTTTCCATTGGTGTGCTCAAAGAAGCGCTCGCCATAGCCAAAAAAGCACGCCTAAAAATTTTAGACACCATTGAGGAGGTGATTCCAAAATCAAGACCGGAACTATCTCTTTTTGCTCCGCGCGTTCTGGTTACAAAAATTAATCCTGAAAAAATCGGCAGTGTCATCGGCCCGGGCGGAAGGGTAATACAAGAAATCAAAGCAAAAACGGGGGTGGACGAAATCAATATAGAAAACGACGGTGTCGTGACAATAGTAGGTCGGAATGGTTCTACGGATAAAGCTTTTGAGATAATCGAAAAAATTACGCACGAATATAAAAAGGGTGAGCGATTCATGGGTAAGGTAACGCGACTGGCCGACTTCGGCGCTTTTGTGGAAATTGCCCCCGATACCGAAGGGTTGGTGCACATTTCCGAACTCGCGCCTTTTAGAATAGAGAAGGTAACGGATGTTATCGGTTTTGGAGAAATCATTCCTGTTGTTGTTAGAGAAATAGACGAACGCGGACGCATTTCGCTTTCCCTTAAAGACGCCGACCCTCTATTTGCAACCCGTAAGGGAATTTCGCAGAAAAAATAAAGGGTATCAACTTTATCTTGAATGTCTGTGGCCAATCATAGATATAAATGTAGTACTATTATCAGCTTGCATTTCCTACCTGCCCGCCAATGCCAGAGCAATAATCGTGGTAATTTAGATAATGTGGCATATTTACAATATAATTTATACAATCACATGCTAAGCATTAGGCGATGGCAGGCTGGTTTTTAACAGGATGGTCCCTTAGAGACCGCGGTCGAGTAAATTTTTTAAATAAACATAATATGATAGCAATAAGTAAGTTTTTTAATAATAATTACGCGCAGGACTCTACGAACGCGACCTGCCTCTAACGGGATGGAAGAAGAACAAAAAACAATAAATATTTCTAGCGACGGAAAAATTGAAATTCCTGTCGCGGCGCCTCATGCAAACACCGAAGGGCCTATAGTCGCGCCTTCGCGGATAATACGAACATTTGAAAGCGATATCGCCCTAACTATGAAAGAAAAAAAGGGGTCGGTTATTAAAATCGCCATAGCCGAGCAAAAGAAGAAATCCGACGAAATCGCGGAAGTAAAAAGTGCTTCCAGAAAAAATTTTATTCTCCTATTCTTAACACTACTCTCTCTCCTGGGGGGATTGGGTTTTATAGGATTTGTAATGCTGGAAAAAAGGGGAAACCAAGTTACCGCCATTGAAGCAAAAATAACACCGCTCATATTCTCGGAAAAACAAAAAGAAGTAGAAATAACGGGTCTTTCAGAGTTGAAAATAAGCGCTAAAATAAGGGAAGAAATAGAAAGCCGCACGCTTCGCCTTGATAGTATAGAAAATATATATATAACGGAAACGGTGGGCGAAACTGAAGAAACCATCACCAAAGAACCCATTACCACAGAGAGATTTTTTTCTATTCTTGGCACGCGCATACCATCCGTGCTTCTGCGTTCGCTTGACCCGAAGTTCATGGTCGGCGTGCATGCTTTCAACGGTAATTCGGCTTTTATAATACTCAAAACTGATTTTTATGAGAATGCTTTCCTGGGGCTCTTAAAATGGGAAAGGGATATGCCGGAAGACATCCTTCCTTTCTTGGGAACAAAATTTGTAAACGAAAACAAATATCTTCTTGATGAAGAATTCCGCGATATTACGATTAAAAACATAGACTCTAGGGCAATCTTAGACAAAAATGGGAAAGCGGCACTTATTTACGCGATACCAAACAAAGAAACGATTGTCATAACTACCGGAGAAGATACCTTAAACGAGGTCGTCAACCGCTTAAACGCCCCGGAACCTACTGTTAAGTAGTCCTTGGCATGATATAATTGCATTTATGGCTATAGATATTGAATATTTTCGAAAAAAACTAGAGGAAGAAAAGAAAAAACTTGAAGGGGAATTGTTTTCTCTTGGCAGACAAGTGGCCGGGAATAAAAACGATTGGGAAGCCACTCCCTCTGACCTTAATATCCCGGATGCGGATAAAAATGAAACTGCCGATAGAATTGAAGATTTTGAAGAAAGAATATCCACAGAAAAAGAACTTGAGATGCGTTTATTGGAAATAACACTTGCGCTTTCAAATATTGAAAAAGGAACGTATGGTTTATGTGAAGTTGACGGAGAGCCGATAGAAGAACTCCGTCTTGAGGCAAACCCCGGCGCCCGCACCTGTCTAGAGCACTTAAAATAAAGTTTTGTAAAATGGGACTATCAAAAGCCTACTCGGCGCAAGTATCACTACTCAATGCGCATATTGTTTCTGTTGAGGCCGATATAGCAAGGGGTCTTTACCAATTTGGAGTAGTAGGACTACCGGACAAAGCCGTAGAAGAATCACGCGACCGCGTAGGCGCCGCCGTAAAAAATTCCGGATTCAGCGCTCCTAAACAAAAAAATCAAAAAATAACCATATCACTCGCTCCGGCAGAACTTAAAAAAGAAGGACCGGCTTTTGATTTGCCGATTGCCTTGTCGTATCTCCTCGCTTCAAAAGAAATATCATTCAACCCGGAAAAAAAACTTTTTGTCGGTGAACTTTCGCTCTCGGGCGATGTGAGGGGAGTGCGCGGAGCACTTTCTATTGCCAAAGAAGCACGCGCCAGAGGGTTTGAAGAACTTTACGTGCCAGAAGAAAATGCCGAGGAAGCGGCGCTTGTAGAAGGAATAAATGTTTTTGGCGTCACAACCCTTCGCGCTCTTGCGGAACATTTTAAAAATGACCCAAAATCTAAAAAAATAGGTGAAAAACCAACTACTAAAATAATTTATGATAAAACAGAGGCGCAATTAGATTTTCAGGACATCAAGGGACAAACTTTTGCTAAACAAGGATTACTTATCGCCGCCGCCGGAGGGCATAATGTCGGTATGTATGGACCGCCGGGCACTGGAAAAACAATGCTGGCGCGCGCTTTCTCCGGAATTTTACCGCAATTGTCTGAGGAAGAAGTTTTTGAAGTCAGTAGTATTTATTCGGTGGCTGGACTTTTAGAAAAAGGATTGGTGACTCTGCCACCGTTTCGCGCCCCGCACCATACTTCTTCCTATGTGTCGCTTGTCGGGGGCGGAACAATACCGCGCCCGGGCGAAATCACCTTGGCTCATCGCGGAGTTTTATTTCTCGACGAGTTCCCAGAATTTGATAAGCGCGTGATTGAATCGCTCCGCCAACCGCTTGAGGACGGGAAAATAAGCATCGCGCGGGCAAAAGGATCCGCGATTTTCCCGGCGCGAGTAACTTTAATCGCATCAATGAACCCGTGCCCGTGTGGATTTTACGAATCAAATATGCGACGGTGTGTATGCAGTCCGCAAGACCTTTCAAGATATCGGCGCAAACTCTCCGGTCCCATCGTTGACCGCATTGACTTATGGCTTTCGGTTGATGGCGTTGAGTATAAGACACTATCGGAGCGCGCGGGAAGCGGAGCAAAAAGCGAGGATATGCGTGAAAGGGTCGCCCAAGCGCGGGCAAAACAAAAAACGCGTTTTGCATCTTTGGGAAGAAAAATCCGTATGAACAGCGAAATGAGTGCGCGCGATTTGGTAATGACGATAAACCTTACGCCACCGGTGAAAAAAATTCTGGAACAAGGCGCGGAACGACTCAAACTCTCCGCCCGTGGATACCATAAAATGATGAAATTGGCCCGCACCATCGCTGACTTGGATGATAAAGACGAAATAGAAGAATCACACGCTCTGGAAGCTTTCCAATACCGCCCAAAAGAAAATTATTTTTAAAAATCAAGTTGCTATAATTAACAAATGGCTGACGAAAAAGAAAAAATAGTTTTAAATAAATCAGCGGAAAATATTTATCTTGGCGCAAAAAGCACAATGAGCGGAGAAATGCTTGAAGCATATTTTGATACGCCATCTGAAAATCTTGAGGGTGTATTGCGGGGTCCGGATATAGCCGCCATAGAAGACGCGCGCAATATGCTAACGGTTAAATTAGATGTTATTTTCGGCAAAAAAGGATTATGGGGATTTGGCGCTTTACCGGGAGATAAATCCGTAGAGTGGTTGGCCCTTAAAGGAAAAACTATTGGTGAATTGTTAGCAGATAAATCCGGAAATGAATCAATTTTCAAAATAAGAAATTTGGTTGGAGGTCTTTCGGGAAGTTCTGGACAAATACCAAGGAGAAGCGAGTTGGTGGAAAAATTTATAAAAAGAACTTTAATCGAAATAGCGAGGTCTGGAAAAGAAAAAACTATACAGGAAAATTAAAATCAGTATAAATAAAAAATCCTCACAAAAAACGCGAGGATTTTTTATTTTATGTATTTATGTATATTTTTAAAATGGATTTTGGGCTCCACGAACTTCAAAATGCAGATGGGAACCTGTTGAACGCCCGGTATTGCCTACATAACCAATGACTTGCCCTTGGACGACTCTATCGCCGACGCTGACGATATTTTCATTGTTGTGCGAATACAAAGTTTGAGTACCATTACCGTGCTGTATAACTATATAATTTCCGTAACCGCCATTCCATCCTCCCTGCCTGCTTATAATTACATCTCCTGTCGCTGAAGCAATAATTGGCGCACCGCGGAAAGTTGCTAAGTCAACACCATTGTAGCCGTGTAATCCTTGTGATTTATATCCGCCGGCAATAGGTCTTATGTAATATCCATCATAAGAAGGTCCGCTAGTGCCATAAAGACGAGATGTTGGACGGCTCAATGAATTAATGCTTTGTTTTACGGCAGTCCCTTCTACATCTGGAATAATAATAGTCTCGCCGGCAATAAGTTTTGTATCAAGAGCAATACCGTTGAATTTTAGGATTTCCTCGGTATCCGCTTTGTATTTATCACTAATTTTCTTTATAGTGTCCCCGTTTTTTATGGTGTACTGGATGCCGGATACTGGCAAAATGATGAGCTTTTGGCCGTCGCTAATGATGCCTCCCTCTATGTCGTTCGCCCAAACAATTGTGTTAGGGGAAACGCCGAACATTTTAGCAATTTGGGATATTGAGTCACCCTTACGAACTACATAAATACTTATCTCATCCGATTGGTTGTCTACAAAATCAATCGAGGTGCCGAGGGGACCGGCGTCTGAAGAAATAGCGCTATCATCGACAATGGTAATGTCGCCACCCCCGCGGGCATTTTGCTCTGTTCCCAGATTTGCCCTAAGAAGAGGGATATTTTGGGAATTTTTTTCATCTTTTGTGGTTTTTTTGCCAAGAAGTCCGTCCATAAAAGACATCACGCTGGCATCGGCGGGAATCGGGGGAAACAACAAAAAGAGGCCTATAAGGAGTGTCACACTTCTTATAGACGGAATATAACTGGGTACAATGTTCCGCCTTCGCTCGGACGCTGTGTTAGTGAAT
>ERZ1292632.2147-Hain-H43-01um-R2-2147-length-17147-cov-8_pt1 | contig 17147 bp, 17 predicted proteins | sample MGYA00564407_ERZ1292632 | MGnify/ENA primary metagenome ERZ1292632 (study PRJEB36523, sample SAMEA6512637) | groundwater metagenome | collected 2019-01-08 | study: AquaDiva: Metagenomics assemblies of 32 groundwater samples | reverse complement strand
CTGGAAAAGAAGCGGTATTTGAAATGTTTGAAGAAATGATTGCTAAGGAAGTGCTCGCTGAGGGTGGCGTGAAGCATGAAGCTTTGGCTGATGCTGAATATTCTGAAGAAGGAGATATTGAAGGAGAAACATTTTCATTTACTCTGAAGCGTATCTAGATGGAATACCGGTATAACGCTATTGTTCTCAAGAAGCGTGAGATAGGCGAAACAGATCGTCTGTATATTCTCTATACCGAAGAACAAGGGAAGATTCGGGTGGTGGCCAAAGGAGTGCGTAAACCGGAAGCGAAACTTGCCGGGCAACTCGAAACCCTCATGCAAGGACTGGTCATTGTGGTGAAGGGGAAGGGCATGGGTAAGATCGCGGGTGCAGTAGCCGAGAATATTTTTCCGGCGCTTCGTTCGGATCTAGAAACACTACAACCGGTACTTGGATCAATTGCTCTTTTTGAGCGTCTCGTAGATCTTGAAGAACCAGATCCGGAACTTTTTTCATTGCTTGCTCGTTATCTTTTACTGGTAGAAGACTTTGCCAAGAGAAATATGAAGGAAAAAGTGGAGATTGCAACGCTTGCATTTCTTTTTCAGTTTCTCAGTCACTTGGGATATCGAATAGAAACTGGAACGTGTGCGGTTTCTGGAGAACGCTTGCGACCAGGAGAACAGCATTTCTTTAGTCCGAGTGCGGGAGGGATTCTTTCTGGAGAGCATATTCATTCTGCTCCACAAGCTTTTCCAATCAGTGAGAACGCTATCAAGCTTATCCGAGTGTTTTTGGGGAATCGTTTGGAAAATATAGAACGTCTTTCGGCGAGTGCTCGTGAATGTGCTGAGGTGCGACAAGTAGCGACAAGATTTCTTCAGTGGATCGGTCATTAAGAGAGTATTCTCATTGTTTGAGGGACCCTTTTTTGCTAGACTGAAAGAAATTCGCTGTACTTGGAATGAAAGCTTTTGCTTTTGTTGAAGGAGAAAAACAAAAATATGGCCTTAGAAGAATTAAATGAAAAATTACACGGGAGAGATGTTCATCTTCATCGTGGAGGAAATTTTACACCATACGATCCAGAACATCCTGTTGCCACTGCCGAAGCGGTAGAGGAGTTTCATGAAACGGAAAAATGGGGCGCAAAAGAAGGAATAACGAACCCTGATCTTTTGCTGGTGGGTTCACAGAAGAAGCGCCGGTACCTTATTGCTGTTGGCGTGAGTGTTCTTGTGCTTCTCATTTTGATTGGAGGGGTGATCTTTAAGATGCGCTCATCACTTTTTAGTGAGGATAAAGTGTCTCTTTCGGTAGCAGGACCGAAGAATGTTGCGAGTGCTGAACCAGTGAGTTTTACAGTTGCGTATTCCAACGGCAATATGACGGATATGAAGGATGCTGTTTTGATTGTGACTTATCCAGACGCTTTTCGTTTGGAAAAGAGTAATGAAATGAAGATCAGTGGACAGTCGATAGAAATTCCATTAGGGGACATTACTGCGAAAGCAAAAGGTGAAAAGATTTTTACGGGAAAGTTCTATGGTTCCAAAGGCGAGCTCGGGCATTTTGGAGCTACGATTCGGTATACGCCAAATGGATTCAAGAGTTCTTTTGAAAAATCAGCAGAACGATACGAAGTAACGATTGCTTCATCACCTCTTTCGCTGGAAGTGTCCGCTCCGCAAGAACTGGTCACGGGTCAGGAGATTGATTATGTCGTAGAGTATCGTAATCAGAGTGATTCCTCATTTTCAAACTTGCGTTTGCGGATGGAGTATTCAGAAGGGTTTCAGTTTTTGAATGCTGACCCTGGAACAAATGAGGGAGAGAATATTTGGAATATCGGGACACTTCCTGCCGGAGGAAGTGGGAAAATTCTAGTACACGGAATACTCTCTGGTGCACGAGATGAGTTTAAGAATGTTCGAGCAGAAATAGGACTCCCTCAGGGAGACGGCACATTCTTGACGTATAGCGACGGGGAACGTCAGACAAAAATGATTGCGTCGCCATTGTCTATTACTCAGACCGTTAATGGTGTAACGAGTATTACAGTGAATCCTGGAGATACATTGGACTATGAAATCCAGTACCGCAACGATGGCAATGTCGGATTGCGCGATACGGTTGTGACGGTTGAAATAGATCCAACCTATTTGGATATGAAGGGGCTCGTCTTAACGAATGGTTCATACGATGAGAAAAAGAAAGTTATTACCTGGAAAGCATCTGACGTGCCAGGGCTTGCTCGTTTGGAACCTGGAGCGGAAGGAAAGTTTTCGTTCCGTGTTCCAGTGCAGAAGACGATTACTCTTGCACCAGGTGCGAATAAAAACATCTCCATTCGTTCGGTAGCCAAGATTGATAGTCCTGATGTTCCTGCTATTGCTGGATCCAATAAAATTATTGGAAGTAATATTTTGTTGGTAAAACTTGGAGCGCTTGTTTCTATAAACATGGAGGGATTGTACAGTGATTCGCCTATTGAGAATAGCGGACCTACTCCACCCATCGTTGGTCAGGAAACAACGTATACTATTCGTCTTTCTTTGAATAATTCATCCAACGATATTACGCAGTCTCGATTGGTACTTGCATTCCCAAGCGGTATCGTCTATAAAAAGAAGTCTACTCCAGAGAGTGAAACAGTGTCTTTTAATGAGCGAACGAATGAGTTTACTTGGGAGATTGGAACGCTTTCTCCAGATAATTCTCGGACACTTTCTTTGCAGATTGGACTGACACCGAGTAGTAGCCAGGTAGGAAAGACGCCTCTTTTGTTGAATAAGGCGACCTTCTCTGGTAAAGATACGTTCACAAGCCAGACGCTCAAGATAGAAAAAAAGGGAGAAAGCTTGTCGAATAGCGCTATTATTGGAAATGTTCGATCACAATAAATCTATCTATGCAGACTTGGGAGAAAAAAGAAAAAAAAGGTGAACGCCGTATCGGTACGCTCACCACGAAATCCGGAGTAAGTAATACTCCGGTTTTTATGCCTATCGCTACAAAAGGAGCTGTGAAGCACTTGCTTCCAGAGGAGGTCGGCGCTCTTGGAGCATCGATTATTCTTGGCAATACGTATCATCTTTGGTTGCGACCAGGAAATGAATTGATTGCCAAGGCAGGAGGACTCCATAAGTTTATGGATTGGGATGGAATTATTTTGACCGACTCAGGAGGATTTCAGGTCTTTTCTCTTGGTGCACGGGCGGAACAGCGTTTTGGAATCAATGGAGTCAAGATGACCGAAGAGGGGGTAGAGTTTTCTGATCCAAAAAATGGGAATCGTTATTTCCTTTCTCCAGAAATTTCTATCGATATTCAACTGGATTTGGACTCGGATATTATTATGGTGTTGGATGAATGTCCGCCGTATCCGTGTACACGCGAATATGCCAAATCGTCACTGGAACGTACGACTCGTTGGGCAAAGCGTGCCAAAGAGCATTTTGAGAAAAGGGTAGAGGGAAGAGAAAGTCGCCCGCTTCTTTTCGGTATTATTCAGGGTTCTGTGTATGAAGATTTGCGTCAGGAAAGCGCGCGTCAGTTGATCGAGATTGGTTTTGATGGATACGCAGTAGGAGGAGTGGCTGTAGGTGAACCACGAGAAACACTCGCTGATGTACTCGCCTGGACACTTCCTTCTATACCAGAAGACAAGCCACGGTATTTGATGGGACTTGGTCGTCCAGAGGAAATCGTACGCGCCGTAGAAGCTGGAGTGGATATGTTTGACTGTGTGATTCCTACTCGTGAAGGGCGTCATGGAAGGCTGTTTGTCTGGACGGATCAGTCTTTGAATGTAGACGGCTCGTTTTATGAGACCATCAATATCCAGAATGAAAAGCATCGAGAAGATTTTACCCCAGTGGATTCTCGTTGTGACTGTCATCTGTGTACGAGGTATACACGCGCTTATTTGAGACATCTTTTTACCGTAGATGAGCCACTTGCAGGACGACTCGCCTCCGTTCATAACCTTCGTTTTTACCTTCGATTGATGGAGGAATTACGAAAATCGGAGACGGAAGTTTTTGACAATACAGCCAAAAATGGCTAGAATGAGGCATTGATTTGTCTCTTTTTTCTTTCTATGGCTCAAGAAAATACTGTCACTTTGGAGAAAATTGTTTCTCTCTGTAAACGGCGAGGTTTTGTCTTTCCATCCTCGGAAATTTACGGTGGTTTTTCCGCCGTGTATGACTTCGGACCATATGGCGTAGAGCTTGCGAATAATATCCGCCAAGCGTGGTGGAAGGCGATGGTGAATCAGAATGAGAATATTGTCGGTCTCGACAGTGCTATTTTTATGCTTCCAAAAGTATGGGAAGCTTCTGGGCACGTTGGAGGCTTTAGCGATCCGCTTTCTGAATGCCGTAAGTGTCATACTCGCGTCCGAGTGGATCATCTTTTGGAAGAAGCTGGAGTATTTGCAGATGAAAAGATGACTGAAGAGGAGATTAATCAGCTTTTCAATGAGAATAAAGGAAAGGTAAAGTGTCCGAAGTGTGGAGCAAGTGATTTCACAGAAGCGAAAAACTTTAACCTTTTAGTACAGTCAAACCTAGGAAATTTTTCTGATAATTGGACCAAAGAGCCAACCTATCTGCGCGGTGAAACGTGCCAGGGTATCTATGTGAACTTTAAAAATGTTTTGGATTCTACTCGCGTCAGAGTTCCTTTCGGAGTAGCGCAGATTGGAAAGGCTTTCCGCAATGAAATCACCGCTCGACAATTCATCTTCCGCAAGCGTGAGTTTGAGCAGATGGAAATGCAGTATTTTGTGCATCCGGGTGACGCAGAGAAGGTATACGAAGAGTGGAGAGAGCGCCGTTTCCAATACTATCTTGATCTCGGTATCAAGAAAGAAAATCTTCGCTGGCATCAGCACGAGAATTTGGTTTTCTACGCCAAGGCCGCGTGGGATATCGAATACAATTTCCCTTTTGGATTTAAGGAATTGGAAGGTATACACAATCGCGGAGACTATGATTTGACTCAGCATAGTAAGTTCTCTGGGGAAGATCTGTCATTTCGTGATCCACAAACGAATGAAAAGTATACTCCGTACATCGTAGAAACTTCTGTTGGAGTAGACCGAACCTTTTTAGCCGTTCTCACCGATGCCTATGCTGAAGAGGAAGTAGGGGAAGGGGATATTCGTACCGTCCTTCGTCTTCCGAAGAAGTTGGCACCAATAAAGGTAGCGGTGTTTCCACTTTTGAAGAACAAACCAGAGCTTGTCGCAAAAGCCCGCGAAATATACGACGCTCTTAAAATGGAGTGGCGCGCAGAATTTGATGACAATGGAAACGTTGGAAAGCGCTATCGTCGTCAGGATGAAATCGGTACTCCATACTGTATCACCGTTGACTTTGATTCTCTTGAAGACAACGCCGTCACTGTCCGTGATCGTGACACAATGGCACAGGAACGTATTGCTATAAGTGATCTTCAAAGCTACCTAGCAGGAAAAATGAGCGCGTAGATTCTCCGGTTGGATTTTAATTCTCGAATTGATTGAAATATGAAATACACGAAGCATACTTTGAAGAATGGACTGCGTATTATCTTGGCTCCGATGCAGGATACAGAAACGGCAACAGTGATTGTTATGACCGGTGTTGGTTCTCGCTACGAGACTCGCAAAGAAAACGGCATGGCTCATTTTTTGGAGCACATGTTTTTTAAGGGAACGGAGAAGCGTCCTACGGCGTTGGATATTTCAAAAGAACTTGATGCCCTTGGTGCTGAATACAATGCCTATACCGGCAAAGATCATACAGCCTACTACGCCAAGGTAGAGGCTCGTCACTGGGAGACGGCACTTGATGTGGTGAGTGATCTCTTTTTAAATGCCAAGATTGAACAAGAAGAAATTGATCGTGAGCGCGGAGCGGTGCTCCAAGAGATCAATATGTATGAAGATATGCCACGGCGCAGAGTGGCGGAGTATTTTGAAACACTTCTGTATGGTGATACACCATTGGGATGGGATATTGCTGGACCAAAGGATAACATCCGGACCTTCATGCGCAAGGACTTTATCAAGTTCTTAAACTACGGATACACCGCAGAAAACGTTGTGGTGGGAGTTGCTGGAAAGATTGATCCAAAGATAGTGAAGAAAGAAATTGAAAAGCATTTTTCCAAGATTCGTACGGGAAAGCGACCGATAGCGAAAAAGATGGTTGAGAAGCAGAAAGAGCCACAGATGTTCTTCAAAGAAAAGAAGACGGATCAGACACAGCTTGTAGTGGGCGTACGAACATTTGATATGTTTCACAAGGATCGTTATGTCCTCTCAGTTTTGGGAACAATTCTGGGATCTGGAATGTCGAGCCGACTCTTTATTGAAGTACGTGAGCGTCGAGGACTCGCTTACAGTGTGCATACAGATGTGGAATACTACACGGATGCTGGATACCTTGCGACACAGGCAGGTGTTGAACACGAGAACTTAGAAAAAGCCCTTGAAGTTATTTTGGCTGAGTACAAGAAGCTCACAACCGAATTGGTAAGCAAAGAAGAATTAAAAAAGGCGAAAGACCATATTAAGGGGAAGATGGCGCTCGCGTTTGAAGGATCAGATGATATCGTAGGCTATCTCACTACTCAGGAAACTTTGCGTCACGAAATTCTTCTACCAAAAGAAGCTGCCAAGAAGATTGATGCCGTAACCGCAGAAGATATACAGCGTCTTGCAAAGAACATCTTCCAGGACAAGAAACTGAACATGGCTATTATTAGTCCGAAAGTCAATCAGAAGAAGTTGCAGAATTTGCTTCACCTCTAAAGTATGCCCGCTGGAACACTTTTTATTGTCGCTACTCCCATTGGAAATTTGGGAGACATGACGCTTCGTGCTATTGAGACACTGAAGGAAGTTTCCGCTGTCTTGTCTGAAGATACCCGAGTTACGAGTAAGCTCTTGAAACATTTTGAAATTGAAAAGTCATTGATTTCTTTTCATGAACATACTGATCAAAAGAAGGCGATGAGTTTAGTGGAGCGTTTGGAGAAAGGAGAAAGCTTTGCCTTGGTAACGGATGCGGGTACACCGGGATTATCTGATCCAGGGAACCGGTTAGTAGAATTTGCTTTGATGGCTGGTATTCGTGTTGTTCCTATTCCTGGAGCGTCGGCACTCGGGGCTATGGTGAGTGTCGCGGGTATTGATATGCGTGAGTTTATCTTTCGCGGATTTCCACCACATAAAAAGGGGAGAGAAACATTTTTCAAAGCAGTAGCGAGTAGCGATATTCCAGTAGTGTATTACGAATCTCCTCATCGTGTGCTCAAGAGTTTTGAGTCACTCAAAAGCTTTTCTCCAGAGAAAAAATTGATTGTCGGACGCGAGCTCACCAAGATGTTTGAAGAGATTATCCGTGGAACGAGCGAAGAGGTTTTGGATTATTTCGGCGAGCATCCAGAGAAGGTAAAAGGAGAGTTTTCTGTGATAGCGTATAATTAAGACTATGAAGAAACCATTTTTTGTTACCACTCCAATTTATTACGTGAATGGCAGTCCGCACTTGGGGCATGCGTATACGACGCTTGCTGCTGACGTTATTGCTCGGTATAGAAGGTCTCTTGGAGAAGAGGTGTTTTTTTCGACAGGGACAGATGAGCATGGAATGAAGATCCAGCAGAAGGCGGAAGAGTCTGGAATGGAACCTCAGGCATTTGTTGATAGTATTGCCAAAGAATTTCAGGAGCTGTGGGGGAAGCTCAATATTTCTCATACGCGATTTATTCGGACGACGGAGCTAGATCATAAGTTGGCTGTACAAAAAGTGCTTCAAGAATTGTATGATCGAGGCGCTATCTATAAAGGGGAATATGAGGGGCTGTATTGTGTTGGGTGTGAGCAGTTTAAGATGCCTGGAGATTTAGCCGACGGGAAATGTCCGGATCACAATACGGTACCGGAGCTCTTAAAGGAGGAGGCGTATTTGCTCAAGATGACCGAAGTCCAGGCTGAACTTATCCGGAGAATCGAAACAGGAGAAATCTCTCTGAAGACTGAACGGTATAAAACTGAAATACTTTCTTTTTTGAAAAAAGAGACCCTGAAAGATATTTCTGTGTCGAGAAAAAATGTTACTTGGGGTGTTCCTCTTCCTTTTGATCCTGCGCACACTGCCTATGTTTGGGTAGATGCTTTTTTGAATTACCTTACGGTATTAGGATGGGATGGGGATCTGAAAAGTATTCCAGAAGAATGGCCAGCAGATGTGCAGTTTATCGGGAAAGATATTCTTCGGGTGCATGCAACGATTTGGCAGGCAATGCTTATGCATCTTGATATTCCAACCTCGAAACTCCTCTTTACTCATGGACATATCCTTTCTGGAGGAAAGAAAATGAGTAAGACTCTTGGAAACGTAATTTCTACCGACGAGATGCTAGAAAAGTTTGGCGTCGATGGAACACGGTATCTCCTTCTTTCTGCTGGAAACTTTGGAGATGATGTTGATCTGACTCCCGAGCGTATGATAGAGACGTATAACGCGCATCTGGCTAATGGTTTGGGAAATCTCGTGTCTCGAGTCACGAAGCTTTCAGAAGGACTTCGAGAATCGTTTTCTCCGGAAGTACCAACAAGTTTGCCAGAAGATTTTCAGGTATTGTTGAATGAGTATCAATTGGCCGATGCGCTTTTGTATACTTGGAAAAAAATTACTGAGGCCAATAAATATATTGATGAACATAAACCCTGGATTCTTGTGAAAACGGATCAGGATGCTTTTGAGGTGGTTATCAAAAAGCTTCTTACTGATTTGTCTGAAATGACACTTCTTTTGAAGCCATTCCTTCCAGAAACTTCTGAAAAAATCGAGAAGGCCCTTAAGGAAGGGAAAACAGAACCTCTTTTTCAGCGTCTCGTGTAGTATGTTAGATATTCATACTCATTTGTATTGGAAGAGCTACGATGAAGATCGTGAGGCGGTAATTATTCGTGCTCGTGAGGCAGGAATCAAGGAAATGATTGTTGTAGGATGTGATTTGAATGAGTGTCAGCAGTCCGTGGAACTAGCGCATCAATTCGATGATGTGTATGCATCAGTAGGTATTCATCCTAATGAATTTCGAAAAGGTGAAAGCGCAGATGAAGTAGATGTATCAGAATTGGTAGGGAAGCTTGAAGCATTTACAAAAGATGAAAGGGTGATCGCTATTGGTGAGTGCGGATTGGATTACTCAGAAAGTCACGGAGGTATTGATACTGATACAAAAGAAAAGCAAAAAGCTGGGTTCGTGGCACAGCTTGAATTGGCACAGCGTCTTCAATTCCCAGTGATTGTTCATTGTAGGGACGCATATGAGGATATGCTTTCTCTTTTACGAGCTTCAGGACAGAATCTGCCAGCGGTTATTCTCCATTGTTATATGGGGGATACAGAAGTGACGAAGCAGTTTCTTGAGCTTCCAAATGTGTACTTTTCTTTTACAGGGAACATTACCTATCCAGTGAAAAAACCTCTTGTGGGGACCAAAGATGATCTTACGGAAACCGTAAAGCTTATCCCTTTGGAACGGATCTTTGTAGAGACCGATTGTCCATTCCTTGCTCCTCAGACAAAGAGGGGAGAGCGAAACGAGCCGGCTTTTGCGATCTACACGGCCGAAAAGGTATGTGAGCTTCTTGGGGTAACCCGACCAGTATTGGATAGTGCGTTGGAAAGGAATTTACAAAAGGTATTTTCTCGAATCTCGGTGGTTTGACGTGTCTTCATTTGCGAACTATACTAGAAGCGCTTAAAGGATGGGGTTTAGCCCCTTTTTTGTATACACAGTATTCTCTCCTCTCATGGAAATATCGATCGCGGCTGAAAAACTCTTTTCTATCGGAACCTTTCCAGTAACGAACGCTCTTCTTGTGGGTGTCTTGGTGAGTCTTTTTCTTATTATTCTTTCTCAGCTTGTGAGAAAGAATATGCAGTTGGTTCCACGAGGGCTACAGAATATCTTTGAAATTATCTTTGAAGCACTCCTCGATCTTATCGAAAGCGTCACTCAGGATAAGAAGCAGGCTTTGAAATTTTTTCCTCTCGTCGCGACTATTTTCCTCTTCGTACTTATTTCCAACTGGGCGGGACTGTTGCCTGGTCTTGGTACGGTAGGACTCACTCACGAAAGTGAGGGGCACGCTACTATTATCCCATTTTTGCGTAGCGCTTCTGCGGATTTGAATTTTACCCTCGCCCTCTCACTTATTACGGTAATCACTATTCAGGTAACCGGTATTGCGGCTCTGGGAGCTGTACGTTACGGGAAGAAATTTCTGGTAAGCCCGTTTCATAAGCCATATGTTATCGGAACTTTGGTGGGCATCTTGGAGCTTGTGAGTGAGATCGGAAAGACTATTTCTTTCACCTTTCGTTTGTTTGGAAATGTTTTTGCTGGAGAGGTGCTCCTAACCGTGATGCTTCACTTGGTGCCGTATATTCTTCCTTTGCCATTCTTGTTTCTCGAGATTTTCGTTGGATTTATTCAGGCGGTTGTTTTTGCAATGCTCACTCTCGTTTTCCTCAAAATGTCGACAGTCGAGATGGAGCATTAGAAAATCGTTTGGTTGGACAGAAACGAAAAATGGCCTTATAATAGGTAATTGAATATTTCAAAACTCTAATAATTTATCAACAAAAGAGTATGGAAGTGGAATCAGCAAAACTTATCGGAGCAGCCCTTGCTATGGGTCTTGGAGCTATTGGACCTGGTATCGGTCTTGGTATCCTTGCTTCAAAGGCTCTCGAAGCTATTGGACGTAACCCAGAAGCACAAGGAAAGGTGCAGACAACAATGATTCTTGCAATCGCTGTAACAGAAGCTGTAGCCATTTATGCTCTGGTTGTTGCTCTTATGATTCTCTTTGGATAATTTTTTCGTCAAGGCGAAAAGATATTTTCTTTGTCGGATCAAAATTTTGTATTGAAATTCAATGGATATTTTTGCAAAGCTCGGAATTGATTGGAGGTTACTTATTGCTCAGGCAGTCAACTTTGCTATTCTTTTGTTTGTCCTGCATCGGTTTGCATACAAGCCGATGCTTGCGTTTCTCGCAGAGAGAACTGAGCGGATAGAGAAGGGGTTGCAGGATGCTGAGGCCGCAACAGTAAAGCTTGCATCCCTCGAAGAGAAAGAGAAAGAAGTGTTGAAGGCAGCCCGCGAAGAAGCAAGGGCTCTTATCGCTAAGACAGAAGAGTCTGCCAAGAAACGTGACGCTGAGAGACAAAAGGAAACTGAAGCGAAGATTGCAACACTCCTTATTGAAGCAGAAGGAAAAATACAGGAAGAACGTGCCAAAAGTATGCGTGATGCAAAAGAAGAGCTCGGTTCTTTGGTTTTAGCGGCTGTGGAAAAGGTGATAAAGGAAAAAATGGATCCTGAAAAAGAGAAGGCTCTCATCGAAAAGGTTCTTGGTTAATTGTTTGTTCTCTCTATGCGTCCGACTCCTGTCCAATATGCAAAGGCTTTCTCTCTGCTCTCTTCCGAAGGGAAGAGTGAGAATTTGGTATCAAATCTGATTGCCTTTCTTACAAGACGAGGGGAGACAAAAAAACTTCCATCTATTGTAAAAGAGCTGGAGCGTTTGGAAAGAGAAAAGAATCTTGAGACGACGGTAGCGATAGTGACAGCAACCGAAGCGACTCCAGAGATGAAAACGCTTCTTTCCAAGAAAGCCGAACAATTGTTTCCGGGAAGAAAACTCACACTTTCATTTTCTGTTGATGCGAGTGTATTAGGCGGAGCTCGCTTTCGCACAGAATCTGCGTTGTTTGATGCGACACTAAAAACAGAACTCTCGGCTCTCAAGAAAAATTTTACATAAAGTATAATCCGTAGATTCTTTCATTCTATGAGTAACCCACTGATCCAGGAATTAAAAAAGCATATTGCTGATTTTCATCACGAACCAAAAGCTGAAGCTATTGGAACGGTGCTTGAAGTAGGTGATGGTGTCGCTCGTATCGCGGGCCTTTCCGATGTGATGGCTTCTGAAATGGTAGAGTTTGAGAACGGAACCTTTGGAGTAGCTCTCAACCTCGAAGAGAGCGAAGTGGGTGTTATGCTCCTTGAAGAAACCGGTGATATCCGAGAAGGAATGACCGCTAAGAGTACGGGACGTATCCTTTCTGTACCAGTTGGAGAAGCGGCTATTGGTCGCGTCCTTTCTCCATTGGGCCAGGCTATCGACGGAAAAGGAGAATTTGTCGGAACAAAATTTTACCCAGTAGAAAAGATCGCTCCTGGTGTTATTACGCGTCAGTCAGTAAATCAGCCACTGCAAACAGGTATCAAGGCTATCGATGCTCTTATCCCAGTGGGTCGTGGTCAGCGTGAACTTATTATTGGTGACCGTCAGACAGGAAAGACCGCTATCGCTATTGATACTATTTTGAATCAGAAAGGTCAGGACGTAATTTGTATTTACGTTGCTATCGGCCAGAAAGAATCCAAAGTAGCTCGTATTGTCGCAGAGCTTACCAAAGCGGGAGCGCTGGAATATACAATCGTAGTCGTGGCTGGTGCTTCTGATCCTGCAGCGCTTTCCTTTATTGCTCCATACGCAGGCTGTTCTTTGGGAGAGTATTTTATGGACCAAGGAAAAGACGTGCTCGTTGTCTACGATGATCTTTCTAAGCATGCTGTTGCATACCGTCAGATTTCTCTTATCCTTCGTCGTCCACCAGGTCGTGAAGCCTATCCTGGAGATGTGTTTTATCTTCACTCTCGTCTTTTGGAGAGAAGCGCTAAGCTTTCAAAAGAGTACGGAGGTGGATCGCTTACCGCTTTGCCGATTATTGAAACTCAGGCAGGGGATGTTTCCGCATATATTCCAACCAACGTTATTTCTATCACTGATGGTCAGATCTATCTTGAAGCAGATTTGTTTTACAAAGGTATCCGTCCAGCTTTAAACGTTGGTTTGTCTGTTTCTCGTGTGGGTTCCGCAGCGCAGATCAAGGCTATGAAGCAGGTATCTGGAACACTTCGTCTTGATTTGGCTCAGTTCCGTGAACTGGAAGCTTTTGCACAGTTTGGATCTGATTTGGATGAAAAGACTCGTACCATGATTGAGCGTGGTCGTCGTGCTGTAGAAATGCTCAAGCAACCACAGTACGCTCCACTTTCTGTAGAAAAAGAAGTCGCAGTACTGTATACCCTTACTCGTGGGTTTTTGGATGATGTAGCTGTCGAAGAAGTGGCTCGTTTCGAGCGTGAACTGCTTGCCTATCTTGAAACAGAAGGAAAAGAAGTACTGGCGATGATTCAGAAAGAAAAAGCGCTGACTGAAGAAGTAGAAGGAAAGCTTAAAGAATGTATCGCAGAGTTTAAGAAAGTATTTTCCGTTTAGGAACTGTATATGGCTTCGGCACGAGACATCAAAAGTCGCATCAAAGGAGTGAAGAGCACGGGAAAGATTACCCGGGCTATGGAGATGATTTCTGCTGTCAAAGTTCGTAAAGCAGTGAGTTCGGTACTCGCGATTCGTCCGTATGCCGAAGGAGCGGTAAGCGTGCTTCGTACGCTGCGCGATGCTGTTAGGGAAGATCATCCTTTGATTCATGAGCGCGAAGTGAAGAAAGAATTGTACGTTGTTCTCTCGAGTAATCGTGGGCTGTGTGGGGCATTTAATGCGCAGGTAATCAAGAAGCTTCGTCAGACGCTTTCCGAGGACGCTACTCGTGAACACTGTTTTGTCACTATTGGGAAAAAAGGCGAGAACGCGGTACGAAGAATGGGGAAGGAGATTCTGGCATCTTTTCCAGATGTCCTTACTACACCGACCGCTGAAGCGATGCGTCCAGTCGCGAAGGTTATCTTGGAGGAATTTGCTTCCAAGCGGGTAGACCGCGTTGTTATGGTGTACACAGATTATCTTTCTATGATGGTTCAGGAAGTAAAGGTTCGGGCGCTCCTCCCAGTTGCTCTTAAAGATACAGAAAAGGCAGTGCGGGAAATTGGGAAAGAAGTGAAAGCGGGCCCATCTTCTCATCCGGAATATATTATCGAGCCAAATCCTGCTTCTGTTTTGGAGCGTATGATTCCACGATTGTTAGAAATGGAGTTGTATCATGCTGTTTTGGAGTCCAACGCTTCGCAAGAATCAGCCAGAATGCTTGCTATGCGAAATGCGACGGATGCTGCCAAGGATATGACCGATGGTTTGACACTCGCGTACAACCAGATTCGTCAGCAAAAGATCACACAAGAAATTGCTGAGCTTTCGGCTGGTATGGCGGCGATTCAAAAATAGGGTATTGGTATTTGAAACAGAGAATGTAGCATTATAGATTCTCTCTTCCAAGTTCTAAATTCTCAACTGATATGCAAAAAGGGAAAATTATCCAAATCATTGGTCCAGTGATCGATGTTGAATTTTCTGAAGGAACAGAGCTTCCAAAAGTGTACGATGCTGTTTTGGTTGTACGCGAAGAAGGAAATCTCATTGCAGAAGTACATCAACACCTGGGAGGGAATCGTGTACGCGCCGTAGCTATGGGTTCAACTGATGGTCTTCGTCGTGGCGTAGAAGTAGAATCAACCGGAGCTCCTATTTCCGTTCCAGTAGGTCAGGCAGTACTCGGACGCATGTTTAATGTTCTCGGTGAAGTTATTGATGGAAAAGAAGAGATAACCGTTGAGACACGTCGTTCTATTCATCGCGCTGCTCCTGCTTTTGATGAGCAGTCTACAAAAGCTGAAATTTTTGAGACCGGTATCAAGTCGATTGATCTCATCTGTCCTTTTATGAAGGGTGGAAAGGTTGGTCTTTTCGGAGGTGCTGGAGTAGGAAAGACAGTGGTTATTCAGGAGCTGATTCGTAACATCGCTTCTGAGCACGGAGGATATTCTGTTTTTGCTGGTGTTGGAGAGCGTACTCGTGAAGGAAATGATTTGTACTACGAAATGAAAGAATCGGGAGTACTCGACAAAACCGCGCTTGTGTTTGGTCAGATGAACGAGCCACCAGGAGCTCGTCAGCGCGTGGCACTTACAGCTCTTACCATGGCTGAATCTTTCCGTGACGATGAAGGAAAAGATGTTCTTTTGTTCGTAGACAACATTTTCCGCTTTACGCAGGCAGGATCCGAAGTATCAGCACTCCTCGGACGTATTCCAAGTGCGGTAGGATACCAGCCAACACTTGCTGAAGAAATGGGTGTACTTCAGGAACGTATCACTTCTACCAACAAGGGTTCCATCACTTCTGTACAGGCAGTGTATGTGCCAGCTGATGACTTGACCGATCCAGCTCCAGCAACGACATTTGCTCACTTGGATTCTATGGTAGTGCTCAACCGTGCTCTGACAGAAATTGGTATTTACCCAGCTGTTGATCCGCTTGATTCGAATTCTACGATCCTTGATCCACAGATTGTTGGGGAGCGTCACTACACAGTGGCTCGCGCAGTGCAGAAGGTACTTCAGCGTTACAAAGACCTCCAAGATATCATTGCTATCTTGGGTATGGAAGAATTAACGGACGATGACAAAATGACCGTGACGCGTGCCCGTAAAATTCAGAGATATCTTTCTCAGCCATTTTTCGTAGCAGAACAGTTTACGGGAGCTCCAGGAAAATATGTGAAACTCGAGGACACGATTACTGGTTTTGAGCGCATTCTTTCAGGAGAATTGGATGATATTTCAGAGCAGGCTTTCTATATGAAAGGCTCTATCGAAGAAGTGATTGCTGATGGAAGAAAATAGGTATGTCTATCAAGTTTAAAATTGTTACTCCAGAACGAACCGTCTTTGAAGAAGAGGTTGATCAGGCCACTTTGCCTATTGAGCGTGGAGAAATAACAATTTTGCCAAAGCATATGCCCTATATTGGGACGCTTCAGGCTGGAGAGATTCTTCTTAAAAAAAATCTTTCTTCCGAAGAAGTGAGCTTGGCGACTTCTGGTGGCTTCGTAGAGTTTCACGACGATACGCTTATTGTCCTAGCAGATACTGCTGAGCGCGCCGAAGAAATTGACGTGGTCCGTGCCGAAGAAGCCCGGAAGAGAGCAGAAGAGCTAAAGAAAGATCGTCTGTCGATGGATGATGAAGAGTATGCCAGAACAGCTGCTATTTTGGAGAAAGAATTGGCTCGTATCAAAGTAGCACGAAAGCACCGTACCCATAGAGGGATTACTATGGGAGAGGGGAGTGAATAGAGCCCGCTTTACAAAAGGGGTTTGGAATAGATAGAATAAGGGTACTATAAGAAAAACTATGGAACAGCTATCTGAAAAGCGCCTTGTGTGTATCATTGATGATAACGAAGACATCCGTACTATCTATAAGCTTAAGTTTGAGCGAGAAGGATTTCCGGTAGCAACCGCAGCAAATGGTGAAGAAGGACTTCGTATTGTGCGCGAACAACATCCAGCCGTGATTCTCTTGGATATTCAAATGCCGGTGATGGATGGTTTGGAAGCTCTCAAGATTTTGCGATCCGATGAGATACTCAAAAAGATTCCAGTCGTTATTCTCAGTAACGTCGATAGCGACGACATGTTTCAGAAGGTAGGGGATTTGGGTGCTGCAGAATACTATCTCGTGAAGTCTCTGGTAGATCCTCAAAAGGTAGTAGATGTTACCTTGGAAGCTCTTTCTTCGATAGAATAGATATTGTTTTTTCTTTCAAGAGCGCCTCTGGGCGCTCTTTTCTTTTGGCTTATTTTCAGGCTCTTTGGTTGATAGGAAAGCCATTTTCGGGTAGAGTAGGAGAGTAGATAAGGAAAAATGACTATGAAAACTCCGTACAACCCAAGTTCCATTGAGCAGAAATGGCAGGATGAGTGGGAAAAGAACGGCGTGTACCGTCAATATGACCGTGCAGAGAAATACTATGCTTTGGATATGTTTCCCTATCCTTCTGGAGCCGGGCTCCATGTAGGACATCCAAAAGGGTATATCGCAACAGACGTTGTGGCTCGTATGAAGCAGCTTCAGGGGTATGGGGTACTCCATCCTATGGGATGGGATGCTTTTGGTCTTCCAGCCGAGCAATATGCTTTAAAGAATAAGGTTCATCCTGAGATTTCAACGAGAGAAAATGTCGCCACCTACAAGAAGCAACTTCAGATGATTGGCTTCACGTATGATTGGGATCGTGAAATAAACACCACAGATCCGGAGTATTACAAATGGAC